>RCNI01000108.1_pt1 | contig 54197 bp, 56 predicted proteins | sample 2041151 | NCBI WGS metagenome assembly RCNI01 (sample SAMN09708214, study PRJNA481090) | feces metagenome | isolation source: feces | place: Antarctica: Albino Rookery
AAGACTTCCTGAGGAGTGCCGATCTGCTGGATGAAACCGTCCTTCATGATGACGATACGGTCGCCCAGAGTCATAGCCTCAGTCTGGTCGTGGGTAACATAGATAAAGGTGGTGTTGATACGCTCACGCAGCTTAATGATCTCTGCACGCATCTGGTTACGCAGCTTTGCGTCCAGGTTGGACAGAGGCTCGTCCATCAGCATGACCTGAGGATCACGAACAATAGCACGGCCGATAGCAACACGCTGACGCTGACCACCGGACAGAGCCTTGGGCTTACGGCCCAGGTACTGAGTGATATCCAGGATCTCAGCAGCTTCCTTAACGGCACGATCAATTTCATCCTTGGGGGTATGGCGCAGCTTCAGAGCAAAAGCCATGTTTTCATAAACGGTCATATGGGGGTACAGAGCGTAGTTCTGGAAGACCATGGCGATATCACGGTCCTTAGGAGCTACGTCGTTGACCAGACGGTCGCCGATGTACAGTTCGCCCTCGGAGATTTCCTCCAGGCCAGCGATCATACGCAGAGTAGTGGACTTACCACAGCCGGAAGGACCGACCAGGACGATGAACTCCTTGTCCTTGATCTCCAGATTGAACTCCTGAACAGCCACAACACCCTTGTCAGTGATCTGCAGGTTGGTCTTCTTCTCGGGCTGATCGTTGCCCTTCTTCTTCTTTTTCTTCTTAGCGTCGTCGCCATTGAAGGGGTAGATCTTCTTAATGTTCTTCAGGGTTAAGCTTGCCATAAATTTTCGACTCTAAATACAGGGAATCCTCGCCTGTATTTTCGCTGTCACCGAGCAAAACAGTGACAGTATTACGACAGGTCTCCACACTGCCGCACCGTGAGTCCTACGGGGTTATCCTCCTTTATTTTAGCGAATAATGCCTATTTTGTGGAGTAGACACAATCCACCTGGATAGGTGTATGATAACATATTGTCAATTTTATTGCAATCGTGTATTTATACATTTTTTTCATTTGCATTTTGGGTATTCTGCCAAAATTCCGGTTTTGCGCCGAAAAACCGCCTCTGCCTATAAGGCAAAGGCGGTTTCAGGTCATCTCAAAACATAGCCGTTTTCAGTAACTTCCAGCGTAGAGCCATAATAGCTTTCCATAGCCTTTTCCAGAGAAATGGCATCTGCAACGCCGGCGGTCTCATAAGAAGAGTGCATCGCCAGCTGGGGCAGACCAATGTCTGCACTGGGTACAGACACATGGGTCAGAGAAATATGACCCAAAGTAGAGCCACCGGGAAGATCCGCACGGTTATAGTAGGTCTGGACAGGCACGTCTGCCTTGGCGCAGACCTTGCGGAAGATCGCAGCAGAAATGCCGTCAGTGGTATAATGCTGAGCTGCATTAAATTTCAGCGCAATACCACCATTGACCACAGGTGCATTAGTCGGATCTGCATACTCAGGATGGTTAGGATGGACAGCGTGTGCATTGTCAGCAGAGACCATAAAGGACTGTGCCAGCATCTGGGGAAGGCTCAGGTGCAGTGCATCGCAGATGCGGGTCAGTGTGGTTTCCAACAGCATGGACGCAGCGCCCTGCACGGAGTTGGAACCAACCTCTTCACTGTCAAACACGCACAGAACGGGAATACTCTCACTGTTTTGTGCCTTCAGGAAACCCTGTGTGCAGCCCCATGCGCATTCCAAATCATCAATTGCCGCAGAGGAAATATATTCCTCGTCAATGCCCCAAACAGTTGCCTTCTGGCGAATATACAGGTACAGGTCGTGACCCAGAATTTTACCGCCGGCTTCTTTTTCCAGCAGTGCTTCCAGCTTACCCTTGGCATCCTTGCCGCCCAGCAGCGGCAGTGTATCCACAGCAGGATTCCAGCTGTAGCCGTCATTTGCCTTCCGGTTCATATGAATTGCCACGTTGGGCATCATCAGCAGATCCCGATCGACGTTGATGAGCTTGCTGCACACGCCATCTTCGGTTTCCACCATGACCCGGCCTGCAATGGACAGAGGTCTGTCCATCCAGGGAGCAATCAGCATACCGCCATATTTTTCGGTAGCCAAACGGGTATAGGTTCCCGTCAGCTCCCCGTTTTCCTTGACCTTAAAGCAGGGACGGTCAGAATGGCTTGCACTCATTAAAAAGCCCTTAGGAGCCGTCTCCGGCACCCGGAATGCCAGCACAGCGCTGCCGCCACGGGTCAAATAATACTTTCCGCCGGGAACCAAATCCCAGTTTTTGTTTTCAAACAGTTTTGTGTATCCCTGATTTCTGATGACCTCCTCCAGATTGGCTACCGCATGGTAGACGCTGGGAGAAGCATCCAGAAAATTCATCAGCGCAGTGGTTCTCTGATCCATATTAGCCCTCCACCAGCTGGCAGAACAGGTCAATCTGATCTGCGATGGTCTGCAGGGCAGCACGCCAGAAGTTCACGTCAGTCAGATCAATACCGGCAACCTTAGCAGTATCCTCTGCAGAGGCCACAGTGGTGGTGTACAGCAGCTTCTTGTACTTGGGCACGAAGGATGCGCCTTCCTTTTCGTACTGAGCGTACAGGCCACGGGCAAACAGGCCACCGAAAGCATAGGGGAAGTTATAGAAGGTGGGACCATAGTAATGGCTCTTGCAGACCCACATGAAGGGATGGCGGACATTCTCATCCAGGCCGTCACCGTAGGACTGCTTCTGGGCAGTGAGCATAAAGTCACACAGGGTATCTGCGTTCATAAACTGCTCCTCACGGTTTGCAAAAACCATAGACTCAAAACGGTAGCGGGAGTAGATGTCGCAGATGATCTGGGTAGCATCCTGCAGCTGAGACTCGATAAGAGCAAGCTGCTCATCCTTATCAGCAGCACTCTTGATGGCAGCAGCCATAACCACACACTCATTAAAGGTAGATGCAGTTTCAGCAACAGGCATGGAGTAGTCGTGGTTCAAAGTACGGTGATCCTTGATACACTGGTTGTGGAAGGCGTGGCCCAGCTCGTGTGCCAGAGTCACCACATCCGTGAACATGCCATCAAAGTTTGTCAGAATGCGGCTCTCGCCCAGACATTCCACACCGGAGCAGAATGCACCGCCGGCCTTACCGTCTCTGGGATAGAAGTCGATCCACGCATTGTCAAAAGCCTTGGCCACCATATCAGACAGCTCCTGATCGAAACCTGCAAAGAGGTTGACCAGGTATTCTCTGGCACTTTCAGCAGTGAACTTGGTAGAAGCATTGCCCATGGGTGCGAACAGGTCATACCAGGGCAAACCGTTTTCATGGCCCAGAGCCTTAGCCTTGACCTTCAGATACTGCCAGAACTTGGGCAGATACTCATCCATGGCAGAGAACATGGCGTCAAGGGTTGCCTGTTCCATATGAGACCGCTTGAGAGTTCTTGCCAGAGGAGACTCATAGCCTCTGAGCTGGCAGTCGGAAATGGTTTCCAGTTTAATAGAGTTGAGCGCATAGGCAACAGCGTCCTTGATGCGGTCATAAGCGGCAATTTCTGCCTCGTAGGCATCCTTACGCACCTGAGGGTCTGCGTCATAGGCAAGGTTGCGGATAGCAGACAGATTGGTCGTGGTGCCCCGGTAGCTTACCGGCACAGTGCTGGTCAGGTACTGCTGCATGTCACTCCATGCATCACCGCCGGACAGGCTCATCTTAGCCATAACCTCTTCGCAGCGGCCGGGCAGCAGGTATTTGCTGGATTCCTCCATATTAGAGAACAGGTACTCATAGTCAGCCAGGAAGGGGTCAGCCTTTACCAGCTCCATCAGATTAGGCAGTTTGGTTGCCCAATCCGTAAATGCAGCGCTGGGGGCAGCAAGAGCGCTGAGTGCACTCATGATTCGCCCCATCTGAGAGCCGGCCTCCGGGTTGCGGGTATCTGCTGCCTGACGCAAAGATGCGTAACCTGCCAGCTTGTTCACGAGATCTGTGATCTGCTCATCCAGCTGGGTGCCCAGATGCAGCCCCTCTGCCGGATCTAGCTCAGAAAGCTTTCCTGCAAAGGAAACATATTCCTCTACCTTCTCTTTCAGGGTCTTAAAATCAGCCTCAAATGCAGGGTCATCGAAGCCTGTGTAAATCGGGTCTAAGTTCCACACTTTGTTCATTTGTGTATCCTCCTCAAAGATTTTTGTTCATTGTACAACATCGCTGCGCATACGTCAACTGTGCCCCTCTGTTCTTCCGTCCATTTCCGCCGTTTGTCGAATTTTTGTCGAAAAATGTTGAATAGTGTATATTTTTGTGGTTTCTTTATCGAATTTGCGTTCGATAATTTCGGAATACCCTTGCAAAATACGATTCATTATGCTAAATTATATTTGTCGCTAGGCGGCTGATGATGCCGTCATTTGGGGGAGAAAAAATCTAAGTCAGGAGAGGAAATTATGGATCGTATGACGACTGTATTGATTGCAGACAACAATGAGGAATTTAGCGCAGGCTTATCTAGTGAGCTCCAGCGCACAGGGCATTTCCAGATTGTAGGAACCGCCGCAGATGGGGAGCAGGCGATTCGGCAGATTTTGGAGCGGAAGCCCGATGTGCTGGTGCTGGATCTGATGCTTGCCAAGCAGGATGGCATCAGCGTGCTGAAAGCCATTGCAAACATGGATCGCAAGCCCGTTACGTTGGCCACATCCGGATTTGTCACAGACTATGTGGCAAGTGCCTCCGCCAATCTGGGCGCACGTTACCTGATGCTGAAGCCCTGCGACATGACTGCACTTGTAGAACGACTGGAAGAGATCCGGGGTGGGGAGAGCCTCCGGAATCCCATCCACCGTACCGACAAGGCCAGCATTGAAAGTATGGTCACCAGCATCATCCACGAAATCGGTGTCCCCGCCCACATCAAGGGCTATCAGTATCTGCGGGAAGCGATTATCATCGCAGTCAATGACATGGACGTAATCAACGCCATCACTAAGGTACTATACCCGCAGGTAGCTAAAGCTTTCAGCACTACCCCGTCCCGGGTAGAACGTGCCATTCGCCACGCAATTGAGGTGGCTTGGGACAGAGGTGATCTGGACACGCTGCAGCGTTTCTTCGGCTACACCGTATCAAATACAAAAGGCAAACCCACCAACAGTGAGTTTATCGCCCTGATTGCAGATCGACTGCAGCTCCAGCTGAAATCTGCGGACGTGGCGCAACTCTAAGTTGGAATTTTTCTTGCTTTTACCGTGTTCCTCGTATATAATGGGCACATCATCAAACTGCCGTTGGAACACACGGCGGCAAGGAGGAAGTAATGGAAAACGAAAACCAGCAGCTTGTCGAAGAAGAGACCAGCATTCTGACTTTGACTGACGAAAACGGTCAGGACGTTGATTTTGAATATCTGGACTGCATCGTCTATCAGGAAAAGGAATATCTGGTTCTGATGCCTGCTGACGAAGCCGCCACCGAAATCGTTATTCTGGAAGTGGAGCCCGTAGATGAGGAAACCGAGAACTACGTATCTGTAAACGATGAAGCAGTTCTGAACGCTGTCTACGCTATCTTTAAGGACAAGTATAAGGATGTCCTGACTTTCGAAGAGTAATTTCGAAAAGAACAATCGCCTCTGCCAAGTACAGAGGCGATTTTCGTTATAAAATGCAGAAAAAATTCCCCAAGGAAACTCCTTGGGGAATTATGTTTTTAGTCTTCTACACGGCGGATCGTTGCGCCCAAGCCGGTAAACTTCTCGATGAGGTTTTCGTAGCCACGCTCCACAAAGTGAATATTGGCTACATTGGTCACGCCTTCAGCCACCAGACCTGCAATAATCAGGGCTGCGCCCGCTCGAAGATCACGGGCGGTGACATTGGCACCGGAAAGCTTCTCGACACCCATCACCGTGGCAGTCTTGCCATTGATCTGGATGTTGGCACCCATGCTTTGAAGCTCCGTACAGTAGCCGAAGAACCGGGTTTCATAGACACTCTCGGTCAGGCGGCTGGTACCGTTTGCCAAAGACATGCACACACAGATCTGTGCCTGCATATCCGTGGGAAAACCGGGATAAGGCCGGGTCTTAACGGTGGTCTTGCGCAGATGGCCGGTACTCTGAATGCGGATCGCATCATCATAATTGATGATTCTGGCACCCATTTCCTGAAGCTTGACGGTAATGCACTCCAAATGCTTGGGAATGACATTCTGCACCAGCACGTTGCCGCCGGTGGCCGCCACGGCAGCCAGATAGGTTCCAGCCTCGATCTGATCGGGAATAATGGTGTAGGTACCGCCACACAGTTCACTGACACCACGAATTTTCACAGTATCCGTACCTGCACCGTTGATTCTGGCACCCATGGTATTGAGGAAATTTGCAAGATCGACAATATGAGGCTCTTTTGCCGCATTTCCGATAATGGTCTGACCGGGAAGCAGACATGCTGCCAGCATGATGTTGACGGTTGCGCCAACACTGGCCATATCCAGGTTGACCCATGCGCCATGGAGGCCGTCGGGGCCGGGACGCAGGGCAATATAGTCGTCGGTCTCTTCAACATCTGCACCCAGCATCTCAAAGCCCTTGATATGCTGATCGATGGGGCGGGATGCAAAATTGCAGCCACCGGGCAATGCCACATGCGCCGTACCGAAGCGGCCCAGCAGTGTACCCATCAGGTAATAGCTGGCACGCATCTTTTTGACCAATGCATCAGTGGGTCTGGTGCAGGTAACATTGGTGCTGTCAATGACCACAACACCGGGTTCCGGGCGCTCTACTTGGGCACCCATGCCCTCTATGATGTCCAAAAGGATCCGAACGTCGGAAATATCAGGGACATTTTCAATCCGACACGTCCCTTTCACCAGGAGCGCAGCGGGCAATATAGCAACAGCAGCGTTCTTTGCGCCACTGATAGAGACAGTTCCATTCAGAGGCGTTCCGCCATGAATTTCGTATCTGGCCAAGGGATATCATCTCCTTGTAAGGGGTTTAAATTATAGAACCTGCATTCACAGGTTTGTTTATTATATCATATTTTCGGAACTATGTAAAGACTAAATTACAGTTTTACCGCCGCAATCCCTTGGGATAGTGGTTTTTCAGGCATGTTCCATCGCCCTTGCCCCAGCCAATGGAATATCCCCCGGCGGTAATCAGACACCATCCACGCACCGTGGACGGAACCACGTTTCCATGAATGTAGTCGGCCATATCCTTAGAATCCGGGGCAAAATCCTGTACATGTGAGCAGGTCTTGAGCCACAGAGCCAGCGCATGGGCAGGTTCAAACCGATCCTTCTTCACGACGCCCAGCTCCAAGCCGGGACGCATCACCTTCAGGCGAGCAAAATCCGGCATTCCCTCCGGCACCCAGTACAGACTCTGACCAAACTGGATGGCTTTTCCATCCGGCAGTGTAATGTCCAGCTCTTTTGCAAAGTTCTGCCACTCCTTCGGCAATTTTACCCCCTGTACAGGAGTAAAATCACACGCTTCCTCTCCTCTTTTGCGAAGAACCGCCGCAAAATGTCCCTCACCCAGAAGCTTATGAGGCCACATCCGGTAACCGCCGTTTTCCACCGACGCAAACCAGGGCGCCTCTACAGCCTCCGGGGTAAATTCCGGGTGGCTCTCCAAAAACTGTGCCACTGCCTGCTCATCCTCCTCCGGAGCGAATGTACAGGTAGAATACACCAGCCGTCCGCCGGGACGCACCAGCCGGGCACCGCTGTGCAGGATCTCTGCCTGACGACGGGCGCACATTTCTACAGTTTCCTGACTCCAATCGGTAACCGCCGCTTCCTCCTTTCGGAACATACCTTCGCCAGAGCAGGGTGCATCGATGAGCACACGGTCAAACTGTCCGGCAAACCGCTCAGCCAAGGTTGCAGGATGCTCATTGGTCACCAGTGCGTTGGCAACGCCCATTCGCTCCATATTCCGGGACAGAATTTTGGCACGCTTGGGGTTGATTTCATTGCACAGCAGGAATCCCTCTCCCATGAGCCGTCCCGCAATCTGGGTGGTTTTTCCTCCGGGCGCAGCGCAGAGGTCACAAATCCGCTCTCCGGGCTGAGGGGCCAGCAATGCCACAGGTGCCATAGCGCTGGCTTCCTGTAAATAGTATACGCCGGCTTCGTGATAAACGTGCAAACCCGGACGAGCTTCCGGGTCATAATAATAGCCCATGGGCTCCCAAGGCACACCTGCTCCCACGAAAGTCATGGCAGGTGCTTCCCCTTTCAGGGGATTAAACCGCAGCGCAACCGCCCGGGGGCGCTCCAAACTTTTAAGAAAATCCTCATATTCCGAACCGAGCTGAATTTTCATCCGCTCCAAAAATGCTTCAGGCAGCATAGTAATCTCCTTCTGGATATAAATTGCAGGTTACACAACACACATCCGCTGTCAGATCTGTCAGCAGACGAGGTTTGAGAAGTTTTCTTTTATTCTATCACAGCCAGAGGTTGTTTTCTACCGAAAATTTGGGACAACATTAGAAACACTAGATATGAAAAGCCCCACCAGGAAGGTGGGGCGAAAACTGACGTTTTTTCGGGGTGTGTACGAAGGAAACATTTTTAACAGCAGGCTGTGAGGCTTACCCCAGATGGCCGCCACAGACTTTGTAACGTGCGTATCTCCATAAAACAGAAATCGGATGCCGACGTCTGTCTGATCGGCATCCGATTTCTTTGTTGCTGTGACGAAATGGCAACCAGTCACAGACAAATATGCAACTTTCTGCAAGGGGGACAGAAAAATTAACATCAAAACAAAAAGCTGCGGCAATCCAAAAGGACTGCCGCAGCCGTTTTCCTGCGCATAAATACCCACCCACCCATACTCGGGGTTGGCGGTCACACATTTAAGCAGGTCTCCTGACTCACGTATCATCAGCACACACACCATCTTCTCAGGATTTGATCCCAATGACTGACTTTCGTCTTGTATGTTGCCTCCACGCATACAGTGGCGGTACCGTTCCGGACTCTAACCGGATTCACTATTCTCCGCTTGGTCTACGCAACTTCAGCGGCACTCAAATGCTATTTGATTACGGTGTCAGTATACCCCCACAATGGTTTTTTGTCAATAGCGCATTTTACGGCAGCCCCGGGACTGGCTGGCGCATATAACTATACCCCATAAAAAACCGTGAAAGGCATTTCTGCCTTCCACGGTATATCTTTAAGCTTCGTATCCAACCAGCAGGCCGCCACGTTCAGCGTAGTAGCTGCACAGGCCACGGGTAGTGGTAATTGTTACATCTGCACCGGGGAAGGTTCCCTTAATCATCTCCGCAAAGGCTTCTGCGGCATTAGGGTTATCGCAATGGGTAATACGCACCTTGCCACCCTGATAACCTCTCTCGGTCATTTCCTTCATCATGGTCGACAGTGCCTTTTTCTCTCCACGGCACTTGTGCAGAGCCTGCAGTGTGCCCTCCTGGCTGGCCTGACACAGCACCCGGATGCCAAGCAGGCCGCAGGCCTTGGCAACCAAATGGGATACACGACCGTTTTTAGCCATATTTTCCAGAGATTCCATCACAAATATCAGATGGGTGCGTTTCATATATGCACGGATTTCGGATTCGATAGTGTCAAAATCCTTACCCTCACCAATCAGCTCTGTCAGTTTTTCCACAATCAGAACCATTTCAGGTCCGGTCGTCAGAGAATCCAGACAGCAGACCCGACGGTCAGGATTAGAATCCTCATACACGCTCTTTGCCTGTACGCTTGCGTTGTAGGAGCCTGACAGCGCACTGGTAATTGCCAGAGCAAAAACGCCCTCCGCCTCGCCGAAAGCATCCAGCCAGTCGCCCACACTGGGGCAGGAGGTGCCGGAGCGGCCCTTGTAGGATGCCAGATATTCCAGCATTTCATCCCGGTTCAAATTGGCATCGTCGGTAAATTCACGCTCATCGGTAACAATTTTCAGAGGAACGCTGACAAAATCAGCGTCATCCACGGTCAACAAATTGGCTGTGGAGTCTGCAACAATTCTATAATTCATAGATAATCCCTCGATATCCTGATAATAGTTATTCATCGGTTTTTCAAAACCCTATGTTATTGTATCAAAGCCTTATATCAAAGTCAAGAATATCTTTTAATGAGTTCATATATATCAGTTGACATCATTTTAATTTCCAGATATAATACTTTCGGTGATTATAAATGAAAAACGAAACCAAGACTAAAATTCTCAACTCCATCTCCGATATTCGACTGCCCCGATACCATGATATCCCCTCGGTAGGACTTTATCTGGAGCAGACAGCCAAATACATTGCCGAGTATCTGGATCCTCTGGAAGAGGGCTGTCTCACTGCCTCTATGATCAGCAACTACGTCAAAAAAGGGCTGATCCCCAGCCCCGTGAAGAAGCAATATAATCGTGACCAGATTGCTTACCTCTTTTTCATCGCACTGGCAAAATCCGTCCTGTCACTGGACAATCTGACCATGTTTATCGAACTTCAAAAACAGACCTATACCACAGAAACTTCCTATAATTATTTTTGCGAGGAATTTGAAAATATTTTGTTCTTTGTCTTTGGTGCTCAGGAAACCATGAAATTTGTGGAACCGGAGGCCTCCGATGAGAAAATCATGCTCCGCAATACCATCATTGCCATTTCTCACAAGCTGTATCTGGACAAATGCTTCAAGGCCATTGCAGAGGAACAGGAAAATTGATTGCAAGAGGACGAGGATTTTCCCCGTCCCCTTTTATTATGTGCGGATTTTCACGGAGAAACCGCCCGGACTCATTGACTTTTTCCTCCATTTGTGAGACAATGAGACAGTTAAATCATATAAATCAGAGGGGAAATAGACTATGACCCAATCCAGAACTCATAACTGCGGCGAGCTGCGTCTGGCAGACGCCGGTAAAAACGTTACCATTGTCGGCTGGCTGGAAAATGTCCGTGAAGTCGGCTCCAACTTTGCATTCCTGGTCGTTCGTGACTTCTACGGCACCACTCAGGTCGTGGTTGATACCGAAGAAATGATGCAGGTGGTCAAGGGTATCACCAAGGAATCCACCATCTCTGTCGAAGGTGTCGTCCGGGAACGTGAGAGCAAGAACACCAAGATTCCCACCGGCGAAATCGAGGTCGTTCCTGCAAAGATCACCGTACTGGGCAAGTGCCGTCATGCACAGCTGCCCTTTGAAATCAATAAGTCCAAGGACGCTGACGAAAACGTCCGTCTGAAGTATCGCTACCTTGACCTGCGTAACCCCGCTGTTAAGAGCAACATCGTTCTGCGCTGCCAGGTTGTAGCTGAGCTGCGCCGCCTGATGACCGAAAAGGGCTTTTTGGAAATCACCACCCCCATCCTCACCGCTTCTTCCCCTGAGGGTGCCCGTGACTATCTGGTTCCTGCCCGTAACCATCCCGGCAAGTTCTACGCTCTGCCTCAGGCTCCCCAGCAGTTCAAACAGCTGCTGATGACCTCCGGCTTTGACCGTTATTTCCAGATTGCCCCCTGCTTCCGTGACGAGGACGCCCGTGCTGACCGTACACCCGGTGAATTCTACCAGATGGATATGGAAATGGCCTTTGCTTCTCAGGAAGACGTGCTGAGCACTCTGGAGGATGTGCTGGTTCCTGTGTTTGAGAAGTTCGGCAAATACAAGCGTATTTCTGCCGCTCCCTTCCGTCACATTCCCTTTAATGAAGCCATGGAGCGCTACGGCTCCGACAAGCCCGACCTGCGTATTGATCTGGAAGTTCAGGACATCACCGAGGTTGTTCAGGGCTGTGGCTTTGGCCCCTTCGAGGGCAGCGTTGTCAAGGCTGTTGCTGTTGACAACTTCACGCAGGCAAGAAAGTGGATCGACAAGCTGCTGAATGACGTTGAAGTCCAGACTGGCAACAAGGCTTGCTGGGTCAAGGTGGACGACGAGGGCAACCTGACCGGTGGCATCTCCAAGTTCCTGGGCGACTGCAAGGACGCATTCATTGAAAAGCTGAACCTGAAACCCGGCAGCTTTGTCTGCATGGCCGCCGGCAAGAAGCTGGCAGCTCAGAAAACCGCCGGTGTCATCCGTACCATGCTGGGTAAGCGTATCCCCGGTCACTTCGACGAAGATCAGTACGCTTTGTGCTGGATTGTTGACTTCCCCATGTACGAAATGGGCGAAGAATCCGGTGAGCTGGAATTCTGCCACAACCCCTTCTCCATGCCTCAGGGCGGTATGCAGGCTCTGTTGGATGCTGAGGGCAACAACGAGAAGCTGCTGGCCATCAACGCTGACCAGTACGATCTGGTCGTCAACGGCTACGAGTCCGCTTCCGGTGCTGTTCGTAACCACGACCCCGAAATCATGGTCAAGGCCTTTGAGATGGTCGGTCTGGGCGAAGATGACGTTAAAGCCAAGTTCCCCGCTATGTACAACGCATTCACCTACGGTGCACCCCCCCATGCAGGTGCTGCCCCCGGTGTTGACCGTCTGATTATGCTGCTGACCGGCGAAGAGTCCATCCGTGAAGTCATCACCTTCCCTATGAACAAAAATGCACAGGATCTGATGATGGATGCTCCTACCACTGTCTCTCAGAAGCAGCTGGACGACGTCCACATTGCCATCAACATTAAGGAAAAAGAATAAATTCCAATAAGAAACTCCCCACCTGACGGTGGGGAGTTTTGTGTTTAGCTGACCTTTTTTACGATTCCGGGGACTCTTGCCAGCAGGACTGCAACAAGAGCGGTGCCAATCATTTCAGGGATCATGTACATACCGTTGTATACCAGGCTGTACACAAAACCCAGCGCAGTGGGGCTGAGGCTTTCAACCAGCTGAGCGCCCCATGCAGGGAATCCCTCCTGAGTAAAGAACCACTCCGCATAGCCGGAAAACAGGATAAAACCGGAAGCAGTGTGAGCGGCATACCGGCAGCCCAGTGCTACCAGAGAACCACAGGCAAGAGATGCGCCGGGGTTTTTGATTCTGTTGCGGAAGCAGCCGCCCAGACCCATCACCAGGTAAGCTACCAAATAATCCAGCACACACATGGTAAACGCATTGAGAAGCATTACACCGTCGCCAAAGTAACCGGGCTGAAAGGCTGCTGTCACAGTCTTTGCGCCCAAAGCCAGCTCAATGAAAGCGTAGGCCACGCCGGAGACAAAGCCCCACTTGACGCCGTGGCGATAGGAAATCAGCACCACAGGCAGCATGCTCACCAGTGTCAGCTGGCCACCAAAGGGCATTTCAGGGATAATCATCTTAGATACCAACTCCAAAACCACAGCCAATGCCAGCAGCATAGCACTTTCGGTCAGGCGTTTTGTTTTGTTTGCAGTCATAGCAAACCTCCTGATAATAAAAAAGTATCGCATTGCAAACCCGTCCAGGTGCAATGCGATACTGACAGTATCTCATCTGTGCATCTTTCCCTCCGACGGTATTAGCCGTATCAGGTTCACGGGTCAGGACACGGTTTTGTCCAATCTCAGCCGGAATCGTCCGACACCCCGAAGACTTATTTGTTATGCGATCCTTGTCTATTATACCCATCAAAGGCAGGATGTCAAGCCATTTCCAGCGTCAAAGGCTTTCCGCCCAGAATATGGAAGTGCAGATGGTGCACAGTCTGACCGGCATCATCGCCGCAGTTAGACACCACACGGTATCCATTTTCCAGACCTTCCGCCTTGGCAATTTCCGCAATAACCTCAAAAATATGAGCAACTACGGCGCTGTTTTCAGCACTAACCTCTGCCACAGAGCCAATATGCTCCTTGGGAATCACCAGAATATGAGTCGGTGCCTGAGGGGCAATATCCCGGAATGCGTAAACGGACGCATCCTCATATACCTTGGTAGAAGGGATCTCCCCGGCCACAATTTTGCAAAACAGACAATCAGACATTTTTGTTTCCTCCTTACAATCCCAGTATACTGAACACGCCGGTACTGGCAATGCCCATGATGATACCAGCCAAAATCACACCCAATGAAACCGCTGCGGCAGTGGACTTAATTCCCATATCCAGAAAGCTGGCAGCAAGCGTACCAGTCCATGCGCCTGTACCGGGAATCGGAATACCCACAAACAGCATCAGAGCCACAAACAAACCGCCTCTGCCGGTTTTTTCCACCAGCTTCTGACCTCCCTGTTCGCCCTTCTCCAGAAAGTGTGTAAAAAACTTACCGATATACTTCTTATCAGAGCCCCAAATCAGAACTTTTCGGGCAAAGAAATAAATGATTGGCACCGGCAGCATGTTACCGATGACGCAGATCACCAACGCTGTTATGTAATCAATATCCATACCTACCGCAATAGGAATTGCACCACGCAGCTCGATCAGCGGTACCATGGATACAAAGAAAATCAAAAGATATTTTTTGAGCATGTGTTCCTCCTTTATTTGCAATATGTTTATTCTATCATAGTCTGCACCTTGATTGCAACAAGCCCCTGAGAATAATTTGTTAATTTTTATTACTCATACTTTTAGCTGATTTCAGAACTAAAAACCCTCCGAAAAATCATATTTCGGAGGATTTTAAATCGTTATCAGGTTACGTGCAATCATTAAGAATGATTACTCTCTTTTGTCAGCAGCAGGGCAACAATAACAGCCGAAATTCCACCGACCAGCTTTCCGACGATCATCGCCGGAAGCATCTCCGGCGCAAACCCTGCGGTAAAGCCCATATGGTCACCAAAGACAAATGCAGCCGACACGGCAAAGGCAATATTTACTACCTTGCCCCGTTCGTCCATCTCCTTGACCATTCCAAAGGTGGCAATGGAATTGGCAAGACTGGCAAGCAGTCCGGCAGCAGCCACCTCATTGATGCCCATGCGTCTGCCCAACATCATCAGGGGTTTTCGCAAAAGCTTTGTCAGCACAAATACCAGTGGAAATGCTCCTGCCAGCACAATAGCAATGGCTCCAACAGTGGCATAGCCCTCGGAAATAGGAGCAAGCCCCGGAATCAGCACCACTCCCGTCAATTCCTCCACAATGATTGCTACAAGGCCCACGGTAATTACCGCAATGACACCTTTTCCAAAAGCCTCAAAGCCACGAATCATGGCGTCCTCCGCTTTCCACAGACCCAAGGCAATGAGCGCACCAATCAGCACAATGGGAACCAGGTTCCGCAGCACCATTCCTACGGGGAAGCCGGCCGTTAATCCTCCTGCCAGCACGCCCAGTGGTACGGTAACAATGCCACAGAGCACGCCCTTTGCCATCGCCGGACGATCCTCCGGCTGCAAAATCCCCATTGCCACAGGAATTGTAAAAACAATGGTTGCTCCCAGCATGGAGCCGGTCAAGATACCGCCCAGCATTGCCGCCTGATGGTTTTCCGTCAGCTCCAGTGCCAGTGGACCTCCGCCCATATCACAGGCAAGAATGGAGCCTGCAAACATGGCAGGGTCTGCTCCCAAAAAGCTGAAAATCGGGACAATTACCGGCTTTAGCAGCGCTGCCAGCACCGGAGCAAGGGAGATAATACCGATCATTGCCAGAGCCAGAGAGCCCATGGATAAAATGCCGTTTTCAAATTCCTGCCCCACTCCAAATTTATTGCCGAAAATCCGATCCAATCCGCCCAGAACTGCAAAAAATGCCATGAAGGCAATCAAAATCTCATGTGCCGACATGTTTTTTCTCCCGATCCAGAATTGCCACCACGGCGGCATCAATGGGTGCATCCATACAGTAGCGAGAGGCTACCGTCCCGGTGGCAAGGAGCACCTGATCTCCGGGACCTGCTCCCACCTGATCTGCCGCCACCAAGTCCTCACGTCCCGTATCAATTACCAGAAAGGTCTGACCGGCCAGACATCCGGCCTTTCGAGTGGCCCAGACCGACCCTACCACGGTTCCGATTTTCATTTCGATTCCTCCAAAATTTCCTTTGCCAAAGGCGTCAGCACTGCTCCCGGCCCGGGCAGCTGCCCTGCTCTGCGAAGCTGTCGTGCCTCCTCCGCTGTGACCAGCCGTTTTCTTGCACCATCGGTGAAGATCACGCCCCAGTTTTTAAGCTCTCGCTGAGCAGCGCACAAGCTTCCGGATAACGCCCGATTTTTGGGAGACTCCGGCAATCCGGGGGTGTACAGATATACGCTTTTCCCCTCTGCCAGAGCCTGTAACACCCGTTCATCCTGAAACCGAAGGAGTTGTCCCAGCGACAGCGAGCCAAGCATTACCGCATCAAAAGGCGGTTCAGCAACATAGCTGTACCCCAAATCCTGCGGCGGCTCCTTTCCAATCAGCAACGTCCGAATCATAGCAAAATCCTCCCCAGATCCCCTTTACGAAAGCCGCAGGCGTTGGCCTCGTCGTAATCAAGGTGAACAGCCGCCGCAAAATCCGGGTTGATCCGTACCACGGTATCCTCAAAAATCACAGGTCTGTCGGTGAAGGTCTGTAATTTTACTACCTGCATGTCCTGTACGCCGAAGCGTTTTCCATCCTCCGGTGTCAGGTGGATGTGGCGTTTTGCCGCAATCACACCTTCCTCTAGTGTTACAGACCCTCTTGCCCCTTCCAGAACGCAACCGGGTGACCCCTTTGTGTCACCAGACAGCCGCACAGGCGGCTGAATCCCCAGCGACTTTCCATCTGTCAGAGAAATCTCCACCTGTCCGCTGTTTCTGGCAGGTCCAAGAACCGCCACGTTGCGAAACTCCCCCTTGGGACCGATCACCGTCACCCGCTCTTTTGCCAGATACTGCCCCGGCTGAGACAGTGGACGCTCCGGGGTCAGGTCATGACCGAACAGGGTCACCGCCTGTTCCTTTGTCACATGCACATGCCGCCCGGAGGCTTCCATCGGCACAAAAATCCGCCCGATCACAGCCTCCGCCAGTGCTTCCATACTTCGATTCTCCATTTCCTCACCCCATGTGATTCTCAATTTTTCCCTATAATCTAGGTGCTCTGGCTACCTCTGCCACAGCGTCGGCAAAAGCAGCACAGGCAGCCGAACAAGCTGACTGGGTACCGCTTAGAAGTCCTCCACCGAAATTCGTCTCACTGGGCGGCTCATATAGTTTACATAACGCAACATCCGCCGCTTTCATGGCGGCGTCCATGGCATACATTGCTTCCAGCGGCGGTGCAATCAAATAGGCAAGTGCCGTCCCCTGCCGGACGCCTGCTTCCTGCGCCAGAAAAGCGCCCACAGAACTGACGGTATGGGCAAGATAAGGAACGCCGTTAACTTCCTCAAATCCTACCCGCCCCAAAGCTCCCACCGCAGCCTCCATGCCGCTGCGTACCGCTCCGGGGGTTCTGCCTGCCAAAATACCAATGACCTCGCCGGCGTTGGGAGTCGTTGCGTTCCCTGCACCGGCGTAAAAGCTTCGGGCATAACAAACCTGCACGTCCGCCGCCTTGGTTGCTTCGTCTAAGGCAATATAAGTTGCATCGTCGCTGTCGGTGGTCAGAATTCCCAAGGAGGGGTAACCGTTCGGCGCACCAAGGCTTTTGCTCAGACTGGGGGACGCATTTGCAAGATAGCGCATGGCCAGAATTTTCACCGGAATCATGTCGCCGCCTCCATATGCAGTCCCACGCCGGAGACTTTTTTCTTCAAAATCGTGTCGATCAGCTCCGCTACATACGCACCGGCCTCCACCGCAGGGGTACCCTGTGCGTGGATGTTGCTGACCACGGTACGACTGGATTCACTGACGCCCGTATGAGGCTTGTAGGTGATATAGGCAGACATGCTTTTATCCGTCACAAGACCCGGTCGCTCCCCAACAAGCATACACACCAGCTCACAGCCAGTGATATCACCGATGGCATCGCCTGCACCGACACGGCAGTATTTGACGAAAATCGTCTTTCCTGTTTCAATGCCTTTGAGCTTCAGACCGTCCCGGATTGCCGCCAGACAGTCCATGGCGTTTGCCGTAATGGCAGCTGATGACAGGCCATCGCCCACCACCAGCTGAACCTTGGGTGGACGATCAATAACACCCTTGATTATCTTTGCATTTTCCTCATCAAAGCATCTTCCCAAATCGGGTCGTGTCAAATACTGATCCTTGCTTTCGCACCGGGTCTGCACAGGCAGCAAATCATTTTCTTTTGCAAAATTTTCATCCACCTGAGAAAACACTGCATCCTGCGCTGCCGCATGATCCGCCCGAAAACGCAGCATGGTCAGCGTCTTATAGCGAGGCCCCGCCTTGCCGCTGCCCAGACGGGCAGGAGTTTTCTCCTTCATTTTGCGGAATTTTTCCGGATCTGCCGGATTTTCCGTCAAATAGAGCTTGCGCAGATTCAGCTCCGTCACATCAGGTACAAAATCACCGGCACTGTAACCGCTGTCCTTTTTCTCAGGCTCCGGGGCAGTATTGTGGTAGTCTGCAGCCTTTACCGCCGGTTCCTTCCCCATGCCCTGTAAAATCTCCGCCACCATGGCGGTCAGTTCGTCTTTATTCATGACCGCACCTCCTTAAAACAGAAGGCTGGAGCCGTCTCCTGCCTTGGCTGTCAGCTTTCCGTTTTCCACAAATCCCATTTTCTCCAGCCACCGCTGAAACTCCGGGATTGCTGTTTTTCCGGTCAGTTCTCGCAGTGTGGCTGTCTCTCGGAAGCCGGTGGTCTGGTAGTTCAGCATAATATCGTCTCCGTGAGGGATACCCATAAAATAGTTGCACCCGGCCATGGTCAGCAAAGCTGCAAGATTCTCGATATCGTTCTGATCTGCCTTCATATGGTTGGTGTAACAGCAGTCGCAGCCCATGGAAATACCCGTGAGCTTGCCCATGAAGTGATCTTCAAGACCTGCTCTCGTGACCTGACGGGCATCATACAAATATTCCGGTCCAATGAAACCCACAACTGTGTTAACAAGGAAGGGCTGGAACCGTTTGGCAAAGCCGTAGCACCGTGCCTCCATAGTCACCTGATCGGTGCCATGATGGGCATTGGAAGAAAGCTCTGAGCCCTGCCCCGTCTCAAAGTACATCACGTTTGGACCTTCTGCGGTGCCCTCATGGAGCAGCAGATCCCGTGCCTCTGCCAGAGTGGAGGCCGAAAAACCAAATGCCTCATTGCCCTTTTGGCTGCCTGCAATGGACTGGAAAATCAAGTCCGCAGGAGCACCGTCCCGAACTGCTTTCATCTGAGCTGTCACATGCGCCAGCACGCAGATCTGGGTAGGGATTTCCCAATGCTCCTTGATTTCCTGAAATCTGCGGAGCACTTTTCCAACCTGTTCGGGAGAATCCGTCACCGGGTTCAGCCCGATCACCGCATCACCTGCACCAAAGCTCAACCCCTCCAGTGTTGAAGCTGTGATACCCTCCGGGTCATCGGTGGTGTGATTGGGCTGCAAACGGCATGACAGCGTCCCCGGCAAACCGATGGTAGTGTTGCAGTGGGCAGTAACCGTGATTTTGTTTGCCGCATAGATAAGGTCAAGGTTGCTCATCAGTTTGCACACTGCTGCGATCATTTCAGCGGTCAAACCTCTGCTGAATTTACGAATGTCCGCACCGGTGGTTTTTTCATCCAGAATCCACTCCCGGAATTCCGAAACCGTCCAGCCCCGAATCTTTGCGTAGACAGCCTCATTCACATCATCCTGAATAATCCGGGTGACCTCGTCCTCTTCATAGGGAACTGCCGGATTCTCTCGCAATTCTCCCAAGGTCACTGCGGACAGCACCACCTTGGCTGCCACACGTTCCTGTGCATTCTCCGCCGCAAGCCCTGCCAGCTTGTCGCCGGTCTTTTCCTCATTGGCCTTGGCCAAAACTTCCTTTAAGCTCTTAAATGTGTAGGTTTTGCCCAATAATTTCGTCTTTAAGATCATACTTTCCCTTCTTCGCCCGTGGTTTTGCCGGCAAAAGCCTTGCCTCCAGTGCCGAACAGGGGCAAGGCTTTAAACCGCCAGCGTGCAAAACTACCTTTTATTTGCCTTGCACTGAATCATCAAAATCCAAATCATGCTACTCATACGATTCAGCGCACGCAGGATATCGACTCTGTCAGCATTACCGTTTTCATCGGTAAACGCCCGGGCAGCAGCCAGTTCTGCCGCTCTGACCGCCACCCGACAGCGGTTCAGCCAAAGAATCTCCGTGCCGTCAGAAACATCCGGCATAAAATGGGGAATGCCATAGTAATCCTGAGGTCTGTGGCTCCGCTGACGCTGTTCATCCTCGGTAAGTCCGCAGAGCTTTCCCTGAGGCACCGGCTCGTCCATCACCTCACAGCGAATGAGATTTCTCGCCAGTGTCAGAATTTCGCCCAAATCCTTCCGCAGATACTCGCCACAGTTCAACTGGCATAACAGGATCTCCGCTTCCAGCGTGTCCATAGCCCCTCGGAACGCAATCCGGGGATGGGTCTTGCTGACCAGAATGTTTCCGTGAAGATGTGTCATCTGTTCCGGCTTTTCCCGAAGCGTTGCACCATTCAGAAGCTGATACTCCTGAATTTTTGCAGTATCCGCCGACCGAATCTCAATTCGTTCCTGACGCAGATAGTCCCTCGCCCCCGGAGTCAACGTATCTCCTTTGGCCAGAAAGAACACCCGTTTCCCATCTCGGTTGCGGATGTTCCCCCGAGCCATTTCCTCAGTGTAGAGCATCAGGCCTTGGTGTTAGGCATGGTCTTGCGTTCCTTGGGCAAAATCGCATCCACCTCGGCGTGAGGTCGAGCGATGACGTGGACAGAAATCAGTTCGCCCACCTTTTCTGCCGCAGCGGCACCGGCATCGGTAGCCGCCTTAACAGCACCCACGTCGCCACGAACCATGACGGTGACCAGACCGCCGCCTACCTGCTCCTTGCCTACCAGCTGAACATTTGCAGACTTCACCATAGCATCCGCTGCCTCAATTGCGCCAACAAGGCCCTTTGTTTCGATCATACCCAGAGAATTGGTGTCCATAATTAGTCCTCCCTATCAATTCAATCGCTGCAGAATTTTCTGCACCAAAAGTTCTACCATATCATCATTTACAGAGTCGGATTTTTCCGTACCCCAAGCTACCCTTCGGATGTTGATCAGATCCATAGGGGAAATATTGTTGGACGAGGAGCTTCCGCCGACCGCACCGCAGCCCAGTGTCAACGCCGGGAACAGCCCTGTGGTTGCTCCGATACCGCCCAGTGCGGCAGGTGTATTCACGAGAAATCTGGAAACAGGAATTTTCAGTGCAAATTTCTCCACAACCCTGCGATCTTCTGCATGGATTGCAAAGGTATGACCTGCACCCTCGTGGGTCAGAACCTCCATCGCCTTTTGAAGAATTTCGTCTTCCGTGTCCATCACAAAGAATGCCAGCACAGGACATAGCTTTTCCATAGAGTAGGGTCTGGTAGGACCAGCCTCCTGCTCTCGTGCCACCAGAATTTTCGTCCCGGAAGGTACCGAAAAGCCAGCCTGTCTTGCCAGATTTTCCGCAGGTTTTCCCACGATTTCCGGATTTAAGGTTCCGTTTGGCTTAAAGAGCAATTTGGCAAGGCGTCCGGCTTCTTCGGTTGACATAAAATAGAATCCCTGCCGTTTTGCCTCGTCCTTGACCTTTTCCTCCATGGCTCGCTCTACAATGATGCTCTGCTCCGAGGCACAGACTGTACCATAGTCAAAGGTTTTAGACCGAAGAATACAGGCAATGGCCTGTCCCACGTCCGCCGAGCGGTGGATAAAGGCAGGACCGTTTCCGGCTCCCACACCGATGGCAGGCTTTCCGGAAGAGTACGCTGCCTTGACCATAGCAGGACCGCCGGTAGCCAGAATCAGCCGTACCTCCGTCGCTGTCATCAGCTCCTGACACCCAGCCATAGATGCCATGCTGAGACACGCTACACTTCCGGCAGGTGCTCCGGCCTTCTGTGCCGCTGCCGCCACGATCTCAGCCGCTTTCATCGTGCATTTTAGCGCCTTGGGATGGGGGGAAAACACAATGGTATTGCCGGCCTTCAGCGAAATCATCGCCTTGTAGCACACTGTGGAAGTAGGGTTGGTGCTGGGAACGATCCCGGCGATAACGCCCACGGGAACACCGATCTCCCATAGCTTTTCCCGGGGATTCTCTTTTAATACCCCGACCGTTTTCATGTCACGAATCGCATCTGCTACCCGTTCGGATGCAAATCGATTTTTTGTCACCTTGTCCTGTACATTGCCAAAGCCCGTTTCCGCTACCGCCAGTTCCGCAAGCTCTGCTGCGGACGCAGAAAAGGCTCTCGCAATCTCTTCTACGATTTTGTCCAGCTTCTCTTGTGGAAATTCCGCCAGAATCTTCTGCGCCTTTTCCGCCTGACGGCACAAAAGACGTGCCTCTTGTCGAGCTGCTAAATCCTTATCTAACTCCATAAACTCTCTCCTTCCAAGGTAAGCCCCAGGGATTATTGGTGAAATATCAGTGTTTTAATCACCACCGGCAGCGCAGGTCCCACAGGTGCACCTACATCCAGAAAACTCCCCTCTGTGAGCCTGACACGGTCGATGCAAAGAATTTTGGCGTCCCGTCCCAAACGCAGTGCCAGTGCCTGTCCCAGTGCTTTTGCCATATCCTGTTCGACCGCAACGAGAGCCATTCTCCCCTGAAAAGCCCTCGCCAGTCCATCCGCCAATTTTGCAATTTTCCCATAACTGGGGCTGCTGGTTCCCGGAAGCGCCAAAACGCCATCTTCGTCCAGCTGACCAAGCGCCTCAGGACGTTGTACCACCGGGAGATTTTTCAAGGGGAATTTTATATTCTGGGTGTACACCGTACTCCCGGACAGCTGGGCGCTGTGACATCCGGCACCGATGACGGTTGCACGGATGGTTTCCGTGCCCAGCATATATTCCCCCTGACACAGCCTGCTTTTTCGGATTACCTGACCCAATTCCGGGCCGATGTCCCCAAAGGCCAGCCACGGATGGTCGTTTTCGATACAGTCCGCCACGCCGCCGGAAAACGAAATCACTGCCCCGGGGCGAATGGTCATAACTGCCGTCCCCTCGGTGGTAAGTTTCCCAAGAAGTGCCGTTGGCTCTCGCAGACCTGCCGCCATTTCCAACACCTGCGTCAGGATATCAGCCAATCGTTCTGCATCCTCTCGGTTGACATAATCCCCAATTTTCTTTTCAAATATTCCATCCAGTACAGGAGATACATAGGAAAGCTTCCCATCAGGCTGAATTTTCAGAAGTCTGCCGCCCACATTTAAGCATCCGGTTGACATAACTTTTCCGTCCTCAATCCATGCCAGATTGGCTGTACCGCCGCCGATGTCCATGTGAAGGACAGACTTTCCTGTTTTTTCCGAATACTCCACAGCCCCGGCGCCTTTCGCCGCCAACACACTTTCAAGGTCAGGTCCTGCCGTGGCTACCACAAAATCTCCGGCAAAATCTGCCAGTGCATCCAACGCGGTTTTGGCATTTTCCTTCCGGCTGGTTTCGCCTGTAATAATGACTGCACCGGTGTCTACCTGCTCCTTTGTAATGCCGGCATTGCAGTACTCCTGCGCTACCAATCTCTGAAGTTTTTCCCCGTCTACATGGCTTTCATCCACTAACGGCGTAAAATGCACCGGGCTTTTATAGCGGATTTTGCGTTGGGCAATTTCCATTTCCGGCACCGTAAAACTTCCCGCCCGGTTTTCAATTTCCAGCTCTGAGACGATCATCTGGGTCGATGTGGTACCCACATCCAGACCTACACTAAGCAGCGTTTCAGCCACGCCCCGTAACCTCCTCCAAAACCTGACGAACCACATTTTCCGTCACTGGCACAGGATTTGTCTTACAGCACGGGTCTGCCAGGACCGCTTCTACGATCTGTTTTGATTTTGCTCTGACCTCATGGGGACTGACTCCAGCCTCTGCCAGAGTTGCCGGAAGCTTTAGTTCTTTGCGCAGACGAATCAGGTTATTCCGCAGATTCCGAACCGCCACCGTGTCGGCACTGCCACCCATGCCTGCGGCTCTGGCAAATTCTCCGTACTTGTGCCCGGCGGCTCGACTGTTGATTTCTACCACCGACGGCAGGAGAATAGCATTCAGTCGCCCGTGAGCAACATGGAACATCCCTCCCAGACTATGAGACATGCCGTGGCACAGTCCCAGTCCTGCCTGAGTAAAGGCCATTCCTGCCATAGTTGCCCCCTGATGAATTTTCAGCCGAACCTCCGTATGACCTGCAAAAGATGCCGGGAGATTGTTATAGACAACACAAAACGCTTCTCTCGCCAGCACATCTGTAATCACGCCCGCCTCAGTCGCCACAGCCGCCTCCAGTGCATGAGCCAGTACATCAAACCCGGCATCCGCCACCAGACTTCGGGGCAGCTCCTTTAGCAGATCACCGTCGAGAATTGCCGCATCCGGACGTACCTTTCTGTCAACGAGAGGATGCTTAACGTGGTCATGTGTCAAAATTGCAAAATCCGTAACCTCAGATCCGGAGCCGGACGTAGTAGGAATCGCCACCAGCTTTGCATCGGTTTTGGCAAAAAACCGCATGGCCTTGGCGCAGTCCATGGCACTGCCGCCGCCCAGCGCCACCACAAGATCTGCCCCGAAATTCTGAAGCCTTGCAGTTCCCTCCGCTGCCAGTTCCAAGGTAGGGTCTGGCTTTACCTCATGAAAAATCTCCACCTGCTCTGCCTGCGCCATAGCTGCCACACGCTGAGCAGTTCCGTTTTCATAAAAATACGGATCTGTCACCAAAAACAGCTTTCTCGCTCCAAAGTTTTTCAGTGCTTCCACCGCTCCGTACCCGGTAATGATTTTTGTTCTGCATTCAAATACTTCCACTGACTTTCACCGCCTTTTCAGAGCTATCATGCCCTGTTTTTACCAAATCATGTAGCGCTTTTAAAAAAAGAGATAGGAAAAACAGAACAAATGTGCTATGATAAAAATTAAGAGGTGAATTTTATGAACGAAGAACAGCAGAAAAATACGCCCCAAGAGGAAAACGTCTATCAGCCCCGTCCTGCTTGGCAGGTCTGGCTTGCCCGTGTCGCTCTGGTGGTCTTTATCGCTTTGATTATTATGTACTACGCTAATATTTTCAGAGGTGGACGCTGATGCGGATCCTCGGCATCGACCCGGGCTACGGTATCACCGGCTTCGGCATTGTAGATGTGCAGCGCAACAACTATCAGCTGCTGCAATACGGTGCCATCACCACCCCGGCAGGAACAGATTTTTCTCTCCGTTTGGAGATGATCTACAACGATATGACGCAGCTCCTGAGCGTGGCAAAACCTGATGCGGTTGCCATCGAAGAGCTGTTTTTTGGTCACAACGTCACCACAGGCATTGGTGTTGCCCAAAGCCGTGGGGTCATTTTGCTGGCCATTCAGCAGGCAGGTGTTCCCGTTTTCCAGTACAAGCCCATGCAGGTTAAGCAATCTGTGGTTGGCTATGGCAACGCTACCAAGCATCAGGTGCAGGACATGACCAAGCGCATCCTGCATCTGGATAAAATTCCAAAGCCTGACGATGCAGCAGATGCCATCGCCATTGCACTGTGCCACGCCCGTTCTTCTACATCCCTGCTGGCACGAATTCAAAATCAATAGAGAGGTTTTCCCATGCTATACTACGTTTCCGGTCCTGTGACGGTGCTGGAGCCGGGGCTTGCCGTGGTGGATTGCCACGGTGTGGGCTACGGCTGCCACGTCACAGCCTATACAGCAGGTCAGCTTAAGCTGAATCAGCCTGCACAGCTCTTTGTCACCGAATCCATTCGGGAGGACGCCTTCGAGCTATACGGATTTATCAGCCGTGAGGAACAGCGGTGCTACCAGCTGCTGACCTCCGTCAACGGTGTCGGCCCCAAGGCGGCAATGTCCATTCTGTCTGCCGGCGGCCCTCAAAATTTCACTCTGGCCGTCATGACCGGAGACGAAAAAATGCTCACCGCCGCACAGGGCGTGGGCAAAAAAATCGCCCAGAGAATTATTCTGGAGCTAAAAGACAAAATCGGCGGTGGCTCCATGGAGCTGGACTTCTCCGGCGGCCCGTCCGTGGCAGTTCCTCAGCAGCAGGGCAACGCCGCTCTGGCCAATGCCGCCCTGCAGGAGCTTGGCTATTCCGCCGCAGAAATTGCCGCCGCCTTAAAGGGTGTCGACCCCGCCGCATCCACCGAAGAAATGGTACGCTATGCCCTCCGTGCTATGGTCATGAACAGCGGTCGCTGATTATTCGTACATAGCTGTCACCGCACCAATGGATGACCCCCTTGCGGTAAAAACATGTTGTAAACTATCATCCTCATCAGGAGGTTTCTATGAGCTTAGAATTTTCCGAAGAATTATCAACCCCTGTGATTTCCCCCACCTTTGCCCCACAGGATGCCGCCGAAATCGGTCTGCGTCCCAAAATGCTTGATGACTACACCGGTCAGGAAAAGGCAAAGGGAAATCTGTCTGTCTATATTGAGGCTGCCCGCCGCAGAAACGAGCCTCTTGACCACACCCTGCTCTATGGCCCTCCCGGTCTGGGCAAAACCACGCTGGCAGGTGTTATCGCCAATGAAATGGGTGCCGGCATTCGCATCACCTCCGGCCCCGCCATTGAAAAGCCAGGTGATCTGGCAGCACTGCTTACTAACCTGAATCCCGGCGATATTCTTTTTATCGACGAAATTCACCGTCTGAACCGAGTGGTCGAAGAGATTCTTTATCCTGCCATGGAGGACTTTGCCATTGACATTATCGTAGGCAAAGGTCCCTCTGCCAACTCCATCCGTCTGGATCTCCCGAAATTTACACTGGTGGGTGCTACCACCCGAGCAGGTCAACTGTCTGCTCCTCTGCGTGACCGCTTCGGTGTCGCCCTGCGGTTAGAGCTGTACAGCCCGGAGGAGCTGGCAAAAATCGTCACCCGTTCCGCAACCATCCTGGGTATGGAAATTGCCCCGGAGGGTGCCATGGAAATTGCCTCCCGGAGCCGTGGTACACCCCGAATCGCCAACCGTTTTCTCCGCCGTGTCAGAGATTTTGCCATGGTATTGGGTGACGGCACCATTACCAAAGAAGCCGCCGATCTGGCTCTGTCCCGGCTGGAGGTTGACCATCTGGGTCTTGATAACATCGACCGCCGGATGCTCACCGCTATCATCCAGAACTACGCCGGTGGTCCGGTGGGACTGGAAACACTTGCCGCTACCATCGGCGAAGAAGCCGTGACTTTGGAAGATGTGTACGAACCTTACCTCATGCAATTGGGCTTTTTGACCAGAACACCCCGTGGCCGGTGCGTTACCCCTCTGGCCTACGAGCACTTGCACATCCCCTGCGAGGGGCAAACCCAGTTCTCGATTTGAGAAAGTGTATGCCATAAATTCACAATTTCTTAGAAATATGTTCAAAAAGCATTGACTTTTTCTAGCTGTATGTGTATAATCCGTTCTATGGTGAACTATCGCCACATATTCAGACTCCGCGTTATTTCCAACAACTTTTGTGGGCTTTCACGGGGCAAAAAACCGAAGAGAGGTATTTTCAATGTACGAAGATAAGACTTTAGTTTGCAAAGAGTGCGGCAACGAATTCGTTTTCACTGCTGGTGAGCAGGAATTCTACGCAGAGCGTGGCTTCCAGAACGAGCCCCAGCGCTGCAAGGCTTGCCGTGACGCTCGCAAGAACAACGCCCGTGGCCCCCGTGAGTTCTTCACTGCTACCTGTGCTCGTTGCGGCGGTGAGGCAAAGGTTCCTTTCCAGCCCAAGTCCGACCGTCCCGTTTTCTGCAGCGAGTGCTTCGCTCAGATGCGTGCTAACGGTTAATTAACTGTACAAGAAGCAGGACTGACAACTGTCAGTCCTGCTTCTTTTTTTCCAAATACACTTTTAAGCCAATGATTAAGCGTCTTGGGTACCTTTATCCCATATTCTGCTTTCTGTTTTCAAAGTGACCTGATTGGATCACCGGTGGTTTGGGGTCCGATACCTCCCATGTAATGGGTTTTTTCTCGTCTTCCTTTTCTCGCATGACTTTTCCCCTCCTTACGAAGGTAGTTTTCGCCTTTTTTCTGCTTCTATGCAAATTCCTTTACTTTTCAACAGCTCCGTGGTAAAATTGTAAATATGCAACTATGCAAAGGAGTCTGCCTATGTCTCAGATCATCCGTGGTATCACCGAAATTGCTCGTTGTGGTGCCCAATACCGTTCCGATGCACTTGCTCCCATGGGGTTGAAAGCATGCCATGCAAGCTACTTGGCTGAGATTTCTGCCCATCCCGGGATTTCTCAGGATCAGCTTTCCAAGCGCATTTACATCAACAAGAGCAATGTAGCCCGTCAGGCGGCTGTTTTGGAGGAAAATGGATTTATCACCCGAACCCCTTCAGAGTCCGATCGACGTATTATGAAGCTTTACCCCACCGAGAAAGCACTGGAGCTGCTCCCCAAAATTGAGCCACTGATAATCCAGTGGGAATCCTATCTCACCAATGACCTCAGCGATGCTGAAACTGCCCTTCTGGAAAAATTACTGACCCGAATGCAGGAAAAAGCCTCCGACTGGATGAACAATCACTAAAACAAGCCCTCCCATTTCCATGGGAGGGCTTGTCTGTTTAAAGAGAAAACTGAGGTTTGACCTTTTGACGGTAAATTCTTACAAACAAAATTGCAGACACCGCCGTACTTGCAAATTCCGCAATGAGGAAGGACCACCAAACATTGTTGACATTGCCGGTCAGGCTCAGCAGATATGCAGCAGGCAGCAATACCAACAGCTGGCGACAAATCGAAACGATGGTCGAGTAGATGCCATTACCCAATGCCTGAAAGGCACCGCTTGCAATAATACCAAAGGCCGCCAGAGGGAATGCCCAGCTGATGGATCGCAGGGCAGCGCATCCAATGGTCATAAAGTCATCTGTGGGATTGAACATACTGAGCAAGGCACCCGGTACCAGTTGGAATGCCGCCCAGCCGCTGACCATGATTACCAAGGCAGCAATCAGCGCAATGCGCAATGTTTTCATGATACGCTTGGGCTTTTTTGCACCATAATTGTACGCAATGATGGAAATCGTCGCATTGTTGATACCAAACAGAGGCATGAAGAAGAAGCTCTGAAGCTTGAAGTAAACACCAAATACGCCGGTAGCTGTCTCCTGGAAGCCCTGCAAAATCTGATTCATGCCGAAGGTCATCACAGAACCGATACCATTCATCACCGCTGTGGGAATACCAACCATCAAAATGGGGTTGATGATGGCTGCCTCGAGCTTGAGATACTTCCAGCTGAACTTGATCTCAGGGTTGCACTTGAGGTTAAAAATAACCACCAGAATTGCGCCCACAGACTGACCGATGACGGTAGCCACAGCTGCACCTGCAATACCCATAGCAGGGATATTCAGCCGCTCAACGCCAAAGATAAACACAGGGTCCAGCACGATATTGACCACAGCGCCAAGACCCTGAGAAATCAGAGTGTAAAAGGTGCGTCCTGTGGATTGCAGCAGCCGCTCACCCAGAATTTCCACAAAAATTCCCAGCGTCAGGATACAGCAGATGCGGGTATAGACAATGCCGCCTTCCACGGTTTCAGCCACCGTAGACTGCATCTCGTAGTAGGGTCTGACTCCGAATAAGCCAAACAGTACAAATGCAGCCGCCGTAATCAGCATCAGAATAACGCCATTTCCAGCAGCCTTGTTAGCGAGCTCCGAATCTTGCTCGCCCAATGCCCGGGACAGTAGTGCGTTAACGCCCACACCCACGCCCAGAGCGCAACCGATTTGCAAATTCTGCACTGGGAAAGCCAGAGACAGGGCAGTCACCGCACTTTCTGAGATTCGGGATACATAGATACTATCTACAATATTGTACAGTCCCTGAACGATCATAGCAATAATCATCGGTGTCGCCATATTCGCCAGAAGCTTTCCAATGGGCATGACGCCCATCTTATTTTCTGTAAGCTTTCTATCGCCCATAAATTTCTCCTTTTTCTAAAATCACAAACTTCCGCATAATATCATTATATCCTGTTTATTTAGCATGTGCAAGCTAAGCTTCCAAAAAAAGGTGAAAAAATACCGCCGCAGTTTTGCGGCGGTATTTATGTAAAATGTGGCGTTAGAATTACAAATACTTCTTCATTTCCTCAGTAGCATTTGCAGGATCTTCAGAAACGGTGAAGATCAGATTCATATTGTTTGCCTCTGCGAAGGTAGCTGCCCAAGCCAGGAACTCATCACACAGTTCCAAATTGGTGCCCATGGGCTTACCAATGGTACGGTACAGATTGTCAACGTAAACGTGCGTAATATCGAAGTTGCCAGCGTGAAGGCCACTCAGGAAACCCTTGAGCATCTCAACATTGTTGATCCCATACTCTTCAGCATCCACCAACCGAACACGGTAGTTAACGTCATAAGTCAGCGTCTTGCCGTACTCGATGCAAACAACATCACCAGTTGCACTGGCCACGGTCTGCTGCAGATCATCCAACATCTTCTTGGTCTTACCGGAGCCTTTCAGGCCCATAATTACATGAATCATCGGAATTTCCTCCTTTGCTATGCCACTTATTTGGCTGTATGGATATTCTACCAGTTTACAGTCGAATTTGCAACACCTTTTTTATAAATTTGCAAAAGATTTATTCTTTGAAGCTTAAGCAAGGACATATGTACCTTCATCAAACACACGCTTCTAATAAAATGGATATTACTTTTCGTATCCGGGCTTTCCCAGAAGCTCGAACATATTGCGCTTGTAGAACTCAACACCGGGCTGATTGAAGGGGTTGATGCCCAGAATATAGGCAGAAATACCGCAGGACAGCTCCAGGAAATAGAACAGCTCGCCAAGCTTTGTATCGTTCAGCTCACCGGCATCCATGGTGACAACGGGCACGCCGCCATCGACGTGGGCAGCCAGAGTACCCAGATATGCCTTCTCATCGACAAAGTCCAGAGTCTTGCCAGCCAGATAGTTCAGGCCGTCCAGATTCTTGTAGTCAGAGCCAATGGTGTACTGCTCAGCAGGAGGTGCAAAGCGTACCATGGTCTCAAACATGTTACGCTCGCCCTGCTGGATCATCTGACCCAGAGAGTGCAGGTCAGCGGTCAGCTCAGCGGTAACAGGGAACAGGCCCTTGCCGTCCTTACCCTCGGACTCACCAAACAGCTGCTGCCACCAGCCGCCGAACATCTTGAAGCCCGGCTCAAAGGACTCAAAAATCTCCATAGCCTTGCCGTTGCGGTACATGAGGTTACGCACTGCGGCATACAGCCACACAGGGTTCTCGAAGGAGCGCAGGTCGTAGTCCTTCTTAGCCTGATATGCACCCTTCATCACGGCCATGATGTCGATGCCAGCCACTGCCATGGGCAGCAGGCCAACAGGAGTCAGCACGGAGAAGCGACCGCCGACATTGGGGGGAATGATAAAGCTCTCCCAGCCTTCTTCGGTAGCCATCTGACGCAGTGCACCCTTGCAGGGATCGGTAATGGCGTAGATACGGCTCTTGGCACCGTCGGTGCCGTACTTCCGCTCCAGCATCCAACGCAGTGCTCTGGTTGCGATAGCAGGCTCGGTAGTTGTACCGGACTTGGAGATGATGGCGATGGAGAAATCCTTACCCTCCAGCAGGCGGCACAGCTCGTTCCAATGACGGGTGGACAGACCGTTACCGGCAAAGAAGATCTGGGGATTGCCCTTGCCCTTGCCGATGTTGTGGTTGGGACCCTGCATCAGCTCGATAGCAGCACGGGGGCCAAGGTAGCTTCCGCCGATGCCGATGACCACGAACACATCGGAGTCCTTACGAATCTTATTAGCAGCCAGCTGAATCCGGGTAATTTCCTCGGTGGGTTCCTCGACAGGCAGGTTCAGCCAACCCAGATAATCATTGCCGGCACCCTTACCCTCAGTCAGGGTCTTGTGCGCCTCAAAAACTTCTTTTTCCATAGCAAGGAGATCAGGCAGAGAAACCTGTCCCCAGACATTAGAGATATCAACTTTGATCATGATATATTAACACGTCCTTTCATGTGTTTCTGATCCACATAGCATTTTACAGTATCTTTGGGCTGAACGCAAGTCCCCCCGGGGTTGTTTCTGTGGGAATATTTATTTCACTGTTTCCTCTGGAAATTCCCGCTACGGATGTGTATAATGTAAGCTATAAAATAATTCACCGGAGGAACACACTGTGAAATACGGATTTGGCGTTGATTTGGGCGGCACCACCGTCAAGATCGCATTTTTTGAAGAAACCGGCAAGATGCTTGACAAGTGGGAAATCCCCACCAACACCGCAGACAGCGGCAAGCAGATCCTCCCCGACATCGCAGCCTCGGTTTTAAAGTATATTCATCAGAACGCCATCGATACCGATGCAATCATTGGCGTGGGCATCGGCGTTCCCGGTCCTGTGGACAGCAAAGGCGTTGTCAACAGATGCATCAACCTCGGCTGGGGTGTGTTTAACATCGCTGAGGAGCTTTCCCGGCTGGTGGGTTTCCCCGTAAGAGCCGGAAACGACGCCAACGTCGCCGCTCTGGGTGAGTTCTGGAAGGGCGGTGGCAAGGGCTGCAGTAATATGGTTCTGGTCACTCTTGGAACCGGTGTAGGCGGCGGCATCGTCATCGAGGGACATCTTCTGCACGGTGCCCACGGCTCCGGCGCAGAGCTGGGTCACATGGTCATCAACCGCAGCGAAACCGAGCACTGCAATTGCGGCAAATGCGGCTGCGTGGAGCAGTATTGTTCCGCTACCGGCATTGTCCGTCTGGCCCGTCGTTCCATGGACGCTTCCGGCGAAGCATCTTCCCTGCGTCAGATTCAGCCCCTGACCTGCAAGGACGTATTTGACTGCGGCAAGGCCGGAGACGCTCTTGCTTTGCAGGTTCTCGACCAGTTTTATCGCTACATGGGTGAATTCCTCGCCAACGTCTGTGACGTGGTAAACCCGGAAACCGTGGTTTTGGGCGGCGGTGTCAGCAAAGCCGGTCAAGTTCTGCTGGATGGTATCCGGCCCTACTTTGACCATAACGTTTTCCACGCCGCCCGTGGTGCTGAGTTTGCTCTGGCAGCACTCGGCAACGACGCCGGTGCCTATGGAGCCTTTAAGCTGGTTCTGGATAACTGATTTTTATCACACATGACGCAAAAATACCCACCTTGCTCAGAAAACAAGGTGGGTATTTGCTATGCTTTTATGTGTTAGGGACAGGATCTGTGTATCTGAGCAAATCTTCCACTCGCTCCATAATCACAACGCCGTCATCAGACACCAGTCTGAATGTTATGGTTGCATAAGAATAATCGTTCAGATTCTCAATGAAGAACCATTTTCCGCTCTCCGGCTTGATTCCCTCCAGCAAATTCACTGTTGTTCCATCATCTGCCCGCTCACCGCCGGCATTGATGACAAGATGGTCAAAATATGCATCCGGGAAATTGTCAGGCAACCAAATCCCGTAGGTAGAATTGCCTTCTGGCTGATAGGTTCTGCCCGATGCAGAAATCTGGTTCATATATGCCTTGTAATCACGCATAAATGACAAATTCCATTCTCCATCATTCTGCTTTTGGGCAGTCTTTGTACCTGCAAAATATGCCCCGACGATCAGAAGTACAGCCACCAGCACCGCAATCCATACTGTCCATTTACGTTTCATTCTCATCGCTCTCCTTGTATCCTCATTTTCTCAATGCACTTCTCTTGTTAACGTACAACGAACATCAAGCAAATTTACGGCATCACCGCCTAACTCTCTGTATTATGATATGTAGCACCACAACAAGTGAGTACACAGTATCTGGGAGGCATCATAATGCCCCCGCACAAGTCTCAAGCCAATAATCCATGTATAAATTGTACTATTTATAATCTGTTATGTCAATGATTTTGAATACATTGCACAAAAAGTGTAGCCTCTAAAAGAGGCTACACTTTCATTTTGATTCTCCAAATCGTATTTCTTTATTTCATCAGCTTGCAAACCAGATCCGTGTAAGCCACGGGATCTTCCAGAGGCAGATCCGCCATCAGCTGTGCCTGATAGTACAGCAGCATTGCATAATCCTTAGCCTTCACAGGATCCTCGGTCATGGTCTTCTGCAAAGCCTGAACAGCTTCATGTTCTGCATTCAGTTCCAGAATACGACCTACAGGGAAGGCAAATTCAGGATTAGCCTTCTTCATGTACTTCTCCATCTCGAAGCTCATGCCCTGCTCAGGGGTCATGCACACAGGGTGGGTGCCCAGATTGGCAGACAGCTTAACCTCCTTGACCAAATCGCCCAGAGACTCCTTGACGAAGGTCAGGAAGCCCTTCAGCTCCTCGGTCTTGCCTTCCAGTTCCTTCTTCTCATCCTCGGACTGCAATGCCAGATCCTCAGAAGAAGCGTTGCAGAACTGCTTTTCCTCATAGGTCATAAGGGTCTGAGGAATGAACTCATCCACATCCTCGGTAAACAGCAGAACGTCGTAGCCCTTCTTGGACAGCGTCTCGACCTGAGGCAGCTTGCTCAGGCGGTCACGGCTCTCGCCGGGAACGAAGTAGATCTTCTCCTGTCCCTCTGCCATGGCTTCGACATACTCATGCAGAGAGATGAGCTTGCCCTGCTTGTGGCTCCAGAACAGCAGCAGATCCTGAGTTGCATCCTTGTGCATACCATACTCTGCAACGGTGGAATACTTCAGCTGGCGGCCAAAGGCATTAAAGAACTGCTCATACTGCTCACGGTCGTTCTCCAGCAGAGACTTCAGCTCCTGCTTGATCTTCTTTTCGATATTCCGGGAGATGATGGTCAGCTGACGGTTGTGCTGAAGCATCTCACGGCTGATATTCAGGGAAATATCCTGAGAATCCACAATACCACGGACAAAACGGAAATGCTCAGGCAGCAGCTCCTCACAGTGCTCCATAATCAGCACGCCGGAAGAATACAGCTGCAAACCGGCCTTAAACTCCTTGGAGTAGTAGTCATAAGGCGCCTTGCTGGGGATATACAGCAGAGCCTTGAAGGAAACAGAGCCTTCTGCACTGGTGTGGATGGTTCTGAGGGGCTTATTGTAATCGAAGAACTTTTCACGGTAGAAGCTCTCATATTCCTCGTCCGTGACATCCTTCTTGGCACGCTGCCACAGAGGAACCATGGAGTTCATGGTCTCCCACTCGGTGTAGGTCTCATACTCAGGCTTATCCTCGGGAGAGTCCTCCTTCTTGCGGGACTTCTCCACCTCCATGCGGATGGGGTAACGGATGTAGTCAGAGTAGCGCTTGATGAGGTTACGCAGTTCATACTCCTGCAGGAACTTGGAGTAATCCTCATCCTCGGTATCAGGCTTCAGGGTCATGATGATGTCCGTACCGGCGGAATCACGGGTGGCCTCCTCGATGGTGTAGCCGTCTGCGCCGTCAGAAACCCACTTCCATGCGGTATCCTCGCCGTATCTTCTGGAAATCACGGTGACAGAAGAAGCCACCATGAAGGCAGAGTAGAAGCCAACACCAAACTGACCGATGATGTCGATGTCCTCCTGCTTTTCCATCTCCTTCTTAAAGCTCAGAGAACCGGACTTACAGATGGTACCTAGATTTTCTTCCATCTCAGCCTTGGTCATACCGATACCGTTATCAGAAACAGTGATGGTACGGTTTTCTTCGTCACGGCTGATGGTGATTGCAAAATCGTCCCGGTTGAGGCCGACCTGATCGTCGGTCAGAGCGGTGTATGCCAGCTTGTCCATGGCATCACTGGCGTTAGAAATAATTTCCCGCAGGAAAATCTCCTGATGCGTATAAATTGAATTAATCATCAAGTCCAAAAGACGCTTGGACTCAGCTTTGAACTCCATTTTTTCCATAGTGCTTTTCGCTTCCTTTGAAATTTTTTAGCACTCACTTTATCTGAGTGCTAAAATTATATCATACTCTCAGGAAAATGCAAGTCCCTGTAAAAAAGTTCTTTTATTATTCATAATTATGTGGTATTATTAGGCTGTATAAGTATGTATGCGGAATTTTTCCGTTTCGTCTGTAAGAAGTATAGAACTAATGAATTGAAGGAGTTACGAATGATCACAGTCAGCAATTTAGGTATGCAGTTTGGCGGTCAGTGGCTTTTCCAGCACGTTGACCTCCAGTTCCTCCCCGGAAACTGCTATGGCATCATCGGCGCCAACGGTGCAGGCAAATCCACCTTCCTGCGAATCCTCACCGGCGAGCTGGATTCCACCAACGGTTCCGTCACCATTGACCCTACTCTGCGTGTTTCCGTTCTGAAGCAGAACCAGAACGCTTACGACGCTTACTCCATCATGGACACCGTCATCATGGGTAATCAGCACCTGTACGACGTAATGAAGGAAAAGGATGCCATCTACGAGAAACCCGACTTCTCCGACGAAGATGGTCTGCGTGCCGCAGATCTGGAAGCTGAGTTTGCAGAACTGGGCGGCTGGGAAGCTGAGTCCGACGCCTCCCGGATGCTTCAGGGTCTGGGCGTTCCCACCGAAAATCACTACGACATGATGGGCGATACCGACCCCCGTCTGAAGGTTAAGGTTCTGCTTGCACAGGCTCTGTTCGGCAATCCCGACATTGTCATGCTCGACGAGCCTACCAATAACCTGGACATTGAATCCATCAACTGGCTGGAGGACTTCCTGCTGGACTTCCCCGGCATGGTTATCGCCGTTTCCCATGACCGTCACTTCCTGAACACCGTCTGTACCCACACCGTCGATATTGACTACGGCAAGATCAAGATGTACGTCGGCAACTACGACTTCTGGTACGAATCCTCTCAGCTGGTTCAGGCCATGCTGCGCAACAAGAACAAGCGCAATCAGGAGAAGATGGAAGAACTGCAGCAGTTCATTCAGCGTTTCTCCGCCAACAAGGCAAAGGCCAAGCAGGCTACCGCTCGCCGGAAGCTGCTGGACAAGCTGAGCGTTGAAGAAATGCCCTGCTCTACCCGCCGTTACCCCTTCGTCGGCTTCATGCCCGAACGGGAACTTGGCAAGGATATCCTGACCGTTAAGGACGTTTCCCTCACCGTGGACGGTCAGAAGCTGCTGGACAATGTCTATTTCTCCGTTGGCAAGAACGATAAGATCGCTTTTGTGGGTGAAAACGAGCTTGCTCAGACCGCTCTGTTCCAGGTTCTGATGGGCGAAATTGAGCCTGATGAAGGCTCCATCAAGTGGGGCATTTCCACTTCCCGCAGCTACCTGCCTAAGGATAACACCCCCTACTTTGAGGGCAATGAGGACGAGCTGGTTGACTGGCTGCGTCAGTATTCCGCCAAGAAGGATGATGTCTATCTGCGTGGCTTCTTGGGTCGTATGCTCTTCGGCGGCGAAGATGTGTTCAAGCACGTCAACGTCCTGTCCGGCGGTGAGAAGGTTCGCTGCATGCTGTCCAAGATGATGCTCAGTGGCGCAAACGTGGTGCTGCTGGACCAGCCTACCAACCATCTGGACATGGAGTCTATTCAGGCTGTCAACAAGGGTTTGGAAGCATTCAGCGGCGTTGTGCTGCTTGCAAGCCATGACCACGAAATGCTGTCCTCTGTCTGTAACCGTGTCATCGCTTTCCAGCCCGACGGCACTATTGTTGACCGCTACGGCACCTACGACGAGTATCTGTACTGGATGGAACAGCAGAAGGAGAACAAGTAAATGGAAAGAATTCTTGATATTATCACAGAAAAAATGCAGGCAGCTTTTGAAGCTGCCGGCTATGATACCTCTTTCGCCCGGGTAACCGTTTCCAACCGTCCCGACCTGTGCGAATATCAGTGCAACGGTGCTCTGGCTGCTGCCAAGCAGTACAAGTGTGCCCCCATTCAGATTGCAAACGCTGTCGTTGCTCAGCTGGATGCAAATGACTACGATCTGGTTGAAGCTGTTATGCCCGGCTTCATTAACCTCAAGCTGTCCGGCACCTTCCTTGCCAAGTATTTGGAAGAAATGCGTAACGCTGACGCTTTCGGCGTGGAGAAAATCGGCACCGGCAAAACCATCGTGGTGGACTACGGCGGACCTAACGTGGCAAAGCCCCTGCACATCGGCCACCTCCGCTCCGCCATCATCGGCGAGAGCCTGAAGCGTCTTTACAAATTCTTTGGCTACAATACCATCGGCGACATTCACCTGGGCGACTGGGGTCTGCAAATGGGTCTGATTATTGCAGAACTGCGTGAGCGTCAGCCCGATCTCCCCTATTTTGACCCCGATTTCAAGGGTGAATATCCCACCGAGGCACCCTTTACCATCTCCGAACTGGAAGAGATCTACCCCACTGCTTCTGCTAAGAAGAAGGAAGATGCAGAGTTTGCCGAAAAGGCTCACACCGCAACCTTCGAGCTTCAGCAGGGTCACCCCGGTTACCGTGCCATCTGGAAGCACATTATGAACGTGTCCGTAGCAGACCTCAAGAAGAACTACAACAATCTGGATGTTCACTTCGAGTCCTGGCTGGGTGAGTCTGACGCAGATCCCTATATTCCCGCCATGATTGAGGACATGAAGCAGAAGGGACTGACCGTAGAGAGCGAAGGTGCTCTGGTTATGCCCGTTGCAGAGGAAACTGACAAAAAGGAAGTTCCCCCCTGTATTCTGGTCAAGTCCGACGGTGCTTCCATTTATGCAACCACAGACCTTGCTACCATGGTTCAGCGTATGCAGGACTTTAACCCCGACAAGATTCTCTATCTGACCGACAAGCGTCAGGCTCTGCACTTTGAACAGGTGTTCCGTGCAGCCCGAAAGGCCGGTATTGTCCGTCCTGAAACCGAGCTGGAGCATCTGGGCTTCGGCACCATGAACGGCACCGACGGTAAGCCCTTCAAGACCCGTGACGGCGGCGTTATGCGTCTGGAGCAGCTGGTGTCTGACATGACCAACTTTGTCCGTGCAAAGGTCGTTGAAAACAAGATCGTTGCTGAAGACGAAGTAGAAGCTACCACCAAGATCATTGCCATGGCTGCCCTGAAATACGGCGACCTGAGCAACCAGCCCACCAAGGATTACATTTTCGATTTGGATCGCTTTGCCGCCTTTGAAGGCAACACCGGCCCCTACATTCTCTACACCATCGTCCGCATCAAGTCCATTCTGGGCAAGTACGGCGCATGGGAGCATCTGCCCATTCAGGCTCCTGCCAACCCCTACGCCAAGGATCTGATGCTGGCTGTGACCAAGTTCGCACCCACTATGGAAAGCGCACTGAAGTCCTCTGCCCCCAATCTGATCTGTGCCTACATCTATGAGCTGGCCGGTGCTGTCAACAAGTTCTATCATGAAACTCGTATCCTCAGCGAGGAGAACGAGGAGCTGAAGGCAGGCTACATTTCTCTCATGGGTCTTGCCAAGAACATTCTGGAAACCTGCATCAACCTGCTGGGCTTCTCCGCTCCCGAAAAGATGTAAGTCGCCCGGACAATGCCCGGTGGCAATGCGTGGTCGGTGCGGTGATAATCATCACTCATTTACCATGCTCAGTTCTTTTCGTTTCGGCAAAACCGCAAAACTAAAGAGGCACCGTCACAAGACGGTGCCTCTTTGATTATCGAATGACCCAGAGATTCCGAATCTGTCCGGAAATCTGGTCATAACTCCAAAGTTTCTCTGAGTTTTTCACGCTATTGGGATCGTTGACACGAATTTTTCCGTCAACGTAATCCACCATCACAATGTAATGTCCTGTAGATGTAAAATCACCTGCGCCCATGGCGCAGATAATAGGGTTACCGGCTTTCAGATTGTCCACAATTCGCTTTTCAACCAGCGGAATTTCGGTCACATTCAGTCCCAGCTTCACACCGCCCTCACTGATGAGCGTCCAGGAAGAGCCGTTCCCCTTAGAGTAGTATCCATTGTCCCGTGCAAATGTGGCCATACGATCCGGTGAAAATCCCTCATCCCCGGTGACATAGTATCCGGCCATTGCCAGACAGGTAGGTCCACATCCCGTTATGGCAATCACATCAGAACCATATTTCTGATATCCCCAGCGGGTATCCCATTGCAAAAACAAGGGCACGCCCTCATTCCGGTCGTATTCAGACAAATCAATTTTCTGTTCCTCACGGAAGGGGTAGTTGAGCACAAACGCTTCTGTCTCTGGATTGCGATCCAGCAGATCAATCAAACTCTGAGGATAATCCCTGTAAGAAACACCCTTTTCCTCAGCAAATGCCTTAACCTTCAGTTGTGCTTCCGTTGGATTATCCGGGAAATCAGGCTCACGATTTACCCAGAAATAGCCCGCCATTGCCACTAAAATAACGACAGGCACCAAAAACCGCAGTATTTTTTTCATTTTTATCGCCTCCTGCGGACTATTATACCAAAAGAGATTTAAGAAGTCTTTTTCGGTACATTAAGTATTGTTTAAGTTTACTTTGGTCAGCACCAAGCTGTTTTATTGGATTTTCTCGCCATTGAGCACAGCTTCCACAAGGTTTTCACCTTCATAACGCAGTTTCAGCAGAAAAAAGGGCGCATTCTGCCACAAAAGATCGAGGAAAATTTTATCCCCAGCCCACTTGGGCAGACTGTCGAGGAAATCACGGCTGATCCACCGCAAGTCTCCTTCATCACATTCCTTCAATTCGCCTTCAAAACCGTCAGCGGTGAAGAGGTACATGTATTCCCCTTCCCATTTGTCGGATAAAAATGTCACAACGCCACGACATTTCCAGTCCGTCAGGGTCAGGCCGGTTTCCTCCTTTGCCTCCCGGAGCAGGCACTCATCAGGAGTCTCCTCCCCTTCAAACTTACCGCCAATCCCGATCCACTTATCCTGATTGAGATCGTTTTTCTTTTTGACCCGATGGAGCATCAGCACATCGTCTCCCCGGGTGATGTAACACAGAGTGGTTGAAATCATTTTATCTTCTTCCTTTGCATCATCCGAATTGCCAGATGGACATTCTCCACATCCACCTGCGCATGGCCATCTTCTCTTTCGCCGTCCAGCGTCCAGGGCATTGACGGATCAGCATAAACTCGAATTTTCTCCGCACTGAGGAAGGTAATCATGGAGCAATTGTATCTCTGGCTCTGGACAGCCCGAATACATTCCGGAATTTCCAGCACATCCCTCGGTGCACGCACCAGCAGGATTTCCAGCTTGCCGTCAGCCATATCCACCTGTTTCGGGTCCAGATTCAGGATTCCGCCCACGGAGGTAGAATTGCTGATGGCACCAAAGAGGAAGTTATCCTCTATGACCCGACCGTCAATTTCAAAGCGAAGTCGTTCCTTTCGGATCTGTGACAGCTCCTGAATACCCTCCAGAACATAGGCTGTATGTCCCAGTGCATTCTTGATATTCTGAGGTGTGCTGTAACTGGTTCTGGTAAAAGCTCCGAATGAAGCAACATAGGAAAAATACCGATCACCGAATTTTCCTACGTCATAGGACACCGGCTCGCCCTCCACAATATCTCTGGCCGCCTGCAGAATATTGGTAGGAATTTTCAGGCTGGAAGCAAAATCGTTGGTAGATCCCGCCGGAATATAGCCGAGAGGGGTGTCTGCACCACTGAGAAGCAAGCCGGAAACAGTTTCGTTAAACGTACCGTCACCGCCACAACAAACCACCAGATCCACATCCTTGGCTCGCTGAAGCACAACCGAAGTTGCATCCTTTGGTCCTCCGGTGATGTGGGTAATCACCTCGTAATCTGCCCGATTGAACAGAGAAATCACTTCCGCCAAATGTCGGCTTCCCCGACGCATACCGGAATACGGATTCATCACAAAGAGCATTTTTTTCATACTTCCTACCTCTCTTCCGCAATGTAATTGTGTATTAGGTTATCATTATAACACAGTAGCCGTCGTTCGCAAGAGATTCCTAGGAAGTTGCAAATTTCTTTCCAAAACATTCACAAATTATTTACATTACATTGATAAGATAAACTCTATATAGCAGGGGGAATATTTTATGGATTTTCTCAGATGTGCCATCTGGGTAGCCGCCATAGGAATTATATCAAGCGTTGTGGGCATTCAGCTACCTCGCCGTTGGTTCGATCCAACTCGTTTTCCATATCGTCTGTATGAATGGGAAAATGGCGGAAAGATCTATGATAAACTTCATATTCGCAGTTGGAAGGATCACCTGCCTGATCTCAGCAAGCACTGCACACAGATGTTTCGCAAGCAAGTCGATGCCCGTCCTTCTGTGGAAAATTTGGACCGTCTCATACGTGAAACCTGTGTTGCTGAGGCTGTTCACTGGGTTCTGATTTTTTTGAGTCTGGCTGTGATAAAAATCTGGAGTGGTCTTGGTGGATGGCTTTTCTACATACTGTGCATCCTTGGAAACCTTCCGTTTATTATCATTCAGCGCTACAATCGCCCTCGACTGACGAAAATGCTGAACCGTATGCGTTCTCACGTATAAACCAATACCCCGAGCTGTGCTTCGATTCACAGCTCGGGGTTTTTGTATGCATTTGTTATTTCTTACGATACAGAATACGGATAGAATTGAGCACGCACAGCATTGCAACGCCGGAGTCCGCAAATACAGCCATCCACATAGAGGCATGACCGGTCAGCCCCAGAATCATCACCGCCAATTTTACTGCCAATGCAAAAATCACATTCTGCCACGCAATGCGGCGTGTCTGCCGTGCAATCTCAAAAGCCGTGGGAATTGCCTGCACATCGGAGGTCATGAACACCACATCTGCCGCTTCAATCGCTGCGTCTGCACCGCTGCCCATGGCCGCACCTACATCCGCACCTGCCAGCACAGGCGCATCGTTGATGCCGTCACCGACAAACATAACTGTGCCCTTCTCCCTGCGGATCTGCTGCAAATAGGTCACCTTATCCTCCGGCAGAAGCTTGGCATGCACCTGACCGATGCCGATCTCAGTGGCAATCCGAGAAGCTGTATCCTCATTGTCACCGGTGAGCATGGCGGTAAACAAGCCCAGCTTGTGCAGTCTCTGCATCGCATTTTCTGCACCGTCTTTTAGAGTATCCGCAATCACCAGACGGCCTGCACAGGTGCCATCGACACACACATATACCACCGTCCCTTTGGCATCCGTGGTTTTGGGAGCTTTGATTTTGAGGGATTGCAGCAGCTTTTCATTGCCGCACAGGACTGTTTTCCCATCAATAACGGCTCGGATTCCCTGACCGGCGATTTCTTCCAGCTTTTCCGGAGAAGAAAGAGCAATGTTCCGCTCTTGTGCCGCTTCCGTGATACTGATTGCAATGGGATGGGTAGAATTCTGCTCTGCGCTTGCGGCCAGAGCCAGCAAATCCTCGTCACCCTCGATTTGAATGACCCGGAAATCACCACGGGTGATGGTTCCGGTTTTATCCATGACAACGGCCTTGATATTGCCCATAGCCTCCATAGATGAGCCGCCTTTAAAGAGGATTCCACGCTTGCTGCCGGCTCCGATTCCGGAGAAGAACGCCAGCGGCACGCTGAGGACCAGTGCACAGGGGCAGCTCATAACCAAAAAGGACAGAGCGGTGTATACCCAGTAGTTCCAGTTTCCAGTTACGATAGACGGAACAATTGCCACAAATGCTGCCATTCCTACCACAAAGGGTGTATAAACCCGGGCAAACCGGGTGATAAAACGATCAATTTTTGGCTTGCTTGCAGCGGCACTTTCCACGCTGTTCAAAATTCGGGTCACCATGGACTCAGACAGTTCTTTTTCTACACGCACCATCAGCTGTCCTGCGCCGTTGACACAGCCGGACGTGACTGCATTCCCCGCCTCTACACGAACAGGTACGGGTTCTCCTGTAATCGGTGCCGTATCAATACGGCTTTCACCCTCCAGCACAACGCCATCCAGTGGGATTCGGTCACCCGGACGCACCAACAGCACATCCCCAACTCTGGCTTGATTGGCTGGAATCACGGTCACATTGCCATCGTGCACCAAATTTACCACCTCAGGCCGCAGATCCACAGCCTCCATGATTTGGCTCCGGCTGCGTTCCACGGCTTTCTCTTCGAAAAATTCACCGATGCAGTAAAACAACATGATTCCCACCGCTTCCGGGAACTCTCCGATGAAGAATGCACCCAATGTAGCAATGCCCATCAGGAAATTTTCATCGAACACACGACCTTTCAGCATATTTTTTCCGGCGGTTTCAAGAACCTTCCAGCCCAAAATCACATAGCTGAGCACGTAGATTGGAAGAGACACCGAAAATCCCCACAGTTCTACACGATTGAGCAGTGCACCCAGCACGAACAATGCACCGCCAATGATGATTTTGTTCAGGCTGTTATGTTCGTGGGTATGCCCTTCGTAGTGATTGTGGTGGTCGTGTCCGCAGCCGCACCCGTGGGCATGGTGATGCTCATGTCCGCAGCCACACTCGTGGGCATGGTGATGCTCATGTCCGCAGCCACACCCGTGGGCATGGTGATGCTCATGTCCGCAGCCACACTCGTGGGCATGGTGATGATGGTCTCTACGAGAACAACCATGGTGGTCATACTGCTCCCGAGTGTAGATTTCCACATTTCCCTCCACCGTTGCGGCAATTTTAGTAAGCTTTGGAATCAGGCTGTCGGGGTCGTCCGCTGTCACAAACAACTGACGCGTTGTAAAGGCGATTACCGCCTCCTCCACTTCGGGCAAGGCATTGAATTTGGCTTCGATTTTCGCAGCACAATTGGCGCAGTCCAGATTCTCAATGATGTAGACCTTTTTCTCCATGGTCTCCCCTCCTGGTATTTATATTAACATATGAGCAATTATTCATTTGTTTATTCCAGTATACTCCCATCCATCTCTCTTGTCAAGAAACAGATGGGAGTTTTTAAGGATTTTTACAACGTAGCATCCAGTTTGGAGTCCAGAACTAATTTCTCCCCGGTGATGGGGTGTGCAAACTCCAGCCGTTTAGCGCAAAGTGCTTGGGAAGCCAAGCCAAATTGCATACATTCTTCTGTTCCGTACTGCGGATCCCCCACAATCGGATATCCCATGTAAGCACAGTGCACCCGAAGCTGGTGAGTTCTCCCCGTCACTGGCCGCAGTCTAAGTTTACATAACTTTTCTGTTCGCTCAAGCACCTGAAATTCCGTAAGGGATTCCTTACCATCGACTCGCACTTCACGCAGCAAACTGGGCAAGGGCTTTCGGGCAATAGGGGCATTGATTACCCCGGAATTCTCTGCCGGGCCACCCACAACCAGAGCATGGTAGTATTTTCTAATCTGCCCCTGATTGTGCAATTCATTCATGAGTGCGTGGACATGGGCATTTTTTGTCAAAAGAACAATGCCGAAAGTGTCCCGGTCCAACCGGGTAACGGGATGGAATGCACTTTTTTGCCCGGTTTTTTGGTAATATCCCAAGACATAATTAGCCAGTGTTCCGTCAAATTTCGACCGGGAGGGATGGATCAGCATTCCCGCCGGTTTGTCCACAGCCAAAAGGTGTTCGTCCTCATAGAGAATAGAAACTTCCCCATCCTCAGGAGGATAATCCGGTTCTTCCTCGTCCAGCGGTACCGTAATGACATCACCGGGCTTGACTGAAAAGTCCGTATGCTCCGGCTTTCCGTTGACAAAAATGCCATCCTTCCATTTCAGCCGATTCATCAGTCCTGAGGACATTTTCATCTCCTCCCGCAGAAACGACGACAGCCGACCTTCCCGGCAGGCTACATGCTTTAGTTCCATCCGTTCACCTCAAACAATCCCACCGTAATCCGGCAGCCAAACAATAAAAACAGACCCTGCTGCATATTCTGCAACAGGGTCTTTAAGAAGCTTAGTTCAGAGCAGCCTTAGCCTTCTCAACAACAGCAGCGAAAGCAGCTGCATCGTTGATAGCCATCTCGGACAGGCTCTTGCGGTTCATCTCGATGCCAGCCTTCTTCACACCGTTCATGAACTTGGAGTAGTTCAGACCGTAGGGAGCGACAGCAGCGGACAGACGAGCAATCCACAGAGTGCGGTATGCACGCTTCTTCTGCTTACGGCCAACAAATGCATAGTTGCCGGACTTCATGACAGCCTGCTTGGCCATCTTGAAGTGCTTAGACTTAGAACCCCAGTAGCCCTTGGCCAGCTTCAGGGTGCTGTTTCTTCTCTTGCGCGTCATCATTGCGCCTTTAACTCTTGCCATTTCTGTATCCTCCTAATTCGGCTTATTTGTAGGGAATCATCTTCTTGATGGTGTCGACATTGGTCTGGTCGGCATAAGTGGTAGTGCGAAGATGACGGGTACGCTTGGTGGTCTTCTTAGTGAGGATGTGGCTCTTGAAAGCGTGTGCTCTCTTAACCTTACCGTTCTTGGTCAGGTTGAATCTCTTCTTTGCACCGCTATGGGTCTTCAGCTTGGGCATAGTAGGTTTCTCCTTCCGTAAATCGTGGGTGATTTATTTTTATTTGCTATTCTTGGGGGTCAGGAACATCGCCATAAAACGACCTTCCAGCTTCGGATTCTTCTCCATAGTCGCAATCTCGGTGCAAGCTTCTGCAAAGTCCATCAGCAGCTTTTCACCCAGATTGGTGTGGGCCATCTCACGACCGCGGAAACGGACGCTGACCTTGACACGGTTGCCGTCGCTCAAGAACTTCTGAGCTGCCTTGACCTTGGTATTGAGGTCATTGGTGTCAATACTGGGGCTCATACGGATTTCCTTGACTTCCACAACACGCTGATTCTTCTTGGCTTCCTTTTCACGCTTCTTCTGATCGAAGCAGAACTTGGAATAGTCCATAATCTTACAGACAGGAGGAACAGCATTGGGAGAAATCTTCACAAGATCGAATCCCTGCTCCTCAGCCATAGCATTGGCCTGAGCGGCAGACATGATACCCAGCTGGGCACCATCGGAACCGATGACACGAATCTCCTTATCACGGATCTCCTCATTGAGCTGATGTTCTAACTTTGCGATGGTAAGCACCTCCAATTAAACAAACAAAAAAGCGGATGCCAAGCATCCGCATACGATCCTACTGATACCCCTGTAACAAGGGGATGTTGGAGTATGAACCTCTTCACATGTTGTTTGAGGTGAGGCGGATGTTCAGCCTTCTTTATTACCCCGGTATTTTAGCACACCCCGAATCGTTTGTCAAGGGTTATTTTTACGATTTTTTCTTACATTTTTATCCATATTGCATATCAGGGGATGTCCTTTTGGATACAGACATGGATCCGTCTGTTTTAGAAATTTGTTTTACCTGTCATTTCTTCGTATGGAATATCCTATGCTAGTTTTGGAAACAATTCTTCAAAGGTCAGCCCACAATGGTTCCCGGTGATTTTCGGAAGGCAGACAGCACCTCTATGGCAATCCCATGCTTTTTAGCCAGCTCCACACTGCGATCATGAAGGACCTGTGCTCCACTTCCGATAAGTTCCAGCATTTTATCATAGGAAATGCGGTCATATCGCACGGCATCAGGATAAATGCGGGGATCCTTATCATAGACCCCATCCACATCGGTGATGATCTGGCACTGATCCGCCTTCAGGTAGGCCGCCAGCGCCACCGCTGTGGTATCTGATCCGCCACGTCCCAAGGTGGTAATGTTTCCATTTTCGGAAATTCCCTGAAATCCTGCAACCACCACTACATTTCCGCCATCCAATTCTTTTTTTACGGAAGATGTATCTACATTTAAAATATAGGCATTTCCGTAAACTTCATCGGTATGGATTCCTGCCTGCCATCCGCTCAGAGCAACAGCCGGGCAGCCGCATTTCTCGATTGCCATTGCCATCAGCCCTGCTGACATCTGTTCCCCGGCAGAAAGGTAGGCATCCAGCTGTCGTGGTGTTCCTCCGGGGTTGACTTCCGTTGCCCGGGCAATCATTTCGTCCGTTGTCTTACCCTGTGCTGACACAACAATCACAACTTTTGCGCCCTGCCTGACAAGGTGTGTCACCCTTGCAGCAGCAGCTTGGATTCGCTCAGCATCCGCAATAGATGTCCCTCCGTATTTCTGTACAATCAGCATTTCTCTCCCTCCTTATGGCTCATTGTATGTCAACAGGTAGGGAAAGTTGACGAAGAAAAACCGCCACCTAAAAAGATGGCGGTGCCGGGATATGCAATTAGCCTGCCAGCACTTCCGCCTTGACGACTCCTTCGGTAGACGCAAGGGTTTGCAGCAATTCTTCCAGAGACACACTCATATCCATGGTCTCAGCAGAGATGGTAACCAGTGCAGAGCCATTGGTAGGGATGATGGAATTGATGGTCAAAATATTTGCCCCTTGCTGTGCAAATGTCTGCAAAATTGCAGAAAGCACGCCGGGAACATCATGAAGCATGAACTGGAAGGTAATGATACGGCCGGTCATCATGTTCTGGAACGGAAGCACAGAATCACGATACTTATAGAAAGCGCTTCGGCTGATATCCGTCATCCGGGTGGCTTCATTTACTGTTGTAGCCTCGCCGGTGGACAGCAGCCGCTTCGCCTCAGCAACCTTCACAAAAACCTCGGGAAGTGCAGATGCCTCAACGATATAGTACTTGGGTTTGTTCGACATGGAGAATCCTCCTAAAAATAAGTAACGATGTAACGAATTTGTAATCGTCCGCCATACAGCGTCATACGTCTCCCCGTATTGTACCACACTTTTTAGAAAAAGCAAGACCCGGATAACAGACTTTTCCAGGAAAGGGGGTTTTTAGTTTGTCTCAAAGCCATAGAAAACTCATTGCCATTATCCTAATATTTCTTGTTATTTTCCTATCATTTCGGCTGTTTATACCGTTTTTTCTACCCTTCTTTATTGGAGCTGCTCTGACCATAGCTGCTGAACCCGTGGTAAGCTTTTTTCAGGAGAAAGTGCGGCTTTCAAGGCCTCTTGCTTCAGGTATCGGAGTCACCATGACGCTATGTTTTCTGACACTGATGGTACTAACTCTGTGCGGATTGATTATCCGTCAGCTGGGGGCACTGACAAAAATTTTACCTGCCATTGAGCAGGCTGCACGCTCCGGCATGTCTTTGGTTCAGACCAACCTTCTGCACGCTGCCGATACCGCCCCTCAGGGAATCCGTGCCCTGATTACGCAAAACGTCACCGACTTCTTTTCCGACGGCTCTGCCATGCTGGATAAAGTCACCGGATGTGTACTGGGCCTTGCATCCGGCATTCTGGGTCGCATCCCGGACGGTGCCCTTGGATTTGGCACAGGCATTATTTCAAGCTACATGATTTCCGCAAAGCTGCCCCAAATCAAAACACTCCTCTCTACAAAGCTTGCTGCATTTGAGCCATGGCTGGAGGCTCTGAAGCAGCTTAAAATCTCTATGCTTGGGTGGCTGAAAGCCCAGTTTAAGCTATCAGCAATCACCTTCCTCATCCTCCTGGTGGGCTTTTTCCTGCTGCGTGTCCGTCCAGCTCCTCTGTGTGCCTTTGCAGTGGCACTGGTGGACGCTTTCCCCGTTCTGGGCACCGGAACCGTACTGATTCCATGGAGTCTGATTGTTTTTTTGCAGGGCAACCCCATTCAGGCCGTGGGACTGGCAGGACTGTATCTGACCGTCATGGTCATTCGTTCTGTGTTAGAACCAAAGCTAATCGGCAAGCAGCTGGGGCTTGATCCACTGGCTACACTGATTGCCCTCTATGCAGGCTACCGTCTTTGGGGAATTGCAGGTATGATTCTCGCCCCGATTTTGGCTGTCGCAGCCACTGAGATTGCGGAAATGAGCATCATCAGCAAAAAAACGTAATTTCTCACCCCCTAAAGTCCACCGCTGCGCCCCATCTGTCGCATTCAAAAAAACATCTGCCTATTGTACATCCGGCACTTTTTTGCTATAATGGTAAGAAAATGTTATTACTGGATGTGTGTGGATGTGAAATACGGAATTTGGAATGTAGCAGAACCTGAAACCGGTGCTGTCAATGCGTTGGTACAAAACGGATATGCCCCTCTTACCGCTATGATTTTATCAGCCCGAGGGATTCATGATCCCCACGAAGCGGATCAGTATCTGGACTGCAGCGCCCCCATGCCTGACCCCTACATGATGAAGGATATGGATCGGGCAGCCGGTCGAGTGGGGCTGGCTATGGCTAAAAAGGAAAAAATTGCTGTTTTCGGTGACTACGACGTGGATGGCATCACCTCCACCTGTCTGCTGACAGACTTTCTGCGGCGTAACGGCGCTGACTGTATCTCCTATATCCCCGGCCGTCTGGAGGAGGGTTACGGTCTGAACCCGCTGGCTATCCACCAGCTCCACAGTGAAGGCGTCAAGCTGATTATCACCGTAGACTGCGGCATTACCGCTGTGGAGGAAGCGAAGCTTTGCGCCGAACTGGGTATTGATCTGGTCATTACCGATCACCACGAGTGCAAAGATATACTGCCGGAAGCCGTGGCTGTGGTTGACCCCCATCGTCCCGATTGCAGCTACCCCCACAAAACTCTCTCCGGCGTTGGCGTGGCCTTTAAGCTGGCGGCCGCCCTCAGCGGTTCGCAGGAAGATGTGCTCGACGAATACGCCGACATGGTTTGTCTCGGCACAGTGGCTGACGTGATGCTGCTGCAAGGTGAAAACCGGGTCTTTGTTTCCCGTGGTCTTGAATCTCTCAGCAACACCCGTCGTGTGGGCATCGCTGCCCTCATGAAAGAAAGTGGCTGTGATCCTGCCAACGTCTCCGCCACCACCATCGGCTTTACACTGGCTCCCCGGATCAATGCAGCCGGTCGTATGGGGCAGATTGATCTTGCCGTAGAGCTATTTCTGACTGATGACCCCGAACGGGCAGAATTTCTGGCAAAAGCTCTGTGTGAGCTGAACCGTGAGCGTCAAAATGTGGAGTCCGAAATCTACGATCAGGCCGTTTCCATGCTGCCGGAGGGAAAAGCCCCCGAGGCTATCGTGCTGGCAGATGAGGCCTGGCATCAGGGTGTGGTTGGTATTGTTGCCAGCCGCATCGCTGAAGAATATTGCTGTCCCACCTTCCTCATTTGTCTGGACGGCGAGCACGGCAAGGCCAGCTCCCGCAGCTACGGCGGTTTTAACCTGTTTGCATCACTGACCGCTCTGTCCCCCCTGCTGGAAAGCTATGGCGGTCACGAGCTTGCTGCCGGCTTTACCATTTCCCGTGAGCAAATCCCTGCTTTCCGAAGCAGTATCTGCCAGCTTGCCGGAGCATATTATTCCAACGACACCCCCAGAACCGTTCTGGACATAGACTGCGCGATTCCGCCCGAACTTCTCACCATCAAGGGAATCGAAGCACTTTGTGCCTTGGAGCCCTGCGGCAACGGCTGTCCGAAGCCGGTGCTGATGATAAAAAACCTGACCGTAGAGCGAATCTGTCTGGTAGGCGGTGGCCGTCATATGCGGCTGCGGCTGCGATGCGGCAGATGCGGCATCAACGCCATTTACTTCTCCGCCACTCCCGAAACCGCTGCCATTCAGCCCGGTGATCTGGTGGATGTGGCATTTAATCCCCAAATCAACGATTTTCGTGGGGAACGTTCGGTGCAGATGAACGTACTGGATATCCGCCCCTCCTGCAATGCAGCCTGCTCTCCCGAAGTCGGCAGCTACCGTGCTCTTCAGTCCGGAAACCTCACCCCCGATATTGCAGCAGCTCTTCTGCCCAGCAGGGCAACTCTCGCCATGGTCTGGCGTTACTTAGCGGCCGCCCCTGCCCCCATTCAGGAAACTCCCATGTGTCTGTGCCGCAAAATTGTCCGTTGGTCCAATGTTCCCCTTAGTCTGGGACAACTGATGACCTGTCTCGATATTTTCTCAGATGTGGGTCTGCTTCAGGCTCAGCGTCTGCACAAATACTTATCCATCAACCTCACTCCCGGATCTACAAAAGCGGATCTGAATCAGAGCCGCACCATGCAGATTCTTCTAAAAGCGAAAGAGAGCTAAAACTATGGAAACATTTGAACAACACTATGCCTCCATGCGGTCCACCATTCTCAAGTGCATGCCCAACGTGGACATGGCACTGATTGACCGAGCTGTGAACTACGCCCGGGACAAGCACAAGGATCAGCTCAGAAAAGACGGCTCTCCCTACATCATTCATCCTCTGGCAGTGGCTGAGATCGTAGCGGAGATGGGTCTTGACACCGATGCCGTTCTGGGTGCACTGCTTCACGACTGTATCGAGGATACCGACGCATCCCATGATGACATCGACAAGCTGTTCAGCCCTACGGTGGCTGAGCTTGTTGAGGGCGTCACCAAACTGACCAGAGCCAATTTCTCCAGCTCTGAGCAGGCTCAAATGGAAAATCTGCGCAAGATGTTCATGGCCATGTCCAAGGACATCCGTGTTGTGCTGATCAAAATCGCTGACCGCCTGCACAACATGCGCACCATGCAGTACCAAAGCCCTGCCAAGCAGATCAAAAAATGCCGGGAAACCATGGACATTTACGCTCCCCTGGCACACCGCCTTGGTATGCAGAAGATCAAGTGGGAGCTGGAAGATACCTCTCTGCGGTACTTAAACCCCATCGAATACGACGAGATCATGTCCTATCTGAACGCCCACAAGGAACAGGACGAGGCGTTTATGCGCACCATCCAGAACAAGATTCAGGATCGGCTTCAGTCCATGGGCATCAAAAACACCACCTACGGCCGTATCAAGCATGTCTACTCCATCTATCGCAAGATGCAGGCACAGGATAAGACCATCGACGAGCTGTACGACCTGTACGCCTTCCGGGTCATCGTGGACACAATGCCGGACTGTTACAACGTCCTCGGTCACATCCACGATTTGTTCAATCTGGTACCCGGTCGATTCAAGGACTACATCTCCACCCCCAAGCCCAATATGTACCAGTCTCTGCACACCACCGTCATTGGCTCTCAGGGCATTCCCTTTGAGGTGCAGATCCGTACTTGGGAAATGCACGAAACAGCGGAATACGGTATTGCCGCCCACTGGAAGTACAAGCAGGGTACCGGCTCCGGCAACGAAAAGGATTTTGAGTGGGTCAGACGTCTGCTGGAAAATCAGCAGGATACTGACGCAGAGGATTACGTCCGTTCTCTGAAAATCGACATGTTCAATGACGAAGTTTTCGTCTTTACCCCCAAGGGACGCATCGTTTCCCTGCCTGCCGGCTCCAACTCCATCGACTTTGCCTACGCCATCCATTCCGGTGTCGGTAACTCCATGGTCGGTGCCAAGGTCAACAACCGCATTGCCTCCATCGACAGCCCCCTGAAAAACGGCGACATTGTGGAAATTCTTACCTCCAAATCCGCCAAGGGGCCCAGCCGTGACTGGCTGAACATCTGTAAATCCAACCAGGCCAGAACCAAGATCAAGCAGTGGTTTAAAAAGGAGCGTCGAGAGGAAAACATTATCCACGGTCGTTCTTCCTTTGAAAGTGAAATGAAGCGCAGCGGTCTGTCCCTGCCTATTACTGTTGATCCCGAAATTGGCCCCCAGCTGCTGAAAAAGCTGTCCTTCGATACCTGGGAGGATATGTATGCCGCCATCGGCTATGGTGGGTTGACTGCCGCAAAAGCTGTCGGTCGTATTCGTGATGACATCAACAAGGCGCTGAAGGTTCAGGCCAACGAAAAGCAGCAGGCTCCCGTCCTCAAAACCACCCCCGACAGCGAAGCCACGAAGCTCAATCGCCACGCTGTCAACGGTGTCATTGTGGAGGATATCGATTCCTGCATGATTAAATTTGCCAAGTGCTGCACCCCTGTCCCCGGTGACCCCATTGTTGGCTTTATCACCAAGGGATTCGGTGTCAGCATCCACCGCTGTGACTGTCCTAACGCCGCCAACCGGGATTTGCCCATTCAGGCCGCCCGCTGGGTGCGTGTACGCTGGGCAAATCAGGAATCTCAGCCCTTTGAAACCACTCTGGAGCTGGACTGCAACACGAGAGACGGTCTGCTTCTGGATCTGGCATCTACCATGTCCACTTCCCGCGTCCGGGTAAAGGAGATGAACGGCAGAGATCTTCCCGGCGGACGTTCTGTCTTTACGATGCGCTTTGAGGTCAAGGACGTAACGGAGCTGGACTATATTCGCAACAAACTGCTAAACATCCCCGATGTCAACCGTGCCACCCGTGGTCAAAACTAGTTTTTTAATGCGTGCTCGGTGCGGTGGTATTCGCTACCCGTTTAGCCAGCTCGGTTCTTTATTGCGTGCTTGGTGTGGGCGCTAACCGTTGTTGCCCTGAACTATCTGGCACCTTTATAAAATACTAACGACTTTGCAAGGCGATGGGTACATCACCTTTGCAATCCGTTCTCCAAAGGAGAAGTAACAATGCGTGCAATTTTAACTCGT
>RCNI01000109.1_pt1 | contig 54179 bp, 54 predicted proteins | sample 2041151 | NCBI WGS metagenome assembly RCNI01 (sample SAMN09708214, study PRJNA481090) | feces metagenome | isolation source: feces | place: Antarctica: Albino Rookery
GTGCTATCAATCTGCTATCAAACAGAGAAGAAATCCTCGCTAAATTGCTACTTTTCCGGCTCTTGAGCCGTGTTTTTCAGCAATTAGATAAGATTTTCTTATTCCCACTCGATGGTGCCGATGGGCTTGGGGGTCAGGTCCAGAAGGACACGGTTAATGCCGGGAACCTCGTGTGTGATGCGATCAGTAATATGATGGAGCAGGGGATAGGGAATTTCCTCAATGGTGGCGGACATTGCATCCGTAGTATTAACAGCACGGATAATTGCGGGCCAACCTTCATAACGCTTGCTGTCCTTTACACCAACACTCTTCATGTCGGGCACGGCAATAAAGTACTGCCAGACCTTTTCTGCCAGACCGCTCTTATCAAACTCTTCACGCAGAATTGCATCAGCTTCACGGAGTGCGTGCAGACGATCACGAGTGATGGCACCCAGGCAACGTACACCCAGACCGGGGCCGGGGAAGGGTTGACGGTAGACCATACCATGAGGCAGACCCAGAGCTTCACCAACAACACGGACTTCGTCCTTGAACAGCAGCTTAACAGGTTCAACCAGTTCAAACTTCATATCCTCGGGCAGACCGCCAACATTGTGATGAGCCTTAACGCCATCGGATTCCAGAATGTCGGGGTAAATGGTGCCCTGAGCCAAGAAAGAAATGCCTTCCTGCTTTGCAGCCTCTTCATCAAATACCTTGATAAACTCACCGCCGATGATCTTACGCTTCTTTTCGGGCTCGCTGACACCGGCCAGCAGATTCAGGAAACGGTCGGTTGCATCAATATAGATGAGGTTAGCGTCCATCTGCTTACCAAATACTTCGATAACCTGTTCGCTCTCACCTTTGCGCATCAGGCCGTGGTTGACGTGGACACAAACCAGCTGCTTACCAATAGCCTTAATCAACAGGGCAGCAACAACGCTGGAGTCAACACCGCCGGAAAGCGCCAGAAGAACCTTTTTATCACCGACCTGAGCACGTACCTGAGCGACCTGCTCGTCGATAAAGGCCTGAGCAAGTTCGGGGGTAGTGATTCGTTCCATATTTTCAGGACGTACAATTTTTTCCATATTTGAACCCTCCATTAATAACGAAGTAAAATATAACTAAAATTATTATATACAAATTTTTTCATAATGCAAGATTTTCGTTTGAAAAAAGAAGATTTTTGAATTTATTACGAGATTGTGTAGAATTAAGAATGTATTTTGTTGCATAATGGCGAAAGTATGGTATAATGAGCAAATAAGTACCACGGAGGAAATATGGAATGGGTATTGTAGTTATAGGTGCAGTATTTGTTGATATCAAGGGATATCCTGAGGCGGCTTATATTCCCGGCGGGCGAAATGTGGGTCGGGTGGAACAGATTCACGGCGGTGTTGGTCGGAATGTGGCAGAGGATATTGCCAATGTTGAGCTTCGACCTACCTTTGTCAGCTTGGTGGATCAGAGCGGCACTGGTGAGGATGTAATCCGCAAGCTGAGCAGCCATAAGGTAAATACGGATTTTATTCGTACTACACAGGATGGCATGGGAACATGGCTTGCCGTTTTTGACAGCGATGGCGATGTAACGGCCTCTATTTCTAAGAGACCTGACTTGATGCCAATTGCGGATATCCTGGACGAATATGGAGATGAAATCTTCCAGAATGCCGATAGCATTATCATTGAGTTGGATATTGACAAGGACATTGTAAAGAAGACACTGAAATTCGCCCAAAAATACGGCAAAAAAGTCTATGCTGTGGTTGCAAACATGAGTATTGCTCTGGAGCGCCGTGATTTCCTTCAGTCTATCGATTGCTTTGTCTGTAATATTCAGGAGGCAGGTATTTTGTTCACTGATGATTACAGTTGTAAGACCGCTGATGAAATGGTTGAAATTGTGTCAAAGAAGGTTGTAGCAGCTAAAATTCCCAGTATGATTGTGACAATGGGCGCTGAAGGTGCAGTCTATGCCAGCAAGGACGGAGACAAGGGCTTCTGCCCTGCAAGAAAAGTGGATGTCAAGGACACCACAGGTGCCGGTGATGCATTCTGCGCCGGCGCAGCTATCGGCTTGACGTACGGTAAGAGTCTTGCAGAGTCTTGTGAAATTGGTGCGCATTTGGCTGCTTCCGTAATTGTCACCTCTGAAAATGTATGTCCTCGCTTCCTGCCCGGAGAACTGGGTCTGGATATTGAAGTTGAAGATTAAGTTATGCGCTATCAACGTATTTTAACGGTGCAGGATATTTCCTGTGTGGGGCAGTGTTCGACTACGGTAGCTCTTCCAATTTTATCTGCCTGTGGCCATGAAACGGTAATTTTGCCCACTGCAGTGCTTTCCAGTCACACAGGTGGCTTTGAAGCTCCATATATTCGGGATTTAACAGAGGATGTCCCTGCTATTTGTGATCGATGGAAGAACGAAAATATTGATTTTGATGTGATCTACACAGGGTATCTGGGGAGCATCCGGGAAATCGAACTGGTTTCTGATATTCTTGATACTATGAAAGCGAAGAACGGTAAAACGGTTGTAGATCCTGCAATGGCCGACCATGGAAAGCTTTACAAAGGCTTTTATGAAGAATACGCAGCGTCCATGGCTGCTCTGTGCAAAAAGGCAGATTTGATAATCCCTAATATCACGGAAGCCGCAATGATGACGGGGCTACCTTATCGTGAGCATTATGATGAGGACTACATTTGCCGGCTGATGGAGTCTATGGATGCAAAAGCGGTTGTTCTGACCGGTGTAAGTTATCGGGATGATGAGACTGGCGTGGCAATTTGCGAAAATGGGGTCATGTCCTATTATAAGCATGAGCGCATCGGAAAAAGCTATCATGGAACAGGAGATATTTTTGCTTCTGCTCTGGTTGGAGCGTGGGCAGGGGGCATGTCGATACAGGAGGCTGCGGCGATTGCGGCAGAATTTACCTATACCTGTATTGCGAAAACCTATCAAAATCCAGCCCATTGGTATGGGGTCAAATTTGAAAGAGCCCTGCCAAAGTTAATTTCATTATTGCAAAAAGACTGAAAGAAGTGGAAATTTTTTCCACTTCTTTCTTTTATTTAGAATTTCATCATAAAATGCTCCCGCTCGACAAAACTTGGGCATACTATCAATAATCGACAAGATAGGAGTGGAGCATATGGATTTTCTGAAAAATGAGCGCACCAGGAAGAAACTGCTGATTGCGCTGGCGGTTGTGGGTGTGCTGATGGTCGTGGGGTATGTGTTTCTATTTCACGTCAATCGGTTCCATGTAGATGTTCAGCTGAATGGTCAAAGTCAGGATACTGTAGATGTTGGAAAGCCTTATGTAGATCCCGGAGCAGTTGCTCTTTTTCGGGGGACAATGGTCAACCCCAAAGGGTTCCCAGTGAATGTTCTGGATGAAAACAATGTGGATACCGCTAGATTGGGAACCTATACAGTTAATTATTCCGCCCGGTATAAAAGGTGGGGGGCAAATGCAAAGAGAGTTGTGACAGTCGTAGACAGAGAGGCACCTACCATTTGCCTGTATCACGAAAATGATGTCCACATTGCTTCCGGAGGCCACTATGTGGAAGATGGGTATTCAGCGTGGGACAACTATGACGGAGATTTGACAGATCAGGTTGTTGTGTCCGGTTCAGTAGATACAAAACATTCCGGAACATATACGCTGACTTATGAGGTCAGTGACAGTTCCGGTAACATTGGGATGGCCTCACGTGAAATTACAGTAACCCCCAAATCTGAACCCAATCCGGTGCAATCTGGTGAAAAAATTATTTATCTGACTTTTGACGACGGACCTGGCCCATATACCGAAAAATTGCTCAAGGTTTTGAAGAATTACAATGTCAAGGCAACGTTTTTTGTAATCAATAGTGATTATGCGCATTTAATCAGGAATATTGCAGAGGATGGTCATTCCATTGGCATCCATTCAGCAAGTCATAAATATCGGAAAATATATTCAAGTTCAGAGGCATTTTTTGATGATCTATACAAGATGCGGCAGGTAATTGAAGAATATTCTGGAAAAAAAACGACCTTGATGCGATTCCCGGGAGGAAGCTCAAATACGGTCAGTTCCTTTAATCCCGGTATTATGACAAAACTCACAAAGACTGCGACTGAAAAAGGGTTTCAGTATTTCGATTGGAACGTAGACAGCGGAGATGCTGGTGGTGCCAACAGTTCCGATCAGGTATTTAACAATGTAATTCATGGCATAAAAAACCAAAAAATGCCGGTGGTATTGCAGCATGACGTAAAGAATTTCAGCGTTGATGCAGTGGAGCGTATTATTGTATGGGGACTTAAAAATGGGTATACATTCCGGGCGTTGGATGAAGCAAGCCCTGTTTGTCACCACGATGTAAGTAATTGAATTGAAGCAGCTGAATTTGTGATATTTTACTCATGGGTTCAGCTGCTTTCGCTTATAGAATATTGAAATATTAAAAAACAAGGCAAATTGAAGAAATTTTATTGTTGACAAAGGTGGATCGATAGGGACAATTGTATGGAATAATAAAAACCTGAAAGGGGATATCACCATGCTAGAAATATCCGGTAAAACCAACCTCCCTGAGAAGAAACTTTATAAATATTCCCTTTAAGACGTAGAGAAACCTAATCTGCGGCGGGACATTTATTCTTATGACTCAATTCCGAAAGTTGCATTCTACCGGCGCCGTGTACGAATGAGCATGCCGGAGAAAATCAGCGGAACAAGCATCTTGACCTGATAGTTGGTTTGAAGGAACGGGTGGACGCACAAAATGAAGATGGTCGTCAGACACGGATGACGGATTGTAAAATGGAAGAGAAAATCCAGGAGCTTGTTCCCGGCAAGTAAAGAACAGTGCAAGGGGAATGTAATCCGAGAATTTAAGACAACCTCTCTGGCAGATCAGGTATTTGAACATTTGGAAAATGATATTATTATGGGTGTTTACTCTATTGCTGAGGCGCTTACGGAGCTGAATCTGGTGGTACAGCTTAGATCCAGTCGAACCCCAATTTGTGAGGTGCTGCGTTGTCTGGAACAGGAACGGTTGATTGAGGAGTGCATACAATGCAACAGGGTAAGCTTACATAAACGAGATTTTGGAACTGCGCTAAAAGAATTAAAATTTTGGTATATATGTAGATAGCCCCGACGGAATTTCTGTCGGGGGTATCGTTTTCGATTATTTCAAGGTAATTTGGATTCGGTGCAGAAAAGAAGTTTTACAGAGTTTGCAGTGCGTTTCTAACTTCTCCGATGGTGTACAAAGAACCAAAGCACAGAACGACGCCATCGTTACCTGCCAAATCTAGGGCAGCCTTTACGCCGTCACAGATCTCACTATAAGGCGTAGCGACAGCTCCTTTGCCTCGCAGGAAAACAGCCAGCTGTTCTGCTTCCAGTTTTCGTGGGTTAGGAGGCGTGATGCAAACAAACTGCTCTACATATGGCATAACCGGGCGATACATATCTGCATAATCCTTATCGGCAAGTACACCGGTCAAAACAATCAGTTTCTTACCGGAAAGATAATCTCGGATGTTTTCTACTAAGGCCTCAATGCACTGAGGGTTATGTCCGCCGTCTATGATAAACAGGGGATCTCGGCGCATAATATCGAAACGACCAGGCCAGGAAACATCTCGCAATCCATCATAGATGTTCTCTTCGGAAATGATCCATCCATTTTCTTTCATGGTATCAATCACAGAAAGTACTACGGATGCGTTATGGAGCTGATGGCTGCCGAGGAGCGGCAAAACAAGATTTTTTCGTTCTCCGCAATCGAAAATCTGTCCTTCCAGACTATGGCTGACGGAATGTAAATGATCAAAATCTGCTTTTCTAAGCTTAACGTTACGCTGGGCGCAGATATCTTCAAAAACATTTTCAACACCGGCGGTGCCACGGTATACAACAGCATTGCCGCCTTCCTTGAAAATTCCTGCTTTTGTTTGTGCAATTTCTTCCAATGTATTACCCAGTATTTCTGTATGATCCAGTCCGATATTGGTGATTACAGCAACTTCCGGGGTTTCGATTACATTGGTTGAATCAAGAGCACCGCCCATGCCGACTTCCAGCACAACAATATCACACTGTTTCCGCTTAAAGTATTCAAATGCGATACAGCAGACTAATTCAAATTCAGTCGGTGTTTCTTCCATGGACTCTGCTAAGGGACGAACAAATTCTGTAACAGAAATTAAATCCTCGTCTGAAATTTCAACGCCATTGACCTGCATCCGCTCATGAAAACGATAAATATAGGGGGATGTATAAAGGCCAACACAATAGCCAGCCTTCCGCAAAATGGAAGAGGTCATTGCGGCAGTGCTTCCTTTGCCGTTCGTTCCGGCAATGTGGACGAATTTTAGTTTCTTTTCCGGATTTCCCATGCGCCGTAGCAATTCCTGAGTGCGACCCAAACCCGGAACGCTTCCTTTCCAGGAAACGGAGTGAATATAGGCTAAGGTTTCTTGAATGTTCATTGGTGTTGAATCTCCTTGTTTGTATACATCTCTCGGCTGACGTCTTCGGCAGATACGCGAGCCTTTCTTTTGCCTAAAAGATTTGTCTTGCGCACGGCAACCAGAACAGGGATAGCAGCAGTTGCAGTTACAGCGCAAATCAGCTGATTTGTCAGGATTCGGATACCTGCCACACCAAAAATCAACTGGAAGGAATAGTAGCCATACATCTTGGAGTCAATATAATATACGCAGGTATTGAGCAGTGAGGTGACTAATGCGGCAACTGCGCAGATTAAATAATAGGAAATGTTTTTCTTAAAAGAGGATTCTTTTGTAACGGGAACAGCATTGCGGAACAGCTTGCCACCGAAGCCAATAATCATACCCTGAATTGCAGGGGGTAAGATCCAGAGAAGCGTAGTGGGGGTGAAGCCAAAACGCAGCATTTGTTCCATAAATGACCCTAAGAAACCCACTATAAATGCATCTGAAGGACCGAACAGCATGCCGGCGATTACGGCAGGAAGGGAAACAAGTGTGACTTTTACACCGGCGATCACAAAGGAAAACAATGTAAACACGAAAAACATTGCGGTTAAGATTGCGTCGACGACAAGTCTGTTAACAGGGAACGCTTTTTGATTTTTGGCCATAAAAAATGCCTCCTAAAAGATTTTGGGAGGAGGTTTGTGGATATTCGATTACACGCCAACGAGACCGTACTTGCAGACAGCGCCCACATACCAGGGAATTCTGTGCGATAGCGGATGCGGAAAAACATCGCAGAGACAAAGCTCTTTCGCCCGGTGGCAACCTCCCATCCAACCGATACTTAACGCGTTTTTCCTACTCATGCAACGTTGGTGTGCGCATGGGTGCGAAGTCGTATGGGAACAACTTCGTATGCCCATATTCTAATCAATTCGTCTTGAATTTTCAATAGTGAATTACAAAATATTCCTAATTATTTATTGTCTCCCTATAGTTGTGAAATTGGGTTCTATGATTAGTTGCAGATGTGGTTTTACCGTGCTATTATCACAAAACGCCCGTTTCCACCGGAAACGGGCGCATTTTAAAGCAATTAACTTAGTGATTGCCACACTCATCAGCATGCTCATGCTCGTGGCAGACAGAACCGGTAGAAATCAGATTGCCAGCCAAGTATGCCTCAACAGCGGCACGAGCATCGCCTTGTGCACCTACAATGACTTCTACACCACGTTCGTTAAAAATGTCAACGGCACCGCCACCCATGCCACCGGAAATGATGACCTGAGCACCATTGTCAGCCAGGAAATTGGGCAGGAATCCGGGACGATGGCCAGGATTGGGCACAACAGTTTCGGAAACGATTTCACCGTTTTCGGTGTCGAAGAAGATGAAGTTTTCGCAGTGACCAAAGTGACCGGCTACCATAGAACCCATTGCTGCAACTGTAATTTTCATAATAATTACTCCTTTAAAAATGATTATATAAGGAAACGGAAAACCGCCCCGGTTTACAAAATTGTGATTGATTGCCCGGTAGAAAGGTAATGCAGCCTGTTTCCCATATGCTTTTTTAGAAAGTCATATTGTGCAAGACCGGTGCAGTGCCCAGTGTAATAAGTAGTGGGATATCGCATCAGTGTATTTGCTGCATTGGTTAATTTGTCAGCACCAAGACCTTCAGGTGCAATCTTTACAAAATGGAACCCGCCAATTAGCACATCAGGCTGAAACCAACTTACAATGTTCAAAATGCCCTTATGAGAACAGCCGCTAAAAAGAATCTTTTTCCCGTGCTCCTCAATAAGAAGATATTGCTCATGACGGAAATCATCCGGTATGAGTTGCCCGTGCTCCATGGCCTGCAGACCAAAGCTCTCAATGGGATATTTACATGAGTTATCGTTGCAGGTATGCAGGGAAATTCCTTTGTCCAGTATAATATCATTATCCGTCAAGACAATGCGATCACTTTTCGCAAGCGTCGGATCAAGACCGTTGTATTTCTCGATACCATGATAATGGGGGATAAAGGCGTTACGGTTGATATAAACAGGGGCTGTGTGGTTTAGCTCCAGAAAGGGAAGTAAACCGCCTCCATGGTCATAGTGACCGTGAGAGAGAATTGCTAGATCTACCTGACTTAGGTCAATTCCCATCTTTTCTGCGTTGCCAATAAAAGCACCAGTTTGTCCAGCATCAAAAAGAATCCTGTGATTTCCGGTTTCAATGTAGAGACTGAGACCGTGTTCAGCCTGTAAATCATCCCGACAGGTAGTATTTTCTACCAGTGTCCAAATTTTCACGGAAGTTTCACCTCTAATAATTCCATAGCTTGTTTGAATATTTCATACAGGGCATCCCGGGCAGGGCAGGGGATTTCTGCAATGCTCTTGCCAGCATTGATGGCGACAGATGCTGTTTTATCATATGGGATTTTTCCAAGAAATGGGATGCTGTTCTGAGCACAGAAAGTTTGGAGACTTGCAGTATTTTCGGGACTTGTATCCCACTTGTTGACGCAGACTACCATTTTCGTCTGGAATGTTTCTGTGGATTTAATTAGACGCTGCAAATCGCTGATACCGGAGAGAGAAGGTTCTGCCACTACAAGCACGAGATCTGTACCACTTATTGATGCAATCACAGGACAGCCAATTCCGGGGGAACCGTCGATGATGGCAAGATCACAATCAGGGGCGTTCTTAATCATGGCAAGTTTCACAGCGGTTACCAGTTTCCCGGAATTTCCACGTCCCATTTTTAGCTTTGCAGTGGAAAAAACACCGTCATCTATATATAAGTTTTTCTGACCGGATACATCAGGTACAAGCGTTACAGCATGTTGCGGGCAGACATATTGGCATAATCCACAGCCCTCGCACGCATATTCGTCCACCTGATAATGGCCGTTTACTTTGTTAAGAGCATCAAAGCGGCAATGCTTGGCACAGAGACCACAGTCAACGCATTTACTGGGGTCAATTTGTGCTTTATCTGAACCCATAAAGTCGGTCATCTGAGGAGCGTTTTTTTGTTTTGTAACGATGTGCAAATTGGGAGCATCCACGTCACAGTCGGCGATGGCTTTTGCATTTGCGAAATGAGCAAATGCCGCTGCGGTGGTAGTTTTGCCGGTGCCGCCTTTGCCACTGAGAATCAACAGTCGTTTCATTGAACAGCACCTCGAATCTTAACTAAAACATCATAGAACATATTTGCAATGTCCGTGTTGCACTCACTGACAATGTTAGCTTGAGCTGCCAATTTTGCGACCTGTGCATCATAAGGGATTCTTGCAAGAATCGGCAAATGGTGTTCCGCACAAAAATCCTCCAGAGGCTGATAGGGAGTATCCATTTTGTTAATGACCACACCACATTTCTTGTTAAGCAAAGAGATAAGCTCATAAACCATCTGGAAATTATGAAAGCCAAAGGCGGTAGGCTCTGCAACAAGCACACAAAAATCTGCTCCGGTAACACTTTCCATGACGGAACATGCACTTCCGGGCGGGCAGTCAATAATCACCAGATCACTATCCTGCTTCAGCGCAGAACGAATTACGGGAATTCCGGATGCTTCGCCGGGGTTTAGTACGCCTGTGACTACACGGATCGCCCCGTGCATGCCTGATTCGATATGGCCTACGGTGCGAGGTATTTCTGCAATCGCATTTTCCGGGCAAGCTATTGTACAGCCGCCGCAGCTATGGCAAACCTCGGTAAAGACCATGGGCTTCTCCTTGATGTAGATCAAGGCATTGAAACGGCAAAAATCTACGCACTTTCGACAACCGACACATTTTTGAGGATCAAATACCGGTAGGAGTGTGGAAACGGAAGTTTCCTGAATGTTTTCCGGCTTGAAAAACAGACGGCCGTTTGGTTCTTCTACATCGCAGTCAACATAGATACCATGACCCGCTGCCGATGCTAAATTGACTGCAACAAATGTTTTTCCGGCACCGCCTTTGCCGCTGAGAATTGCGATCTTCATCAGATGCCCTGATAGCCTGCGTGAAAGTGGGTCAGTTCCGCAAGCTTACCGTCTGTGAAGGCGGAGATGTTATCCTGAGCTGATACACTCTCGGATTTGTAGAGTTTAATGTCGGCGGCATGAAATACGTCGGCTGCATTCTGACCACAACGTACGGTAATCAGCACGTTGGTACCCTGATCCATTACAAATTGCGCGGCCTTGATGCCGGCACCGCCCTCAGCTTCAGCAGCGGGATTGGGCAGAATTTCATCGGAACCATTTTCATGGAACAGGAAATAAGGTGCCCGACCAAAGGACACACATACATCTACTTTATTTTCATCCAAGGGTATTGCAATTTTCATGGTATTTCCTCCTGTTGTATTCATCATACGTCGGCGGTGTTTCATACAGCCGCCACAGCCACATGTTTCCTCTTTCCCATCACAGAGCTGATAATCGCCACCTTCTATACGAAGCGAACATCCGTCTACAAGGGCATCTGCAAGTTTCTTTCGTGCGGAGGTGTAGATTTGCTGGACGGTGGTACGGGCGATCTTCATATATTCGCCGCACTGCTCCTGTGAGAAGCCTACTTTGTCAATCAGCCGAATTGTCTCGTATTCATCAACAGTCAGAATAATAGTATTCTGCTGGGATGATTGATTCATTGGAATAAATCCGGAGTTATCAGGCAATCGACATACTTTTCTGCATTTTCTGGGTCGTGGCAATTGATTCACCTCCGTTTGTTTATGACATATGCCATTTATATTCTTAGTATATCGGATAAATTTGGAATTGTCAATAAAGCATTTGACATATGTTCCAAGCTATTTTATACTGTTAAACAATATAGGAGGATGTGACTATGGATTTTCCGAATTATGTTCCTGTTTGGGACAAACTAACACCTGCACAGCAAGCAAAACTAGCTGATGCAGTGATTCATCGCTCCGTGCCTAAAGGGACTGTGGTTCATAACGGTTCTCTGGATTGTACCGGGTTGCTTTTGATTCGTTCCGGTCAGATGCGTGCTTATATTCTATCTGATGAAGGTCGCGAGATTACTATTTATCGGCTGTTTGAGATGGATATCTGTCTGTTCTCTGCATCGTGCATCATGAAAAGTATTCAGTTTGAAATTACAATTGAAGCTGAGAAGGACAGCGATTTCTGGATTATCCCTCCTAATGTGTACAAGGAGGTAATGGAAGAATCTGCACCGATTGCAAACTATACAAATGAAATTATGGCTACGCGTTTTTCAGAAGTTATGTGGCTGATTGAGCAGATTATGTGGAAGAGCTTTGATAAACGTCTGTCTGCATTTTTGCTGCAGGAATCTATTCTCGAAGGAACGGATGCTCTGAAGATCACTCACGAGACTATTGCAAACCATATGGGTACAGCCCGAGAAGTCGTGACGAGAATGCTGCGATATTTCCAGAGTGAAGATATGGTAAAGCTTACTCGTGGCGTGGTTGAGATTGTTGACAGGAAAAAGTTGGAAGCGTTACAGGACAAATGATAAAACCCACTGTGTATTACACAGTGGGTTTTATGTTTATAAGCCAGATTACAGCATAGCCAGAATCTGGTTCTTAGGACGTGCACCGGCGGATTGATTGACAATCTTGCCGTCTTTAACGATAACCAGAGTCGGGATGCTCATGACCTGGAAGGAAGCTGCCAGCTCCGGCTGCTCGTCTACATTGATCTTGCCGACCTTAATATCGGTGCGCTCGTCGGCAATTTCGTCTACGATGGGGCTAACCATACGGCAGGGACCGCACCAGGTGGCCCAGAAGTCAAGCAAAACAGGCTTATCAGAATTCATGACCTCCTGCTGGAAGTTGTCTTTGGTAATGTTCAGTACATTCATAATTGTTGCCTCCTGTATATTGATCGATTTATAATTGTATTCTATCAGATGCTTTCGGCCTATTCAGTGATGTTGTCACATATTTCCGGAGACTGTTTCACCGGGCCATTCGTTGATTCCACCAAACTCTACAATGTTGGCGTATCCGAGAGCTGCCAGCTTGCGTGCAGCCTGCTTGCTGCGGTTACCGCTGCGGCAGTATACCAAGATCAACTGCTCCTTGTTGGGAAGGTCTGGAATCTCGTCGGTGCCGATGGTTTCGTTGGGGATACAGATTGCACCAGGAATATGCTTATCTCTAAATTCTTCAGTTGTGCGTACGTCCAATAGAATGTAGTTCGTTTCTGTTTCCATCATGGAAATGGCTTCATCCATGGAGATTTGCTTATATGTGTTTACCGAAGGTGCAGAACTGCACCCTACCAGAAGCAGTGCGGCAGATAAGAGTACAAAGAGTCGGCTCATAATAATTCCTCCAAGTTTTTATTTAATATACCACAAGAATTCTATATTATCTGTGACAATGTTACATTTCTGTTAGAATACCATAAAGTAGAAGATTTTAGGAAATTTCAAGAACGGGGATTGCTTCTATACATGTTTTTTGATATAATATGCGGTTGTTAGTAACGGCAAACTAACACTTAGGAAAGAAGGAAAAATATGACAATTGATGATTTGAAAATTGGAGAAAGCGGAATAATTTCTCAGGTGGGCGGAGAGGGACCTCTTCGACTCCGCTTTTTAGATATGGGATTGATACCCGGAACAAAGGTGCTGCTGCAAAAGGTAGCCCCTATGGGAGACCCTATTCAGATTCAGCTTCGTGGATATGAACTGACCATCCGTCGTGAGGATGCACGGCAGATTACGCTGAAGGAGGGGAAGTAATATGGTTTTTGCATTGGCAGGCAACCAAAACTGCGGTAAAACGACCCTTTTTAATGCGCTGACTGGATCAAATCAGCATGTTGGAAACTTTCCCGGTGTCACTGTGGATCAAAAAATGGGCACCATCAAAGGTACGAATCATCAGGTGGTGGATTTGCCCGGCATCTATTCCATCCGACCTTACACGGAGGAAGAGATTGTTAGCCGGGATTTTATTCTGAATGGACATCCTGATGCAATTTTGAATATTGTGGATGCCACAAATATTGAACGAAATCTCTATCTGACCTTGCAGTTGTTAGCGTTGCGGATTCCTATGGTTATTGCGCTGAATATGATGGATGAGCTGCGGGGCAACGGCGGACATATTAAGGTGGCGGAAATGGCAGAGGCACTGGGTGTACCTGTTGTCCCTATTTCTGCGGCCAAAAACGAAGGTATTTCTGATTTGGTCAGTACGCTGATTGACACAGCTAAGAATAAAGTCTATCCGAAGGTTATGGATTTTTGCCCCGATGGCCCTGTCCACCGCTGTATTCACGCTGTCAGTCATCTGATTGAGGATCATGCACAGCGTGCCGGTGTTTCTGCTCGGTTTTGCGCCATGAAACTCATTGAAGGGGATGAGGACTTTATTACAATGATGGAATTGAGCCAGAATGAGAAGGAACTTTTGGAACACTCCATCATAGAAATGGAATATGACCGTGGGCTGGATCGTAATGCAGCTCTGGCGGATATGCGGTATAATTTTATTGAGGCTGTTTGCGACAGAACCGTCGTCAAGGCGAAGGAAAGCAAGGAACATGCTCGCAGCATGGTTATTGACAAAGTGCTTACCCATCGAATTTTTGCGATTCCACTGTTTGTGGCCATTATGGGTGTGGTATTCTTCCTGACCTTCAATGTATTCGGTGCTATGCTTTCGGATTGGCTTGCCATGGGTATCGATGCTTTTACTAAAGTCGTAGACAAGGGTCTGACGGCATATGGCATCAATCCGGTGGTTCACAGTTTGGTAATTGATGGTATTTTTGCCGGCGTGGGCAGCGTTCTTAGCTTCCTGCCGTTAATCGTGGTGCTGTTTTTCTTCCTGTCTATTCTGGAGGATTCCGGCTATATGGCTCGTGTTGCCTTTGTTATGGATAAGTTGCTCCGAAAGATTGGATTGTCCGGCAGGAGCTTTGTACCTATGCTCATTGGCTTTGGCTGCTCCGTTCCTGCCATTATGGCGACAAGAACACTTTCTTCTCAGCGTGACAGAAAAATGACCATCATGCTGACACCTTTCATGAGCTGCTCTGCCAAAATTCCTATTTATTCCGTCTTCGCAGCAGCGTTTTTCCCCGGCAAAGAGGTTCTTGTCATGATTGCGCTGTATTTTGGCGGCATGCTTGTGGGCGTGTTGATGGCATTGCTTCTCAAAAACACAGTGTTTCAGGGAAATCCCGTACCATTTGTCATGGAACTTCCCAATTACCGTTTCCCCTCTGCCAGAAGTGTTTTTCAGCTGATGTGGGATAAGGCAAAGGATTTTCTGCAAAGAGCATTCAGCGTCATTTTCGTGATTACCATTATTATTTGGTTTTTGCAGAATTTCGATCTGCGACTAAACGTGGTTGCTGATTCTGCTGATAGTCTGCTGGCTAATCTCGGTAAATTCGTGGCACCTGTGTTTGGACCCCTGGGATTTGGCGACTGGCGCATGGTTACTGCACTGGTGTCCGGATTTACCGCTAAAGAAGCTGTTGTCGGTACATTGGGCGTAATTCTGGGCGTTGGTACAGATGCACTGCCTGCGGCGTTAAATACTCTGTTTAGTACACGGTCTGCGGTCAGCTTTTTGACCTTTACTCTGCTCTACACCCCGTGCGTGGCAGCTGTTGCTACCATTAAGCGTGAGATGAATTCTACTTGGAAGATGATTGCAATTGTAATTATGCAGTGCGTGGTGGCTTGGCTTGTTGCTTTTGCGGTGTATCAGATTGGCGGTTTTATATGGGGTTGATGGATTTCTTGATTTTGTCAGCAATTGCCGGATACTGTGTTTATTTACTACTGCGAAAAAAGAAATCCGGCGGATGCTGCGGCAATTGCGGAAAATGTTGCAAATGTTCTAAGAGTGTGCTACAATAACTCCACATCTTTTGTGCAAAACGGATAAGGAGGCCTTGATATGAACTTGATGATCGATGGACGATGGATTGAGCCAAAGACGGGACAGTCCCTGTTGGATCTGATAAAGGGGGCAGGGCTGGAATCAGCCAGTCTCAGGGATAGACCTCTTGTAGCAAAAATTGCCGGTGAGGTTTTTACACTCAACTATATTCCACTACGAGAGCAGGATACTCAGGCGGATCGCCCGTCTATGCGCCGTGCTATGGCGGCGTCCAAAGGGGTTATCCATCTGCTGCGCTATGGGGACGAAGCGGGCAAAGAAGCGTATATCCGAAGTGCTTATTTTGTGATTTTTCTTGCCATACGACAGCTCTGGCCTGAAGGAACAGTGAAAATGAACTGCACCATTGGTGCCAGTACGTATTTTCAGGTCTGCAACATTCCTGATTTCTCGATACAGAAGCTGAAGGAGCGAGTATCTCAGTTGGTGGCGCAGGACATTCCACTGCTGCGACGCAGAGTTCCGTTGCAGGAAGCTAAGGACGGTTTTCGGAAGAATGGTCAGCTGGATAAAGCCAGACTTCTTTCCTGGAGAACAGCAGATTATTTCGATGAGTATGTCTATGAGGACTTTGCTGATTATTATTACGGAGAGATGGTTCCGTCTACTGGGTATCTGACTGTGTGGGATATCCGGGAGGCAAAAGAAGGATTCCTACTTGTTTATCCGGATGATCGTAATCCTGATGTTGTAGCGGCGTTTCTTGAATCCCCCAATTTTTTTGCGGTATTTGCTGAGGGAGAGCATTGGGGAGAGCTGATGGAATGCGAGACAGTTGCTGATTTGAATGAGCTGACCAATTCCGGACGGATTCGGGAACTCATTCGTGTCAATGAGGCACTCCACGAAAAGCGGTATTCTCAGATTGCGGATATGGTCTGTGATCGAGGTGCCAAGGCAGTCATGCTGGCTGGCCCCAGTTCTTCGGGAAAAACAACCTCTGCCAATCGACTGGCGACGCAGCTTCGTGTTCATGGTAAAAAGCCCATTCTTATGAGTTTGGATGACTATTATATTGACAGAGATAAGATTGCAGCCGGCCCGGATGGAAAGCTTGATCTGGAGCATATCAACACCATTGATACGGAACTATTCCGCCTTGACATGGCGAAGCTCCTGAAGGGCGAGGAAGTGGAACTGCCCACTTTTAATTTCTTGACAGGGCGCAGAGAATGGCATGGCGATAAGCTGAAACTTCAGTCGGATTCTGTCATTATTGTGGAAGGACTGCATGGTTTGAATCCGGCAATGCTGCCTGATCACGTGGATAATCGTATGATATTCAGACTCTTTGTTAGTCCGCTGCTGCCGTTAAATCTGGATCATCACAATCGAATCCCAACCAGCTATCTACGGTTGCTGAGACGGATTGTGCGAGATTATGAAACCCGTGGTGCATCGGTACAGCATACATTGTCTATGTGGGACTCGGTACGTTGTGGTGAACGTCGGTGGATTTTCCCGTATCAGGAAAATGCAGATGTGATTTTCAATAGCTCAACATTGTACGAACTTGCAGTGCTGAAAAAGCATATTTTCCCACTCCTGACAGCGGTTGAGCCGGAGGATGAGTGCTACGATGAGGTTCGTAATATTGTCAAAATCCTGAACTACATTACAGAAGCGGATGTGGATGATGAGATTCCTCCCACCAGTCTTGTGCGTGAGTTTATTGGTGGAAATACCTTCTATTTGAAGTAATGTATATCGCATTTGTGCTACCGTATATTGTATTGAAAAGGAGAAACTTGATTTTCAAGTTTCTCCTTTTTGAGTATGTATGACTGATAACAATGGATATATGAATGTATAAAAAACAACATCATGATATTGACAGCTTGGATTTTTTGTGCTAATATAGCTCGGTTAGCAGTTGCTAACCGAGCAGCTGCTTTTTTAAATCATCTAGAGTTAGGCTGCGCTAACTTAATGGTGTCAGATTGAGAGAGATGGCAAAATTAATTACGATGAAGAGGCTGTTTCTAAATGGATGACAAAATCTATATTGTTGTTTCGTTTAAATTATGAAAAAAGATCCGGGAGATATAAAGATTATGATGATTAATAAACGTCTGATTGGCACGGTCAAGGAAAGCAAAAAATATGTGGCTGCCAATGTACTGCTGCAGTGGGGTGCACTTTTGGCAAATATTGCCATGATGGCTTCTATTGCTGCACTTTTGCAGAAGATCTACCTTAAAAATGCAGATGCTTCTGCGTATACCATGACTGCTGCGGTTGTAACGATTATGATTGTAATTCGCTTTTGCTGTACTGCAGCATCCAGTCATATGGGGTATCTGTCATCTAAGACGGTCAAAAAAACACTTCGAGAAAAAATCTATCGCAAATTGCTGCGGCTTGGTACTTCTTACAAGGAGCAGGTGCAGACCAGCGAGGTTGTTCAGGTTGCAACAGAGGGCGTTGATCAGCTGGAAACATACTTTGGCGCCTATTTACCTCAGTTTTTCTATGCAATGCTGGCTCCTTTGACTCTGTTCTGCGTGCTTAGCTTTGTCAATTTTCCATCTGCATTTATTCTCTTTCTCTGTGTTCCGCTGATTCCTGCATCTATTGCAGCTGTGCAGACCTGGGCAAAAAAGCTTCTGAGCAAATACTGGGGGCAGTATACAGCTCTTGGTGACACCTTTTTGGAAAATCTTCAGGGATTAACCACCCTGAAGATTTACCAGGCGGATGACTTCAAGCACCGGGAAATGAATGAACAGTCTGAGAATTTTCGCAAAATCACCATGAAAGTGCTGACCATGCAGCTCAACTCCATTACAATTATGGATTTGATTGCCTATGGTGGTGCGGCATTGGGCGTAATTCTTTCTGTTACCCAGTTTCGTGCAGAACGTGTAGACCTTGCCGGCTGCTTGCTGATTATTTTGCTTTCAGCAGATTTTTTCCTGCCCATGCGTTTGCTTGGTTCCTATTTCCACATTGCAATGAACGGTATGGCTGCTTCTGATAAGATTTTTAAGCTCCTGGATGCAGAAGAACCCAAGGCGAAAACAAAAGATGTTCCGACTGACTGCACTATTTGCTGCAAGCAGCTGGGCTTTGGTTACGAAGCAGATCGGATGATTCTCAATGGCATCAATATGGAATTCCGGCAGGGGAGTTTTACGGCGATTGTCGGAGAGAGCGGATGCGGAAAATCTACGCTCGCATCTATTTTAATGGGTAGAAATCAAGGTTATACGGGAAACGTTACTGTTGGCGGTGTGCCACTGTCTGAAATTTCGGAAAAAAGCCTCATGGAATCCATCACATATGTCAATCATCAAAGCTATCTTTTCAAAGGAACTGTTCGGGATAACCTGCTGATGGGATGTCCCAGTGCTTCAGATGAAATGATGTGGGATGCACTGGAAAAGGTTAATCTTGCTGACTTCCTAAGAAGTGAGCAGGGATTAGATACGCCTCTGGCAGAGAAGGCATCTAACCTCTCAGGCGGTCAATGTCAGAGACTGGCTATGGCAAGAGCATTGCTCCACGACAGCCCTGTTTATATTTTTGATGAATCTACCTCTAACATTGATGTAGAGAGTGAAAACGATATGATGCGTCAGATTTATTATCTGGCAAAATCCAAAACTGTTATTTTGATTTCACACCGCTTGGCCAATGTCGTAGGTGCCGATAACATTTATGTGTTGTCTCAGGGAGATGTGGTGGAAGCAGGAAATCACAATGAATTGGTTGCGAGAAATGGTGTCTACACCAAACTTTGGAACACCCAGCAGGAGTTGGAGAACTATACGGAAGGAGCCGCAGTATGAAAAGAAGTGGATTTGGCGTTATGGCCCGACTGATTGGGCTAGTTAAACCTCTTACCGGCTATATGACACTGGCGGTTATGATGGGTCTTATTGGTCATATTTGTGCTGCATTCATTACCGTATTCGGCGGCTTTGCAGTCCTAAATCTATTGGGCATGACCACAAAGATGTCTTTAACGGCAATTTTCGCATGTATGATTGTGTTTGCTCTGATTCGTGGCGTTTTACGCTACGCAGAACAGGCGTGCAACCATTTTATTGCATTCAAGCTTCTGGCTTTGATTCGTGACAAGGTATTTGGCGCCCTGCGTCGTCTTACTCCTGCAAAGCTAGAGGGCAGAGATAAGGGCAATCTCATCAGCATCATTACTTCTGATATCGAGTTGTTGGAGGTTTTCTATGCCCATACGATTTCGCCTCTGTGTATTGCAATCCTATTTACCATCGTAATGGTGATTTTTATTAGCTCTTATCATTGGGCATTGGGCGTGCTGGCTCTGGTTGCGTATTTGACGGTAGGCGCCGTGATTCCGCTGGCCACCTCCAAAATGAGTGGCAACAATGGTGCTAACTTCCGCCGTAAATCCGGTCATCTGGCAAGCTTTGTGTTGGACAGCCTCAGAGGCTTACCTGAAATTCTGCAATATGCTCAGGGAGAAAATCGTGTTCATCAGATGAACGATATGACTGACAGCCTAGCAGAAGACGAGCTGCGGATGAAACGCACAGCTGGATATAACGTTGCTGTTACCAATACGATTATACTGGTATTCGATATTGTAATGCTGTTCCTTTCTGCTCATCTTTGCGGCTTTGAAGGTACCTTGATTGCCACATTGGCACTTATGAGTTCTTTTGGACCTGTGGTGGCTTTGGCTGCGCTGGGGGCAACGCTGCAAAATACGTTCGCAGCAGGAAACCGTGTGCTGGATCTCTTGGACGAAACACCCGTTGTAGAAGAGGTTACCGGTAAGCCTCAGCGAGAATTTACAGGTGCTGCTGCAAGTGATATTACCTTCTCTTATGGTGATGAAACAATTCTGTCTGATTTCTCCGTTAATATTCCTGAAAATCAGGTCGTTGGTATCGTGGGCAGAAGTGGCAGTGGTAAATCAACGTTGCTCAAACTCTTTATGCGGTTCTGGCAGACACAAAAGGGCATGATTTCTATTTCCGGTCACGATGTGAATGAAATCAATACATCTAACCTGCGAGATATGGAAAGCTTTGTTACGCAGGAAACACACCTGTTCCATGACTCCATCCGAAATAACTTGCGCATTGCAAAGCTTGATGCTACCGATGATGAGATTATGGAAGCCTGTAAAAAAGCATCAGTGCATGATTTTATTATGCAGCTGCCGCAAGGATACGATACGCCTGTGGGAGAACTGGGTGATACCCTCTCCGGCGGAGAACGTCAGCGTCTGGGACTGGCCAGAGCATTTCTGCATGATGCACCCTTCGTTTTGCTGGATGAGCCGACCAGTAATCTAGATAGCCTGAATGAAGCAGTGATTCTTCAGTCTCTTCATAAAGAACGCAAGGGTAAAACGGTTGTGTTGGTATCTCATCGTAAGTCAACCATGGGAATTGCTGATGTTGTATACTCAGTAGAGCACGGAAGGATGAGCTGATGGACATCGAAAAGAAACGACAGCGAGAAAAGGATACTGTTTCGTTCATGATTTCCCTATATTGCCGCAAAAAGCACGGCTGTAAGGAGCTTTGTCCTGATTGCGCAGCGTTGGATGCCTACGCAAGAGATCGCAGCGATCATTGCCCGTTTATGGAGACCAAGTCCTTTTGCTCCAACTGTAAGGTCCACTGCTATCGACCTCAAATGCGTCAGAAAATTCAGGAAGTGATGCGGTTCTCCGGCCCTCGCATGATGTTGTACCATCCGTTTATGGCTATTAGACATGTTATTGAAATGAAAAAAGAGCAAAAAAGAATGGAGAAAGAAATATGAGGCTTAAGAAAATCATTTATGTTGTATTGGGCTGTATTGGTCTGGGCTTAGGTGCGGTAGGTGCGGTGCTTCCGCTGCTTCCAACGTTTCCTTTCCTAATGCTGGCTACATTCTGCTTTGCTAGAAGCTCTGAAAAGCTACACAACTGGTTTATCGGAACCAAGCTATACAAGAATAATCTCGAAAGCTATGTGGCTGGTAAGGGTATGACTAAAAAGACAAAGGTTCGCATCATGGTTACAGTTACACTTCTGATGTCCATTGGTTTTATCATGATGCACGCAGTTGCGGTCGGTCGAATTGTCCTTGCATGTGTATGGGTATTCCATCTGGTATACTTTATTTTCGGCGTGAAAACCATTCCTGCAACGCAGGAAGAAAGTCTTTGCAACAGCTAATTACAAAAGGAGAGCCGTCAATTTTTCGACGGCTCTCCTTTATATACGGGCGTGTTTTTCTGGGACAGCTATGGCATTTGTTTCCATGATCCTTTCAACATACAGCTGCTGTATGGCTGCGATTTCTCCCAATCCTCGAATCAGGCAATCTACTGCAAAACCTTCTTTCACAAGTTGAGATTTAAGGCTGTCCGGGCTAGAACCAAGCAAGTCATTCTTTACATGGTCACCGGCAACAAGCATCATCGGCGCAAGGAGAATTTTCCTTTGTGGCATGGTCTTGATATCAGCTATTACATCCTGATAGGTGGGGGGACCCTTGAGTGTACAAAGACGCATGGAACTGCCGAAACAATTGCGCATCTTCTCAGCAAGACGGACATAGAAATCATTGGCGCATCCCTCAGTTCCGTGTCCTACCATTAGGAGAACTGTACCATGTGGGATATGGTAATTGGATCGTATCAGCTCAACCATGTAATCTAAATCTGAATCTCGATACAGCAGGGGATTTCCGATGATGATATCTATAAATTCGGATAGTTTTTTGACACAGGCGCACAGTTTATCGTATTCGCTGCCGGGTACGAGGAACGTAGGCTGCACCACAACACGTTTAAAACCGTCTGATGCAATACGCAGCAAAGCATCATCTACGCTGTCGATAACCTCGCCGCTGTCACGATTCAACTTTGATCGGATAAAGCTGCTGGTAAAAGCTCGGTACACAGGTATATCGGGAAAGGCATTCGAAATGTATTCCTCTGTCCTGCCAATTGTTTTCTGAAGAGTGTCTAAATGAGTTGTCCCGAAACTGGCTACCAAAATGGCAGTTTTCATACTGTGTACCTCCCGACTATGGAATGATAAGAACGTAGCTACAAAATAACATGGAATCGTGAATATTTCAACAAAAACCGAGGGCATGTAGCTAATTTTGCGAATACAACATAGAGAAAAACGGTGCCATCCCAATTAAGGACAGCACCGTAACCTGCATGATGTTTGTATTACCTATTATCTGGGTACATTTAGAATCAGAGAGACCAGCAGGCACAGCAGAATAGCACAGAAACCTGTAACCATCCAACGACTGCGAAGTTTTTGGATTTCTCCAGTCATATAGAGAAACACAAGTCCCAGACCGGACACGACAGCGGCAACAATAGCAGTAATTACTTTTAGAACGATAATACTCTTTGCAGCGAATAGCAGATAGAGTGCAAAAACCACTGCGTCACCAATCAGGGCACGAGTTATCATTCCTTCCATTTCTTTATAGCGGTTACGTTTCGCCACAGAAAATCCCTCCCGGAATTATTTCCTGTATCATATCATATCTCGACAAAATTTGCAATCATTTCTGCATAGTTCATTTTTGTCTAGGTGCTTGCGCAGGGAATAAAAAAATGTTATAATGTAGCAAAATATGTGTATGTCAGAATTTGTGACAAGGAGTCTGTATGGCTGAACCGCAATACCGTCTGGAGGGAATTGTCCACACCAGATCGGAAGAAATGGAGGACTTTGAAGGACCTCTGGACGTTATTTTCCTGCTGCTGAGCAAGAATAAAATTGAAATTGAGGATGTTTCCATTACTGCTATTTTAGAGCAGTATCTGGCCTATCTGGATGAGATGAAAAGACTGGATATCGAAATCGCCAGTGAGTTCATCACCATGGCTTCACACTTGATGCTGATTAAAACGAAGATGCTCCTGTCTGCTGCAGAGCAGGCCGAGGCGGAGAGTGAACTGGATTTGCTGCGTCAATCTCTGGTGGAGCGACAGCGAAAGGAGGCAATGGAGCAGATTCGTCTGGCTATTGTAGAACTGGAACCAAGAAACGAGATCGGACGGTGTATTTTTACCAAAGAACCCGAGCCGTTGCGTAAGGATAAGACGTATCGCTACCGCCACGAACCGATTGACTTGCTGCGTGCGCTGGATATGATTACAGAAAGAAATAACCGTCAGCTGCCACCTCCTACGATGAACTTCAGAGGAATTGTCGGCAAGGAGCCGTATCCGGTTTCCCGAAAATCCGGTGAGGTGCTTCGTCAGCTGCTGCTGCGTGGCGTGGAACGGCTTAAAAATCTTTTTAGAGGAAATAAATCCCGGTCAGAGGTAGTGGCTACCTTTTTGGCAATTCTAGAGTTGTGTAAAACGGGATCTGCTGTTCTGGAAGATGATAATTCCGGTGAAAATCCCAATGTCCGCCTGACAAATACCGATCAAAAGAAAGGAGAACACCTGAATGGAACAGAATGAACTGCAAAGAGCCATTGAGGCAATTCTCTTTGCTGCTGGAGAACGAGTTGAGATTTCCAGACTCTCTATGGCGCTGGAGGCAGACGAAAAAGATATTACAGATGCAACAGATGCGCTTGCGAATCAGTTGGCTTTTGAACGAAGAGGTATTCGGATTTTAAAACTCGATAAAGGGTATCAGATGGTATCCTCCGGAGAAATGGCAGATTACATTACCAAGGCTCTGGAAACCAGAAAACCTCCTAAGCTTTCATCGTCGCAGTTGGAGGCACTGACTATCATTGCTTACTACCAGCCGGCAACAAAAGCAATGGTTGAGCAAATTCGAGGTGTGGATAGCGCCTATTCCATATCAGCCCTGATGAACAAGAAGCTGATTGTGGAGGCCGGTAGATTGAACGTTCCGGGAAGACCTATTCAGTATAAAACCACTCCGGATTTTCTCCGTACCTTTGGCCTTTCCTCCTTGGAGGAACTGCCTCCTATTGATAAAATCAGCTTTGGGGAGCCGTTGAGCGTAGAGGAATCGGCTCCTGCTGAGGAAGCTACATCGGCGGAGCAATCTGTACCTGTGGAGGGAACCTGATGGGCTGGCTGATTGCCGTAGGCGTCCTGATTTTACTGGCAATCATACCATTGGGTATCAGCCTCAGGTATGATTCTGGTGGGGCAGTGGTTAAGCTCATTGTGTCAGTCTTTCAATTTACCTTGCATCCATGCGTAAAGAGCAAGAAACACACTGATGCTGATAATGAGCCTAAGAAGAAAAAAAGCCGGAAACGTGCAGTCGGTACAGCTTCTGAAGAGAACACATCCTCGCAAACAGGCGGAAGCTGGAAGGATTTTCTTCCCCTCGTTCATCTTATGATGGATTTTTTGGGCAGCCTTCGCAGGAAAATCCGAGTCAAGCAACTGGAAATGAAGCTGATTATGGCGGCGGACGATCCTTGTGATCTGGGTGTGAACTACGGCAGAGCCTGGGCGGCAGTTGGCAATTTAATGCCTCAGCTGGAGCGGTTGTTTGTAATCAAAAAAAGAGATATACAGGTAGAATGTGATTTCATGGCTATCGATACGCTGGTTGTTGCCAGAATGGATATCACCATTACGCTAGGAAGGCTAATTGTTTTGGTAGCGACTTACGGTATTAAGGCTTTCGTTGAATTTCTGAAAATTAAGAACAAAAGAAAAGGCGGTGCTGATCAATGAGTCAGAATCTTCCCAATATGTTGGATAGTACCATCCAGAAAATTCGAGACATGGTAGATGTGAATAGCGTCATCGGTGATCCGATCACCACGCCGGACGGTGTCACGATTATTCCTGTTTCCAAGGTCAGCGTTGGCTTTGGTGGTGGCGGATCGGATTTCGTGTCCAAGAACAACCCTAATAAGCAGGATACCCCATTTGGCGGCGGCGCAGGCGGTGGAGTAAAAGTGACTCCCATCTGCTTCCTGATTGTCAAGGATGGTAATGTGCGGATGCTTCCTGTTGCCGCACCTGCAAATACCACTGCAGATCGTCTGGTGGAAATGGTGCCTGATACCTTGGACAAGATCTCTTCATTCATCGATTCCCACACGAATAAAGGTGTATAACAATTTCTAATCCGGGTAAAATAAACCCGGGTGAGAAATATGAAACGACTGATTGCTGGGACGGCGGCCGTTCTAATGGCTGTCGTCTTGTTTTTGCCGCAAAATGCAGCGGCAATTTCTGCAGAGAAGGCTATTTTGGTAGATGCAGCCACAGGACGTGTGCTTTTTGAACAGAAGGCAGATGACAGAAGCTTGATTGCCAGTACAACAAAGATTATGACGGCACTGGTAGTCTGTGAACAGTGTAATGTTTTGGATCGGATGAAAATCCCTAAGGAAGCGGTGGGTATCGAAGGGTCATCCATGTATCTGCGGGAAGGGGAAGTGCTGTCACTCCAGGAACTTCTGTACGGACTGATGCTGCACAGCGGCAATGATGCAGCTGTGGCGCTGGCGATTTATTGCGGCGGTACGGTAGAAGGCTTTGCGGAGATGATGAACGACAAAGCAAAAGTGTTGGGATTGAAGGGAACTCATTTTGAAAATCCCAATGGACTGGATAGTCCCGGTCATTATTCTACTGCCAGAGACTTAGCACTTTTGGCTGCTTATGCGATGCAAAATCCAATTTTTGCAAAGACAGTTTCGGCGAAAACCGTAACCGTAGGTCAGCGTCATCTTCGAAACCATAACAAGCTTTTGTGGCAGATTGAGGGTGCTGACGGCATTAAGACAGGATATACAAAGGCGGCAGGACGAATTCTCGTGTCCAGTGCAAGTCGGGATGGGAGACGCCTTATTGCGGTTACAATCAATGCACCGGATGACTGGCGGGATCATTCTGCTATGCTGGAAGATGGGTTCTCCAAATTTCACGTAAAGCAGCTTGTGACAGCTGGTGATAAAGTCGGCAAGATGGAAATCGCCGGAGGACAGGACGGGAATGTGGAGATCATTGCCGCAGAGAATTTTTCCTATCCCGTAGCAGAAAATGAAAATGTAAGACCGGTATTGCCTGGAACCGGATTCGTGTATGCACCTGTTGCAAAGGGGGCGGATGCAGGGATTGTATATGTCTGCATCGATGGCAAGGCTGTGGGCAAAGTACCGGTTGTTTTTGGAGATACAATTGAACAGCTTCAGCAGGACGAAGAAAAGTCTTTTCTGGAAAAGTGGTTTGGAGGAAAATAATATGCAAGAGCGTCTGCAAAAGATTTTAGCCTCCCGGGGAGTCTGTTCCCGGAGAAAGGCAGAAGAAATCATCACTGCAGGCCGGGTAACCTGCAATGGAAGGGTTGCCCAATTGGGGGACAGTGCAGATCCTGACATGGATGAAATTCTGCTGGATGGGAAAACGCTCCCATCCCCAGGTGATTATGTGTACATCTTATTGAATAAGCCAAGAGGTTATGTAACGACTTTATCCGACGAGAAGGGGAGACCGAATGCAGCTCAGCTGGTGGCAGACTGCGGCCAGAGAGTCTATCCCGTAGGACGGCTGGACATGGATTCTGAGGGACTGCTGATTTTTACCAACGATGGGTCGTTTGCAAATACCTTGATGCACCCCAAGCATGAGGTAAACAAGACGTATAGAGCTATTGTACGAGGCTATACGCCGGAGGCATTTGAAAGGCTGAAGGAGCCTGTGACACTTGATGGCTATACCATTCGGAAACCGGATGTGTCATTGATCTGGAAATCTACTGTCAACGACAAAGCGGAGCTTCAGGTGACCATCCACGAGGGCAGAAATCGGCAGGTGCGTCGGATGTGTTCTATGGCTGGGATGAATGTGGTGCGATTGATCCGTATTTCGGAAGGTACTTTGCAGCTTGGAGATTTGCCGCTCGGCAAATGGCGGTACTTAACTCCAGCTGAGATTGGGAAATTGAAATAAATATTGCATAATTGGCGACGGGTGCTTGCAAATCCTGCTCTAATTTGTTAGGATATGCTTGCGCTGGTGAAAAGAATTTCGCCGCTTGGGAGGTAGAGATGAATACCGATATTTTATCTATATTACAGGAAAAGGCATTGACGTTTTCAAAAGGACAGCGTCAGATTGCTCGATATATAACAGAATCTTACGATAAAGCCGCATTTATGACGGCCAACCGTTTGGGAAAGACGGTTGGCGTATCCGAGTCCACCGTAGTTCGCTTCGCAGTAGATTTGGGATTCGACGGCTATCCCAGCATGCAGAAGGCAATGCAGGAAATGGTTCTGAACCGACTGACATCGGTTCAGCGTATTGAGGTGGCAAATGATCGGATTGGCGATCAGGACGTGGTATCCATGGTGATTCAGTCTGACATCGAAAAGCTGCGCCAAACTGCGGAAACAGTGGAGCGGGAAGAATTTCAAATGGCTGTAGACAGTATCCAAAAGGCAAGGCGTGTATTTATTCTGGGTACGCGCTCTGTAGCTCCGCTGGCAAACTTTTTGGGCTACTACTTAAACTTTATGTTTAATAATGTCTATGTAATTACCGCATCCGGTTCCGGGGAAATGTTTGAAAAAATTGTTGGTATTAACTCTGATGACGTGGCAATTGCATTCAGTTTTCCCCGATATTCTTCTGCAACGGTTAACGCAGCGGAATATTGCCGTACCACCGGAACCACGGTTATTGGAATCACAGATCACAAATTATCTCCACTGGGACAGGTATCTGACCATGTCCTTTGTGCTAAGAGTGATATGGTTTCTCTGGTTGATAGTCTGGTTGCGCCTTTAAGTGTAGTCAATGCACTGATTGTAGCTGTCGCTGCAAAGCGAGAAAAGGAACTGTCACAGACGCTGGAAACATTGGAAGGCATTTGGGATAATTACCACGTATACGAAAAGCAGGTAGAAACACAATGACATACGATGGAATTATAATCGGCGGCGGCCCTGCGGGCATGTTTGCAGCCATCACCGCTGCACAGCAGGGTCAAAAAATCCTGCTTCTGGAACGAAATGACCGGTTAGGGAAAAAATTGGTTATCACTGGCAAAGGACGCTGTAATGTGACTAACGATTGCACGGAACAGGAAATTTTACAGAATATTCCCAGAAACAGCCGCTTCCTGTACAGTGCTGTGACAAATTACCCACCTCAAAGAATCATGGAGTTCTTCAATAGCCATGGATGCGCACTGAAAACGGAGCGGGGGAATCGAGTGTTTCCTGTGTCGGACAAGTCATTTTCAGTGCTGGACAGCTTAAAAAATGAACTGCACAGACTGCATGTAACCATCCGTACGTCTAGAGTGAAGAGTATCCTGACTGCTGACGGGGCAGCATGCGGTGTGGAGACTGAGACAGATAAAATATATTCCAGGTGGGTGATTCTTGCCACCGGCGGTGTATCCTATCCGACGACCGGCTCCACGGGTGATGGTTACGCCATGGCAGAAGCATTGGGACATACGATTATTGCTCCCGAGGGTAGCCTGGTTCCTCTGGAGACTGCCGGAGAGGACTGCCAGCAGATGCAGGGGCTTTCTTTGCGTAATGTGGCTGTGAAGCTTGTAAATGCCAAGGGAAAAGTGCTGTATAAAGACTTTGGGGAATTGTTATTTACCCACTTTGGTGTGTCCGGTCCCACGGTACTCAGCGCCAGTTGTCACCTGAAAGGGGAAGGGTGCAGGCTGATTATCGATATGAAGCCTGCATTGGAAGAAAATAAGCTGAACGATCGTATCCTTCGTGATTTGGAAATGTATCAAAATCGCTCCATGGAAAATGCGCTGACAGATTTGCTGCCCCGGAGTATGATCCCTGTGGTTTTGCGTCGCTTGGAAATTGATCCTGCTATGCAGGCAAACAGCCTCACAAAGCAGAAACGTCGTGCGTTGGTGGAATTACTGAAAGCATTTTCTGTTGAAATTACCGGCAAACGTCCTGTCGCAGAAGCAATTATCACATCAGGCGGCATCAAAACAGGAGAAATTGACCCCAAAACCATGGAATCGAAAAAGGTTCCCAGTCTCTACTTTGCAGGTGAGATTATCGACTGTGATGCTTATACGGGTGGATTCAATCTGCAAATAGCATGGTCAACTGCCTATGCGGCCGGTATGGCTGTCAGCAGAAGATAAAATCAGTCATTGACAAACGGCTTATTATCGTATAAACTATGTTAAGTTAGTGCTATATATAGAGATTGGAGGGAATGTTTATGTTCGAGAAGCTGGTTTCCTATGCAGCAAAGCAGCTGGAAATGGATGCTACCGAAATCACCCCCGACAGCACCTTCGAGAGCCTTGGTATCGATTCTCTGGATATCGTCGAGATGATCATGGATCTGGAGTCTGAGCTGGGGATTGAACTGGATATGGAGGATCAGAAGATCACCACCTTCCAGGAGCTGGCTGATTTCATTGAGTCCAAGCTGAACTAATAAAATCAAATAGCCTTGTTATGGCTGACCGGCTTATAACAAGGTCGCACTAGTCGGGGAGTTAGCGGTGCCCTTTACCTGCAATCCGCTATAGCAGGGATGAATTCCCACACCCGGGCTTGTTTGAGTGCCGTCCGGCCCGCGAAAGCGGTGTTGAGAGATCGGTCTTGCGCAACGATATCCCATGAACCATGTCAGGCGGGGAACCGAGCAGCATTAAGTGGATCCTATCGTGTGCCGCAGGGTTGCCGTTCTTGAGCTGGCTACGTGGATACCGGGCATTCAGCTGGTTCAAATGTGGGTGTGCGATCTTGTTATGGGCCGGTCATTTTTATATATTTTGGTCAAAGGAGGACAACATATGTATCAGGCTTTATATCGTAAATATCGTCCTCAGACCTTTGATGATGTGGTAGGCCAGACGGCTGTTACACAGACCCTTAAAAATCAGCTGGTGAGCGGAAAAATGAGCCACGCCTACCTTTTTACAGGATCTCGTGGTACCGGTAAAACCAGCTGTTCTAAGATTCTGGCAAAGGCAGTTAACTGCCTGAATCCAGAAAACGGAAATCCGTGTAATCGCTGTGCTGCCTGCATGGCTATTGATTCCGGTTCCTGTATGGATGTGCTGGAAATCGATGCTGCATCCAACAATGGTGTTGATAATGTTCGAGACCTTCGTGATGATGCGATTTATACCCCATCTCAGGTAAAAAAGCGTGTGTACATCATTGACGAGGTGCATATGCTGTCTGTTGCTGCGTTTAATGCGCTTCTGAAGATTATTGAAGAACCGCCGGAGCATCTTCTGTTTATACTGGCTACCACGGAACTTCATATGGTTCCTGCAACCATTCTGTCCCGCTGCCAGCGATTCTCCTTCCGTCGTATTTCTCAGGAGGATATTGCTTCTCGCTTGCAGTATGTGGCCTATCAGGAAAACATCGATATGGACGACTCGGCAGCGAGGGTCATCGCCAGATTGGCAGATGGTGGTATGCGTGACGGCCTGAGTTTGTTAGATCAGGTTGCATCGGCTACCACAGGAGAGTTGACAGCTGAATCGGTGTATAATTGCCTCGGTATTGCCGGGGAGCAGCGCTGCGGAGAATTAATGGTATGCATTGCAGACCATGATTCTAAAAAGACGTTGGCTTTATTCAATCGACTTTATACAGAGGGCAAGGATTTGTCTGCTTTGCTGGACGAGCTTGCTTGCTTGACCAGAGACCTTTTGGTTCTGAAAACGGCACCTGATGCAGGTATTTCTATGCTTTCCGGTGTTGCTTCGGATCAGGAAACGGTCAAACTGCAAAGCCGTTTTTCCAGTGGGGAACTGATTCGGATGATGAACCTGATTCAGGAGACCATGGCTGGGTTTACCAGAAGTGCCAGCCGCAGAATGGATGCAGAATTGTGTCTGCTGAATCTTTGCCAACCTGAGTTGTCTCTGGACGCAGAGAGTTTGAATGCTCGTCTGACTAGAATTGAAGATCAAATTAAATCGGGTGCTTTTGTGGCAGCGACCCCGGTTCCTGCAACGAAGTCTGAAGCATTGGCTGATGATGATTACCCGCCAATGCCATGTGACGAGGATGCACCGCCCTGCGAGGATGAGAATGCACTGCCTTCACCTGTGTCAGAGGCTCCTGCTGCCTTTTGGACGGACCTTTTGAGTGCTGTTAGGAAAGAACTGAAGCCGCCTGCTTCGGGGTTCTTCGTCTCTGCTCCCGGCTCTCCTCTTAAGGGCGCAATGAAGGGTGACATTTTGGAATTGCGCTGCGCAGTCAGCTTCGTTGCTGAAATGCTGAACCAGCCGGAAATTCTGGAGGTTGTCGCACGGAAAGCCTCAGCACAGATGGGCAGACCTATTCAGGTGACTGTTGTGGATATGGCGGCAAAACCTGCAGCCAATCCTCATATGGAGCAGCTGCTGGATTTCGGTAGAGCTCACAGTGATATTGTCAAAATAATAGATTAAGATAAGGAGAATTATTATGGCCAAAGGTGGATTTCGGGGTATGCCCGGTGGTATGAATCAGGCTGCTATGATGAAGCAGGCTCAGAAGATGCAGCAGGAACTGCTGCGTATGCAGGAAGAACAGGAGAGCAAGACTTACTCTGCAACTTCCGGCGGCGGCATGGTTGCTGCAACTGTTAATGGTAAACATGAGCTTGTAAATCTGGAGATCAAGCCCGATGCAGTCGATCCCGATGATGTGGATATGCTGCAGGATATGGTTATTGCTGCTGTCAATGAAGCAATGCGTACCGCTGATGCGGATGCTGCTAACAGCATGTCTCGTCTTACCGGTGGCCTGAATCTGGGCGGCCTGTTCTAAGGAGGCATCATGCAGTATTTTCCCGCTGCTCTGCAAAACCTGGCTGACCAGTTTGCACGTCTACCAGGTATCGGCGGAAAGACGGCTCAGCGCCTTGCTTTTCATGTATTGAGTTTGCCTATGGAGGACGCAGAGGAATTTGCTCAGGCTATTCTGGACGCCAAGAAAACGGTGCACACCTGTCCGTGCTGTCAGAATTTGACGGATCGGGAGCTGTGTTCCATCTGTGACGATGACATGCGAGATCACTCTTTGATTTGTGTTGTAGCGGAACCAAAGGATGTGATCGCAATGGAACGCAGTCGTGAATTTCAGGGTGTATATCATGTGCTTCATGGTGTGATTTCTCCACTAAACCATGTGACTCAGGATGATATTCGAATTAAGGAGCTTTTGATGCGTGTTGCCGAGGGCAATGTTCGGGAGGTTATCATGGCTACCAATCCGGATACAGAGGGCGAGGCTACGGCGATGTACATCTCGCGATTACTGCGGCCTATGGAGGTCAAGGTGACAAGACTTGCCTACGGTGTTCCTGTAGGCAGCCAGTTGGAGTATGCTGACGAAGTGACCCTTTCTCGGGCATTGGAAGGCAGACAGGAAATCTGAAAATGTTTGACATCTTTTGCATCTCGAACAGCTTTTGTCCAGTATATCCAGTATGCAGATGAGGTATCATATGGAACAAAAACGTCCCAAAGTAAAAAATCCAACGGCAATGGTAACTATTCACATTGTTGTGATATGCTATGTTGCTTACCTGTTTGTAAATCTTCTCAGAGGATACTTAGCCGGCGGTGAAGGTGCACCAAATTTGGGAACCGTAATTATAGGCGGTGTTGTTTTGCTGGGTGGTGCCACTTATGTGGGTATTACTTCCTACAAGCTTTACCGTCAGTGTAAAGATCAAAAAGATAATGACTAAGAAAAAAGGTGTTTCCATTGGAAACACCTTTTTATACGGATCAAATAAAGTCCCAAGCCAAACGGCTTGGGACTTTTGTATCTATTACTTTTTTGCCAGATACTTTCTCATATCCAGAGAACACGCAGCAAGAATAATGGCACCCTTGATGATGTTCTGCATGCTGGGGTCGATATCCAACATATTTAGAGCAATAAAGATGATACGTAGAATAAAGACACCCAACACAATGCCGCTGATCTTACCGGTGCCGCCCACAAAGGAGACACCGCCAATAACGCAGGCTGCAATGGCATCACACTCGGTGTTAACACCGGTAGAAGTGGTGATGGAGCCAATTCTGGAACCATCGATGAAGCCGGCCAGACCATACATCACACCAGCCATAGTGTGAACCAAAACAGTTGTTTTGAATACATTGACACCGGAAACATTAGCTGCTTCGGCATTGGAGCCAACAGCAAACATGTTCTTACCGAAGGGAGTCTTGTTCCAGATGAACCACATGATAGCCGTAAAGATCACCGCATAGAGAACATACCAGGGAAGGCTGGCATTTTTTCCCAGTGTAATCATTTTTCCGGTAATAAAATTGTTGTATGCGTCTATGGTACCGGACAAGGGCTGACCATTGTTGCCATTCATCATAAAGAACATGGTAATCAGACCGTATGTGATGAGCTGAGTAGCCAATGTAACGATAAATGGATGAAGCTTAAATTTAGCAACAAAGAAACCGTTGACAAAGCCGATGAATGCACCAATGGAAGCAGCTACCAGGATAGCCACCAGAATGGCGACGATGGGGTTGAGAGTAGGGAAGTTGGTAAGAATTCTTCTTTCCAGGTCAGCCTTCTGTAAGATTGCAACAGAAACAGCTGCTGTCAAACCAACCACACGACCGGCAGACAAGTCTGTACCGGTTAGAACGATACAGCCGCCGATACCCAGTGCCAGAGGCAGGTATGCTGCAACCTGAGAAATAATATTGGTCAGGGAACCGATTTTCAGAAAATTGTCATTTGCAATGGCAGTATAGATGATGAAAATTGCCATTAGGACATAAAGTGCATTATTCAGCACTGTGTCGATCACATAACGGCGCTTGTCTTCAGGGGATTTGGTTTTAAATGTGTCTGCATTTCTTTGTAGACTGGTTACGGGATTTTTCATATCTGTTTAGCCTCCTATGCGAATTTTGCGGCCAGGCGCATAATTTCTTCCTGAGTTGCCGTACGGGCATTTACTTCGCCGGATACCTGGCCACCGGACATGACCACGATACGGTCACACACACCTAAAAGTTCCGGCATTTCTGAAGAAACCATGATAACGGTCTTTCCGTTGTTTGCAAGATCCAAAATTAACTGATAGATTTCGTACTTTGCACCAACGTCAATACCACGAGTTGGCTCGTCCAATAGCAGTACATCGGGATTGGTTAGCAGCCAGCGACCTAAAATGACTTTCTGCTGGTTACCGCCGGACAGACTGCGGATCGGTGTTTTCTGGGTAGGTGTTTTGGTGTGCATGGCATCGATAGACCACTGTGTATCATTGCGCATAGATTTTTCGCTCAGGTAAAGACCAGCCTTTTGGTGTTTTTTGAGGCTGGAGATGACGGTATTTTCCTTAATATCCAGAATGGAAAAGATACCGGTTGCACGGCGCTCCTCTGTCAATAGAGCAAAACCGTTTTTAATGGATTCCTGAGCATTTCGGTTGAGACAGGGCTTGCCATCCAGAAAAATAGTACCACTCTTCCGGGTACGAATACCGAATATACATTCCAGCGTTTCGGTACGACCACTGCTGTCAAGACCTGCCAAACCAAGAACTTCGCCTCTGCGAGCCTCAAATGAAACGTTCTGGAGCTGGTTATACATGCCGGAAAGATTATCAACTTTCAAATACACATCCCCAGGTGTGTTGGTCTTAGGTGGGAATTGATTAGTCAATTCACGACCGACCATCAGGCGGATGATATCATTCATTTCCAATTTATCGGCGGGCTCAGTTGCAATCCACTGACCGTCACGCATGACGGTTATGTAGTCGGAGATGCGCTTGATTTCCGCCATCTTATGAGAGATATAGATAATACCTACGCCCCGATCTCGGAGCATATTGATGATCTGAAACAGATGTTCTACTTCTTCCTCTGTCAGAGAAGAGGTGGGTTCGTCAAATACAATGATTTTAGAGTTATAGGAAACTGCTTTTGCAATTTCAACCATCTGACGCTGAGAAACAGGTATCGTCCCCATTATTCTATGAGGATCCACATTGATACCCAATTCCTTGAATATAGCCATGGTATCTCGATACATTTTTCGCTCGTTGACTGCAACACCGGCAATGGTGGGGTAACGACCAAGCCAGATGTTATCTATAACGGAACGTTTGAGAGCCTGATTCAATTCCTGGTGGACCATTGCCACGCCGTTATCCAGCGCCTCTTTACTGCTTTTAAAATTGATTTCTTTGCCCTCAAGCATAATTGAGCCGCTGTCTTTGTTGTAGATGCCAAACAGGCACTTCATCAGTGTAGACTTTCCGGCACCGTTTTCCCCCATCAGGGCGTGGACGGTACCATGTTGGACAGTAAGTGAAACCTTGTCCAATGCTTTAACACCGGGAAAGGTTTTTGTAATGTCCGTCATTTGCAGCAGGACATCCTGTGCCATGGTAATTTCCTCCTTCTTTACTGGAAAGTGGGGAAGCTGCCATAGGGCAGCTTCCCCACCAAAACTAGGTCTGGGAAATGATTACTTACCGGTATAGGGTGCGTAAGCAACATACAGTTTGGAGTCAACACCCTCAGCGATCTTGTAGATCTTGCTATCGGTAGCAGCTGCACTTGCCAAAGCCTCAGCAACGGTTTTGCCTTCGCTGATGGACTTAGCGGAAGCGGCAATAGCGTTAGCCATGCCCTCAGCATCCTGCTTAACAGTACCGGTCATCTTGCCGTCAGCAATCAGAGCCTGTGCGGAAGAAGTAGCATCAACACCGAATACAGGGATCGTGGTGGACTTTCCGTCGCCCAGATTGTAACCGGCAGTGTTCAGAGACTTAACAACACCTTCGGCCATGCCGTCATTGTTGCAGATAACCAGCTCAATCATGTTATTGTTGGCCTTGTTGTACTGAGCCAGGTTGGTGTTCATGTAGTCCAGAGCTGCCTGAGTGGACCAAGCACCACCCTGGTCGACCTGATACTTAACATCGGCATCGGCTTTGAAGTAAGCCAAAGCGGACTTGCCAGCACCGGTCAGAATGGCATCAGCATCTTCAACGCCATACTGGGTACGGAAGATAGCCTCAGCGTTTCCTTCTTCGCCCTTGAACATAGCATAGGAGATCTTACCATCTTTGTTCAGATCCAGAGCGTCGTAGTTGGCCAGAACATATTCACCGACCATCTTGCCCTGCAGGTGACCTGCCTCGGGGGCGTCGGTGCCGATGAAGCAAGCATTTTTATATGTACCCAGAACCTGGCCTTCCTCGCCTTCGCCCTCAACAGAACGGTTAAAGAAAATAACAGGAATATCGCCAGCGATATCCATAATCTTCTTGGCAGCATCGGCCTTACCGGAGTTAACCAGATTAACAACCAGCAGGTTGCAGCCGTTGGTGATAGAGGTCTTGATCAGATCATTCTGAGTTGCCTGATCATTCTTGCAGTCGTTGTTGGTGTACTTGATGCCCAGTTCCTTCCACTTTGCATCCAGAGAAGCGCGCACATTAGAGATGTAAGCGTCGTCGTAAGTGTAGTAGAATACGCCAACATTCAGAGCGTTGCTGTGGGTGCCTTTGCCGTCGTCAGTGTCTTTACCACCGCAGGCAACCAAGCCCATGACCATAATGATGGCCATCAGAAGCGCAAACAGTTTCTTCATTTTCTTTTCCTCCACAATCATTTTGTTTTTTGGGGGTGTCCCCCTCACACTGAAAATTTTACCATATTTTCTCGGAAGAACAATGTAAAATCTTACGATGTTGATAAGGAAATTATAAGAAATGCACCCTGCACACCAAAATTATGCAGGGCGTTTTGTTCATATTGCACAATTGCATTAACCGAATGGAAACAAAAGCTTTTGACATTCCGTGGTAAACATTGTTTCGGAAGTTACAACGAGCGCAGGTGTTGCTATATTTTCCCCTTTGTAGGAATCTTCGTCATTCAGCAGTTTCCATGCGGTTTCAACTCCGAGGTAACCCATAGCGTATGGATTTTGAACCACAAGTGCGGATATGACACCAGTCTGCATCATGTCTATACATTCCAAATTTGTATCAAATCCCACAAAGCGCACCTGTTGCTGAAGGTTCAGCTCTTTTACAGCGTGGGCAGCGCCTACGGTTAAAGGTTCGTTGAAGCTTACCAGGACATTGATTTCCGGATGCTCTTTCAATAATGTTATTGTCTGCTCCTTGGCATTTTCTGCATTTGCCAGTACATGAATAGTGTAAATTTGTTTTACCCTTTCGTTTTGATATAAAATTTCACGAAACCCCTTTTCCCGTTCCTGACCGTTTCGTACTCCGGCATCGAAGTTGATGATTCCCACCACCAATTCCTGCTTATATGTATTGAGGGCCGCTCTGCAAGCCATTCGACCGGCCTGGATATTATCTGTACCGATTCTGGCAGATACGCCAGACGATGCCACATCTGAGTCGATGACAACTACCTTAACGCCGGCATCGATCGCCTGATCAATAGCCCGGGCATTCTCTGTGTAGCTGATTGCCGAAATGACAATGGCATCGGCTCCTGATTCCACTGCTTTTACGATGTTCTCATTTTGTGCCTCGTATTCTTCTTCCGTTTTTGGACCGTAAATTGTCAAATCCAGGTTGTACTCAGCTTTTGCAGCATTGGCACCCGCAAAAGCTGCTTGCCAGAACTCTGTTTGAGTTGATTTTACAATCATCCACACGGAAAGAGGCTTTGTTGCCATTTGACCACATCCAGATATTCCGCATACTATTATCCCAATAGAAAGAAGTAGCGACAATCGCTTTCTAACGCTTTTCATATTCACCCTCCTTTTTCACCTTGGGCATACGAATTTCCACCCTTGTTCCTTCGTCGGGTACAGAGTGAATGGTGATGCCGTATTTGGAACCAAAATAAATCTTTAGACGGTCATTGACATTCTTAATTCCGATACCGGCGTGATCGGATCGTTCTTTACGCAGAATTGCTTCCACCTGCTCTGGCTCCATTCCATTTCCGTTATCCTCTACCACAAAGAGAATGTCATCCTCCTCGCTGGAAACAGAAATGGTGATTACACCTTCGTCCACAAGACCGTTGATCCCGTGATAAATAGCATTTTCAATAATTGGCTGAAGGGTGATTTTGTTACAAAGGTAACCCAGGCATTCTTCATCCACACAGAATTTATATTCGAACTGGTTTCGATATCGATGTGCTTGAATCTGCAAATAGCTTTCTGCATGTTGTAGTTCACTGCTTATGGAAATCAATTCATTTCCTCGGCTGATGCTGATTCGGAAGAGGCGAGCCAGCGCATTAACCATCTGGACAGCTTCGCTATTTCGTCCCTGTTCACACATCCAGGAAATAGAATCCAGCGTATTGTACAGGAAATGAGGATTGATTTGGGCTTGTAGCGCTCGAAGCTCTGTTTTACGCAGATTGATTTCTTCTTCTCGGACGGTAGCCATCAGCTCCTGAATCTTCCGAACCATGTGGCTGAAGGATTCACTAAGCAGTGCCACTTCTTTGATGCCGCTGACAGGCGTATAAGAAAAGGAGTTTGCATCCTGCTCGAATTCGCCCATGGCTGTTGTCAGGTTGTGAATGGGGCGAGACAGCAGCTGCGAAAGGATAATACTAAGCATAACAGACATAATCAGAATGGCAATCGCTGAAAGGGTCAGCACTTCCGAGACATCCTTCATACCGGCGGCAATCATTTCGTCAACAAAGCTGACACCTACAATTCGCCATCGGCCTTCCGATATTGTCTGAATCGAGTAAATTACATTTTTTTCAACGTGAGATCCATCCGACAGATCCGAAATTTGCTTTGTATTTTCTTTTTTAAGTTTTGCATACAGCAGCTGCTGCTGGGGGTGATAAATTATATTTCCGTCAGTGTCTATTAAGAAACAGTAACCATGCTGACCGATACCCACATCATTTATATAGGAAGCAATACTGCTAAAGCGGATATCCATACACACCCATGCTTCGCCTTGTTCTGTATCCATGGGGGTTACCACTGAAACAACCCATGGATAATATCCATCAAAAAAAGATACTACATGAGGCGTGGATATATAGCTGCCTTTGGACGTGGCTTCGTCGATGGAAAAGGAAAGATTCTGATACAGATTTTCCTTTATCTGTCTGTCTAGTGCCCAACAACCCATCAAATCGCCGTTTTGGCTATAAGTCGTTACTGCTACGATATCTGGTCGTATCCGCATCAGCGTTTCGAAAAGTTTGTCTCGATCCTGTTCCGGATTGGATAATTCTCCACCCAGAAGATCCATCAGATCACGGATATCTTCCAGATAATTGTGTACAATGTTACTTACCTGCGATACTGTTTGACGACCTGCGGTTTGGGTGCTGTGAATCAGCGACCGTTGATGAGTCTGCAAAAAGAGGGCTCCGGAGCAGATTACAATTGCAAGCACCGTACCGATCAAAGCCACTACCAGAATGGATGTCATACTGATGCGCTTTCGATTCATGTGCAGCCTCACTTTTCCTTCTCTGATCGACGCAGCTGTGCCGGGGATACACCGAAATATTTCTTAAAGCAGAAACTGAAATAGTGCTGATCTGAATAGCCGCATCGTCTTGAAACTTCATATATTCGCAGATTTCCGGTGGTGAGCAGATCCTGTGCGACCTCCATGCGCTTTTTAATGAGCAGGTTGATAAATGTATCACCTGCATACTTTTTCATGTTGGCACTGAGATAATTAGGGCTGACATGCAGCTGCTCACTGACAGCCCCCAAAGATAAATCTTCGTCCATATAATTACGGTTGATTATATCCAGAACCTGACTGCACAGCAGGCTCATACCTTCCAGACGCTGCTCAGAAACCATGTCCCGTGCGGCTAGGTATAATGCCATAATGCGCTTGCGGTATTCCTGTAGCGAAGCACCGGAAAAAAGCAGATGCGGAATTTCACTTCGATGGCAAAGCTCTTCTACACCTTGGGGGGACACGTTCTCCACCATAAAATTCAGCGCGCCTGAAAGAACCTGTACCAGTGCTATTTCCTGTCGTAAAGGTTCCATGGATTCTCTGGCTGTCAACTCTCGGGACAAGTGTACCTCCAGCTCATTACGATCAGTCATCCGCAGCAGACTGTCTATTTTAGCAGTCATATCCTTGAAGCTTTGCTGCTCAGCCTTTCCTGAACCGATAGAACTGACAAACTGAATACTACCGGGTTCCGCAAACTGCTGGGCGTCCACTGCCTCACGACAGGCGATGTGCATCCGCTGTATCTGCTGGAAGGGACGGCTGACTCCCATAGTGCTGTGCATGCCAAGTACACGCCAAAGAGCCTGCGACAGCTCATCCAATGCAGTAGGAAGCTTCTCAAGGCTCTCTCCGGCCAGTAAGGTCAGCACCCGACCACCGGAATAAACGCTGTGACTTAAAAAATACTTTTCAAGCACAACATCCACGGTGTAGCTGATGTCCTGCTGGCTTTCTACTGCCAGTACGCACATTTTGCAGCCGTTGGAAATCAGACCTTCACGCAGAAAGGGGATTTCCGATGGAATCTGTCCGAAACCATCCAAAAGACCCGACAACAGCATGATTTGCCATCCGGTACCTTGTTGCTGGCGAGGTTGAAGATGTTCAAAAATATGAGAGATGCGTTTATGAACTTCTCTTAATTCTCGTGTCAGATCTTCCATGCCAATAGGCTTCAGCAAGTATCGAATTACATTGTATTCAATGGCTTTTTGGGCATATTCAAAATCATCATAGCCACTTAAAAATACGATCTGCGTCATGGGGTGTAATTCCCGTACCTGCTTGGCGAGGCTGATACCGGAAATAAAATTCATATGAATATCTGTCAGCAGAAGATCCGGCCGCAGCTGCTCCACCAGCTGCAAGGCATCCCAACCGTTTCCGGCACGACCTACCAACTGAAAGCCGATATCATTCCAGTGAATCATTTCACAAACGGCGTTCAACAGTTCAATTTCGTCATCGGCCACGACTACGGTATAAAACTCTTTAACCACGGTGATCCCTCCTCACTGGTAAAATGATACCAGTATTCCATTATTTCGTCAAGAACGATCCAACAGCGCGGATTTTATAGAATAAATAGGGGATTTGCAATTTACAATTCCTGTGCTATAATGAAAAATATTGTAAACTCTGGAGGTAAGATCATGGAAGAAAATAAGATCAGACAGCGGTCTGAAATTCCTGAAGAGGACAAATGGGCAATTGAGGATCTGTACGCAAGCGATGAGCTGTGGGAACGTGAGTTAGCCACCATCCAGGAGGATCAGGCGATTGCCACGAATTTCGCAGGTAAGCTGGCAGAATCTGCTGATAACCTGTATACTTATCTGGAGCATACAGAGCAGGTGGGGGCAAAAATCAACAAGCTTGCAGATTACTGCATGAGAAAGGCTGACGAGGATACCCGTAACGCTACTTATCAGGCAATGAGTGGCAAGTTTATGTCTGTGCTGGTGGCTTATGGTGCAGCTTGTTCATTTGAAACTCCTGAGATCATGGAAATCTCTGACGAAAAGCTGGATAGCTTTTATGCTGCTCAGCCCAAGCTGGAGCGTTACCGCCGTTATCTGACAGATACACGTCGTCTAAAGGAGCATGTTCTGTCTGCTGCTGAGGAAAAACTGCTGGCTGCTGCCGGTGAAATGGCTAATGCACCGTCTGATGTGTACGGCAATTTCTCCAATGCAGATATTTCCTTCCCGGATGCAGTGGATTCTGAAGGTAAAAAACATCCTTTGACGCAGGGTACCTTCGTTCCTTGCGAAGAAAGTCCTGACCGTGTTCTGCGTAAGAGTGCTTATGAGAATTTGTATCATACACTTGGTAAATTTAAGAACACTGCTGCCTCTATTTTGAATGCTGAAAATAAGCAGCGTAAGTTCTTTTCCGATGCCAGAAAGTACCCTTCTGCTTTTGAAGCAGCTCTGGATCGAACAAATGTTCCGACTTCTGTGTATCTGAACCTCATCGAGGCTGTCCACCAGAATCTGGACAAGATGCATCGTTATGTCCGTCTGCGCAAGAAGCTTCTGGGCGTCGATGAACTGCACTTCTATGATATCTATACCCCACTGCTGGCGGATGTAGATAAGAAGATTCCCTTCGCCCAGGCAAAGGAGACTGTTTATGAAGCATTGGCACCTTTGGGTGAAAACTATCGTGCTATCCTGAAGGAAGGCTTTGAAAACCGTTGGATCGATGTTTATGAAAACGTTGGCAAGCGTGGCGGTGCATATTCCTCCGGCGCATCCGGCGTTCATCCTTATGTTCTGCTGAACTACTCCGGCAGCCTGGACAGCCAGTTCACGTTGGCTCATGAGATGGGTCATGCACTCCATTCCTATCATTCCAACAAGACACAGAATCCTATTGATGCGGACTATGTGATCTTTGTGGCAGAAGTGGCTTCTACCTGCAACGAGGCTTTGCTGATGGAGTATCTCCTGAGTAAGACCACTGATAAGAAGGAACGTATTTACCTCATCAATCACTTCCTGGATCAGTTCAAGGGCACTCTGTATCGTCAGACGATGTTCGCTGAGTTTGAACTGAATATCGGACGTATGGTTGCCGAGGGTAAGACCCTGACAGCTGAAGATTTGTGCGCTGAGTACAAGCGGCTGAATGCCATGTACTATGGACCGGATATGGTGGTTGATGATAAAATTGCTATGGAATGGGCAAGAATTCCTCACTTCTACTATAACTACTATGTGTTCCAGTACGCTACCGGTTATTCTGCTGCAATCGCACTGTCTCGTCGGATTCTGGATGAGGGTGAGACTGCTGTAAAGGACTACATTGGTTTCCTGTCCGGCGGTTGCTCCAAGAGCCCCATCGACCTGCTGAAGGGTGCAGGTGTGGATATGACCAGTCCTGAACCTGTAAATCAGGCGCTGGAGCTGTTTGGCAAGCTGCTGGACGAGATGGAAGAGCTGACTAAGGAGTAAGCTATGGCTGAACTCTTTATCCCTGTGCTCCATGCCTTTGCCATGAACAATATTTTTACAGGCTCGTCCGGGATGTTCCGTTTTCGAGCCAAGCCTAACGTGGTTATGGCAACGCCCAAGGAAGTGGACTTTGATGCAAGCTCCATTTTTGTGCAGTATTGGCACGGTCTTTTTTGCTATGAAAAAAGCGAAATGGAAGGGGAACGGACATTCCCGATGACAGAGGAAGGCCGGCTCGAAATGAAAGCATGGCTGGAAAGTAAAATCTAAAAATACCCCCTGATACGGTTTAACTGTATCAGGGGGTATTTCGATTGTGATACGTAAATGTACAACATAAAAAGAAAAGCTCAAACAGCATTTGCTGTTTGAGCTTTTGGTCCGAGTTACTGGATTCGAACCAGCGGCCTCTTGAACCCCATTCAAGCGCGATACCAAACTTCGCCAAACCCGGATAATCAGCAATCATTTAGCTGACTCATATATATTAGCACACGTTTTGATAAAAATCAAGCCTTTTTTACAAAAAAATAAAAAATATTTTGAATGAAATACAGTTGGATTTTATAACGATACATAAAGGAGGTCTTAAATCGTATTGGGTTCGTTACAGTCAAATCAGATCGATTGCAATATATCGATATAATGACATCTACTTGATGAATCATACAAAAATTGGAAAATAAATATGGGTGTTATGTTTATGGAAAAAAAAGTTAATTATAGTATAATTTAAGTATGGCGACCTGTTTGCATTTAATAAATAAGTCTTTCTTTAAGGAGGAAATAACAAATGCTGGATGAATCCTACTATCGCAAAACGGATGAGATCATTGGAAACTATGTCCGTGATGCGAGATCCCTGATCCCCATTATGCAGGATATTCAGACGGAATATCGATATCTGCCTGCTGAGCTGTTGAGCTATGTGGCAAAGGAAATTGGAATTACAGAGGCAAAAGCGTATAGTGTCGCAACATTCTATGAAAACTTCTCCTTTGAGGCAAAAGGAAAGTACGTCATTAAGGTCTGCGACGGTACAGCTTGCCATGTTCGCCATTCCACACCTGTACTAGAGGCACTGTGGAAAGAACTTGGTCTTAGCAAGAAGAAGCATACAACAGATGATATGCTCTTTACTGTGGAGACCGTTTCTTGCTTGGGTGCCTGTGGACTGGCACCTACCATGATGGTCAATGAACAGGTCTATCCTTCTATGACTCCGGAAAAAGCATTGGCACTGATTGAAGAATTGAGAGGTAAGCGCTGATGATTATGAATAAAGAGGAACTGTCTCAGGTTCGCGAAAATGCTGTTTCCGCGCTGAATCGTTATGATTGCCGTATTTTGGTTTGTTCCGGCACTGGTTGTATTGCAACTGGTTCTAATAAAATTTACGAGATTTTTGAGCATTTGGTAAAAGATGCTCCAGGCGTTGTACTGGAGTTTGCCCCCCATAATGAAAAAGAGCACGAGGAACTTGTAGGTGTCAAGAAAACGGGCTGTCAGGGCTTCTGTGAACTGGGACCGCTGGTTCGAATTCAGAAGGGCGATAAGGTTGTTCAGTACGTAAAGGTTCAACCTGATGACTGCCGTGAGATTTTCGAAAATACGGTTCTCGGCAATGAAGTAATTGAGCGTTTGCTGTATCATAAGGGTGACAAGCATTATGTACAGCCTGATGATATTCCATTTATTGCAAAACAGACCCGAATCGTTCTGGAAAACTGCGGCAAGTTTGATTCCGAATCTCTGGACGAATATATTGGTTCCGGTGGCTTTAAGGCGTTGGAAAAGGCTATGTTCCAGATGAATCGTGATGAAGTTATCGAAGAGATTGATCGCAGCGGACTGCGTGGTCGAGGCGGCGGCGGTTTCCCAACCGGAAAGAAGTGGAAGCAGGTTGCACGCCAGAAGGAATCGATTCGTTACGTTGTCTGTAATGGCGACGAAGGTGACCCCGGCGCTTTCATGGATGGCTCCGTTATGGAAGGTGACCCCTTTAAACTGATTGAGGGCATGATGATTGCTGGTTATGCTGTCCGTGCAGAAAATGGCTATATTTACGTTCGTGCAGAATACCCCATGTCGGTTTCCAGACTGCGCAACGCAATTAAGCTGTTGGAAGAGCGCGGCTTGCTGGGTGACAATATCCTCGGATCTGACTTTAGCTTCCATATGCATATTAACCGTGGTGCTGGTGCGTTTGTCTGTGGCGAGGGTTCTGCGCTGACCGCATCTATTGAGGGCAACCGTGGTATGCCTCGTGTAAAACCGCCACGAACGGTTGAAAAGGGACTGTGGGAAAAGCCTACCGTTCTAAATAATGTTGAGACTTATGCAAACGTACCTAAAATTATTCTGCAAGGTGCAGATTGGTACCGTTCCATTGGTACAGAAGGTAGCCCCGGTACGAAAACATTCTCCCTGACCGGTGCGATCGAGAATACCGGTCTTATTGAGGTTCCTATGGGATCTACCCTCCGGGAAATCATTTTTGATATTGGTGGTGGCCTGAAGGAAGGTTCTCATTTCAAGGCTGTTCAGATTGGCGGTCCCTCCGGCGGCTGTTTGACAGAAAAGCATTTGGATGAGCCGCTGGACTTTGACTCTGTGAAAAAATTTAACGCTATCGTTGGTTCCGGTGGCATGGTGGTTATGGATGAACACACCTGTATGGTGGAGGTTGCCCGTTTCTTCATGAGCTTCACGCAGCGAGAATCCTGCGGTAAGTGTGTGCCTTGTCGTGAGGGCACCAAGCGGATGCTTGAGATTTTGGAGCGTATTGTCAACGGTCAGGGCGAGTTGAGTGATCTGGACACACTGGAAGAACTGGCAAAGATGATTCAAACCATGGCTCTGTGCGGTCTGGGCAAATCTGCACCTCTGCCGGTCATCAGCACGCTGAATACCTTCCGGGATGAGTACGTTGAGCACATTGTGGACAAGAAGTGCCGTGCAAAGACCTGCACTGCTCTGCGCCGTTATGTGATCAATCCGGATCGCTGCAAGGGTTGCTCCAAGTGTGCAAAGAACTGTCCCGTCAATGCGATTTCCGGCGTAATCAAGTCCCCCTATACCATCGATTCCGATAAGTGCATCAAGTGCGGTGCATGTAGAGACAACTGTGCCTTTGATGCTATTTACATCGAAGCATAAGGAGGGGAAATTATGGGAATTATCACAATTAACGGTAAAAAATATGAGTTTACCAACGAGAAAAATGTTCTGACGATTATCCGCAATGCTGGCATCGAAATCCCCACACTGTGCTATCAACCGGAACTAAGTACCTTTGGTGCATGCCGGCTTTGCACTGTGGAGGATGACCGTGGTCGATGCTTTGCCTCCTGCTCGGAAGAACCCAGAGATGGTATGGTCATTTTTACCCATACTGAAAGGCTGCGCCGCCATCGAAAACTGATTGTTGAGCTGCTGTTGGCCGCCCATTGCAGAGACTGTACCACCTGTGACAAGCACGGCAAATGCACTTTGCAGAAGCTCGCTTACCAGCTTGGGGTCAATCAGGTACGGTTTGAGAACCATCGGGAGGTTATGCCCGTTGATTTTTCTTCTCCTGCAATCGTTCGTGATCCCAATAAATGCATTCTCTGCGGCAATTGTGTCCGTGTTTGCAATGAAATTCAGGGCATTGGTGTCCTTGGCTTTGCCCATCGTGGCACGGATGCCATGGTGTCTCCTGCCTTTGACCGAAAGCTCTCCGCAACTGACTGTGTAAGCTGCGGTCAGTGTCGTGTAGTGTGTCCCACCGGAGCATTGACTATCCATCACAACATGGAAGAAGTCTGGAAGGCACTGGGTGATCCGAATACCCGTGTGATCGCACAGGTTGCGCCGGCAGTACGTGTTGCTGTAGGTGATGCATTCGGTCTGCCTAAGGGAGCAAATTCCATGGGCAAAATTGTAGCTGCGCTTCATCGCATGGGTTTTGATGAAGTATTTGACACTGCATATTCCGCTGATTTAACGATCATGGAAGAGTCGGCAGAGTTTTTGGGACGTGTGGAAAAAGGGGAGAAGCTTCCTCTACTGACCTCCTGCTGCCCTGCATGGGTCAAGTTTGTTGAAAATGAGTATCCTGAATTTAAGCCCAATGTTTCCTCTTGTCGTTCTCCGCAGGGGATGTTCTCTGCTGTCATCAAGGAATATTACCGAGATCCAGAGCACGCTGAGGGTAAGGATACCTTTGTGGTTTCGATTATGCCGTGTACTGCTAAAAAAATGGAGGCGGTGCGTCCTAATTCCTATACAAAGGGCGAAAAGGATACCGATTCTGTTTTGACGACGGCGGAGCTGATCCGTATGATCGATGCATTTGGCATTGCTTTTGATCAGCTGGATAGTGAGGCATGTGACATGCCCTTTGGTATCGGTTCTGGCGGCGGTGTGATTTTCGGTGTTACCGGCGGTGTGACCGAGGCTGTTCTACGTCGCTTGAACGACGGTCACAATACAGCCTCTCTGAACACAATTGCTGAATGTGGTATTCGTGGACCGGAAGGCATCAAGGAAGCCGTTGTGCCTTATAATGGTATGGATATCAAGTTGTGCGTTGTTTCCGGCCTCGCAAATGCACGTAAGGTTCTGGAACAGGTTAAGTCCGGGGAAAAGGATTATCACCTGATTGAAGTTATGGCATGTCCCGGCGGATGTGTCATGGGTGGCGGACAACCCGTGGATGGCACAAAGGTTGCCCGTGAACGTGCCCGTGCTAAAGGTCTATATCATGCTGACGGTGCTATGTCTATTAAAAAGTCTAATGAGAATCCCTTGATGGAGTTCTTCTATAACGGGTATTTTAAGGACAAGGCACATGAGCTGCTGCATAATCCTGAATAATTTGTTATCCCCTCTGGGCAACCGGAGGGGATAACTGTATGGGCATTGGGTGCACATGAAAGTGTAATTATTGCAGGTAAATCAACAAAAGGAAACTAGACATGCCCCGGTTCTCCTGATACAATGAAAAAAAGGAGGATGAACTATGTCGTGGACGCTTGAAGAAGCGATTGCTTATTATAAAACACAGGGTGCACCGGCAGATCAATCTGCTACGATCAGTCTGCTAAAGGAAGTACAACTTGAAAATGGTGGCTGTATTCCGGCGTGGATGGTTTCATCCATAGCTGAGGCTTATGGTGTAAAAGACAGCCTCCTCAAGGCTCTGATTAAACGCATGCCTAGTCTCCGTCTGGCCGATACACATTGCCTGGTGTTATGCGCAGGATCAAATTGCAGTAAACGTGTCAATTTAGCTTCATTTGTTGAAAAAACATATGGTAGAAAACCAGAAAAATTTGAACTGAAATACTGCGGCTGTATGCGTATGTGCGGTAAAGGCCCAAATATCAAATGGGATGGTAAGCTTTATAGTCAGGCAGATGTGGAATTGATTCGCCGGCTGATAAAGGCTGATTGAAAATATCGTTCCAATGGTTTTCTATGTGATAATTGGCTATGAAGGTTACAAACCTAGATTTCATCGAAGTACTCAGATTGATTTTACTAAACTGAAAGGCTGCTGCAAAAATTTGCAGCAGCCTTTTTATACATAAAACGTTATTGCTTCGGACGGTAGATGATTTTATTAACATCGTAAATCGCTACAAAGGCATTGCTGTCCGTTTTTTCAATAAAGCTCATCAGTTTCATATATTCGTTTTTATCAACAATGGTAATGATCTCTCGTCTGGGTTCCATATTATAGGCACCTTTTGCATCATAAATTGTGGCACCACTGTGAAGCGTGTTGATGATAAACTGACGAATCTCCTCATCATGTTCAGACACAATACACACTCTCTTCTTGATATTGAATCCAAAGATAAATCGATCAAGAACGATACCATTGAGATAGGTGCCGAGAATGCTGAGAATCACGATTTTCTTACCATAAACAAGTGCCGAAGAAAGAGCAACAACAATTCCGGAAAGGGACATCGCTGTACCCAGTTCCATTCGAAGAAACTTATTCATGAATTTTGCCACAATATCCAGGCCACCGGAAGAGGCATTTCGATTAAATAGAATTGCAAGACCAATGCTGACCACGAAAACATAACAAATCATGTCCAGAAAAGGATCTTCCATAATAGAGGTGATATTCGGGAAAATCTGTTCCAACATAGCCAGAAGGCAAGGGAGAAGGATAGAAGTGTATACTGTTTTTACGCCAAATTCCTTGCCGATAAACAGGAAACCAACAATCAGAAGCAATGAATTGAACAACATAGTAATAACTGAAATTGGCAGGGGGATAAAGTTGCCCAGAACAATTGCAAGACCGGAAATGCTGCCGATTGAAAGGTGGCTGGGAATCATGAAGAAAAATACAGCAACTGCAATGATGGCAGTTCCTAAAGTGATAAACGCATATTCTTTAATGGTATCCAGATATTTGTTCATAACAATCCTCTGTATAGAATGAGATAAATTGCAACTAGATTACATTTTAGCATTTTTGGTGTTTTTCTTCAAGTACCATCGGTATAAAATTCAATGATAAATTGTGAGAAATGTTTCTCGCATCATCCACTGCTTTTGTGTAGTGGGTGATGCGAGATTATGGGATGTATGATAGCTATGGTTTATTTGACAGGATGCCAAAGAGCATCAGCAGCGGGCTGCCAGCACTGTGCATAGTGGTCGCACTTTCCACACAGATGATCTGCGCTTTCCGGAGACTGTAAATCGGTGGAATGTGCACCGGTTGCTGCAATCATTTCCCGGAGTTTGTTGGGGTTTTCCAGCATAGGACAGGGCTGCAGCATATTTTCATTGAAGGGCTGACCATCGTGATAAGCCATGAAAATGGGGGAACGCAGGCAGTCCAGAAGTGATTTCTCTCGAATGTTGGAATCAGAATAGTGAATAAAGACGCAGGGATCTACATCGCCGTTAGCATTGATATGCAGATATCTTCTGCCGCCGGCAATACAGCCACCGACATATTCTGCATCATTCTGGAAGTCGATAGCAAACAGAGGCTTGGCGGCACGCAGTTGACGAATACGGTGATAGATTTCGGTACGCTGCTCAGGTGTAGGTAGCAGTTCCACAGATGCATCGTTACCAACAGGCATGTAGTGAAAATACCAGATGAAATAAGCACCCATTTCAATCAGACTGTCATAGTATGCTTCAGAAGAAATGGATTCAAAATTAGCACTGGTGTAGCAGGACGAGATACCGTACAAAAGCTTCTTCTGGCGCAGGAGAGACATTGCCTTTACAACCTTTTGATATGTACCATTGCCGCGTCGACTGTCTGTTGCTTCCTCAAAGCCCTCCAAAGAGATTGCAGGAACAAAGTTTTTGACACGCAGCATCTCATCTGCAAATGCTTCATCGATGAGGGTGGCATTGGTAAAACAGAGGAAGATACAATCGGAATGTTTTTCACATAGTCGAATCAGGTCATACTTACGCACCAGAGGTTCGCCACCGGTGTAGATGTACATATATACGCCCATTTCCTTGCCCTGACGAATGATACTGTCAATCTCATCATAGGAAAGGTTCAGCTTGTTGCCGTATTCTGCTGCCCAGCAGCCAGTGCAATGGAGATTGCAGGCAGAGGTAGGGTCTAGCAGAATTGCCCAGGGAATGTTGCAGTTATATTTCTGACGGAATTCATCCTGTATGGGCCAGCCAATCAGATTTGCATTGATGAAGAAATTGGTTACGACTGTTTCGAGAACTTCTCTATCAGTATTGTTGATTACATTAAGTACATAGGAATGATAGGGATGCTCGGGGTTTTCGAAGATTTCCCGCAAAACGGCACGCTGCCTGGCAAATTCGCCTTTGGAGAACTTGTCAGCCCAATCCAGAAGCTTTATAAGATTATGTTCCGGATCCTTGTAAACATAATGAAGCGCCTGTGTCAGTCCTAATTTTTTCAACGTTGTAGATGCATTCATTTTATACACTCCTTGAATTTTATGATTAACTAAGATAATTCCTCTAAGTACCTATATTCAGAATCACGTCAAATCACAGTAATAAGGTACAAAACCACGTGCACGATTGTTTGATACCTTAATTCTATCTTGAGAATTGATAACTTTATACGGATAAGCAATGGGCATGTGCCCATAATTTGTGCATTGAGGATATGTTTGTCTAAAAAAGCGCATTTTTCCGGATCATGTCAAATATTTAGACATCATGGTCTATTTGTCTGTTGCGGTAATTACATAGCTGTAATATTCTGTTTATAGAAGGATTGTTTGGAGATATCTTATGAGAGATGGTATGGATGTATCGTAAACGGGGTAATTTGATGGTGTAAGCAAAAATTGTAGTTAGTTGTATATGAAAGGGAATTGCAATATGAAAAAGAACCATAAAAAAATTATGATTGCCTCTGGTGTCGCAGCGGCGGGAGCAGCAGCTGCCGGTGCAGCATCCCATGCTTTTACGAAATTCATGATGGGAATGGCAATGGATCGTCATCAGCCCAAAAGCATCCTCTATGATGAAAAAGTCAGACAGTCCCTGAGAGGGGCACCGTATCTTCAGGAATTTCTCAAGGATGTGGAGGAAGCGGGCATCAGATTGGAAAAGAGTGACTGTCAGAAGGTCGAAATAACAAGTCGCGATGGAATTCAATTGGTTGGACATCTGCACACTTGTGACAACGCTAAGCGCATAATTATAGCTATGCACGGCTGGAGATCTTCATGGTCACAGGATTTTGGCCTTATTGCCGATTTTTGGAATGAAAATGAATGTAATGTCCTTTATGTAGAACAGCGTGGACAGAACAACAGCGGCGGCGAGTATATGGGCTTTGGTATGCTGGAACGCTATGACTGCGTGGATTGGGTTCACTGGATTAACGAAAAATTCGGCGACAAACTGCCAGTTTATTTAGCGGGTGTGTCTATGGGCGCAACAAGCGTGCTGATGGCAGCTGGTCTCGATCTGCCCGAAAATGTTTGTGGGATTGCAGCTGATTGCGGATTTACATCTGCACAGGCTATTTGGGAACATGTGGTAACCAACAATCTGCACATTTCCTATGGATTACGCCGTGCGGCCGTAAATGATCTGTGTCGTAAAAAAATTCAAATTGATTCTGACGCATGTTCTACAACCGAGGCGCTTAGTCGTTGCAAGATTCCGGTTTTGCTCGTTCATGGTACCGAAGACAGCTTTGTTCCCATTGAAATGACCTACGAAAACTACAAAGCATGTTCCGGTCCTAAAACACTGCTTGTGGTTCCGGGAGCAGATCATGGCATGAGCTACTACGTTGATAAAGAGAAGTATGAAAAAGCAGCAAAAAATTTTTGGGAAACCTGTGAAGAATAGCATATGACCCGCAGAATATACGTCTGCGGGTTTTGTTTCATAAGAAAACGTTCTGGATTAGGCACAGACCATAAAATGCCCATTGTATATATTCTAAAACAGCGGTATATTAGAAGCAAGAATTGACATTTTAGGATCTTATGCTGTTGTTATGGTATGGATCAGGAGGTAGTTGTATGAGTATATTCTTATCCTTAGCGTATTTGTTTTTTATTGGTTCCATTATAGGCTGGGTTTTGGAGTTGTTGTACCGAAACTTGAAGAGACCACATCAGAAGTGGATCAATCCGGGATTTTGCACCGGACCGTATGTACCGCTGTATGGTTTTGGACTTTGTATACTGTACTTGCTGGCATCCTTGGAACGGTTAAATATTATCAAAGATCCATTCTGGAACAAGACTATGATTATCGTAGCCATTGCAATCTGCATGACTTTGATTGAATACATCGCCGGCATCTGCTGCCTCAAGATCTGGAAGGTTCGTCTATGGGATTATTCGGATCTGTGGGGAAACATACAGGGTATTATTTGCCCAATCTTTTCTTTAGCTTGGGCAGCACTTGGCGTTGTATATGACTTCATGGTGCATCCTCATATTTTGAGTGCATTACATTGGTTGTCCCAAAATCTGGCGTTTTCCTTCTTTATTGGAATGTTCTTTGGTGTGTTTTTGTTGGACGTGGCTCATTCTGCTCAGCTCGTAGCAAGACTGAAGCGATTTGCGGATGAAAATAAAGTCGTGGTGAAATACGAAAATATCAAGCATCACATCCGAAACGTGCATATACAGACATCTCAGAAATACCACTTCTTTTCTCCGTTCCGCTCAGAACATGCCTTGGTTGACCATCTGCGAGAAATGTATGGAACAATTGAAAAACAACGTCAGAAACGAAAGTAAACATAAAAAAACGGTAGGCACATGTGCATACGCCAGATAAGGAAGTAATTTAGGAAACTCTAAAAACTTTTTAATCCAGCAATGCAAGGCAATGCAAAAGAAGAATTCCGAGGAAGGTTCAAGGTGAACCGACCTCGGAATTTTTTATATCTGGAATCGCACATTCGTATTTCTAATGAGCCTTCTGTAAAATGAAAGTACAATCAATTTACAGGAGGTCAAAACTATGGAACAGACTTTATTTGAACAGAATGGTGGCACTTACGCACAGCAGGGAGATTATTTACTTCCAGATATCAAACTACCGGAACAGTCTTACCCCTGGCTTTTTGTCTGATAACGGGAGAAGGATACTGCATACATTGCCTTTTGATGGGGTTTCCAAGTCTTTTTTATGGCAGATGAGAAAACAGCTTTCGCATAAAATTTAGTTAGAAAATTCAGCGGGCTATGATATAATATTGCAGAGATGAAGTGTCAGATGTATCGGAATAATCTTAACAGATGAACTATGCACTTTTCTTATGAAAGATATTATTGCACTGATGCAGAGGTGAAACATAATGTTACGAAAAATTCAAAATCAGGAATTCCAAGAAGTTTCTGAATTTGTATATAATCTTTCCTTAGATCTTTCTCGTACCAGTTTTCCTGTCTATACAGACGGGA
>RCNI01000473.1_pt1 | contig 54135 bp, 74 predicted proteins | sample 2041151 | NCBI WGS metagenome assembly RCNI01 (sample SAMN09708214, study PRJNA481090) | feces metagenome | isolation source: feces | place: Antarctica: Albino Rookery
GTCATACTCCCCAGGCGACAGTACCGAAAGGTTCTGAGTACTATCAATAGGAGTGGGTGATTCATTTCCTTTGCGAATGTTGCGGTTCTTCAATTCATCGGCTGCGGGATCATTGGATGGTGCAATACCGATAATCTGGCGAATCTCGTTGGGGGCCATGATCTCGTTACGCGTCATCTTATCAGAGATTTCCGCCAGGTCCGAAACCGACACCAGTTTGAAGGGGTCCCGGAAGAACATGATGGATTGACCCTGCGTTCTAGCTGTTTTAGTCAGGAATGTCCGATACATGGCATCGCGAATAGCGGAGAGAATCGGCTCAACGGTTCGGCTATTGTAGTTCAACATGGTCTTCTCATCCGCGGTGCCGTCAAGAACTGTTTGAGTAATACCCAATTGACTATATACCATGCTGGTTAGATATTCAATCTGCTTCATCAAGTTATTCTCGACAGGGCGGTTTAACTGAGTGACCTTTTCGGAGCCGTCAGTATATGCAATACCGTACTTGGAACCCATTAACTGTTCCTCAATAGAGCGGCGACGCTCCTCCGCCTGTTTCTTTCGAGCTTCAGTCTTTATTACGTATGGCAACTGGATAATCATGTCCAGTTTTCCGGAGCCGCTCTGCTCGTCGATAGCATCCAAAAGATTCAGTTTTCGAATCAGCCGCTGCATGGTGGAGTTATACTCGTTCATGATTGCATAGAACGGATTCTCTACGATAGCGACGGCTTTTTTGCTAAAGATGACGTCTTCGCGTTGGCCGGTTCGATCATTGTACACATTGACTTTAACGTCACGTGGATACCATTCAACAACGCGGCCAGTTCTTAGTGACTCAACGTCGAAAGAATCGACTACGTTGGGATCGGCCTCTGTATCAATGGGGACGATCGCAACATTACCCTCGTCTAGTAACGACATGACTATGTCCAGCATAAATGCTCGTCCTGTCTGGTCAACATTTGCGCTGACTGTCAAACACGTGTTCAACTTAGACTTAACGTCACCTTTGTATCGCTTATTAGCATCCAGATATACGTGCCGCATATCAATCGACGCGCAATCAATAGCTATGCGATTATACACTGCCGTAACAATAGAGCGCTCGTTTCCTCGCGTCAATCTAGAACGATCCGGTCGAATCGATGAAGAGGCGCCAATATCGCGATATGAATACGTTCTGTCGTTGTTCAGAAATGCATTCCAAGCTCTCTTGAGCCTAGAACCAATTTCATTTGTCATTTCCATGCACCTATGTCACCTCCTTATAAATTCATTTTGACGGATTCAGCCAATGTCAGCGGTAGATGAACCAATCAGCATAACGTTTACCCATGTTGTAACCGTCACGGTTCACCATGGTCGCCGCCTTCTCATTGCCCATCACTTTTGCGACACTCTGATACCACTTAGCCGCGCGATATGTCACTTTGTCAGCTTTAAACACACGTTTGTTGTACTTATCCTCTGAAGTGAAGCGAGAGTACTTGGCTCGTTGGGCTTTGTTCTGAGCTTTCGTGGACTTATAGTCCAACCGATCCATTTTCTTACTGGCTCGGGTGAATGCTCGAGCGGGATTCTTGCGAACACCCCAACGCATACCCAATACACCGTAGTGCATCAATTCTTCGTCATTCATATAATCATCTCCTTACTCAAATGCGTCCTTGTTATCCTTATAAGCCACATATGCATCAAGCATTGCAGCTACGGAGTCAATCTTCTGTTCGTACCGTTTCTTAAGAAGTTTCCGGTTGCCATTAGTGTCTTGTAACGTTATACAATTACCCATGGCAAAGGTCATCATTTCTTCGTCGAATAGAAGCATTCGCTCCTCAGCAAGAGTTTTCAGTTCACCGAGTGGCACGGTTTCAGTACGAGCGCCCTGCTTAACAACTTCGACACAGTAGCTGCCGTTTTCAGCAGTCCACCGCTGTACGAATTGCTCCGCGTTATACGGGTCGTAACCCATGCAACGTACATCATAGTTATTAGACTGAATAAAGGCATCCAGATCGTCATACACATCCGGAATATCTAATACAGTTCCGTCCATAATACATAGAGTGCCTTCATTGATAAACGCCTCATACTTCGTTCTAGCGGCCATGGGCAACTTGGATAGTGTCAGAGAGGTTATATAGCATCTTGTCTTTACGCCGAAGCATTGATTTGGTAAAGGAAATAAGAACGTGAACGCGCAGAAGTCATTACCTTGAGACAGGTCCGCTCCCATTGAGCAAGGCATGTTCCAGAATGTGCATTTCCTATCATGGGGCAAAGTTTCCTCGTATGTGAAATAGTACGTGTATCCCTCACATGGAATACCGAAGCGTTTAGCGAGAATATCATTACGAGCGGCCGGGGCTTTTTCTGCTCTCTCGACGTCGAGCTGATATGTCTCGTACGATACAGTTTTGCCAATGTTAGGGTTCGCTTTAATCCACATATTCGGATCAGATACTTCATCAACGGAGTCCAATTTATAATAGAAGATGGACACATGCGGATTCTCGTACTTGCCCCTCAATATTTCCATCAGTTCCATTTTGATTGTATCGCCACTGCCGTTTCGGACAGTACCCTCTGAACTAATAGCTACGATCATATAGTCGGGGTTCTTTGACGCACCCTGTTCTATTGCACCAATAGGGTCCTCTCGAAGATCGCCAGATAGCCATTCGTCAATAGTAGCCACTTTACACTTCAAACCTTGTAGTTTGTTTATGCTCATAGGTCTAATTTCCAGAAGAGAACCGGTAAGGAAATTTTCTACGCCCTTCTTCGTTGTGACCAGTTTAGCTCGGTTTGCCTTGGACCCGGACGTGTTCAGTACTGATCCTTCTGTCAAGAATTTGAATAACGGTCCCCGTGATCGAGTTATTGCTGTGCGAATAGGGGATAGTACTTCGTCAGCCTGCTTCATTGTCGGGGCGGTTGTTATCTGATGTGTTGTGCTGGTGTCTACATTCAAGAAGTAGCTCTGAATGCAAGACGCATACATTGACTTTGCAGCGCCACGCGCAACAATTAGGTATTGCTTATTAACTAGACGTTTCTTGATACGTTTCCGCTCGTAATGGCCACCACCGTGCTCATCAGGGACGAATACGCTCTTTTCAACAAAATAGTACCATCCAAACAACTGCTCGGCCCACAGTTTAAAGGAATCGAGAAGTTTCAGATCACTGCCATCGGTTAATGTCAATTCGTTTTCGCAATACGCAATGAAGCCGTCAATAGCCTGGTCATCGTAATATATTCCCGGGTTTGCTATTAATGAATCAATGCGGTTCATTTCGAGAGAAATCTCTCGGCAAACCGGGATTTCACCACGTATTACGGCATCTCGGAACTGACCATAGTATTTGGGGGTTGCCCTATTATCCAACGCCATGATCAGTTACCCTTCTTTTCTTTCTCCGCCGACATCTTAAGCATGTCATAAACGACTTTCTTTCCATAGGCCGCAGTAGTCTCGGAAATGGCTTTGATTGCGGCGTCCTGCAGTGACTTGGTAAGGCGCTCTGCGACAGACGGTTTATGGCGATTGCTCATAAATCGCTTATAGTCTTCCTCCATGCGAAGCCGATTATTCGCATCGCGGAGTTCTTCGTCAGAAATCTGAGAAAGAGGTTTTCTTTTTACTGCCGTATCAGCAGCAGCTTTAGCCTTCTTTTGTTCGGCGGTGGCTTTTACCTTTGCGGCTTTCGCTTTAGCTTTTGCCTCCGCCATGTCAGCTTTAATCTGTACCCTCTTTGCTTTCTCCTGAAGACGTCTTGTCTTTTCCTTATCGCGCTCGATCTTTCGATCTGATGCTCGATCACGCCAAGTTCCGCGGGCACGAGCCAGCTCTTCCTCTGATCGGATTACACCCCATCGTTGGCCTTTGATCCCGTGATGCTCAATTACGTAACTCATTTTGACTCACCTCCTCTACTGTATGTTGCACATCCGCCTCGTACAAGATTCGGTTCTCGAACTCTGCGATGCTCTCTTTCAAAGAGGCCAGCACAGTAGCGCTGGTAGGTGGATCAAATACCAACTTTGTCTTAAGATATACGTACGTCTCAACAAAGCCGGCCACAACTGGATCGTCAACCAGATCGCCCCATGTGGTGGAGCTATCTTCAATCAGCACCGGCACCGCGGGTCCTACATTCAATTGATGCAGTACCATCAGTGTAGAGTTGATTTGAGGAATCAGTTCCGAGTCGAATGTGTCATACTCAGGTTCGGCACCCAACTGCTTCTTTATTGTATCCAAGATACTATCGTTGATCATCATGTCACCTCCATTCAATGTTTCCAGGGGCATGTATCGTTTGGCTTTCTTTCAAAGGTAGACGGAAGCCGCTTACCTTTGCTGCAATAGTGTATCAAGTTGTGCACATGCTGAGAAACGCATACAAGGTTGTCGAGATCATACAGACGCGGACTATCCTGTAGTATGTCCTCTTTTGTAATCGGCACAATATGATGCACTATGATTGGCCCTACAATATCCATATCCTTGATACCAAGTTCACAGCCGTTGTCACGTAGTATAACCGCGTTTCGCGTCGACGCCCAGCGTTTATTATTACGAGCGTTATAGAACATTTGATTCAGATATCGGTCATAGCCAAAGGTGTCATTACCTACTTGCCCCTCCATCATCAAATATTCCAATCGCTCATCAAATGTATTTAGCCGACGCATTTCATGGTATGTCTTACAGTACATCGTCTTTGGAACTGGGGGAATATGAGCGCATCGCACTAATGGCGTCGGCATACAGCTTCTCGATTCTTTCACCCGATTCAATAGAACGAGTTTTTGCCTCCAGCAAAGCCTTCTGAGATTCCAGGATTTCTTGCTCCAACTTTGCTCTCTGCGTGCCAAGTTTTAAATAATGCGTTATCACTTGCGATGAAGCGGTTCCATCTCGCAACTGCTGCTCGGCCAGGTTTACCGCGTAAGAAATCATTTGATTCTCTCGCGCTTCTGATGTAAACGCCGGTCTACCCCCAGACTCGTCCACTGATCCACGACTTTTCTTAGTTCTTTCCACGGTATTCGCCTCCTTTCCTTGCGTTACCTATGACTTATGGGTCCCTTTTGAATACTTTGCCTATACTTTCCAAGCCCCTTGAGTGGGCCTATGCAATCCTTGGGGGCTGTTTTGGTACCAGAAAGGAGAATAATACCGTTACAGGGGCTGCATAGGCGCACTCAAGGGGCTTGGACAAATATAAACTGTTTTTCAAAAATATCCCGCTGGGGAAATATCAAGGACCCCCGCGATATGGGGGTGGGGTGGCTTTTACACGACCCCTCCCCTATATATTTATATTCTTATATTTTTTCGAACACTTTTAAGTTCAAACACTAAAACAAATTAAACAATCGACAGCCACAAACAGTTTTTATGAATACTGCATTTTATGTTTTGTCTTTTGTTTTATGTTTTATTCGTCATTTCGTTGTTGTTTGGTTTCAGGTTCACGAACCTTTGTATAGATGTTTAGCGGATCAAACTTTACAATCTCGTCAACTGCTCGTTCGATTTCTCGGTCATTCTCGTAATCAGAAAGCTGATCGGATGTGTGAGCAAGACGAGCCAACAAACCGCAACAATTGTAACCTTTATCAAGGTCATAACGATACCAAGCATCGAAGTTGGTAAACGGATTGTACGGATTGTCAACAGTAGACAAAGTACAAGCAGACATATTAATTGGTCACCTCTTTTCAACCATTCACATACTCATACACTGTGGATGTAGATACGCCGATAGCTTCTGCAATCTCAGATGCTGTATAACCCGAATTTCTCATAGAATTGATCTTGTTTACCTTGGCTTTGGATAACGTTGTAGTGGCCTTAGGCAGGGCATGCTGTCTCACCACATCAGGGTCAGAGTAGCGAAGGATCTGTTCCAGCATAGTATCAGAGACGGCGCCCGCCTGGATAGCTTCCCACTGCCGATCCGTTAGCTTGATCCGAGACATTTTACCACTGGCTCCTACGGTCGCTCTAGCATTGGCCAGGGCAATAGCGCCAGCTTTCTTAATGTCTTTTTTGTCCATACTCGGGTTATCCTGGATCTGGGCCTTTACAATGGAGTTCGCAATACGCTGAGCCTGACGCTCCCTAGGGGCGTTACGCAAAGCCAAGTCCAAGTCATCACGAAGCTGGCGCACATCGTCTTTATAAACTTCTTTTGCAGTTGGGGATTGCTTTAGGCGAGGGGTAGCCATAGCCTCCTTACGAGCCTCATTGGCCAGTGCCTTCAGACGGTTTACATACCGGGCATATTCCTTCTCCTGGGGGGTACCTGACGAAATAGCATTGGCATCATCAAGTGTGCTCATCAAACTCACCTTAGTCATTGCCTTTTTCATTTCGCCGGTCTTCTTATCGTAGTACATGCGACCAGAAGTCTTATACGATACTTCGCCAGTCTTCGGATCAATTCGCGGTGCGCCCTGTCGCTCATCCACTTCTACACTCTGCTTTCTACGAGAGAACAGGGTGGCTGCGCCAGATTCACGAACGGTACCGTCCAATTCGGTATGAGTCTGATACCGCTTCTTAAGCACAGCGATGTCGTTGTCTCGTTCAGATTTCTTGTAATCAAGCTCATGCTTGTTAGCATCGATAACAACCATACTGTGTCGAACTGCCTTGACCAGGTCTTCTTCAGGAGCACCTTGCAAAGTCATGTCCGTGATCAAGTTAGAGATAACACCCATCTCTCTGCCCACTCGGGTCTTCGGTAGGACCTTCATATCAGGACCAGTACGGGCATACTCAACCTTCGGGTCGAAACCTTTCAGACCATCCAAAGGTTTAGTAGTCTTAACATGCACCCGATCATTAACAGGAATAACCACGACCTGGTCTCCATCAAAGTCGGCACCGGATAGGCGCTCTGCGACCTTTGCATTGATGCCAACAGCGTCGTGAATATCAGTACCAAGAATGCTCCTGCCGGCCTTGTTCTTGTTGTTCACAACCAGCTCAGGAATCTCGAATGTTCCGCCATGAGGGTATCGAATCAGAACAACACGCTCGCCATTCTTGTAATTGGGGGCGTAAATTTCCTTATCGCTGATACCCGTTAACGGCAGAATCACTTGAACGCTTTGCCTTGGAAGTGCCGCGGCTTTAAGATTTACTGCGGCTGACTCGCATTCGTCAGCAAAGTCAAGCAGCATCTTTTTCTTTACTGTCGGCAACACCATCGACTTGATCTCATCATATTCAGCCATACGATCGGCATATGTAAGATTCAATTGCTGTTTGATTAACTGCATGGGTTGCTTTGACAAGAACTGAGACGACAGATTTCGGGACATGCTATCCCAGTCACCCTCTGATTTCAGTTTGTTGATGGCAGACAAATGCTCTTTGCCGTCTTTGCCGATGTAAGTACTCTGGCCATCAGCGCGAAGAGACGCTCCAAAAGGATTTGTAGGATCATCATGCTTAATGCCCTTCAGGACAGTGTCATCTTTAGGGCCACACATGGGTGTACCTTTTTTCTTATTAGTGTTGAACACGATGTCTGCGCCATCAGGCATGTCATCGGAGTACATGGCCATGCCCTTAAGATAATGAGACCCATCCACCAGAATTCGAACCTGCGCATAATGAGAGTTGCCCAGATCCAAATCGGGTACTCCTCGACGAATTTCGATCACACCATCCTTATCGATGCCACCCTCTTCGCCATATCGAATTTTAACACGATCCGAAGAGATGCTTGCTGGATACTCCACTTTCTTAAATGTAGCGCCGCCATCACGTGAGTGATAATCGGTAATGGACTGGACTTCACCGATGTGATCATACACATCCTTATATGATACGTCCTTCGTGGTCAGAACCGGAGTAATGGTCTGCTGGCCAACAGTATTAATCTGCTTGGTGCCGACATTGTATACGTTATATCCCTCACGTTCGAGAATGTAAGACGCCTCTCTCATGACAGCAGAAGAAACGCCAAGTTCTCTTTCAGAGCCAGTACCAATATCGATCATCTTCTTCTCGTCAACTTTTGTACGCAAGACTTCAGCAGTACTTTGTGCCATGTTCTTACGCGCAGCGGTCTCTTGGTTCAGCAATGAACGAACGGATGATTCGGACTTGAATCCCATCATGCGAGCGATCTCACTGGGATTATACCCTTTATCCTGAAGTGCCTTGGCCTTCTCATACTGAATTTGACGGCGCTCATGTTTAGCTTGACTTGCCTGCACTCGGAACTGGGTTGTGCTGAGCCCCATGTCATACGCAATCTGAGTTTCGCTCATCCCCTTACTCTTAAGTTCTTCGACTCGACTAAGGAAGTCACCGCTAGACTGGTATGGGTCTTTACCGGATCCATATGGGTATCGACCCGACCGATACTTAATGCCATAATGCATCAGCTCGTCATCTTCGATATACATCTATTAACCCTCCTTTTTTATATGATCGATATAAGAATCGAAATCAATGATCTTATCCATGATATCTTGAATTGCAGCTGGATCAATCTCATCGCCAATGATGTCTCCACCTTGATACAGGTTCAGAACAATCTTTTTGAAAGAGTTTGGTTTAACCTTATACTCTAAACAATACAAAGCGGCATAGATCATGAGCTGTTCGATATGTACCGGAGAAACTCCCGTCTTCAAATCATGAATTCGGAGGATATGATCCCTCGAGCAGATCGCATCCGCAGTTCCGAAGCAATTGTCAGAGTATTTGAGAATGATTTCAGGTTCCATCCCAAATCCGATAGCATCGTTTACATAGTTCATCAAATTTGGATAGAGCCGGTCCATATTGATTGCATAATCAGGAATGCCGTGGGACACCAGGTGAAAATATAGTACTTTATGATCCGATTTGCGAAGGCGAATTTTCTTCAAAATCAGTTGCTTGGCAAGATCATGGGTGAGTGTCCCAATGGATTCAGAATATCCACTCACCATTCTTGCATAAAGTCGATCCCGATCGTAATTGAGCCAGTGATAATTACTTGCGCCCAACAAAGCGTGCTTACCTTCCAGATCGGGATGCCGGTTGAAAGAAATTCCGAAGTTCATGTAATACCTCTTCCTTATTCTCAGGACGTATGAATCGAGAGAATGACATTTTATTGAGCTTGTTCACGTAGTACTCTTGGTTAGGACGCTTTTTCGCCAATGCGCATCGTTTAGCTTCCAGCAAGGCCCACTTGTCTTTATAGAGAACTGTTAAATCCGGAATCCCCTGAATATAGTTCGGATCGTTCTTCAATACGAGACATCCGGGGAACAACTGGTACAGTTCTTCTATAAGCTTCGACTGAAATTCATTTTCGCGCATTCGTCACAGACTCCTTTCTTTAAAATTTAATAGGGAATGATTATTAAATCATAAGTCCCTATTCTCTCCATAATAGCCCCTGTTTTTTTCGCGAATTACAAATACAAAAAAAAGAGCCCTTGATTTCTCAAAGGCCCTGTTTATTATGCGAGATATGTTCCAGGCGGATGAACATCGGAATTGATGCCACTCGGTACCTTGATCTCACCGACGTTAATTTCCGGAATATCAGGGACTTCCGGAACGATTACCAATCGTTCATCTTTAGCAGCTTGCACAATTTCCGCTAAGCTCCAAGCCATGTCATTCAGCTCTTGATACATGCGATACGCATCCATAACAGTACCCATCTTGTTGTAGGGAATATCCATAAATACAACCTCCTTGTACGGTTTGCCCAGATGCCCACTTTTATTTGCTTATCTATATATATTTATATTTTTTCTTTTCGCATTTAAATAAGAAAAAAAGTGGGCAAAGTGGGCAGAATGGCCGTTTTCATACAAAATTAGAGCAATATCACTAAAAAAACAACGTAAATACGTCATTTTTTAAGCAATATCAATAAAATTTCCCCAAAATCTCTGCCCACTTTTGGATCATAAAAGTGGGCAAAAACCCAGAAAAAGTGGGCAAAAGCCCAGTTTTCATAATCGTTTAGACCCTTATTTTTTTTCAAAAGTGGGCAATGCCCAGATTTTCAAATACAAAAGTGGGCAAAATTCAACCGTAAACAGCCTCGTCCAACTCATCCGAAGAGACACTATACCCTGGCTTGACTGCGATTTTTCGAGTAACTAGCTCCTGTTCTGTCTCCTGCTCTGCGCGATACTTTAACAATACCCGGGGCATATCATCCCATTCGATAGGGTCCAGCTGTGGTAGAAATGCAATATATCGATCCATTTTGTAGGTCTCCTTTCACAAAAAGAGAAGAGCCTTCGATTTCTCAAAGACCCTCCCAGAATCATTAATTAATTATTTCAAAATCTCATTCACAGGACCACAGATCATCATCACGTCAATGCCGTCAATGTATACGTTATAGCTAATGTACATATCCTTCGAATCCAAGGACTCATCACAGGAAATACGGACGTTGCGGATCTCGACAATCTCGTTAGCCAACGAACTGTTTTCATTAACAGCTGCATCATACAATTTCGATGCGACACTGTTACTCAACACAATCGTCTGCTTGAGATCGCAAGTATAGTCAACGCCACGTTCCGGGATGAATTCCGGTTCGCTTGTCAATGTAGCCAAACCATAGCCACATGCCATTGCGACAACAACAATAATAACGATAGCAATAATCTTCTTCATAATATATTCCTCCATAATGTTATTAAGTGTATGTTTCTTCATTATAGGGGCTGTTTTATATGCGAGATAAAAAAAAAGAAGAGTCCTAGATTTTTCTAAGACTCTTCAAATAACGATGGTATACGTTAGCTGTCCGAGTTCAGCAGTTCTTCTTTGGGCTCGGTTTCTTTAAAGGCTTCTTCAGGAAGCCACTTCTTAAAGAGATTATAATATCGGCCGGCATTGCCGCACATCTTCTTTGCGATGGCCATAGCGAGGCCTTTCTCGTAATCAAAAGAAATTTCGCGCTCATCCGCTTTTACGACCGTTTTGGTGCCATCCGCCCAAAATACGATCGTCGCCGGAGGATTGAAGATGACATTTGCAATCATGCTCATTGTGATGACATCATTTACACATTTGTCTACGTTCATGGTTGTATCCTCCGTTTTTGTGAATTCATCGAAAAGGCTATAGTCAAAGTTCATGGCATTGTGTAATAGCTTAGCAGATTCGTCCAGAGCCTCTACATCGTAATCCATATAGCGGGGTTCCAAGTAAGTACTGAACGCCTTTCTTTCATTCATATATTTCTTGAAATCCTCGTTCTTGCATTTTACCGGCGTGGCAGGCATGAGAGAGTCCATAGCAGCCTTGCCGTATAGAGCATTGAGCTTTCTTTTAATCAGTGTAGTCTTGGTATCCATAGTTATTCTCCTTTCGTAATTAAACGCCTCTTGCATATAGGGCCATTATTCGTCCACAGTGTCCTCAATGCACTCGAATGTTTGAACTTCATAGCCGGAAGCATCCAGCAACATGGATACATACTTCGTGCTGACGTAATCGGCATACTCCTGAACGGTGTCATTGTAATCGTTCCGGCACTCGTCCAGGCGGTCATTGGTGTCTGTCCAATCAGTCATAATATCGGCGAACATTTTAGTTGCGGCAAGTTCCGGGTACAACGCGGGGATGCAATTGACAATATCATTAATATCACCAAACGACTCCAAATACTCACAGTTGGATGCCAGCAATCGCATGAATGTCGCATCTTCCTCGCTGTAAGGCGCAATGCAGTCAGCCATGTTTGCGATCAACTCCGTGCGGTGTACATCCAGGGTACCGATACATTCCTCTGCAATATATACCTGATTCTCAAGGGATGCCGCTTTGTCTCGAACCTTATTCACGACAACAGTCATACCAATAACCATCGCCAAGATAACAGCAATGATGGTTGCGCAGATCTTCGAATACTTGTTAGTGTTTTTCATAATAAATCTCCTTTTGTATATTAATATAAATGTAAAATATCCCGACCGTGTTGCTTTGCTTCAGCACTGGTCAGGTACTTGCCGATGGTTTTTGTTACAATATCGCCGTTAATGACTTTGGTTTCTCGCACAACATAGCGATCGACTTCATGGGTAATGTCCACGGTATGGCTTAGGTCATTGGGATCATTGAGAAGCATCATTCCATCTACAGATATCCATTCTTTTAGATTGCAGTACGGAATACTCACATCAAGTCCTTTTTGTTTTTCAGGCTCTTCTTTTTTCATGTAACGTTCAGAAGCATATTCAAAGTGAAGGCCTCTACAGGACTTCGAAATGCCTATGCAATTTTTCTGAATAGACCCTTTTCCTACCTGATATGCTTTAGCAGCTTCAGCTGCACAACTGTAAATGATGCCTGTTTCGATGCATCGAACTTTGCGCCGAAATTTATCACTGCCGTATGCCATGAACACTAACCTCCTTTACCAAATAGAGCGAACCAAATTATAGTTCTCGTCGTCATAGAAATATTGGAACATGTAGGATACACCAGACTTTTCGAGGACTTCAATGCCATTACGAGCCCACTTTCTGGTTCGCACGATATTATCCTTAGATCGTCCGCTGATCTGAACGTATTTGTCGATAAGCTGCTCAGTAGTCAGCGCCTTATGTTTACGTTTTCCCATAGTAGACTCCTTTAGTTGTCGTTAGTGTGTACAACGTATACTTTGTGATTGCCATAGCCAGACCATGCTAGAGCATTTTTATGCGTGTCGACTGCTACGTCCAGATGATGATCTTTAATGGCCGGGCCTTTGTCCTGAACAATTCGGATACCAACACCCTCAATGTAGAGTACTGTTCCGTAAGGGAACACTTTCGGATCCGCCGCCACTGTCACGCCTGCCTGAATAGGCTGACCACTTGCCGTGATTCCATGGCCTTCTCCGCAAATATGCTTTCTTTTTTCTGTGCAATATGCTGTAGTCAAGAAATCGCCCGCGTATTCCATGGTTACATTTTCACCAAGTGCCAGTCGCTCTTCTTGCAGCATAGTGTATGAGGTGGAAAGCTCATCGTATTTGTCTTGCATCTCCGCCAGTCCCATTTGGTAATTGATTTCCTCCGCTTCGAAGTTCTCAATCTCCGTAAGTAGATGCCCGACAAGGCCCATCTGGAGTCCGCAGAGAACACAGATGCATGTGTACAAGATGGTCATAATCAGATCGGTCAGCGTTTTTTTAGTGCACAAGTTAGTATTCATAATATATCCTTTCTGTTTCTAAGTCGATAAATAAAAAAGAAATCCCCAGATTTCTCCGGGGATATATCCTTACTTACCTAAAAGTTGATGTAATCCAATCATGTACATTTTAACCGCACAGTTCAGTTGTCTCGCCTCTATTGAGTAATCGATTAACTTTCTGTATGCTTTTAGCATATTGCCTATGTTATTCGAACGTTCTGCCCGAATAAACTGGTGCCTTAGCATAAGAACCTTACATCTCAATATAATGATAGAGACACAAAGGCCACACAGTCTAAAATTAATGTTCATGAAATTGATAAACATAATTAACAACCTCCTTTTTGGTTTCATAATAGAAGCTGTTATTTACGCGAATTACAGGACATCCGAAATCTCGTACAGCTGTTGTGCGTCTCGGAACTTGCTAAGACGTTCCACCAACACATCGATCTCATTTGTGATAGCTGTCATTTTAGCGACCACATCTTTGTTTTGTGTGTTGCCCTTGTGCCTGGCATTTCCCAAGAATTTCAACTGGTCCTTGCGGTAATTAAGCTTACGTGTAGTAGTAGCAATAGCCTCTTCGAACAGGCCCTCACTAGCAGCTGCCATAAGAGTATTACATTTTTGTTCCGTTGTGGTGAGTTGCCCTCTCAAGATATCATTAACAGATTTGTAAGTGCGAGTACGGGCGTCCAGCCTATAAATGTAAACTCCACCGGCCACACTGATTATGGTCATTACGCCACCCACAATAATTTCTTTCTTGTGATCCTTAATCCAGTCCTTATCAAGTGCCAAAAAAATAAAGAGAATGATCTGTCACCAATACCCGAATCAACCTCAAGCTAGACTACTAGCATATGTCTGTGTCAATCCACAGCAAAGTCTGTAACAGCCACACCCGAATCAACCTCAAGCTAGACTACTAGCATATGTCTGTGTCAATCCACAGCGAAGTGCGTCTTTTTAATTATCATTCTCTTCATTATAGTAGCTGTTTTTTACGCGAAGTTTTTACGATACACAAATATGACCCTCGCCGGGTGCCGTTCCCAAATTAGTAAATCCTAAGATATTGAGACAGCTCTGACATCCGCTTAATTCAGAATCACGGACGAGTAGTTTATAATGGTTGTCACTGTCTTGAATATAAACCACCGCCCATGGCCCATCGATTATTAACTCTATACGGTAGTTTCTCATGCTTCCTCCGGATCATGCCCAACAATGAGTGCCGCAAAAGGCAACTGCTCCATCCAGTGACACAGAGTATGCCACTCGTCCAACTTGTGATTTTTACGAGCAGCGTACATGTTGGCAAGAACTTCATAGTTCAACTCTACTGTACGGGTCTGATTGTAGGAGCTGGGAAGAAGTTGAATCATCTGCCACCAAATATCTTTTTGTTCTTCTACCAGATCATTCCGTTTGTTGGCAGGCATATTTGAATCTTTCAACAGAGTATTAATGGTGTTATACATATATCTATAGGCATTCAAAGCATAAATGGTGTCTTCCAGCAATCGCCGGGAATTCTGGAATCTGCCGGAAATGAGCGTATCCGCGAACAGATGCTCATGACTGAAGTCGGCCATTGTGAACTCGTTGTCCTGGATCTTATGCATGGTAGAGCAAGAGTTTGCAACTGTACCAACCTTGTATGTGTCGAACTCTTTCCACCAGTAGAGCGGAGCAGTGATGTCGGTATACACCTTGATCATGCGCATGAATTTACGATGATCACTACCGGCGTTACGGAGGCGCATCATGAGCTCAGCGTCGCCCATGCTAATCCAGTACTCAGATGAAGGGGTCTCTCGAACATAAATATATAAACTCTCGTCGTCTGTAGGATCAAGTTCCCGCTTGCTGTCGCTTTTTGCCCAAGAATTCATAGGATTGCGCATGCCACGAATGGCAGAAGACCAACCGGTGGTTTCAGTGTTTGCAGTAATAAGCATGGCTATTTTCCTTTCATGTGTAAAAATATAAAGAGAATGATCTGTTACCAATACCCGAATCAACCTCCCAACCGTTTCCGGCGACTGTGTCAATCCACAGCGAAGTGCGTTTTTAATTATCATTCTCTTCATAATAGAAATTGCTTTTTTGCGAATTTTAATCAGCCACCATCAAGGTATCATTGTTCTGAGACGTAATAGCTGTCTGACACTTTAAAGAGTCAATTTGAGCATGTTGACCGTACATGTATACGATGCCCGCAACACTTAGTGCAGTCATTACGCCACCCATAATGACTTCTTTCTTGTGCTCCTTGATCCATTCCTTATCAAGGGCCATTTTATTTTTCTCCTTTCATAGCTTTTCTCAGACGCTCCGCACAGCCATCAGAAATATGGGTATCGGCTTTCCCATCGCGCATGTAATCGTGACGAAACACCTCAATCTCAGAAATATATTCTGCAATTTGCTTCCGAAGGTTGATCAGTTCCTCTTCACGGGAGCGAATATCATCAGTATAAACACGGCATTGATGGTAGTTCGGATAATTGGAATTCAACTCTTCGTCGAATTTATTGGATGCAGTGTTGATGCGATTAACCGCGAACTGCTCCTTATTAAGCAACGACAATAAACTATTCATTTCTTTTCTCCTTTTTATAAAGCTTTCGTCACACGAATATTGCTTTTATGAATTCGATTATTTAGTGATACCCAAGCTCTGACCCTAAGGTAATGCAGAAGATCACATACACAAATGCATGCATATGTCCCGCTTTCCTGCTTTGCGAGAGAGTCCACGAGCTGCCACCTACCATTTTCAACCCATATGTTTCGCATTTTTTCAGGAATGCCGTCGAGCTTATAAATATGACGCATATCAGACCTCCGGGGTTCCCAACGTAATCACGATGCGGACTGGATTGGATTCATCGATGATGATCGGCACACGGCGGTTTTTTCCGCACTGAGCGGCATAGTTACAGATATCCGAGAAGCATTCACGGCTTGCACTGGTAACTCTGGTTTGCGCTTTATATTGGTCTTCCGTAATGCCGGCGTCTGTCATTTTTTTTCGAATCTCTGTCAGCTTGCGTAATATGCACTCGTATTTGTGCTCAAGATCACATGTATTGAGCTCATGGATAGATACTTCTTCCGTGGTCATGTTGCACAATGGATCAGCGTATAAAAAGTCGAGATCGTTTTTAATAGACACCGCCTCGCTCTCCAGACTGAGCCGTTTACTAATCATGTCGGAATCAATATGTTGCATAGAATGGTCCTCCTTACGTATAATCGCTTACTGTCATGGAATCCTTATGGTAATATAGTACGATAATATCGTCCATGAACTCTGCGTCTTCCATATTGTGGATTTCTCTGATTTTTATTTCTCCGTCGTCCAAGTACTCAACAACATCGCCTTCAAATATAGGGTCCCCATGTGAATCGGTCCACCCTATGTATTGCTTAGCGCTCCCGGGTATAATGCATATAAGGTCATTATCTTGGTCCACTATGTGCGACGGCCCATGCAAGTAACCGTATATGGGATGAGCGTCATAATATGCTAGAGCCTTGAACATCTTTTTGGTGATCGGAACGTTGACTCGCACTTGCTTATACCCCCTGTTAAGTGTCATTTGTATCACGGTGAATACTACGTTCGGGATCAAATCCATTCGGGTAACGAGAGTTAATCTTTTTGGAGTTGATCGCCATGATGTCATACAGCGAGCATCCGAGAGCGTGAGCAGCGTCTGTCACATACCAGAGAACATCTCCCAATTCACGTCTCAAATGGTCAATGTCCAAATCATGCCCATGAAACACATGCTTTTTAAGGATATCAGCACATTCGCCACATTCACCGGCAAGTCCGAGCATGGCGTATGCCAAGTCCGAGCAGTCTTCAAGTCGGATTTTGATGTCGGGATCCAACTCTCGATAAGCATGCATACCGCTGGACAATTCCGCAACTTGCATTTCATAGTGGTGCAGTGGATCTCTGTTCGATTCTTGTGTATTCATTTGCTGTTGCCTCCTTTGACAGTAACTTCAAAATCGATTCCACGTTTTCTTATGAAACCCGATTCCGTAAATATCTTTTTGTTAGTAATAGAACGGCGAATAGCAATATCGATTAACGAGTAGGACCTAATATGATAATAATACAGGTCCTTGAACATTGTGTTCATTCGGTTGATGCGCCCAGAAGCTTGCTCCATCATCTTATAGCTATAGTTTTCTGAGTAAAACACCATAGTATCGGTTTTGATGCAGTTCCATCCTTCCGATCCAGCATTGTATTGTACCAAATATATCCAGCTGTTCGTTTCGGGAACCGGCTGATGCTTATGGCCATTCCATTCCGCAACCTCGACGTCATCGCCATAATATATTGCTTTTAAAATCGCTAGCTCATAATCAAAGTTGTAGAATATAATCATTCGAGGATGCTTTTCTGCTAACTCTGCTATGGCGACTGCCCTGGACTCGTCAGTGTTAACAAGGCGCCGCAACGTTTGGCACATTTCGCCAGCATTTCGTAGCGGGCGGTCCTCGAAGATATTCCAGCGGTCTCTCATAATCTGATTATACAGAGGCTTGTTGTAATCAACTACGACATCCTCATGATGAAGTATTACATCGCGTTTAAAATCCATAGTGACTAGTATCCTTGATCGGAGACGTACCAGACGGTCGGTATCGATATAACGGTCGATTTGTGGGAATTTGGAAAAACGCTTATATATGACGTGCTCACGCTCAAACTCACTTTTTGTCTTGAAGTATCCGTTAGCAATGAACACGGGAACATAGTCAGACCAAGTATCACCAGGAGTTGCCGATAGTAGAACCCAGAGATTATGCTCTGCTATTTTCAGAAAAGCTTTTGTCCATGCCCCGTACCCAACAACACGTTGTTCGTCAAATATAAAGAACGCATCTTTTACATCTTTATATTTTTGAATGTTGTTCCACGAGTCAATGTGAACACTATTACTGTATGGATTGATACTTGCGTCCGATGATAGTAGGAACCGTGATAGTTCACTTTCCCATTCGAGACTGTCTCTCTTTTTTGCAGTTGTAATGATATACAGGTCTGCTGGGTTTTTCATGCGAACGTATTTTTCGCTATTAAGGTCGCCACCGAACATATCGTAATAATATGCTATGGAAGTCATAGATTTTCCACTTCCGACGCCGCCACATAAAATGCATCCATTATGCATTCTTTTAACAGCGTCCGCCTGATAGTCACGTAAATTAATCCATGCCATGTTTCTCCTTTCATATGTAAAAAAGAAAGAGAATGATCTAATGCCAATACCCGACTCAACCTCCTATTTCAACTGCGTCTATCCGCAGCAAAGTCTGCATTAGCCACACCCGACTCAACCTCCTATTTCAACTGCGTCTATCCGCAGCAAAGTGTGTCTTTTTAATTATCGTTCTCTTCATTATAGTGACTGTTTGTTTCGCGAATATTAGTCGACGGAAATGCAATATACTTTCTGCGCGGCAATGAAATCATTCTTTCGTTCAGTAAGTACATGCAATTCTCGAGTCAGTTCTGATGCCGCTTTTTGGGCATCTTTGGCGCCAGGGTCGTTCAACAATTTTCGTTTCACAAACTCAAGTCGGTCTTGCTTATAGTTAATTTTACGGGTCACTGTGGCAATAGCCTCTTCAAACAGGCCTTCACTAGCGGCAGCCATAAGAGTGTTTTTATCTTTTGTGGCAACAGCCAACTCTTTATTAAGGGCGTCTATAACAGTCTCTTGGGTTTGAATAGACAAACCTTGCCTATAAATGTGGACTCCCCCCCCTACTGCGCTTAGCACCACCATTACGCCACCCACAATAATTTCCTTCTTGTGCTCCTTGATCCATTCCTTATCAAGCGCCATTTTATTTTTCTCCTTTCAAAAATATAAAAGGGAGCGGCCCTAGACTTTTCTAGGGCACTCCTTTATATATCAGTTACAGGTCTTCTTCAGGAAAGCGATCGGCGTATTTGCTCTCAAACTCATCTTCGCGTTTAACCGCATACAGAGTCTTCAGGTATGCCTTGACACCGGTTTTGCCGTTGACTTCCCAACGAGAGGGTGCGATACATACGTCGACAGTCTCCAAGTCGGCGCGGTCCAAAGTCTCTACTGTGTGTTCGTTCAACTGGACATGGGCAGTTCGGGTCATCAGGATGACCTTGGGAGGGAAGTTATCGAATCGTACGGTGACCGGAAGATGGCAGAACGGGGGCTCACCATCTTCACGAGCCGGACGCTTCTTAACGTTCCATCCATCAGCAATCAGACGATCGGCGGTTGCTTCGTCGCTGATTACAACACTAAAGTTGCGGTTGCCTTTACGGTTATAAGCAGATTCCTCACCTGCAAAGTTACGGAATACAATGCGAGCGTTCTCAATTACCAGAGGTTCCATACCAGAATAAGACATAATTATTTCTCCTTTATATATTGTTTTTGTTATTTAATCGGTCTAGATAATGCTTTCGCGAATATCAATTATGCGGCACTAGTTTCGTTCCAAGGCAATGGCTCATCAAGAGGCAACGGCGGAATCCGGTCATCGGAAACGAACCATTCGAAGTCGCCGTAATCAGAAATAACCGCCACCGCATCGTTCACAAGTGCGTCGTAGTACGAACGGTCAATATCGTTCGCCTTGTCAAGCCGTTTCACCAGTTCCGATTCCATCCAACGATACCCATTAGCACCGGTAGCGCTGGCATACGATATTGCTCCAGTGGATGCATTTGTGGTTTCTCTTGTGAGCAGTCCGCCACCGGCACCCGTCTTCATGGGACAGAATTGACCGACTTTTCCGACGAACTCATAGTTATGACCAGCAGAAATTTGCTTGTCAAGTTTCTCCCATTCCGGTGCGGTCTCAGGTACCACACCCGCTTTCTTGCATTTGGCAATGAGTTTTGTTCGTTCTTTCTCGGCCATAGTGACATCGGGCAGGCTTTCATTCATGTCCAAATATAGAGCAGACTTAACTTCCTTAGTCTCGCACATATCGTTGAATGTGATATCTTCTTTAGAGAACAGCGATTTGAATACATAAGGCACCGCGAACTGAGTGCCGGTAGCCGTCCACTGCCATCCGTGCTCAGAATTTTCCTTGGGCGAATAACCGTAGCGCTTGATACACTCGGCCTCTGTCTCGAAGCGGGCAATGTATACTGCTTTGTTAACCAAACACATACGTTCGTATGTAGCCTCATGCTCGAAGTTGTATCCGTACTTCTTACCGTACTCCATGACAAAGCTGATGATTTCGGGTGTCGCATTAGGGATCTTAATGGAGTCTGTCTTGATATGAGCCACGGTGAATCCACGTTTCTGGACTTCGTGCTTCAGATTGACCATGAACAAGGCACCACGTTTTGCGACAATGTTGTCGACATTACGAGGATCACGGAACGGATTCGGGAATTTCGCGTCAGTCAGACCGTATACCGAGTTAATCACAATTTTCAGTGCCTGTGCAAGGTCTTTCATGTTTACTGACGGATCATCCAGGTACTTAGCCAGCATACCATTCAGCATGATTTTTGCTTTGTCAAAGTCCTTATGCTTAATGGCGATACGCGAGTCGCGAATCTCCTGATAACGTTTCGTGTATTCAGGTCCGAATAGCTGTTCCGCGATTATGCTGGACGGGTGCATAGAAGCGATGTCAAGTAATGCCACATCGACATACATACCAGGTTGCGCGAATACATAACCGCCCTCACCAACTTCTTCTCCACGATAAGTTGACTTTCCATGATCATATTTGTAGCCAGGGAATATGGGTCGATCATACTCATCGAACATAGTGTATTCATCTTCATAGAATACACTACAGTTCTTTGTTGTCTCGCCCATATTTCGCCAGTTGAACACGTTTTGCGGAGTGCGGTTCGTACCGAATATGATCTTCGCAGTCAGACTATTTGTGGTGTCATTTACGCATCCGTTTGCCAAGTCGGCAAGAATCTCACGTGCAACGAAATCCGCTTTTAGAGCATTCCATACGGCTTCGGTCGCGATAACGTCGTTTTCACAGTATTCAGCGACCTTATCCCACAGTTCTTTAGGAACAGGTTTGTCCCAAGGCAGACCCAACTCCTGATGATGAATGCCGAGTTCGATTTCCCATTTCTTCAGACTCTGCTTCTTTGCCGAAAAGTCATAGATATCGGTATAGGAAAGATTATATGCTTCACCAAAGTAGCAATCACGATCGCCATCGACAATACGACGAGAAATCCGATATAGCTCACTGCATGATTTGCCGATAAGTCTCGCATACAGCATGTGATTATCATAACGACGATTATTGAATCCAACCAACCGGAATTTCAAGAGGCGCTCAATATCTTGCGGAGATGGGTTTATCATGCGGACAACAGGGTTCTTCTCACCAATCATTTTCCAGTCAACGACGAACAGGTTGGGAAATACTTCTACGTCATAGAACACGATTGGTGCTTCATCATTTTTAACATTGTCTGAGGGTTCATCAGACCGGAATGGCATATTGTTTACAACCTTGATGCAGTAGTCCGCCTGATGAGTGCTGTTCATTGCAAAAGACAGAATACTGTCATACATGTCACTAACATCATAGTGAAGGCCCGCATTCTTTGCATCCTCAAGGATTTTGTAGATAAAGTCAATGCTCGGCTTCGTGCCCGGATGAATTTCTTTGTTCAGGTTACGCTTGATTAAAGTTCGAAGACCACGCTCGCTTCTTACGGAGTCAAAGTTGACCATTTTATCATCTCCTTTCAATGGCAGTCCCGAGCTTATAGTTGCGATTTGCTCATCGTTGCATTTGGTCAGCTTCCGTCGCAGCGAACTGTTACCATTGAACACTTTCACCTCGATATGATCCTCATAAATACGGCTTAGTTTCGTAGGGTCACCTGCATATTGATAATGTAAGTGAATTCCAGCGCCTGATTTGCTCAGTTCTGCGTACGTTTTGGGCCATTTGCTAGCCGCCTCGAGGTTCCGTTCAAACGATTTCGTGCCATCGTCACCAGGAATATCGAAATCAATAACAATGTGATTCAGTGGAACTTTAACATAGTGTAACCTTGATGTATCAAGCTCGTCCAACGTGCTCTCGACATTTTCCCATTTTTGCGTAGGGGTTTCCCGTTCACTAGCGTACTGTGCCGGTGCATTGGAAAACATCTTATCAAATACGGACGGCTGTTCCTTAAATACAATACAGTCTGCCAAAGACTCGGATTGCTCTTCACGTGACTCGTGCTTTTCTTCAAGGGTGTCCACCTGATCTTCAAAGCGATCCGCTCTGAAACCACTGTAATAGTTTCTAACACGGTTACCATCTGCGTCGGTGTAACGTTCCTTATAGTCGCGGAAATAATTCTTCAGCTCCTCTTTGAACGCTCGCTGAGCCAGAGGATATGGTACCTTTGCCTCATCACAGTAGGTTTTGTACATTTCCCATGCGGCTTTAAGTGTTGTGCAGTCGTCATGTTTGAACACGAAATACGAATCACCAACGAAATTATAGAAATCATTGGATGCTCCCATCATAGCAATAGGAATATAATCGTCATAGTACTCAGGATCATCCAAATATACTTCGCGGCAATGATATGCTATAGCACCAAGCTCGAACGGAATAGCCTTCATAATCGAATGATATTCTTTGGCAGGAATCTTATCGCCAGAGGGTGATACGTCGATTAGTCTTCGGATAAGACCTGACTTGGCATCAGTAATCTTAACCGGCTTATTTGTGCCCATGAATAGAAAACATTTGAACCGGTTCGTGTACGCCGATTTAAATTTCTCATTCACGGTCATAAGCTCATGGGATACCAGACTATTCAACCGAGTATTATCTTCGATGTGAGAGAGATCACCGTCATGCTGAATTGCTACCAATGGATTGCATTTGAATGCCTCCAGTGCAAATGCATTACTAGACGATCCTAACGCTTTAGCGTCGAATACCGAATAGTAGCCCTCAAACAACAACTGAATGATGTTCAGTATAGTTGATTTACCAGTGCCCGCGGCACCGTACAGTACCATGAACTTTTGGAGTTGCTTGGATTCTCCGCATACAATGGCGCCAATTGCCCACTCAATCTTGTGCCGTTCGTCTTCTGAATATAATGTGGAAATAAGGCGCTCATACCCGCTGCAGTCTCCTTCCAGCAAAGGATAAGGAAGAATCTTGCTAGCGTAATCGTTTTTACCTGTATTTGTGTTGGCAAATATCAGTTTTTCGTCCAGCATATGGAACTGGTCTCGCATTTGTTTTTGGCAGTATTTGTGCCAAGTGTCAATCATGCCAGTCTCGGCATCCCACATATGCTGAACCTTAACCACCCCATCAAACTTTTCGCGGTTCTCGTCCGCGTACCGGTCCAGTTCACGATCGATCAGGCGCAGTGCGTCCTGTTCATCGGTGGACCACAGCCCCCGTTCTTCAACCCAGATGGCATAGAAATCGCCACCTCGAATCATCAAATCGGAACTGGGGTTTTTAATGATGAATTTGGGGTAAATCTCGATGATCCCTTTCTTAGGACTCCTAGTCGAGACCATCATAAAGTCAATCATTCATGTCAGTCCCCTTCTTTTTTATGATATTTTTAATCTTGCAGTTCACAGATATAATGACACATCTGATACCAAATGTCAAGCTCGCGCATGTTCGTGCCGTCATTTGAGATGAACAATCCACCTCGGCCATCCCTGTCGTACATGCGATCCATAAAACAGTTCAATACGTCGGCGACATGGTCGGCATTGTATCGACTATCGTACATGCAGTCAAGTTCAAGGCTATCAATCATATCTGAAAACCATTTGCTAGTGCGGTTCCCGTACGCAAGATCTTCCATAAATTGATCCTCGCAGCGAACACTAAGCGCCACGAGGACCTCAAGTACGGAAGCATTGCCGACATCCAAATATCGTTCCACTTCGGTAGAGTCATAACCGCGCTCATAGCAGAATCGGCCACGAAGATCGCGTCCGTCAGCAGCCCGGTTTGCATCACTACGATTGTCGTATCGAAACTCGGTTCCATACATCTGCCGCAGTAAGGCACGGTATCTAGTGGTGTCGAAATAGTGTTCGTCATAAACGAGCTCGCATAGCCAAATGAAGTAATCATTAAGCTCGTTACTTACCATGCAGTCCTCCTATCAATACGTTAAACGGTGCTCGTATGTGTGAAGATCGGTCAGCACCTGGTAATCAGTCTTCAATCGATCATTTCGGATAAAGGCGGCATCTGATTCATACTCACCGATAAACGACTCCCAATTTTCGCCGATGAGAGGTTTCAAGTCTAACGGATCAATAATGATGTCAGTCTCGTCCGCGACAATTCCGTCCCTATATTTAATAAGCACGATCTGGTCGTAATCGGGGTTTTCTCCGTACGCATCAGGAGAAATACCGTAGGGCTCGTATTCGTCTTCTGGAATATCTTTGTTCACATAATCGTCGCCGACGTAAAAATATTCATCAAATTCGTTATTGGGGTCCATGTCTTCCGTATAATAGCGATGGGTTTTTAGAATTTCATCATATCGTTTCATAGCTTCCTCTTCAGAAATCTTCTCGGGTACTGTTTGGTCATTCGTGATATCGATAGGGGCCCTTTTCTCCACGTTATCGGGGCTTTCTTTTGCAAAGTACTGATCTTTCATTTCTGCGATACTGCGCTCATTGAGCTCATCATAGTGTTTTTTCAGTACAACCGCGGTAATAGCGGATCCGATGACTCCTCCAGCCATAAAAGCAACCAGTGTTTTCCAGTACATATTTGTTAGCCTCCTTATTACACCTTAGCCAGGTCCACCTTGTCCAGAATATAGCCATCAACGTTGAAGTCCAACAGGATAGAAGACTCGTATCCATCCAGGAAATCGTTGGCAGCATCGGTGTTGAGAGAACGGTTCACAACACTAAAACCAAAGTCGACAACATTGTCGCGGTTCTTGTCGTAAATCCAGCCGATGCACTGACCGGCCACAGTAGGATCCATACCCAACGCCTCGTAGACTTCGTTCAAGAACAAATATCCATTACGGCGCAGCAGCTCGGTAGCAATGGACTGCTGGGCACATACATATGTCTGGTTATAGTACGGATCTTTACGATATTCTGTAGAGTTCACCTCATCAAAGAACCGGGCATATTCACTGGGGTGGTTGGGGTCCAGAACGCGAACTGCCTTAGTTTCGGTCTTGCCCTCAATTTCATTGCCGTTTTCATCGACTGCCGGCTTCTCGATATTCATCAGTTTGACACCATGACGCATGTCAAAGTCCGTTTCACTGCCAAAGCGCTCGATGACGTTCTTACGGTATGCATCGTAGCTTTCGGCGATGGTCGCATATGCGACTGCCAGAGCCGCATTACGCTTGCGCATGACCTTGTTGGATGCCAGCAGGGACGCAATGGACAGAACACCGACACCAATCGCAGGGGCATACAGCTTGACCAGTTTGAAGCCAGTGTTACGGTAAATGATCACCAGGTCCTGAGCACCGTCTTCCTCAGAATACTTTGCCGCCTTTTCGGGGTCCGTTTTTGTTTCTTCCAAATACTGGTGAACCTGGTCGACAGACTCTTTGGCCTCGTCCAGGATGCCGCTCAGCTTGGTAGTAGCATAACATGCCATGCCGGTAGCGGCGATACCGGTAACAATACCTGCACCAAGCAGGATTTCAGGACTGTGCTTCTTGATCAACAGGCCTGCGACGTGTGCTTTACGAGAAATGTTTTCCATAATTTTCATAATATTATCTCCTTTTTAATTAGATGTTAGAGTCGGTAAGGTCTTCTGATACAGATTTGATAAGGTGGTCAAGATACCAACGAGCTTTTTTCAAATCTTCGACCCCATTTTTTTCATGCCAGCGACATACGTATTTGATGATGTTGCCGGTATCGAACGCCTGAGAACCAGTCAGGTTTTCAGTGAATGCATCAATTACGTCAATGACTTCCAAACCGGAATCAGACTGGTAATGATTCGGGTGATCCACCATGTCATCGTGAACAGATGCAGCTTCCAAAGCCATAGGTATACTCCTTTCAATTTTGAGTTGCGTTTTAGCTTGCCACGGTCTTTCCGTACATTTTACAATGTCTCACATACGGGGGCTTCCTGTCCGCCATAAATGAAAATATAGTCGCGGTGGCTTGCTTTTTTACGCAAATATTGCCCCACAAGAATTCCGGTACCGAAACCGATAGCGGTAACCATGATTGTAGTAATATGCTTCATAAATATCCTCACTTTCTACCGTTGATAGGAACAACACGGGGCAACTTAATCATATAGTCTCCGCCATAGGTTCGGACAATCTTTGCATCGGACAGATCCGTCCAACCGTAGTCATTGTGTGTGTAAGGTCCTTTGATTCCGACCAATTCATCGAAATCAGCCACCGAGGCACGGCCATACCGATCCACGATATCGCGCAGAGTATCCAATACATTCTCTGCATCGGTGCGGTTCGGGATCGATACATCATCGAAATCATTCCACGGGCGTTCCGTTGGAATATCTCGGCGATCACCCCTTCGATCGGATGAGTACGAAGTGTAATCGCGATATGAAATACGCTCAGCGCCTGTCCCACGTCCACCGCGTCGACGGTCGTCCGCGTTACCCCACAGAACAATATGGACCGTATCCATGATGACATCGCTCAGCAACTGCTTAGCGGTCGGAATTACTACCTGATGCAGCACATAGTCTTTTGCTTTGCTCAGGTCTTCCGCCATAAAGACGCTCGCGAACTTTTGCAGTTCACTCTTCTTGTGCGTTTTCACAGGAGTTGTGACGATTTTCTTGACCTTTTTCTCAGGGTCCTTTGCGATGTCGTTTTCGATTTTCTTTTTGATCTGAGGGCTGGTATAGTCTTCCATATATGGTCTCCTTTCCAAAAAAAAACAAAAAGAGATAGCATCTGTGTAGATGCCATCTCCTGGTATAAATTACTTATTTTCTTCCTTGTCGAGCAATTCATCGACTTCAATTGCAGTGGATTCGATCGGCTCCTCGGTGACCTCTTCCTTAGCCGCTGCTTTCTTCTCCTTAGACTTAGCGACAAGCTTACCAACTTTCTTAGCCGCCCAGTGACCAGCAGCGAAGCTTGCAGCCATTGCTGCGCCCACTACGGCAACTGTGACCAAGTTAATGCCGGTATTATTACCGCCAACGTCTTCAGTTTCACAAACAGTGTTTTCGGTCTGAGGGACCACCATATCGGTGCTCTCGTTCATTTCGTAATCCACGTTGTTCTGCATTTCGTTCATAATAAATTCTCCTTTTCAATAACAGAAAATATGTTTAGAAGGGGTACCTCCCCCTCATTATAGGCATTGTTTTTTTCGCGAATTAAAATATCCGCATACGCTGCCATTGCTTACTGAGGTCAGTCATTCATAGCATAGTACTTCATGACCGGTCGATTGCCGAATGATACTACCAAACATGGAGTCTGGTCTTTTGTCAGCTGGGAACTGAAGCTGAGACTCATATAGCCCTTATCTACATTCCAGCCGAGTTCCTCTCCGACTTCGGTCGCATCCAGGCCGATTTCATAGTAGTAGTCATTCAGGGAAATATAACCTTCATTGAGAATCATCCGATTCAGCTCATTCTCAATACGGCGCAGCTCGTCGATGTCAGACTTGAAATATCGCCCTGTCATGCTGTCAAGACACAACGTGTTGCCGCGCTCGGTGATGATGACTTCGGTGTTTACGGGCGGCTTTCGATCCACATGATCTTTGTCAATCGAATCACGGATTGCCTGCTCTTTCTTTTCGCCGATCATCTCTACTGTTTTGTCGTGATATTCACGAAGTGCCTCTTCAGACAAACTGTATGCGGTTGCCAATGCCGCTCTCTTTCTGGCATCGACTTTGTTTGCACCGATGATGCAAGCGCTAGACAGTACGGCCACTGCCGCGGTTGGTGCATAGCATTTCCATACCGTTTTTACTGTTTCCACAGGGGTCAGATTATCCACCTGTTTAGCTTTTTTTTCTTCCTCGATAAGCAGCATAGCCTTAGGTGTAGCTTCCGCCGACATGACGATAGCCGTGCCCATGCCTGCCAAGCCAATAGTTACCATAATGGCAGATGAGTGTTCAGTCAGAAATGCGGTAGTAGATTTACGGATAGTTTCAAAGTTTGGGATGTTCATAGATAAAGATCCTTTCTTGTTCAATCATCTTCAGAGTTGTAAGGACAGTGTTCGCCAGTTCACGCGCAATGACAAATACATCACTACGTCCACGCCCAGGATCGTATGACGCATATTCGTCCATTCTGTTGCGATAACCTGTTATGATAGGTACCGCATCGTCTCCGTTGGAGACACATAGTTCGTTGATGAGTTCGCGTGCCGCCCAACGTGCGGAGACCCTCTGGACGAATTCCCTTTCAGGCCAGCATTTGTCAGGAAGAAATAAATCATCATCGAATATCTTGAGAACCACATTAATAGCACGGCATCTTGACACCACCGTTATCAGCCCCCTTTTTAGTGATTTAGAAAGAGAAGAGCCATTGCTGACTCTTCATATTGTTACTGGTGTTTTGCCATATACTCGGCAACCGCTCTATTAATTTCTTCATCGCGGCTATGATGGTCCAGAGCCCCCTGCGCCAAAGCGCAAGCGATACTGATGACCGGAATAGCTTTGCTAAGAATATTCACGATTTTCTTATCCATGGTTTACACCTCCTTTCATTATAGGCATTGTTTTTTTCGCGAATTATTTATTCGGCCGAAATATTATATGCACGTTGCGCTTCAAGGAACTTATCTTTACGAGAGGTAAGTATAAATACCTCATCGACCAATCTTTGTAGCGCACCACGAGCGTCAATATCATCGGGAGTTCTCGCCAACTGCTGCTCTAAAAATTCTATTCGATCTTTCTTATAGTTAATTTTACGAGTCACTGTAGCAATAGCCTCTTCAAACAGTCCTTCACTAGCGGCATCCATGAGTGTGTCCTTATCGCGTATAGCACCGCACATGCTATCTCGAAGTTCTGCAATAGCTAGATTTTGTGCTGCGATAGTCTGTGTCATGTCATTGGTACTATCACGGAGTTTATAAATATAAACTCCACCGGCCACACTGATTATGGTCATTACGCCACCCACAATAATTTCTTTCTTGTGATCCTTAATCCAGTCCTTATCAAGTGCTTTCAAAAATATAAAGAGAATGATCTGTCACCAATACCCGAATCAACCTCATATTTCACCTGCGTCTATCCGCAACAAAGTCTGTAACAGCCACACCCGAATCAACCTCATATTTCACCTGCGTCTATCCGCAACAAAGTGTGTCTTTTTAATTATCATTCTCTTCATTATAGCGACTGTTTGTTTCGCGAATATCATTCTACAAACGGACACAATGGTTGCAAATATTCAATCGAAATGCATTTTGTTCCATCGTTCATCGACATCGGTTGGTTCTCGAAATCGATCCAGTAATACCCAAATAGGTTATTCATGTTATCGTCTACAGTCCAACCAATCATATCACCACCGGCAACAGGTGGTTGATCCAAGTAGTCATAGAATTCGTTTAAGGACACCTGGCCGGCAATTGCAAGCATACGATTTGTTTCGTATTCGGCGGCAATAACATCTGCCATTGTGGACATGAAGAAACTGTTCGTATAGCCATCGTAAAACATTTCTTCATTTTGACGGGTGTCGATATCGCCGTCTGATTTTTTTACTTCATACTGGGTATTCACGATTTGCTGATTGAGCTCTTTAGCGGTGTCCGTATCAATGAGTTCAAGAACCTCTTTGCGGTAATTGGCATATGCCTCACTGAGCATAACATACGCACTGGCCAAAGATGCCTGGCGTCTTTTACTAATTGTGGAGCCTGCGCAAATTAAGCCGACGGACAATGCTCCCAGTGCGGCGGGCTTGATATAGGCGGGTGCAACATTAATAAACACTTCTCCACGAGTGGCATCAGAATTTTCCTGCTCCAACTCCTTGCGAAGTTCGAGCGCTTTGGGCGTAGATTGACCGACTTGAACGGCAGCGATTACACCACACACAATACCGGCACCAGTGAGTAAAGCCGGTGCATTATTTTTAACAAACGTCTGAGCGCTTCTCAGCAAGCGGTTCAATGAACTTACCATGGTAGTTCTCCTTTCAATAAAAACAAAAGAGACCCTGAGTTTTCAGAATCTCTTTATGCATGATTATAAGTGTAATCACTTATTCTTTTTGCAGTGTTTTACAATAAACACTATTACTGCGACAGCAACGATAATGTCGCCAAATACGATTGCGAATGATGCAACGGCTGCTCCGCCGAGGACCACTACAAACGCGATAGCTGCGACAATTACCAGTGCTAACATCAATAAAGTTAACATGTAATTCACCTTCCTTTCACAATAGTCATTGTTTTTTACGCGAATCAAACGTCACGATTTTTTCGTTGAGAGCATACCCCCAAAGTGCCTCTTCATATTTTTCTAGTTTTTCAAATGACGTTTCTGGATTGGATGCCATCAGCATATAATAAAGGACCAACGCACTAGCGTCGTTTAACTCTTCGGGACTAGCACTCTTAAGTGCCAAAACGGTGAGTTTAAACGCCTCTACACGTTGCTCATATAATGTAGCAAGTGCCAGCATGGCGTCCAATAGATCATCTTTTTTCATGGAATCCTCCTAACAGGTACAAGAGTAAGAGACCCCGAGTTTTCGGAATCTCTTTAAAACATTATCGGTGTAGTTTGATAATGAAACAGATAATGATACCTATTACTGCAAGTAGTTCAAGTCCCCATAGAAAGAACGTGACATTTCCCGAAAATATAATACCTTTCGTAAATGCCAGCAACAATGCTACGGCGAAAATGAGTACTCCAATAATAATGGCTTTTATCATTTCTTATCAGCTCCTTTCATTATAGCCTCTGATAAACTCGCGAAAGGTAAGAGCCCTAGTTTTTCTAGAGCTCTTGCTTAAGGTTAGTCTTCGTCCGACAGTTCCTCACAGATTTCTTCCACTTCGCCCACGTATTTCAGGTATCTTCTAATCGTCGATTTACGCGTAAATACGTAGAGTGTACCGCACAAAGTGCTGACACCTACGATTGCGTTAACAACGCTAAAGATAATGCTGAATCTAATAGTGTTCTTCATAATAAAACCTCCTAATTATTAAGCAAATGTCGTAAGATTTAGTTTCCTACCTTTCATTATAGAGTCTGTTTTTTTCGCGAATTAAAAAGTACTAAAAGAAGAGACCATGAATATATCACAGTCTCTTTTAGAGTATCGTTACTTCATAAACGGTTTAACCAATTTGGCGAAGCCATTAAATGTTTTGGAGCTGAGAACACCGGTCTCTTCAAACTTGAATCCCCGATTCATCCAGACATTGTAGAACAGTAAGGTTCCACCCAGACTTACACCGTCAAATACGAGCCGTGCAATTCGTTCTGCTTTATTTGTGTCATGCTCCATCCGGACCTTCTTTTCCTGTGCCTGCAACTCCGCCGTTTTTACAGCATAGTTATAGTTCATCTCGGTTTTGCGGTCCTCGTGTGCTGACGCAATCTTGTCAGTTTCGATTTTTTGCTCATACAAATCGATGAAATTTGTAAGCACCTTAGAATATTCAGGGGTGCCCGGATCTTTCGTAGTCAACGCTTGGTTGACACGAGCGATCTCCGCTTCCAATGCTTCAATGTTCTTGTCCATAGTAGTATATCCTTTCTTGATATAAAGTATTGGATCTCTCCATAATAACCCTTGTTAATTTCGCGTTTCGTCCATGAGATTCGTACGTTCAATCAATATGATAGCCTTTGTATGGTTTTTCTGAAGCGGTTCGGCATTCGTAACCTTTAAAAACAAGTATGGACCGTCCAACGGGTCCGAATAGTCGACGTAAATGGTTCCAACAGGCTTGTCCATACGCCGCCGTGCATAAGATACTGTCATATGAATGACGTACCCGAGCAGAAAATAGAATGCAACCTCTAAAATATACATTTTTACACCTCCACAATCATTCCGTCCAAAGACCGGATTCCACAAACATATGTTTTAGCTTATCCAGGAGCGCCCTATTTGATAAGTGCGCCGCGTTCATGCATTGCCAATATACTCGCTCTTGCTCGCTCGTCGCCATGTCTATGAGTGCCTGATAACGACACTGCGTTACATAATTTTCCCTGATCAACGATTCGATTATGGTCTGTTCTTTACTTTTCATGAATGTCACCTCCATTATGCATCAGACACATTTTTCATAAGCATGGCACGAGTCATCAGGCCTACACCGCCAGGAACAGGTGTGACAAGGGTACCGTCTCCCGTGTCGTGCATGTTATAACAGTCACCGCACAGTTTTCCATCAACATGGTTAATACCGACGTCGATAACCAGCTTTGCATTTGTGCAAAGTTCCAAATTTACTAAATTGGGAATCCCTGCAGCACTGATAATAACGTCATAGTGCGGAAGCATGCAATCCAAGTGTCTTGTATAGCTGTGAGCAACAGTTACTGTGGCGTTATTCTTCAGTGCGAGTTTCGCTATAGGCTCACCAGCTAACTTGCTACGCCCGATTACCAATACATTATAGCCTGTAATGTCGCCGATTGCTTCATGAATAATTTTCATTACGCCAAGTGCTGTGCAGGGGGTAAATGCACTATCCGCGTGCAACCCGTCAACATCTTTGAAAGGTGACACACGTTCAATAATGCATTCACTAGTCTCCTTATCGAAAGGCATAGGTTGCTGAACAATAATACCGGATATTTGCTTGCACTTATTTAACCGCTTAATTTCATCGTCGACGCGAATGGGATGTATACCATCGTCAAAAGAAATATGCATGGTATGGATATTGCATCTCGAGGCGTCGTTTAGTTTTCCACGTACGTATACTTCGGACGCAGGATCATGTCCAATGGTAAGGATAGCAAGAGTTGGCTTCTTATCATGCCTTTTAACTTTCTCTCTGATTTCATCGAGGACATCGTTCGCTAGTTCTTTGCAATAGTAATACTTCATTTTGATTCTCTCCTTTCAGACGTTACACCTCATATTCCGCAATCAGTTCAAGTGGAGCAGGATACCTTATCACACCGGGGACAGATGCAGCAAGCCATATACGAACAAAATCTCCGGAATTCAATTCTCCCCGCAGTCTCAAAGCCACTTCTACAGCTTTTTCGTATTCAAACTTTGAAGCTAACACATTACTTACAGCAAACCTAATTTGCCCGTCCCTTACTTGGACAAACCGTCGCATTCCAGATTTCCTATGGACTGTAATTTCATACATAATCATTTTGATTTTCTCCTTTCGTATGTAAAAAAAAGAAAGAAGATGCAATGCGTTCCTCATTACACCTTTCTCACGATTATGCATCGCTACTACGGTCAGTTCCGTACCCACTTATAGCGCCTAATGCTACACCTTTCTCACGATTATACATCGCTACTACGGTCAGTTCCGTACCCACATTACTTTTTATAATAATGCATCTTCTTTCATTATAGTATTTGCTTTTTTCGCGAAGCGATGTAGGCAAGTCAATCATTTAAAATTCGCACTGCTTCATCGATTCTGAGAAGCTCATTAGTAAAGAATTCGATTTCTTCTTCACGAAGTTTAATGTCCGCTTTGGAAATGCTCTGCTCTTTGATGCCATTGGATAGACGCCCTTCTGCGTATCGCAGCTTACGCGTGAGTGTGGACTTTAAACTTGACAGTACTCTTTCACTCATGACGTCTTTTAAGATTTGTATGTCGCGTTCGTGCTTAATAGCGGCTCCGTTAAGCTTATAAATATAGACTCCTCCGGCCACACTGATCACCACCATTACGCCGCTCATAATGAGCTCTTTCTTGTGTTCCTTAATCCAGTTCTTGTTGATCTTCATTTTGATTTTCTCCTTTCGTATGTAAAAAGAAATAAAAAGGTAAGAGCCCCAGATTTCTCTAGAGCTCATAGCCTTTAAAGACGTGCCAATTTCTCAATAGAAGTCAATGCTTCAATCTTGGAAAAGGTACACATCAGTCGCTCCTCATACAGCATACTCATTTTGTCATTTCCGTCTCTGCGGGCCTGATAGGCCTCTTCAGATAAGTCATGACACTGACGCAAGCATGAGTCAACCAATTCACTGATATGGTCCTTGTACCATGTATTGTTCTTCATAATAAACCTCCATAAATATGTTTGGTATGTTTCTTCATTATAGGGGCTGTATTTTTCGCGAAAAGAGAAAGCCCTAGATTTCTCTAGGGCCTACTCGTTTAGAGATCAGTTCTCATGATATAAACTTTACTATCAATACCACTGAATTTGACGGCAAGCGGATAACCGCTCTTCTTGCATGCGCTGCGTAAACTCTGCCCTTTTGAGAGTGCATAAGCATATGTATCATCATCGGATATAAATTCTCCCCACTTATAGCCTGATTCCATAAACTCGTCCAACAGTTCTTGTAAGTTGCAGTTTGTAGCATTACGGTGCACATAGCGTCGAATCATCGGTGCCTCAGTCATTCCAATAATTTTAATCATGTAAATTCTCCTTTCATTTTGAGGTACTGCCTCTTCATTATAGAGATTGTTTTATATGCGAAACTAAAAAGAAGAGGGGCTGCTATATTCGCGAACCCCTCCGTGTATAATTTATTTATTTCGCTTATTGTACTGCATAGTGCTGATGCACATGATAGCACCCAGGAAGGTGGTAATTGCAGTAACCGTGGACACAATCTGTTCGATCATAGGAATGCCCCAGATCTGGCCGACGGTCAGCAGGAAAGTAGCTGTTGCAGGCAACACAATGATCACCAACCACTTCAGGATGTCGTACATACGATTACTGATGCGGAATACGTCCATAAAAGATTTCATTTTGATTCACTCCTTTACAATATTGCCAATACGGACCAACTGGTTTCTCTTAGCAGACAATTCGGTCTTAACAGTGGCCAGCGCTTCCGTCAGACCGGACACCTGTTCCTCCAGTTCAGCAATGCGCTTATCTTTAGCGCTGTCAAACTCGTCGACTACTCGACACCGGTCGTCAAGCAGCGCAACGTAAACCCTAGTTCCATTCATAGTAATAGTAGCCCAAGAGAAGCCACCAACTGTTTCAGAACCGAGCTCAACTACGGCGTGTCGAGAGCCCGACGGCAATACACCTGCAACATCGTTCACATCCAACGAGTTGAAGTACTCGCACTTTCGATTACCGAACACTTCCAAGGTAATATTCTGTACAGGTGTCAGGATGTTGTCCTTGGAGTCTTCGGGAATTCTGCCCCAGAAGTTGTTGTATGCGCGATTCATATCGACGTTTCCCTTGATACCAGGAACGTTGCCCTTGCTGGTATACTGCCAAATATCGACATTATCGATTCCGATTTTGCCAGTGTAGTTAGCCAACCAAATAGCACCGTGCACACACTCCAGGTCAAGGTAAGACTTGGCAAAGCTGTAGTAAGTATAGATGATCGGAGTACGGCCGGCGCCCTTTACAACGTCCAGGAAAGCATTGCAGATGTCAATGTTCTGAGATTTGGTCATATGCGAATAGATCTGTGCATGCTCATGATCCAAAGCTACCGGAGCACATACATTGTATGGTTCCAACAGGGCCAATGCCTTCGTTGCCGCAATGCGTGCAGCGGCGGGTGTACGAGCATAGTTATACAAATATACGCCGACACGAACATGCGCCGGAGCGGCCTTCATATTACGCTCATAATAAGGGTCAACAGTAATAGTACCATCGCCGTTGATATAACCCATACGAATGAACGCGAACTCAATGCCGTGTGCCTTAACAGTGGCCCAATCGACATCACCCTGATACTTACTTACGTCAATACCGTTAATGTAGTTAGCCATAGAAATGCCTCCTTTGAGTTGTTAGTTTGTAATCGGTAGCTTTTCGACTTCGAGCATCACACGTTTCGCAGAACCGTTACCACCAAGAGCGGCATAAGGAACATACAAATAATCATGCAGATTCTCGTACTCGTCTCTGGTAATGGAACCTCTCTGAACGTATTTCATACCCATATACACAATACGATCATGCGCCAATCCGACAAGCATGTTCTTGTAGTCGTTCTTTTTATCGAATTTCTTCGTAAGATACGCCCAAAAACCGCTAGACGCGGCAATGCTAGCCAGCGCAGTGACAACAATCTGAACAACAGACGCTTCCATTTTGACACCTCCTTTTCTCTAAATAGTTTACTTATCTAGGGCCTTAAGTACTCACACGGTGACCGTCGGAGGGCTATACTGTTTTCTGATAGCCTCGTCGATTAAGGCAATATCCTGTGTAGTAATGGTGCCATTGTCGTACCAGGACAGCGCGTACTGGCGTACTTTATAGTCAGGTTCTCTACCCACCATACATAGTACGGTGTCCATCACAAAATCATGAAACGAAAACATATTATCAAATCTCCTTAAAGTGCGACTGACGCAACAATAGCGTCTCTAAGTTGCTGCTTCTCAAAAATAGGGTCCATCCGACCGCGCACTGTCGTATCGCCAGCATCGTTGTACAGATTATTTTCTCTTGCGTAAGCGGAAATCAGGTGCTTTTCTAATTGAACGACTTTGGGCTCTGGCAACTGCTGTCCGGAAGAATCACGGATGATTTTTAGTACACCAGTGCTCCACTCATAAGTCCCGCCACAGAGAGGTTCTGGGAGCGCTTGGGTTAATGTGGTTCCGTAGTAGGGCTTGTATAGAGTCTCCGGAGTGCCAGCGTCGTGACCGTGCATTACCATAAAATCGCTAATGACTAATGGCACGGCGTTGTTGCCCGGACGAATATTGAGATAGAACTTCTCGTTTTCTTCTATAGCTATTTGGAACCAGTCCCCAATGGCGACGGGACTTGTGTATTCGTGCAACTCCGTTCGATTTTCTACTGAAAAAGTTCTAATTGAGTAAAACTCGGTATTCCGCCTAAAAAGTACGTTGTACTGTCCTGCACAGAAATCCCCAGATAACCATAGATTGGCACCAGTAGTGTCACAAGTAAACTCGCCTGTGCGGGTCTCTGTCCAGGAGGTCGTGGCATGACTTCTACCACTGTCGTCGTATAACAGCGGGTCACTGGGCATCATGTTAAGTCCGCACTGAGTCATTTTTACTTCTGCCACAGCCCGCGTGGACGAAATATGACTCACTACTTGCATCGGGTACCCTTCTACCGGATGACAGGATACCACGGGTGCAGTTACATCGAATGGTGTGCATAGTAGGTCACATAACTTTCGGACGCTCTGATCAGATAGGTCCCCAGGATCACCTTTATCACCCTTAGGTCCTCTTGGGCCAGAAACACCCGCATCGCCTTTTTCACCTTTGTCTCCTTTAGGTCCTCTTGGGCCAGAAACACCCGCATCGCCTTTTTCACCTTTGTCTCCTTTAGGTCCCGGTTCTGTAGCACCAACGCCAGTGTCGATATATGAACCGGACTCCGGAGACCAAACGTGCCATGTACCTCCAACGATTTTAGGAGCGTGTGCGGTTGCAGCGGAAGCTTTTTCTGCTGATTCTTTTGCATTTTGAGCATTCACTTTGGCTTCTGATCCGGCTAGCAATACATCGCGTACCCAATCTTCCTGTGTAGGTGGTACAGGACCCGGGTCAGATAGACTTCGTTTGACAAATGTCTTGAAACACACACTCTTCGCGATGCGGTCGTCGATGACGTATACGAGCTGAGCATTTCCACTGCCAGCATATGCTGTGTCGACAGATGTAATGTTCCACGTGGCAATTGTCCCACTCTGATGGATTACAACAGGATTAGGTGTACTGTCACACGGTCGTTGAACAATAAGCTGAACCGTGCCAGAACCATACTTGTTTTGCCACTCAGAAAAGTCGAACGAAATAGTAGTCACCTTATGTTCGCCTTGACGGCCAAGCAGCACCATACCAGGATTGCTCACGGATACTGCATTCATTGTATCACCTCTTCTCTGAAAATATAAGCATGGCTACAACTACGTCCAAAAAGTTCGCATTAATATACCTAACCGGTCCAGTTACGTTTTTACGAACATAGTATTCTGCCATGGCGTTGTTACATGCGGATGCCCTGTGCGGCCAGCATACTTTCAATGTATGTGCGCTTACCCAACTTGAATCGAAGAACCTCAGCATACTGCGCCGGAGCATCGGAAGTCTCGCGAGCGATTTCTTTAGTGACGAAGCCGCACTCCATTTTGATTACGTATCCGTCATACGTATTCTGGGTCACACCTGCATCGTCGACCAGTCGCAGAGACTCCACATTGCCCTCAACAGACAGAATCCGATTGACCTCGTCAACGCTCAGATTAGCAGCCGGGCAATCAAAGGTGATCGTACGTCGGCTACTTCCGTTATAGTATTCCTCGGTTTCAATAGCCATGTCATAAGGGACAACTTTATCATTACCAAACTTAACTTGCATAATAAAAACCTCCTTTAGGATAGTGTGACAGACCAAAATGTCACTTCAATACTGTTAGCAGGGCCACATCCCGCGATAAGCCCTAAGTGGTGCCATCCAGTCCATCGCGAAATATCAATTACGAACGTTTTTCGAAAGCCATTTGATACCTCGCTCATGGATGCACCGTCAGTGCCGGTTACGTGGGACATAAACTTGCGCCACTGATAAGCAGTACCCCAGTTTACAGATGTGTCGTTATTAGGTGCTGAATACGTATATGATCTGGCGGGATTGGCAATGACTCCATACCCACGAGCGGCATTATTTCCAGGTTCCGCGGTGCCACCACGAACACCGACGTCGACTCGCATTTCTGAATACTCACTGAGGTTTATCTTGTTAGCGGTCCATAGGGTTTTGTTCACGGTACTGCGGCACTGGCAAACCACACCCCATTGGTTTTTAACAGCATCCTGATACGAGGCGCTAGGCTTATCGGACCCAACCCAGCCGCCGGTATTTTCGCCATCAAAAGCCCCGTTGAGCAGGACTCGCTCGCCTGACCAAATAGGATGGTATACCTTGTTTTCCCAATCATAGACGTTCTTGATAGGATGGTATATCTTGTTTTCCCAATCATAGACATTCTTGATAGGATGGTACGTGCCATTTTCCCAATCGTATATAGGCATGCAATCACTTCCTCTCAAAGAACAAACGATCGGTAGTTACAGTCTGTCCTTTACCAGGTGTAGATATATTTACATTGACCAGCTCGCCGTCAGACCAGTTAATATCACGGTTCCACTTAGGCTTCGCCTGCACGCGGCCCTGATACACAGACCCTCTAACGTCAGCCGCGTTAATATCCTTGCGAATCTCGTCGGGGGTGCGATAGTATACAGTGCCGCTTGTATTGCACACCAGCACTTTGTCCTGCTTTACATCACTCCATCTGGTCGGATTCATAAGAAGCCATTTTGTATGGAGTTCGTCCACATGGACTGCGCCGGTGAATGTGCCACCTGTTTTAGGTACGACAGCATCCGCGAGATTTTTCAGTGCGGTTGGTGTCACAGCAACACCGTTAGCGGCATTTTGACTTCCGGGATTGTCGGACAACTTAACATGACCGTACATGGTGCCGGAACCGGTACCGTACGTCGGGTCAACGGAATCGTGTTTCGTCGGCGCTTTACCGTTAATCTGCACCTGCAAGTTACCGGCAGCGTCGGTACTAAGATGCCCTTTAATCTCGTCGAACCAAGACTGAAATTCCTGGCGCTTAGCAGTTGACCAACTATTATAGGCCTCGTCCATTGTGGAATACCAGTGTTCCCATTGAGCTTCCCACTGTGCGACAAGGTTGTCAATGTTAGTCGATTTCACAATCCCAGTGACATACGGACATGCAGAGGTTCCGACTGCATTCTCGATATGACGCGGTTCCACGACAGAAGAATTCTTAGGTCTAGTGATATACGCCAACGGATATTGATGCACGTGTTCGTCGTTTCGCATTGCGGGTTTGGTCGGGACCGATGCCGGGGTGCCCTTGATTGGACAAATCCTATTGTTTCGTACGGAAACTGAATCATCAATTTCGAGCACGATAGCGTCGATACGATCCATGACGAAATCGGATTCGTCCATTTTGACCAGCATAGGTGCATCGTTAAGGGTCCATGTATGATTGAACCATCCACGACCGGAACCGACAGACACTGTTAACCCATCGGTTGCTTGTACTTGGAATTTTGTGCCGATACTTTCGTAAACACCGTCATGGATGAGGCCGTCAAATACGGCACCCCATTGTGTCGCACTGTATCGACGATCATGGTTTCTTGAATTATAGAAACCGCATGTTACAGACACGCGAGTTCACTCCTTTCCCGTTCATTCTTTATAGCTGAGAATTTTGGAAGCACACTGGCTCCGTTGTCATCATAGGATCTTATAATCCCAGTAACTCGAGACGATGCTTCCATTCCATATTCGTTCTCGATCTGGACTATGTCACCAAGAAAGAAATCTTGTCCTAAAGTGTACATCTGAAGCGCTTCCGCAGTTCCTTCGAATTCTGTTTTTCTCAAATAATCACTTAGACTTTCAGAGCCTTTCTGTGCAAGTTGCTTGCTGTACTCTTCAGGAGATAAGGTGGTGTCGTTGACAGTCGATGACACGTACGAAGCATTGACATATATCTCACGTCTGGAAAGTCCCGATGATTCTCCTATACTGATAACTTTTTGACTTGCGCCTTCGCCTTCACCAGATATAATTGCACTGTTACGTTCCTCTGTGCGATCGTCCACATAGGTGGTGTTCGACAGGTTTTCATAATCAGGGGAGAAAACGACATACGAATTTGTAGTCTGATCATATGAACGGTCAACGCCGTTATATAGTTTGAATACAAAGTGGTTATCATCTGACAGGGTAATCTGGAAACCGATATGATGTTTCACACAGAGAGTGCTGATCAGGTCATGCAAGTTATCACCAAGAAATTGGCCTTCGATAGTCAAACCGCAAATATATGGATCATCGGTTCTCTCAAACCGAAACCTATCGATTTTACGTTTGGCGTCAGTGGGCGCAATAATATTCTCGTTAAGAATCTTTTGAATACCGTCTTGAAGATTTCCGCTGAGTACTGTGAATTTAGCGACCACTCGACGGCACAATAACGATTCGAGAGAGTTACCGCTAATTGTCATGAAGTTGCCGTCCTCGGGGTCAGTTTCGATCAGCTTCTTCTCGCACATCATAAGGTGATTGTTATTATCAAGCTGGATATAGCATGACTCGTCAATCTCGTTAAAGATTGTTTCATCATACGGGGCATATAACTCGAAATCACCGTACTGATCATACCGTTCGTTCCATATCAAGGATTTCATCACATCCATGATATCGATGCTCTCGAACTTGCTGTCGAGTATTGTGATCTGCATGATTACACCCCCTCATATGCAACTCTGCTACTAATTTCCATGAGAATATTTTCGGAACCGTGAGTAGCAGTGTATGCAAATACATTGTCTCCGGTGACAAGGCTAAGCCATTTTGACTTTCTATCAAGGCAATTGAGGATGTTATATGTGCGTCCATCCCGGATAAGAATGATGCGCTTATGACCCTTCATAGTTGTGATAATAATCTCGTCTCCGGCCACAATACCGGTTCCTACAGTCTTCGCTATACGGTCTGCGTTAATCAGCATAGACTCTCTTGTCGCGCTGTTGTAAATTGTCACGTTTCCAACACTGCCTATGGCACGGACACGAATCGTCATTCCGATATTAATGTCACCAGTATAATATACTGTCTGGATAACATCAGTACGGATTTCACCAAATTCGAATATGTCTTCACATTCGAACTCAAACTCAAACATGTCATCGACACCACTGAAAATGGTTACTTCAGGTGTCACTGAGTACATGTATGGATCGGGACACGCTACCGACACGACGCCTTGTGCTCTATCTCCGAAGATGGTTTGTTCATTACTTTCAACATAACCCTCCGCCATAAGCACTCGGGTATCTGTATGGATTTCCATTTTGATTTTCTTCTTCAATGGAAAATACTTGTAGCTCGTATGGCGAAGTTCTTCCACGGACCTGTCGCGCTGATTGTCAACGTATACGAGGGTGAATACAACGTTTCTCGGGTTCATTCGAGCAGAATTAAACTGAGCACCATCAACGCTCACCATTTCAGTGGTATTGATACTTGCGCCAGACGGGCCCAGCCCCTCAACGGAAGTAATGGCAAAGCCCGATTTCTCGGGCCTGCACATTTCCAGTGTAATACTTTCGCCAAGGTGATTGGTTATAACAAAGGAATTGATCATCGTTTCACCAAACCTTTCATTGTATCGATCTGATTCTTCGTATGGCGATAAATCTCAAGACGAGACAATGCCTTCGGCGAATTGTTGATTTGCGTAAAGGTGAATGTGTCTCCCATGCGAGAGCCACCGCTGGCGTCCATTCCAGTAGCATTCTGCATAGATGCATATACACTTCTGGCCTTTGTCGTGGACATCATCGCACTGATCGTCTGCGCACTTGCGCGAACATTGTCGAGATCGACTACAGGTCTTATAACGGGGTTCAGACTACCCATGTCATCCATCATTGTTTCCGACATAGACAATGCCATACGCAATTCATCCATGGCAGAATCGACCATATCGTTCATAGCAGCGGTTACAATATCCGTATTTTTAGTTATGCCGTTAGCATAGCCTTTGTCTGAATAGTAACCATACTGTTCGAACACTCGAGACGGAGAGTGGATACTCAACTTGTTTCTTGTTGCCTGGGCCGCCGCATCTGCCATGGCTGCTGCAGCAATCTGGACTTCGTGAGCATGCGCATTTATACCATTTGCCATTCCGAGAGGAACCATTGCACCAATGGTATTAAACTCGGAGCATTTCCGACGAATAACTTCTGCGCATGCATTAACCATTGCTATGGCCGCCGCAGTTGCCACATAAGTGTTGTCAGTAATGCCCGTTGCGTACTTCGCAATAGACAGTTGACCTGCATTGGAAAACCATGTGAATCTGAGCGACACAGTCGTAAGTGCGTCAGACAGAACCGACGAAATTGCTGACATAACTACCGATTTCGCATTGATCATGCCTTCTCCCATACGACGAATCACCGCCTGACCGGATTCACGTATTTCATTTTGACGTGCGTTAATCGCAATCATGACGTTATTCATGGTAGATGTAACTTTCGAGGCAATAACCGGAGCACCGTCGCTTATGCCATTGGCTATAGCGGTCGCGATGGAACTACCTGCTTTCAATGCAACAGGCTGAGCGGCATCAGTGAATACGTTCACTCCGATTACACTTACATTACCAAGAGCTTTTGCAAATGATTCGGACGAGGAGAAGTCGATTCCACTCATACTATTGAACATATCAAGGAAGTCACGTACTACGCTAATCGATTGACCGATAGCGCCATAATCTACGGCTGCGACTGTCATGGTATATGTCACTAGCGAACTACCATAATCCACGACCTGGGCACCAAACGACGCAAAATTCTTTCCAGACATCATTTCACGACCAGGAAGGGCGTTTGCAATGTCTACTAGGCTTCTTGTAACCTGTACACTACGAAGGCACGACTCCGGATCCACATTAAGAGACACCGTGGAGAAAGACACCAGCGAGTTTACGTACTTAACAAGTTGCTTGCCAAACTTATCCAGAGACGCTGAGCCGAAGACTGCGCCAACAATACCGCCACTTACATGCAAACTATCGGCAATGTCAATGATAGGCTTGGTTGCAGATTTGACTTTCTCTACATTTTCGGTGTTCACACCAGAAGCGTTGCTACTAAACCGACTCAAATTCAAACCGAATAGTGGGAGTTTCTTGCTAAATTCCGATATGTCATTATCCCCAACGAATATGGATGCCAACGACAATCCGCTGTTCGGGATCGAATTCGCCATCTGAGCAATCATGCCACCCGCGTCGGTTGCGTTCTTGACGTTATCGATATTGATGGTTCCCGCGCTTACTTTCGCGGAGAATGCTGCGATAGCGTTACCGTATGCGCCCAAATCTTCCGCGAATCGAACCATGTCGGATTTGCCAGAGAACAACGTAAATAGATTGCCTGTGTGAGGAATACTTTCGGACAGGGTGCCGATAGCGTCCGCGACCTGGGAAGCTTTCCGAATATCCGATGTCTTAGCAGCCGAGAATTTGGTGATAAATTCGGTATACATATCACCGAACTGGGACATTGCAGAACCGAATTGACGCATTTTCTCATTGTCGTTGAATGCACCGGACTTCTTTATGGATTTATGCACGTCTATCAAGATACCTATTGCTTCGGCCATACCTTTAGCATTAGCCACAGTTTCGCTGTTAACCCCGTTGACAAACGACATAAAAGGTTCAGCCGCTATAGCGAAACTGGATAGATTCTCGCCAATCTGCTCCAATCCACTGGTGACACCGGCGAGGAAACCGCCTACAATATTACCGAAGAACGTACCAATAGTATCGCCAAGCTCTTTCAGCAACTCCATAGCGGTACGTATACTTTCGACTTTATTTTGATTCTCATCAACAAATGTAGCGATGAGACCCAATACAATTCCGAATTCTACAAAGACCAACGCCAAAATGCCAAGCCCAGCGAGCGCCGCCAATCCCGTGGCACCGACAAGTGACAGGAGCAAGCATGACACAGAGATGCTAAGTATCATATCGCCAAGCCCTTGGGCAATAGGCATGATCTTATCCGCTGTTGGAAGCTTACTGAGTTCTCCAATGAGTACACCGATACCGACCACTACAGCAGTAGTAATGAGTAAAGGAACAATAGCCGTTTTTGCGATAGATGTCACAGCGACTAATAAACTCATCATAAGGACTATCTTGGACAGCGCCTCCCCGGCAGCTTCGACATTTGCTGGGTTGCAGTTGGCAAGAACTCCCAATGCGACCGATATAGCACCGATGGCAACGGTAAGAGCAATCAGAGACTTAAACGACGCAGGTTTGATAGCGCCAGTCACCGCAATCATTATTCCCATAACCAAGAACAGCTTGGTGATAACTGCTGATGCAGCGTCCAGCCGATCGGGTTTTATTGCAGCAAGCAATCCTATGGACACACTGAGAATCATCATTGACGCAGACATCGCTAAAATCATACGACCTGCCTTGGTGGCGTTTTCTCCAGCGGCCGAAGACATATATGTCACAATTCCGAATAGCAAGAAGCATTGCATGACAACATTCATCGCTTTCGATATACTACCTCGGTCAATTCCCGCAATCAGAGTAATGGCGCCTACAATCAAATATACTGATGCAGACATTAGTGCCGCGGCGATTCCTGCTTTTGCGGCGTTCTTTCCAGACAGGCTGGTGACCGCCAGTAGCACGCCGAGAGCAATCACAACGGGCGTTAACTTGGTAAGCCCAGTCAGTAGCTCGGAAGTATTTGCCTTTGCTATGACCTTCAGGGCGACTACTAACAGGAACAAGCTAGTGGTCACACTAAGGATAGATGTCGATGCACCCTTTGAGAACTTTTCTGCGACCTTTGACAAACCAATCATAGCAATTATCACGATCGAGAATACGCTCAGAGTGCTCACCGCGTTCTCTATTTTGACGGTCGACAGAACCTTAAGAGCGGTAGCGAGAACAAGCAACGAGAAAGACATACCAATCATAGCACCAATACCAGCAATCTTGTTCAGAGCTTTTGACTTAATACCACCTTTTCCGAATTGAATGCCGCTGAACATCTTTGCCGCAGAGGATCCACCGAACTTATTGACAAGGAACACAATACCGATCAGCAAACCGATAACAACCGCGCAAACAGCTAGCGCCTTGCCTAACTGTTCCCATTTCACTTCCGCGACCTGTTTCAATGCAAACGACACCGCTACGATACCCAGGGCCATGGCAGTAAATGCTTTCCAGGTGGCATCGTTTGCGGGGCACGCACTGGCTACCGCTGTCATGGAAGCCAAAAGAATACCCAGTGTCGCGACGGTGAGAGTAGCTCCCGCTAGATCACCTTTCTGACCAGCAAAGGTGAGCGCTACAACAGCGCCTGCCAGAATACCGATACCAATAGCGAGATTGATAAACGCTTTGGAGTTCTTGACTCGAGCCGATGCCTTCTCCATATCGCACAGATACGCCGATGCTGTCTTTAGGTTCGACAGGATGCCCGTGAACAGTTCACCCGGTTTCGCGATGGCCTCCATAACGCGACCTATATTTCTGGTCGTAGATATCAAGGCACCACCTAAACCAACGGCCATAATGGCGCCCACATCAATGTTAGACAGCTTATCCGTAACGGCGTCCACAAACGAGAATATTGTTTTCTTTGCAGTCGACGTTGCGTTTTTTACAGGGCTCACTAATCCTTTTTGGAATTTCTCTCCAAAGTGACCCATCGCAGTAACGGCGTCCGGCATTGCAAATGCGTCTTTGCTGAAGTATTTCTTCATACTATCATGAATGTTCTTGAACATATCGCTGATGGTATGGATGTCGACTTTCTTCAGCTTTTCGGCATTCTGCGCGAATCCTTTGATCTTTTCAGACGCTTTCTCGAAACGGTCGGCAATTTTCTTGAGCAGTCCGTCTACACTGAAATCGAAATCGTCCATAATGCTGGTAACGGCTGGAAGCTCCTTAAAGCTATCCAACCACGATTTGGCGACATCAATGCACGCCTTGACAGAGTCTTTAACAGATTTAAGGATTCGCTGCAACTGTTCATTAGACGTGATCCATTTTGACGTATTAATTACCATTCGACCAAACGATCCGAATAGCGATAGTACGTCTATGTTGAGCAGGTCTAACCCATAACGCAAAATTTTAATGGCCAAACCAAAGCCGCCCGTCATAAACGACCCCGCGATATGCATAATCTTGAAGAGGCCTTTCATGCCGTCATGCAAATCCTGAATCTGCTTTTCCGAAAGCTTCATGGCTTTCGCCCATCCATAAAAACGGCCGATCTGTTTTTTAACGGTATCGCTGGTCCATCGAGGGAATATCTCACGATATGCGTCACCGATAGCCTTAGCCATTGGAGTCAACGCACTCGCAATGGACTTGAACGATTCGACAATCATTTCTCGTCCAGACATCTGGTCCATGGCATCGACAATGCCATTCAAAGCGGATGTACCGTCTTCGATAGCAGCAATTTCTTTACGAATTGCATCGATCTCCTCTTCGGTGTAGCCGAGGCTCTTCATCTGAGCGTCGGACATCTTTTCAATTTCAAGAGTTCCGCCACTTATCAGAATATTTACTGCATTTTGAACTTTCGCATAATCATGGCCAGCGTCGGTGAGTTTGCGCACTCTATCAGCGCCATTTCCGAAATCGCCATTAATGACTCGCTTCGCGATGCCGTGTAAATCTTCAAATGATTTGGTAGTGCTACCTACCGAGTCGCTCACTGCTGTAAAATGCTTCAGAGTGTCCTTTAGCATATCCTTCGTCAGCCAGCCTCGTTTAAGCGCTTTTTCCAGACTGCCGTCGAGTTCAAGAAACTCATCGACTGCGACGCCGCTGTCTCTTGCCACTTTGATAAGTTGATCATCAAAGTCTTTTGTAGATATGCCGAGTTTAGCAACTTCATGTTGCATTTGTTTGTAGCCAGTAGCCATCGCTCCGCGGACGATGTCATTTCTAGCATCCGCAGACCTATCGAGAATGCTACTGACGAAATTATTGATTTGAGTAAACAGTTCCTTGGCTTCATTCAGGTCACCGACAACCAATTCCCATGTGGTAGCCCATCCTGATTGTGCACTCTCCTTCAGAGTATCCGCCAACTGGGTAAAGGTCTTAACATCCTGAGCAGCCGCGTAAGCTTTCTTACCAATATCGGTAGTCTCATCCGCGTACATACCCAAAGTCTTAACGAGTACGTCAGTTGTCATCCACTGTGCGCTAAGAGCTTCGTTGAACCCCATAGTAGATGTAAATAGTTCGGACACTCTACCCTGCATATCAGTAGTAGTTGTTTTGTACTTGTCTCCAACTTTGATAACAGTTCCCAATTCCACTGCAGTATCAATAAGGGTCTGCTTGAACTCTACAGTCGCCATGTTAGCATTCTCGATGGACTTCCAGTCGATAAGTTTAACATAACCTGCTGATAAAGCCTGCGCAAAATTATACATTGCACGAGACGCCTCATTTGCATTGGCACCAGATACCGCTGCCTCGTTGCTTATGCCCTTGATAGCCATGACAGCATCATCCAACTTAACGCCAGCATTTGTAAACTTACCGATGCTTTGTGTCATGTCAGCGAACGAATAAATGGTCCTATCTGAATACTCGTTAAGCTCATTCAAGTAACCGTTAACCGTAGAAATCGATTCTCCGGTACTTGCTATGATAGTCTGCAAAGACCCCATTTTGAGCTCGTACTCATTAAAGCCAGTTGTTATCGGCTGAGTGACAAGTGCCCGATTGACTTTATTAATCGAATCGAGTGCAATATTCGTCAAACGTTGAACTACACTGAATCCGACCATTTCCATCTTGGACATGCTGACACCAATGGTATCAACGGCTTTAGAAATTGGAGCGGTGTCAACCTTACTCAGGGAATCCTTGAAACCGGATAAGCCTTTGTTAACCTTGTCAAAGTTTAATGATCGTTTGAGTTTGTCTAATGTGGAGATACTAGTCTTCGCATTAGCTTCAAACTTTCGATTGTCGAATTCCATTTCGACAACTTTTTTGTCTACAGCTTTGTTCATACTCTAGTAACCTCCCCCCATGCTTCATTGGCTAAACTTTCGAAAATGGGTCTAATGGCGGGGTTAATATAGTCAACTCCCTGCACGTATCCTCCGCGAGCGGTGCCGTGACCGTACTGAAGTATCAATGCGATTTGCACGCCGTTCACCACATTATCGTTATGGAACGCAATAGTCAACTTCCCACGCTTACGTTCAACTGTATAGTACCAGGACGCTGCGGTCTTTCCGGTATCGACCGGGGTGGCGTGGCTTAATGCCTCTACGCCCAATTTACCGTACTTATCCAGGATACTAGCATGAGTGATGCTTTTTGCACGTTCCAAATAGCCCGTAAGTTTTTTGAAATCACCTTTTTGTTTAACCCTCATATACTATACGGGCCTCCTTCCTTAGCCTGATGTGTGTAATTGCGCCCTGCGTTTGGCGTTAAGAGCTGCGTTTTCCCGCATAACTTCTGCCATTGGACGCTTCTTTTCGGGCTGATTTTTGATATTGCATACCTGAATCAACGTCAGCAAACGATTTAGATGCCATTTCTGGTATTCCGCAGGAATATTCAACGCGATCATCCAGTAATATATCAGTTCGGAGGTAATTATCTGGCGATGACCAGTTTTCTTCCCCATATCTCGAACTGTCGTGGCAGTCATAGGTGCGTTGATGTACTCGTTGACTTCTCTGAAGTTCTTCTCTGTAAGACCAAGATACGTCTCCGGCGGCACATTCTGCGTAATGGTCATGCATCGAATATAATCGATCAGCTCGTTGTTCGTCAAGTCAGAATTTCCTATGAACGGCTTACACCATTTTGACTCCCACTTGGAAAGGGAAATGAGGGAATGCTCGAGCTGAAGAGTTTTCTCATGAACCGAGATAAACTCGTTAGTCGTCTCGTTCCATAGTGAGCTTTCCGGTACAGTTATATACAGCATTGCCCATACCTCCCTGTTTTTTCTTAGGTGTTAGATGTAGCATTCGGAGAGAACTGAATGTTTGCCTTGGCGGCCAGAACACGCGGATCATTTGCGGCCTGCTCTGCAATTTCGGACGGCATGATGTGGTTCATGAAATCGGCCATCTTCTCGGGGTCTTCAACCAACTCCATAAACAGCTGGTTATAGGCTTCAGTCTGAGTGAAAGCCTCAGACAGAGCGGGGCTCTTAACAAAGCGGCGGCCATCGTCGCTCTTTTCGCCATACGCTTTCAGGACAACCTGTTTGAAGATCTTGATCAGTTTAGGCATACTGTTGGACTTCGCGATCTTTTCCATGGCAGCCGACATACCGCCATCGCGGCTCATCTGCAGCTCATACAGCTCAGCCTTGGTCAGGTTGAACAGAAAATCTTCAGTACGAACAGTGCCATTGTAATCGGTATAGGTAATAGTTTTGGTGAGCATAATGATTCTCCTTTCAAAAATAAAAAAGGGGTCGCCAGCCGTACTGATTACGACCCCGTTTCGGACACTAAATAATAATGTATTTTGACGGTCTTGTCAACGAAAGGTATTGATTACTGTTTCTGTGCAGTGGGTTTCATCAGCGCAATGAGTTCGTCAGGAGTAGGCATCTTCGGCGTACTGTTGGCACCGTACAGCATATCTTCCAACTTCTTCAGAGCCTCAGCAGTAACCTTGGTGGAGTCAATGACGATCGTTGCAGTATGCTTGTGACCGGTCACAGGAACCGGGGTAGTGGTCAGATCCCAAGAGAACGTACCAGGTTCAATATTTTCATTGACCGAGCTGTAGGAACGACTGCTGGGAGAGGCCAGACAGTTGTAGATCAAATGCAACTTATAGCCATGCTCGTTGAACTTCTCATCGTTGCCCAGGATGGTACGATAACAGAAGTCAAATGGCTTGCGCGCCTGCTGACCCAGGTATACACCAGCGACACCTTCCACAGCGGCAGAGCCATCGCATTCTGCAAACGCATCAGGATACGTATAGGCCTCGATAGTAGCGCCGAACTCTTCATTGGACATCAGGTTCAGGTACTTGGTATTATCGGCGTAGATGGGGGTAGGCTCGGCGCCAGTAGGATTTTCGGCAACAGATGCCAGACCGATCCAGGGGGCAGGAGTGCCACCATGGGGATATACGACGCCACGATCGACGCCAGTTTCATAGAAATGTTTACCAGTATCATTCCAGGTAATAGCTGCCATAATATTTTCCTCCTTAGTAATAGATGTTGAATACGTCATGATTCAGGTTATCGGATACATAATGTGAAACGTGTTCGCAAAGAGTCAAGTCAAGAATTCTTTCAGCGATAGTGCCATCGGTTCGATCACCAATAACGGTTACCTCATAGAGAGGTAACTTTAAATACACTCGGTTGTTCGAATGGGTCACATCGTATGTCTTTCGCTTGTAACAAATAGCCGGATACTGCATACGAATGGAACTAGGTGGCTGGAAATATACGTGATCAGACCCGAGAATCGCCTTGAGCTTTTCATGGAATTCTAGGCGTCGGTCCATTGTACACACCTCCTATCGTGAGAATCAGTCTAGGACGAATCTCTTCGACACTCTCCACACGCCATCGAGCGCCCTTATAGCAAATATAACGAATACTAAACTTCGGATCATTTGTGTACGGATTCATCAGCACGCTGATTCGGTTAGCAAGTCGAATATCATCATTAACGGCGCCCGATGACTGGAGAGACCATGTACTTCGTAGAAGCTGAGCAGAGCAAATATGTTCTTCGATCGCTTCTTCCCAAATACCGGGCGATGTTTCCCTTTGCGTCGCGTAACCAATAGGTCCTCGCAACTTAGCCATTTTGACCTTTCTGCTCGTTTACGTGAGCGTCAGTCGGTCACACACCTGCGTGGCCGCCGGGTTCCTTGATCTCCAGAGCGATGGCAGAGTGGGGGCGGATCAGAGCGCCGGAGCAACGGGTCTCAATCAAGAACTTCTGCTGGTTGTAGTCAATGTCGAAATCATCGAACATGTTGATCGCGCCCCCCTTGTCAGCGCCGACATTGTAGTCAGCAGGATTGACAATGATGCCCTGCAGATGGAACTTATCAGAGCCCTTATCACGAACACGGCCGGACATCTGGGCAACGGGAACAATCTTGTCAACCATCATGGCGGTGGCCAGTTCGTTCACATTCTTGTAGATGCGAACGCCGTTCTTGTCTTTCAGCAGCAGGCAGGAACTCAGCATGCGCTTAGACATGAACATAATCGGCGAACCGGAGCCGTCATACTCTTCCATAGCGATAACAGACTGGTCGATAAACGCGGCTGCCTTTTCTGCATCGGTAGCATCCTTGTTGACCGGGACCTCGCTGTGAATGCAGTACAGATCGTCGTCGGTCCAGATGGGTCGAATGTGATCTTCCTTGATCTTGTCGTCGGACGATGCCAAACGGCCATCACCCAGCAGGAATGCCACGGCCAGCTCTTCATCCAGTTTCATACGCATCTCAGTCTTCATCCAGGCGACGACATCGAAGTCCGTAATGTCGATGACATCATCGCGGTCCAACTTCTGCTTCTTGTACACCGTCTGCGGCTCAGTTACTCGCTTCAGCAGGCTGAAGACCTCGTCGACTTTCTTCTTGCCCTTAATGTAGCCCTTCGCACGAGCAGTCTCTGCCGTGATGTCAGCGAAGGTGGACTTTACACGGCTGAACGGGGTGTGGTGAACACGGTTCATGATCTCTGTAATCCAGCCAAAGTCCTGATTGACGAACCCCGGGGCTTTTGTAAAGTTCTGAGCATCCGGGAACAGGTACTCGATGTTAGTGATACCGTGGGCAATAGCTGCCTCGCGCATACTACCGCAGCGCTTAGCGTCTTTGATGATGTCCAACTGCTCTGCGTGGGTCAGAACATCATCGGTTTTGGTTTCCTTGTCAAATGCATTGTGCTTCATGGTCTTATCCTCCTCGTTGTTGTTGTCGTCAGTATCATCATGGCCAGCTTCCTTCAAAGCTTCGCCAACAATGGCATACATAGCATTACGCTGCTCGTCGGTCATACTATCGACAATGTCGCCGATAGTCTTTTCATTGTCGTCACCCATATCGGTGTCCTCCTTGCTCTTCTCGGCGGAGTGTTCAACTTTGTCACCAAGTTGAATCGCCTCGTCGGTGTAGATATATGCTTCGTTGTCAGACTCTTCACCATGTTTAATAACAAAGTCGATGCCGGCGCCGGGATTAGCGCCTGCCAGGACCAAACTGACTTCGCGGATAACGCCGTGAACGACATCATTACCGTTCTTAGTCAGATGGTTTGCGTAGATAGAAAGAGCTGTAATGTCACCGTGCCGCACCAGCTCCTTGGCCATATCGCCCATGGATGTATTGTTAAACGAACCATAGGCGTATACGCCTTCAGGGCGGTTCTCAAGCAATGCGTGACCGCACACCGAGTCCGGGGTGTTATGATCGTGATTCCAAACCAGGGGTACAACATCGCCGTCGTTATGCTTAAATGCATCGCGACGAATAGTCACGCCATCAGCACAGCGGAGATCGTTTCGTGTAGCCCAGCCACCAAAATCGTATTCCATTTTGACTTGCCTCCTTATGTTAATTTATTTATGCTTTTTATGGAAGCCTTCGTCGGAGAGAATAGCATTCATTTCACGGTCGAATGTGTCTTCATACTCTTTGCGTAAGCGTTCCTGAGCACCATTGTGTTTGTCGACGATCGCTTGACTTTCGGTATGATGCGAAGAAATCAGTTGCATCTTTTGATTACCATTCCGTTCTCGGAGGCGTTCTATAACGCGTCGGAACTGGCCGGCCTTCAGCCGTCGTTCATCGTCGTCGAGCGATTCCAGAATATTTTTGAGTTGATCAATTTTGTCTTGAGTATCTTTCTGTACGGCCTCAATTTTCTTACCGGTTTCGCTGCTCATTCTTTTGAGTTGTTCTTTGGTACTCTTACGAGTATCCTCGAATTTGCTCTTAAACTCATCGTCGATGTTTTTTCGAACATACTCCCTTGCAGCTTTGCCATCGTCATTGAGAGATTCGGCAGGAACTTTATTTTGACCCTTGAGTTCTCTAGTGCGCATGTAATACTCGTGAGCCTTAACAGGATCGTAATA
>RCNI01000112.1_pt1 | contig 53515 bp, 52 predicted proteins | sample 2041151 | NCBI WGS metagenome assembly RCNI01 (sample SAMN09708214, study PRJNA481090) | feces metagenome | isolation source: feces | place: Antarctica: Albino Rookery
TTTTTTTTCCAGGTTTTATTTTAGCATATTCATTCCTTATTTCTTGCCTTTAAAGGGAAAAAATTCCTCGCCCGCCGTTACGGGTCTGTTTCTACCCTGTATATAATTAAAAAGTCTCCTGTCTTACTTCTTAATTATATACAGGATTTTGCCGCATTTTTCCTGATTTTAATGCAGCATTCTTTGTTTTCGGGATAATTCTTTTTCATATTTAAAGCGCAATGCGGAAGAGAGGCAAACGCCTCTCTTCCGCGGCGCTATTATTAGTTATCCCTTAAAAGGGACGTTAAAATTACTGAAGCCAGTAAGCGTCAGCCATATCCTTGATGTAGAACTGGCTGTAGGTATCGAACTCTGTGGGGTCTATGGTCAGGTTGAATGCGTAGTCATAGACAGCAGAGGGATAACCGGTTCCGAAGTTGAAGCAGGTGTACAGAGGAGTACCGCTGTAGAAGCCGTAGATAGGAGCCTGAGCCAGCTCATCCAGCATGGGGCCGAAGTCACCCAGAGTGTACTGGATTGCAAAGCCTGCATTCTTCATATTCACGTTCTCAAGGAAGCCGGTCATCAGCAGGTCGGAAACAGGGTTGGGAGTAGTTCCGTACCAGTTGAGTACCAGAGGCATGTAGTAATCATCACCGATCTTCTCGGTCTTGTAAGCGCCGTCCTTGGAAGCGAAGCTAATATCGCGGGGATCCATCTCGGATGCGGGAATCTTCTTGTAACGTACGCCGGAAACGTAATCGGAACCGTCAGCTGCGTATACCCAGCCGCCTTCCTCCAGAACAGCGATAGCGCTGTCAACAGAAGTAGCGTAAGCATTCAGCATCATACCGTCGCCGATAGCTTCCTTGTACATCCAGGAACCGGAGTAGTAAGGTCCATCAACTGCACCGCCGTAGCCCCCGGTGAAGTCCTTAGCGAACTTTGCTCTGTCCATGCAGTATGCGATAGCCTGACGGACTTCCTGGAACTGGACAGGGCCGAAGTCGGCACGGAAGCCCAGCTTACCATAGCCTGCGCGGCTGTAGTGGTTGTAATTGAACTTTTCGGGATTTGCATCGCAGAGAGCCAGCCCTTCGGAAATGCTCTCGCCGCCGTTGATTGTAGCCAGAACGTCAACACCTCCGGACTTCAGGTCCTCAAGCTGAGTTGCGGCAACGATCAGCTTGTAAACAATCTTCTCGATAGAGGGCTTCTTGCCTTCCATGTTGCCCTTGTACTCGGGGTTTGCAGTAAGAACAACGGACTTGTCGGAGTCATCCCACTTGGAGACAACATAAGGACCGGAGTAGGGGTACGTGCTGTCGGTGTTCCATGCGCCCTTGTAGATGTGGTCGGCCAGAACGTACTTGTCGCCGTTCTTTGCATAGAAATCATCGGTGAAGTATGCGCCGTTGCCGTCATCCTTGATGTCAGCATCCTTCAGGTACAGGCCCATGGGCTGAGGATCAAAGGTAGCGTACACAATAGAATAGAAGTAGGGGATGTACTGAGCGTCAACAGTTATGGAGAACTGGTAATCACCAAGGAGACGGAGACCTGCAAATTCCTTGGAGGTCTTGTTGACCTGAGGATTTCCGTCAGCGTCGGTAGCGGGATTTCCTGCTTCGTCAAGTACGGGAACCTCTGCGGGGCAGCCGGGGCCGGTGTAAGCGTCAAAGCTCTTGAAGCCGACATACTGCATACCGGAGGAGTGATCCTTACCTGCAGCCTGAGCTGCAACAGGAGTGGAAAATACCATGGGCATTACCAAGTAGTTCTTAGCGGTGATGGGAGAGCCATCAGAGAACTTCAGATCCTCATGAAGAGTGATGGTGAAGGTCTCGGTGCCGTCCTCGTTAATAACCTCTTCGTGCTCCTTAATGACAGTGGGGTTCCACTCGAAGTTGCCGTCAGGAGTCTGCTCAACGGTGTTAAGACCGGTTATGAGCTTCTGAATATTACCGTCGGAACTGCTGGGGTTGCTAGCGCCAAATACAGCCATACGGAACTTACCGGAAAGCTCGGTGGTATCGCCGAAGATAATAGAGTTGTCGGATTTCTCAGAGGTCCAGTCGATGGAAGCCTGGCAGGGAGTCCAGTAGGGGTTGGTGGGGAATTCCTCAACACCCTTTATCTGAGCATTGTAGAAATCATAGTACTCATCGGAGTAGAGGGGAATTTCGGGAAGGAGCTGGTTCCAACGGGTGATGTACAGTCTCCACCAGTCGGCGTAAACGTCATTCTCGGTTTCCCACTCGCCGTCTTCAGGAACAGTGGTGTTGTAAACCATTGCGCGGCTTAAGAAGTCAAGTCCGAGGGTATAGAACTTACCGTCACGCTCGATGTAAGCGGTACCGGTCTCTTCGTCCTCAATGACATCAGCAATGCTGACTTCCTTGCCGAACTGTTTGTACAGGGAAACATAGTCTACACCATATTCCTTGCCGTTCATTGTCTTGAGCTCTGCGACTTTGGATTCATCGACAGAGACTTCTTCGGGAGCATCTGCAGGAGCACCTGTGGGAGCAGCAGACTCTTCAGGTGTCTCAGCAGGCTTTTCACCGCAAGCTGCCAGAGAGAATACCATCATAACAGCGAGCAGTAAAGCGATCAGCTTTTTCATTGTTTTTCCTCCTTTTATTTTTGTGCGGCTTTCACCGCAGCATACAATTTAAAGGGCGGATACCCGCTTTCCCGGTTACGAAATATCTTTGTGGTTTGCAAAGCAAACCACAAGGCGGGTCCGCCTTGGCTGTGCGAAGCTTTGTTCGCACTTTAGCGCTTTACTGGCGATATGCCATTAGCATGTTACCTTTTATTTTAAGATATTCAGCCCGATATTTCAATTTCATTGTGTAACCAACGAAAACTTTTGTATGAATCTCTAAATTATTAGTGCTTTAGCGTTTTAAATTTATGAATTTTGTACAATCAACGATTGCGCATCAGGTTCTTCATTCTCTGGTTGTGGTCAAGAATGCTCTTTCTCAAGCGCAGATTCTGGGGAGTGACCTCCAGAAGCTCGTCATCAGCCAGGAACTCAAGGCACTGCTCAAGGCTCATCTGTCTTGCAGGTACAAGTCTCAGTGCCTCATCGGAACCGGAAGCACGGGTGTTGGTCAGGTGCTTTGTGCGGCAGACGTTAACATTAACGTCCTCGCTCTTGGGGCATACACCGACTATCATGCCGGCATAAACCTTGATTCCGGGGGTAATGAACATTGCGCCTCTGTCCTGAGCGTTCCAGATACCGTAAGCACAGGCTTCGCCTGTCTCGAAAGCGATAAGAGAACCGGTGCTGCGTCTTGCAATATCACCCTTGAAGGGCTGGTAGTTTTCAAACACAGATGCCATAATACCCTCGCCCTTGGTATCGGTCAGAAACTCGTTTCTGTAACCGAAAAGGCCTCTGGAAGGAACAAGGAATTCCATCTTCATGCGGTTTCCCACAGGAGACATTTCAAGGAACTCGCCCTTTCTGGCGCCCAGCTTCTCCATAACGGAACCCATGTAATCCTGAGGAACGTCAACAACAACGCGCTCGATAGGCTCGCACTTCTTGCCGTCTATCTCACGGTAGAGAACACGGGGAGGAGAAACCTGGAATTCATAGCCTTCACGACGCATGGTTTCAATAAGAATGGAAAGGCTCATTTCACCGCGACCTGCAACATTGAAGCCCTCGGTGGAGTCGGGGATTTCGGTAACTCTCAGGGAAACATCCTTCATGGTTTCCTTAGCGAGTCTGTCCTTTATCTGTCTCGAGGTAACGAACTTACCCTCACGGCCGGCGTAGGGGCTGTCGTTGACGGAGAAGGTCATTTCAACGGTAGGTGCACCGATTTTAACGAAAGGCAGAGGCTCTGCAAAGCCCTTAGCGCATACAGTATCGCCTATGCTTATATCACCCAGACCGCTCATTGCAATGATATTGCCGGCACCTGCCTCAGTTACGGGAACCTTGCCCAGACCCTCATACTGGTAGAGGGAAACGGCTTTGCCCTTTCTTGTGGGGCTGTCGGGGTCATGGTAGTTGCAGACTTCGATTTCCTGATTCTGCTTTATGATACCTCTCTCAATGCGGCCGATTGCAATTCTGCCCACGTACTCGTTGTAGTCAAGGCTGCTGACCAGCATCTGGAAAGGCTTTTCAACATCCTGCTCAGGTGCGGGAATGTACTCCAGAATAGTCTCGAAAAGGGGCTTGAGGTCAGTACCCACAACGTCGGGAGAGTAGCTTGCGGTGCCGTTTCTGCCGGAGCAGAAGAGCATGGGGGAATCCAGCTGCTCGTCGGTAGCATCCAGATCCATGAGAAGCTCCAAAACCTCATCCACAACCTCGTGAATTCTCTGGTCGGGCTTATCGATCTTGTTTACAACAACAATAACTCTGTGGCCCAGTTCCAGTGCTCTGCTGAGCACGAAGCGGGTCTGAGGCATAGCGCCCTCGGAGGCGTCAACAAGAAGGATAACACCGTTTACCATTTTGAGAACACGCTCAACCTCTCCGCCGAAGTCAGCATGTCCCGGGGTATCAACAATGTTTATTTTGGTATCGCCGTACCAAACGGCGGTATTTTTGGCCATAATAGTAATGCCGCGCTCACGCTCAAGGTCACCGGAGTCCATAACTCTGTCCACGATTTCCTGATTTTCACGGTATACGCCGCCCTGTTTCAGCATCTCATCAACAAGGGTAGTCTTACCATGGTCAACGTGTGCAATTATCGCTACATTTCTAAGTTTATCCATATAATTATATCACCTTATATTTCAGACTTTTATTAGAACACAAATTAGAATTTTAACACAAAATGTAGAAAAGTGCAAGGCTTATTTATTAAAAAAGCCTTGATAATACAGGGAAACTTACCATTTTTTCCTTATATTCCTTAAATTGTCTAAACGCGGTTTTAAGCGTAAAAAAATGATTTCGGCTGTCTGAGCTTGAAATAGGGCATAAGCCGTGGTATTATCGTAAATAACTTATAAAATAAGAGGTTATCATGGAAAAAGAAAAGATTGACAGAATAAATGAGCTTGCCCGCATAGCAAAAATGCGTGAGCTTACCGAGGCTGAAACCGCAGAGCGCGCAGAGCTTCGGCGGGAGTATTTAGGTGCAATCCGTGCAAATGCAAAATCCGTTTTGGAAAGCGTTGTCATTCAGACTCCCGACGGAAAGCGTCACAAGCTTCAGCAAAAGCAGAAATAATTTTAAGGGTGCGTACGGCGCACCCTTTTTTATTTATAGTAACTCCCCTGCCTTTCCCAGCCGTCCAGCCGTATCGCTTTATTTCCCACAATTCCTATGATATAATGTGGAAAAACACGGAGGTGGATTATGACAGAGATAACATCGGGAGAAATTCTCCACATTATTATAAACGCAGAAAAAGAAGCCGCTCAGCTTATGCTCAGTGCAGGCGAGGTGCTGGCAGAACGAAAAACCGGCAGGCGGGATGTTGTTACAGAGTATGACCGTAAGGTGCAGGCTCTTTTAATGGAGAGGCTTTCCGCCGCACTCCCCGGCGCGAAATTTTTCTGTGAGGAAAACATGCAGCGGGACGATCTGGACGGAGAGCACGTGTTTATAATTGACCCCATAGACGGCACCATGAACTTTGTCCACGGTTTTAATCACAGCTGCATTTCCGTTGCATACAGGCATCGGGGCGCTTTAAGCGCAGCCGCCGTTTATAACCCATATGTTGACGAAATGTTTTCCGCCGTGAAGGGTGAGGGCGCATTTTTAAACGGCAGACCCATCCACATCCACGACGACGGGCTTTCCGAAAGCGTTGTGTGCTGCGGAACAGCTCCCTACGACGTTTCCCTTACCGACCGGAGCTTTGAAATGATTAAAAAAGCCTTTCTGGCAGGACTGGATATACGCCGTCAGGGTTCGGCTGAGCTTGACCTGTGTTCTGTTGCAGCAGGCAGAGCCGGATTATATTTTGAGCTTCAGGTATCCCTTTGGGATTACGCGGCAGGTATGTTAATAGTGCAGGAAGCCGGCGGCACCTGCCTCAACATTGACAGCTCAGAAATACCCTTTGACGGCAGCAAGCCGGGAATACTTGCAGGCGGCAAAAAAGCCATAGCAGACTTTTTAAAGCTTCAATAAATATAAAAAACAGGCAGTATCAGAAAACTGATACTGCCTGTTTTACTTTTGCCGTTATAAAACGGTTAATTTTAATTAGTCAGTCACGTAAGGCAGGAGAGCGATCTGACGAGATCTCTTTATTGCCTCAGTGAGCATACGCTGATGCATTGCGCAAACACCGGTGGTGCGGCGGGGAAGGATCTTGCTGCGCTCGGACATGTAGCGGCGGAGCTTAGCGGTATCCTTGTAATCAATGCTGGTAGCTTTATCAACGCAGAACTGACATACTTTTCTGCGTTTACGGTTTTTGGGGTTGCTCTTATCGAAAGCCATAGCTGTATCCTCCTATCAAAATATTTAGAACGGAAGCTCGCCGTCACCGTCATCCAGCTCGCTGAAGCTGTTGGGTGCGGGGCTTACCGCATTGCGGCTGTCATTGTAGCCGCTGTTGGAATTTCTGTTGTAGCTGCCGGAATTGCTGTTATAGCTGTCACGATTGTCGTTATAACTATCACGGCTGAAGCTGTGATTTTCGCTGTCCCTGCGGCTCTCTCCGAAGTAAATGTTATCAGCAACTACTTCTGCGCTGCGGCGCTTATTTCCGTCGCGGTCAGTCCAGTCGCGGAGCTGAAGCCGGCCGGAAACAACTGCCATGCTGCCCTTGTGGAAATACTTGCTCACAAACTCGGCAGACTGGCGCCATGCCACACAGTCGATAAAATCGGTCTGTCTGTCGCCGCCGTCACGGCCGCTGTAATCACGATCAACAGCGAGAGTGAAAGAAGCAACAGGGGTCTGGGACTGGGTGTATCTGAGTTCCGGATCACGGGTCAGACGGCCCATAATAACAATGTGATTTAACACTATAATGCCTCCTTATTCAGCACGCAGGGTAATCAGGCGGCGGAGAATACCGTCGGTGATACCGAGGATACGGTCCAGCTCTGCGGGGAACTCGGGAGCGCTGGTGAACTTCATGAGAACATAGTAGCCCTCGCTGATGTAGTTGATTTCATAAGCCAGCTTGCGCTTGCCCATTTCCTCCAGCTCATCAAGAGTGGCGTTCTCCTCAACAAGATTCTTGAACTTCTCAACCACAGCAGCGGTCTGCTCTTCGGTGAAGTTAGGGTTGATGATGTACATTACCTCGTACTTTTCAGTTGCTTTTGCCATTACTTGTGCACCTCCTTTTGGTCTTGTGGCCCCCGGCATACCCGGGAGCAAGGGGCTTTATCATTAGATAAGCTATATTATTATAACGTTTTTTTCTGCATTGTCAAGGGTTTTATGGGATTTCCCAAAAATAAAAAAGCTTATACTCAGCGCCGTGTTTCCCGCCGGGCATAAGCCTTGAAATTAAAAGCGCATAAGGGGTGCGCTGCCGTCGTCCTTGGTCTTCTCTATGGAGCGTATCTCCGCCTCATAGCTGTAACTGTCGTTTACATGAACGGTAAAGCGGTCGCCCACTTTTTTGCCCAGAACCTGCTTTCCGAAGGGGGATTCCTTGCTTATAAGGCCCTTTCTGGGGTCGCAGCGCACGGTGGTAACAACCTGTATAATATCAGTCTCGTCATCCTCCGGCATATAGATTTCAACCTTATCGAAAAGACCCACTTCGTCCTCGCCGGATTTATCGGAAATTACATGGGCTGTCTTTATCATGCCCTCCAGATAACGGATGCGGCCCTTATTGTGGTTAAGCTCACGCTTTGCGGTTTTATATTCATCATTTTCGCTCAGGTCGCCGAATTCTCTGGTTCTCTTAACCTCTGCCATCAGATCGGGCATAAGCTCGATTCTCCGGTATTCCAGCTCCTCGCGCATCTTTTTAATGTCTTCTTTTGTCAGTTCGTCGTGCATAATTTCTGCCTTTCATTACATATCAATATTTATGGAGTTAAGCCCGTTTTTCTCGAACTCGTCCAGATAATCATCCATCCGCTCGGCAAGCTCGGTAAAGTCCTCCGGGTCAGAGTCTTCCAGTCCCAAATCCCGCCGTGCAAGTTCCTCAGCAAGGATGTTGAAAAAGACCGCGTCCTCATAATCCGCAATGGCCTCGTGTATGCCGCCCTCCTCATAAGCCTTGGAGGGCAGGATGTGCCCCATGGAGTAGCGCACCAGTGAGCTCATACCACGGGACGGAGAGAGAGAAAAAAGCTTCTCCTGTATATCGTCGTAATCCTCAAAGCGGTCGCTGCCCCTTGTGGAATTTAGTATCCAGTTTCCTATATATACCAGATCAAGAAGCCGCCTGAATTCCTTATCCGTAAGTTCAATATTCATAAATACCGCCTCCTTTGAGCTTCTTCACATTCTATTATAGCAGATTGCCAAGCTCAATTCCACTATTCAAAGAATACAAATTTTAACTCATACAGGAAATTATCCTTGTGTTAGCAGGGAAAATGAGTTATATTAAGATGTCAGCGTATAATTATTTTTTCTTTTTGTTTAGGAGGTCTTAATGGACAAAAGACCTGTGGGAATATTTGACTCCGGTTTCGGAGGTCTCACCGCCGTGAAGGCTTTGAGAGCTCTTCTGCCCGATGAGGATATTATATACTTTGCCGACAGCGCACGGATTCCCTACGGGGCAAAAACGCCCGCTCAGCTGCGGCGCATTGCAAAGCAGGATATGGACCTGCTCTCCTCCTGCGGAGTGAAGGCTATTCTTGCCGCCTGCGGCACGGTTTCCAGCAACACGGCAGATATTATAGAAAGCTATCCTGTGCCCGCCATGGGAGTTATAAAAAGCGTTGTTAAGGCTATGGGGAATTTGCCTCTCAGCGGTGCTGTCGGAGTTATCGCAACGGAGGCCAGCATTAAAAGCGGCGTTTATCAAAGGCAGCTGGGCGCTCTCTGCCCCGGCAGAGAGATTGTTGCAGTTCCCTGCCCCGCCTTTGTGCCCCTTATAGAAAGCGGCCATGTCTCTCCGGATGACGAGGAGCTGAAAGAGGCCGTAAGGGATGCCTTAAAGCCCATGAAAGAGGGAAAAATTCAGGCTCTTCTTCTGGGCTGCACCCATTTCGGCATAATTTCCGAGGCTATAAGCGCATATCTGGGTGAGGATGTTATCCTTGTAAGCGCGGCAGACTGTGCCGCGAAGGAAATGGCCTCATATCTCAAAAAAAATTCACTGACCGGCGGCGGAGGCAGTCTCCGTTTTTTAACAAGCGGCAGTGCTGAGGACTTCTCGGCCTCTGCTGCAAAATTTCTCGGCACATCAGCGTTTCCCTGCCCTGAGCATGTGCCGGTTATGGAGGTGTGAAAAGTGATGAAAGATGTTATTATAAGCATAAGAAGCATGCAGAACTACGGTTTTGAAGATGAGGACGGTATAGAATTTACCACCGACGGCTACTACTTCATGGACGGCGACACGGCATGTATAAGCTACGCCGAAACTGCTGTTACCGGCATGGAGGGCACCAGAACCAGCCTCATGGTAAACGGCGATCAGGTTGTGCTAGACCGCGACGGCCTTATTCAGAGCCGAATGGTGTTCCGTCCCGGCGAAAAGAACGCCTTCCAGTACAGCACCCCCTACGGCACCGCAAATCTCGGCATTGATACAAGAGAGGTCAGCCAGAGATTTGACGAAAACGGCGGCGAAATGGAGCTTATATATGTTGTAAACATGGAGCACGCCGTAGTTACCAGAAATAAATTTCATATTACAGTAAGGCAGATGGGAGAAAAGACATATGGCTAACTTAATAGAAAACGCTAAGATTCAGATTAACGAAATTCTTTTAAACGCATACGCAAAGGCCGCAAAAAACGGTCAGCTTCCCGAGGGCGCAGAGCTTAAGGGAACAGTTGAGATACCCAAAGACACTCAGAACGGCGACTATGCCGCAAACCACGCCATGACCGGCGCAAAGGCTTTCCGCATGGCTCCCCGCAAGATTGCAGAGGCTCTGGCAGAAAACGCAGAGCTGGAGGGCACATGGTTTTCCTCTGTTGAGGTTGCAGGCCCCGGCTTTATAAACTTCCGCCTTTCCGAGAAATGGTACGCCGATGTTATGGAAGCCGTCAATAACGAAGGCATGGATTACGGCAAAGTAAACGTAGGTCAGGGCAAAAAGCTTATGGTGGAGTTTGTTTCCGCCAACCCCACCGGCCCCATGCACATGGGTAACGCCAGAGGCGGCGTACTGGGTGACGCTCTGGCAAGTATTATGGACAGAGCCGGCTACGACGTATGGCGCGAGTTCTACGTAAACGACGCCGGCAACCAGATTGAAAAGTTTGCCTGCTCCATTGATGCCAGATATCAGCAGCTCATCTTAGGTGAGGACAAGGTTGAGTTCCCTGAGGACGGCTACCACGGTGACGATATTAAGGACCTTGCAAAGCAGTTCTTCGACACCTACGGCGACGAGTACATGAAAAAGAGCGTTGAAGATCGCCACGAGGCCATGTCCCGCTTCGGTCTGGACAGAAACATCCCCAAGATGCAGTCCGATCTGCGCCGCTACGGCATTGAATACAACAAATGGTTCTTCGAGTCCTCTCTCCACGAGAGCGGCTATGTAAAAGAGACTGTCGATCTTCTCACCGAAAAGGGCTTCACCTTCGAAAAGGACGGCGCTCTCTGGCTCAACACCTCCAGAATTTTAAGAGACAAGCTTCTCGTTTCCGGCAAAAAGGAAGAGGATATTGAAAAGCTGGAGCTTAAAGATGACGTTCTCCGCCGTGCAAACGGTTTCTACACCTACTTTGCCGCCGATATTGCCTACCACCGCAACAAGCTTGAGGCGCGCGGCTTTGACAAGGTTATAAACGTATGGGGTGCCGACCACCACGGCCACGTTGCAAGACTTAAAGGCGCTCTTGATGCTCTGGGTCTCAACGGTGAGGAAAGACTGGACATCGTTTTAATGCAGCTTGTTAAGCTCACCAGAAACGGCGAGGTAGTCCGTATGTCCAAGCGTACCGGCAAGGCAATTTCCCTTACCGACCTGCTGGACGAGATTCCCGTTGACGCCGCCAGATACTTCTTCAACTCCCGCCCCGAAAGCCCGGTTGAGTTTGACCTTGAGCTGGCTATCCGTCAGGACAGCGAAAACCCCGTATACTATGTTCAGTACGCCCACGCCAGAATCTGCACCATGCTTGCAGCGCTGGCAGAAGAAGGACACAAGCTGCCCGACTTCAATTCCGTTGATCTCTCCCTCCTCTCCACCGACGTTGAGAAGGAGCTTATTAAGCAGCTGGCAGCTCTGCCTGAGGAAATCCGCCTCTCCGCAAGAGACTACGACCCCAGCCGCATAAACAAGTATGTAACCGAGCTTGCATCCCGTTTCCACAAGTTCTACACCGCCTGCCACATCAAGGGCGCAGAGGAAGGACTGCTGGAGGCAAGACTTATGCTCTGCGAGTGCACAAGAAAGGTTCTGGAGCTGGCTCTCAACATCATCGGCGTTTCCGCTCCCGAAAAGATGTAAGCTTACTATATAAAGTAAGCTGTTTAAGAAAAACACTTCTTCATGCAAAAAGGACGTTTCCACTGGAAACGTCCTTTTTTATTTACTTTATAATCCGTACTCCTCAGCCAGTGCCTTGAATGCAGGCATGGAGCGGCGGATCATATCTGCCGGCACGCAGTAGGCTATTCTTACATAGCCGCCCATTCCGAAATCGTCACTGGGGACAAGGAGCAGCTCATGTTTTTTAGCTCTCTCGGAGAAAGCCTTTGCGTCCTCCTCGGGGCACTTCATAAACAGGTAGAAGGCTCCGTCAGGATATACGCACTTAAAGCCCAGCTCCTTAAGGCCGTTATACAGAAGCTCACGGTTTTCCTTATATACGGAAAGGTCGGATGTACTGCCTATGCACTTTTCTATCACTCTCTGCATAAGGCTGGGGGCATTAACATATCCGGCAGCTCTTGCAGCACCGCAGATTGTTGCAAAAAGGTCATCCCGCTCTGCCTGCTCTATGGCAGAGCTTAGGGTCAGATAGCCTATACGCTCGCCGGGCAGGGAGAGAGACTTTGAGAATGAGTAGCACATGACAGTGTTGTGATAATATTCAAATACACATGGCACAGGCTCACCGTCATACACAAGCTCCCTGTACGGTTCATCAGATATAAGGTATATGCTGTGGCCGTACTTTTTCTCTGCTTTTTTAAGGATTTCGCCTATTTTACTCAGCGTATCCGCTCTAAGCACCACACCGGAGGGGTTGTTGGGAGTATTTACTATAACCGCCTTGGTTTTTTCACTTATGGCCTTTTCAAAGTCCTCAATGTCGGGCTGAAGCGCCTCGTCCGGCTTTACGCACACAAGCTTTCCGCCTGCGCCCTCAGTAAACACCCTATATTCAGGGAAGAAAGGTGCAAAGGCAATAACCTCATCTCCGGGCATAAGCACGGCTCTGAGAGCAATGACAAGACCTGCGGCAGCGCCGCAGCAGACGTAAATATAGTCAGGGGAAATATGAACGGTGCTCTTTTTGTTTAAGTCCTCGGCAATGACTTTTCTCAGCCCCGGCAGGCCGACTGCGGGGGTGTAGCCGTGAATGGTGCCGCCTTCGGTATCAAGCAGCTCCTTTATACATTCGTTTACGCAATCCGGTGCGGGAACACTTGGGTTTCCGAGGCTGAAATCAAAAACCTTATCTTCACCTATCTGAGCTTTACGGGCATTGCCGTAGGCGGCAAGCTCTCTGATACAGCTTTTGCTGCGGCCCCATGTAAGAAATTTTTCAGGAAACATGGCTGTACATCTCCTTTATTGAATCTAATCACATACTCTCAGACTTTTTGCCGAAGTTTTCCAGCATCCGGTCTTTAAGCTCCATGAGTTTGGGGGACAGGTCCACATAGTATTCATGAGGATAATCAAACCGCTTTACCTCGGGCCAGAGAGTGCTGACCTGATAGGCGCAGTTGCGCTTTATGTCTTCCAGTGACGGCAGGTCGTAAACCAGCTCGCCGTTTTTGAATATGGGCTTTAAAAGCTCCTCTGCCTTAAAGTTTTCCATAAGCTTGCACTTCCAGCGGGCATCAGGGTCGCAGATTTCCAGAGGCTGACTGTCGTCTACCTCCTCATCTCTCAGGCAGATATAATCCGCCTCTGCCATTCCTGTTGCTTTGCTGTAAAAGCGGTACAGCTTTTTAAAGCCGGGATTTGTAATTTTGCCCACATTCTCACTGACTTTAATCTTGGGGATAATATTTCCCTGTTCATCCTCAATGGCGCAGAGCTTGTAAACACCGCCGAAAACAGGGGAGCTCTTGGAGGTGATAAGGCGCTCGCCCACACCCAGAGAGTCAATCTTTGCACCCTGACGGAGAAGCTCGGTAATAAGGCGCTCATCCAGAGAGTTTGAAACGGTAATTGTGCACTCAGGCCATCCCGCCTCATCCAGCATTTCTCTTACCTTCACGGTAAGATATGCCATATCGCCGGAGTCTATGCGGATGCCGCACTTTTTAATTCCCATAGGCTTTAATACATCATTAAATGCTCTTATCGCGTTAGGAACACCGGATTTAATAACATTATAGGTATCTACCAGCAGCACGGCATTGGTAGGATAAGTCTTGCAGTAGCTCACAAAGGCATCATACTCGGTTGGGAACATCTGCACCCATGAATGGGCCATGGTGCCCAGTGCCTTAACCCCGTAGACCTGATCGGAAACGGTACATGCGGTACCGCAGCAGCCCCCTATATATGCCGCTCTTGCGCCTGTAACTGCGCCTGCAATACCCTGAGCACGGCGGGAGCCGAACTCCATAACCGCTCTTCCGTCAGCTGCACGGCAGATGCGGTTTGCCTTTGTGGCAATAAGGCTCTGGTGGTTCAGTTCAAGCAGCAGATAGGTTTCCAGCAGCTGTGCCTGAATAGCCGGAGCACGGACGGTTAAAACAGGCTCGCGGGGGAAGATAGGAGTTCCCTCAGGTACGGCCCAAATATCGCCGGTAAACTTGAAGTCGGCAAGATACTGAAGGAAGCCTTCGTCAAACATGTTCCGGCTTCTCAGATACTCAATATCCTCCGGCTCAAAGCGAAGCTTCTGCACATAGTCCACAATCTGCTCCAGACCTGCCGCTATCGCATATCCGCCCTCATCGGGTACGGTGCGGTAAAAAATATCGAAATAGGTCATTCTATCTTTAAGCCCGGCCACATAATAGCCGTTTCCCATGGTAAGCTCATAGTAATCGCAAAGCATGGTCAGATTTATTCCGTTAGCGCTTTTCATTATTTCCTCCTCTATTGTTTTTGCAGTTAATTATTTAGTCTATTATATAATCTGTGCACTAATAAGGCAAGGAATTTGCACATTTTTTTGCGGCATACCTGTAATTAGGCTAATTTATGTTAAGCAGTTGACAACAATTTGACCTTGGTATATCATGTTATTTGTTGTCAGATTGCTTTTTTAGATGGATATAGGAGGCTGTTACATTATGAAAAAAGACATATTTGTCTCAGGCAGGACAGAGCTGGCCGGCAACCATACTGACCATCAGAACGGTAGAATTCTGGCCGCTGCCATTGATTTGGGTATCTCTGCGCGCTGCGAAACCAACGGCACAGATATGATTTATATAGATTCTGAAGGATTTGAGCCTATCGAGCTGAAGACTACCCAGCTGGCAGTAAATACGAGAGAGTTCGGAAAGCCTGTGGCTTTGGTTCGCGGTGTTATATCCGGTTTTGCGGGACTTGGTCTTAAAACCGGCGGCTTCAACGCCAAAATCAAAAGTGAACTTCCCATAGGTGCCGGTCTTTCTTCGTCTGCCGCTTTCTCCGTGCTCATTGGCAAAATACTCAGTGAGCTTTTTAATGACGGTCAGGTTTCGCCCATTGTTATCGCCCGCATTGCCCAGGAGTCCGAAAACAGGTACTCCGGCAAGCCCTGCGGACTGATGGGTATGGTGTGTGCCTTGGGCCACACTGTTTATGCAGATTTTAAAACCAACGAAATAGAACCCATTGAGGCTGATTTTGAGTCCATGGGCCTTACCCTCTGCCTTACCGACACAGGAGGAAGTCATGCAGGCCTTGACACCTCATATGCCCGTATTCCTGCCGACATGGTTTATATTGCCAACATGTTCGATAAAGGTGTTCTGGGTGATGTGGACCCGGAGGAGTTCTACAAAAAGGGCTGGGACCCTTCAAACCGTCCCGTCCGCCGGGCAATGCACTTCTTTGCCGAAAACGAAAGAGTTCCCCGTATGTGGGATGCCCTGAAAGCCGGAGACGGCAAGGAGTATATGCGCCTTATGAACGAATCGGGCCGTTCCTCGGAAGAATTTCTCAACAATATTGTAACCTCTGCCACCGGTGACTTAAAGCTCAGTCAGGGTCTTTCCCTCAGCGCATCACTTCTTGAGGGAAAGGGCGCATGGAGAGTTCACGGCGGCGGCTTTGCAGGCTGCGTTCAGGCCCTTATGCCTACGGAATACTTCCCTCACTACAAAGAAGAGATGGAAAAGGTGTTCGGCGCCGGCTCCTGCCGGAAAATCAAGCTTGTCTGATTTTCTGTTTTGAACTTTTCAGTGTAAAAGTTCAAAAGTAAACTAAATAATTGCATAAATCCCCCGATACAACGGTTTAAAATTGTGTCGGGGATTTTTTATAGAAAATAAATCAGTATAAAACTTTTCTTTTTCTGCCTGAAACTTTCCTTTTTCAGTGTCCTCAAATATGTTGTAATAATTAAAACTAATTATTATGAATGGGCCGTATTTATTGACAGCTTAATTTCATAGTGTTAATATCCTAGAAACCATCAGTCAGAAGTAACCAGAAATTAAACTGATGCCCCGGTACAGCGGAGCAAAACCGTGCTAATGCAAGAAAGGAAAATCAATTATGAAAAAACTTGCAGCACTTCTTGTGGCAGTTATTATGGTACTTAGCTTCGCAGCATGCGGAACTGATAAAGAGGACAAAGACATTAAAGACGAAGCTTCCGTCCCTGAAATATCTGAAAATGCCCCTGTTGAAGCTCCCGATGCAGCTCCCGGCATTGTAACCGACGATGCAGGTGCAGCCAACGCTCCCGCAGAGGCTCCCAATGCAGCAGACGCTCCCGCAGCTGATGCCGACACCGCTCCTCAGCCCAAGAACTAAAACCACAAGCAACACACCCACTAAACAAGATGAACAGCCCCGGTTTGTACTGTCCGTACAAACCGGGGCTGTTCACTGCATCAGTGGGTATTTATTATTTTTCTGTATTAGGTTCAGGTACGTAAACGGCGTTTTCGTCGTAAAGTCTTATGAACTCCTCAAGGCAAAGATTATTTTCCATTATGTACTTTGCTGCCTCTTTGCCCACATATCTGAAATGGGCGTTATTGCAGGGGGTGCCGTAATATTCTTCCTTGCCCTCAGGGTAGCGGAGGATAAAACCGTAATCGGCACAGTTTTCAACCATCCACTTGTAGGCGTCGGTATCTTTTATGCCGTTCTGATGGGAGTTTCCGTAGTTAATGCTCTGGGCAGAGTCGGTGGTAAGGTCAAAGGCAAGACCGGTCTGGTGTTCATTTACGCCGGGTCCCAGAATAACCTTAGCGGCTTCGGCAGGGCCGCCAAGCTCCGCAGACTTCTGAATATATTTGTTGAGGTTATGCTCATAATTGCGGTAGCTCACTGCGGAATAAACATTGAAGCCGGCCTCTCTTGCAGCACTGAACAATTCGTTCATAGCTCCCACAATACGCTCGTCAATACCCTGTCCCTCAAATCCACCGCAGGGGGGAGCGTATTCAGAAACGCTGTTATATGAGTTTGCCACTGCAAATTCCCAACTGTTTATGTCAATATCAGGCAGGGGAGGCAATCCCGCTTCACCTGCTGCATCGGCAGGAGCAGTTTCATCTTCTGCCTCTGCTTTATCAGATGCCTCGGCATGCCCCTCCTCTGTCACAGAGGCTTCGGCAGCTTCATCCGCAGCAGCGGTTTCCTCAGGAGCTGCAGTTTCTGCGGGCTGCTCTGCCTTTTCACCGCAGGCAGTCAGTGAAAGCAAGGCAGAAACCACCAGCAGCATGGTTATGAATTTTATAAAAGCGCCCTTTTTCATTTTTATGCCCCCTGGCTTTCATCTACATACAATGCGTAGAATTCCTCAAAGCAAAGGTTGTTTTCCTTCATGTATGTGGCGGCTTCAACGCCTACATAACGGAAGTGCCATGGTTCATATATTATCTGGGTAATATCTTCCTTATCCTTTGGGTAGCGGAGAATAAAGCCGTACTCGGCGCAGTGGTCATACATCCACTTGTAAAGCTCGGTATTTTCGAGAGAAGAATCCTTGCGCTCATAGTAACGGTCAGTAATATCGCAGGCAAGGCCGGTCTGATGCTCACTGGTGCCGGGAACTGCAACAATCTTCTTTGCAGCGTCGGGAGTCATTCCCTCGTTAAGCTTGCGGTTGAAGTTTGCCACCTGATCGTTATAGCTTCTGTAACCGGAGGAAAGATAGACGCTGAAGCCCTCATTTCCGGCAGCAGTAATAAAATCGGTCATAGCATCGCAGATACGCTCATCAAAGCGCAGGCCGTCTCCCCACTGGTTAGACATTATATTGTCCGGCATACCGGCAGTTTTATAATGAGTGTGAGGGGGTTCATACTCCTCTATACTGTGGTCGGGATTGGCCATAAGGTACTCCCAGGAATTTATGTCTATATCCGGAGGCTTAGGCAGGCCAAGGGCCGCAGCTCTGCCCTCGGGAGAATTAGGGTCAACGGTAGGCGGGGGAGTGGGTTCAGGCTCGGAGGCAGTTTCTTCTGCGTTTGCTGTCTCGCCCTCTGTTTCGGGCCGGGCTGCATCCTCAACAGGTGCAGAACTGTCCTCATTGTTCGCACCGTCCAGATTCATTGAAAACGGGCCGTCTGCCACATGAACATATAGATAAACGCCGAACAGCAGCAGCACAATTATGGCAAATGCCACCCGGACGCCCATGTTAAATCTCATAGCATCTTCCTCCTATCTTAAACACAGTTATAATAACATTTTACCACCAATGGGTCAACTTAAAAAATGCTCACGCACTTTTAATCCGTAGGGAGATTTCGGTTTTCCGCGTAATTGTCCGCATAATATAAACCGGGGTGCATCACCCATGAAGCATAAAAGAAAATATATGTTTGCAGTCCTTTGAAACAGCTGATTATTTGAAGTAAAAACGCAGCAGCCGGAGAAATTCAGGCGGGAAGCAAGGTTTTAAAACATCCCGCTGAACGAAATCAAAAGAGGGAGCAAAATTCTAAATTTTCTCTCCGTATAAATAAAAAAGCAGGGCCGCAACTGCGGCCCTGCCGAATAAATTAAATGCTTATTATGAGGCTAAAATTACTCGTAGAGAGCTTTCAGCTTCATCAGGTGGTCGTAACGACGCTTTGCATTCTCCTCGGACTTCTCGAACAGAGCATCTGCTCTCTCGGGGAACTCGCGGGTAAGTCTGCTGTAACGAGCTTCGTTCATCAGGAACTCCTGGTAGCCGCCTGCGGGCTCCTTGCTGTCCAGAGTGAAGGGCTTCTCAGCGTTGTCGGGGTTGAAACGGAAGAGGTTCCAGTAACCGCACTTAACAGCCTTCTCCATCTCCTTCTGGCAGTTAGCCATACCGCCGCGGATGCTGTGCATCTCGCAGGGAGCGTAAGCGATGATGAGGGAGGGTCCCTTGTGAGCTTCAGCCTCGGCAATAGCCTTCAGGGTCTGAACGCTGTTGGAGCCCATTGCAACCTGAGCAACGTAAACGTAGCCGTAGGTCATAGCCATCTCAGCCAGGCTCTTGGACTTGATTTCCTTACCGGCAGCTGCAAACTGTGCAACCTGACCGATGTTGGAAGCCTTGGAAGCCTGTCCACCGGTGTTGGAGTAAACCTCGGTGTTGAATACGAAGATGTTAACATCCTCGCCGGAAGCGAGAACATGGTCAACACCGCCGTAGCCGATATCGAACGCCCAACCGTCGCCGCCGAATATCCAGACGGACTTCTTGTTGAGGTAATCTTTCTTATTCAGCAGCTCAGTAATTGCCTCGCAGCAGGGGCCTTCGGCCTCCATGAGAGCGATCAGGCGCTTAGTGGGCTCCTGGTTTGCATTGCCGTCGTCGTAAGTGGCGAGGTAATCCTTAGCAGCCTGCTGCAGATCCTCGTTGCCTGCGTAGGCGGTGAGGAACTCAACGTGCTGTCTCAGATCGTCGCGGATCTTCTTCTGGCCGAGGTGGATACCAAGACCGTGCTCAGCGTTATCCTCAAACAAGGAGTTAGCCCATGCAGGACCTCTGCCTTCCTTGTTGACAGTGTAGGGAGAAGTTGCAGCAGGACCGCCCCAGATGGAGGAGCAGCCGGTTGCGTTGGAAATGAGCATGTGGTCACCGAACAGCTGAGTTACGAGGCGAGCATAGCTGGTTTCGGCGCAGCCTGCGCAGGAGCCGGAGAACTCCAGATAGGGCTGAGCGAACTGGCTGAACTTGACTTCGGTGGGAGCGAACATATCGGGCTTCTCGCTGACCTTTTCGACCATGTAATCGAAGACCTTCTGCTCCTCGATCTGGCTCTCCATGGGAACCATCTCGATTGCGCCCACAGGGCACTTGCCTACACAGACGCTGCAGCCCATGCAGTCCAGAGGAGATATAGCCATGGTGAACTTGTAAACGCCCTTGCCCTTGCCGGCCTTGATGGGAACGAGCTGAGCGTTCTCAGGAGCGTCAGCAGCCTCTTCGTCGCTGAGAGCGAAGGGACGGATAGTAGCGTGAGGACATACGAATGCACACTGGTTGCACTGGATGCACTTCTGGCCGTCCCACTCAGGAACGGAAACAGCAATGCCGCGCTTCTCGTATGCAGATGCGCCCAGCTCGAAGGTACCGTCTACGTGGTCCACGAAAGTGGAAACAGGCAGAGAGTCACCGTCCATCTTGTCGATGGGAGTAAGGATGTTCTTAACCATCTTGACGGTCTTTTCACGTCCGGTAAGAGCTTCGGGCTCCTTATTGTCAACAGCCTCTGCCCAGGATGCGGGAACCTCAACCTTCTGGAATGCGGTAGCACCTGCATCGATAGCAGCGTAGTTCATGTCAACAATATCCTGGCCCTTCTTCAGGTAGGAGTGGAGGGCTGCATCCTTCATGTAACGGATAGCATCTTCCTGAGGCATAACCTTTGCCAGAGTGAAGAATGCGGACTGGAGGATGGTGTTGGTGCGCTTGCCCATACCGATCTGCTTTGCAAGGTCGATAGCGTTAATCATGTAGAGCTGGATGTTGTTCTTGGCGATGTAGCGCTTGGAAGCGGCGTCAAGATGATGCTCGAGCTCTGCGAAATCCCACTGGCAGTTTACAAGGAAAGTGCCGCCGGGCTTAACATCGCGGACGATGGGGAAGCCCTTGGCAATGTAGGAAGGAACGTGGCATGCGACAAAGTCAGCCTTATTGATATAATAGGGGCTCTTGATAGCATGATCACCGAAGCGCAGGTGGCTGATAGTTACGCCGCCGGTCTTCTTGGAGTCATACTGGAAGTAAGCCTGAACGAACTTGTCGGTGTGGTCACCGATGATCTTAATGGAGTTCTTGTTTGCACCGACAGTACCGTCACCGCCCAGACCCCAGAACTTGCACTCGATGGTGCCGGGAGCTGCGGTGGAAGGTGCGGGCTCTTCGGTAAGAGACATGTTGGTAACATCATCGACGATACCAATGGTGAACTGACGCTTGGGCTGTGCCTTCTTCAGTTCGTTATATACTGCAAAGATAGAGGAAGGAGGAGTATCCTTGGAACCTAAGCCGTAGCGGCCGCCAACGATAGAAATGTCGGTCTTGCCGGCATTTGCCAGAGCGGTAACAACGTCAAGGTAAAGGGGCTCGCCCTGTGCACCGGGCTCCTTGGTACGGTCAAGAACAGCCAGCTTCTTGCAGGTTGCAGGAATAGCAGCAACCAGCTTCTCGGGGCAGAAGGGACGGAACAGACGAACCTTGATAAGACCGACCTTTTCACCCTGAGCGGTCAGGTAGTCGATAACTTCCTCTGCAACGTCGCAGACGGAACCCATGGCTACGATAACGCGGTCTGCATCGGGAGCGCCGTAGTAGTTGAAGAGCTGGTAGTCAGTACCGAGCTTTTCATTGATCTTGCCCATGTACTCTTCTACGATACCGGGAACAGCTTCGTAGTACTTGTTGGAAGCCTCACGGTTCTGGAAGAAGATATCGCCGTTCTCGTGAGAACCGCGCATGGTGGGGTGCTCGGAGGAAAGGGCGCGGGCACGGAAAGCCTTAACAGCGTCCATGTCGACCATATCCTTCAGATCATCATAATCCCAGACCTGAATCTTCTGCAGCTCGTGGGAGGTGCGGAAACCATCAAAGAAGTTGAGGAAAGGAACACGGCCCTTGATTGCTGCAAGGTGAGCAACGGGAGCCAGGTCCATAACTTCCTGAACATTGCTTTCAGCCAGCATAGCAAAACCGGTCTGACGGCAGGCCATAACGTCGGAATGGTCACCGAAAATGCTCAGGGTGTGGCTTGCGAGGGAACGTGCGCTGACATGGAAGACGGCGGGCAGCAGTTCGCCTGCGATCTTGTACATGTTAGGAACCATCAGCAGAAGGCCCTGAGAAGCGGTGTAGGTGGTGGTCAGAGCACCTGCGTTAAGAGAACCGTGAACAGCACCTGCTGCGCCGGACTCAGCCTGCATTTCCTGCACCTTAACGGTGGTTCCGAAAATGTTCTTTCTTCCCTGTGCGGACCACTGGTCGACATAGTCGGCCATAGGGCTGGAGGGAGTGATGGGGTAAATAGCTGCGACTTCAGTAAATGCGTAGGATACATGGGCGGCAGCGGTATTACCGTCCATAGTCTTGAAGTGTCTCATGTCTATAATCATCTCCATAAAAAATTTTGCTGCACTCAAATTTTTGCACGTCAAATCGCACCCAGAGCGGATGTCTGCGTGGATGGTATATTTGAGCAATGTCATTCTATCATTTATTTGTCAAAATGTAAACAGGCAAGTCGTAAAAAAGCGCAGCAAAAAGGGCTCTTTACAGAACAAAAATTGTGATTGATAGACAGAAACGATGTTTTGTAGTAAAAAAAAGCATGTTACACTTGTGCTTTTATCGTTTGTGTATTATAATTATACAATCGATTTTGCGCCTTCGCACAGAATCTTAAATTAATAAATCAGCAAGAGGAAGGAGCTCGTCATATGGTGAATATAATTAACAACAATGGCAGCATCAGCATCACCAACGAGGTTTTCTCGAACCTCGCCGGAGACGCCGCTACAAGTTGTTTCGGTGTGAAAGGCATGGCCGGCCGCAGCCGTGAGGGAGGCCCCTTACAGCTTTTACGCAGAGAATCCATGTCCAAAGGCGTTGAGGTACATTATAATGATGACGGCAGTGTTTCGCTTGAGCTTCACATAGGAGTTGACCACGGCGTAAACATAAGCGCTGTTTCGAGAAGTATTATGAAAGAAGTCAGCTATAAGCTGGAGAAAACTACCGGCGTGGCTGTAAAGAATGTTGACGTATATATAGATACGATAATGGGATAAGCCTTTGGCTGCCCCCGGAGGTGCTTTAATTGAGAGATTACATTGACGCCGCCGCGTTTAAGGATATGATCCTTTGCGCTGACGCGGCACTTCACGCAAATATACAAATGGTAAACGAGCTGAACGTATTCCCCGTTCCTGACGGAGATACGGGCACAAACATGGGTCTTACCCTTTCCAACGCCGCAACCGAGCTTCGCAAAAGAAGCTTCGATTCCGTTGAGGATGCTTCCAGCTGTGTTTCCTCTGCTCTGCTCAGAGGTGCACGCGGAAACTCCGGCGTTATCCTCTCCCTGCTTTTCAGAGGTATCGCCAAGAGACTCAAAGGCATGGAGACTGCCGGTGCAGTTGAATTTTCCGGTGCTATGGCAGACGGTGTTGACGCTGCATACAAGGCTGTTATGAAGCCTGCTGAAGGCACAATTCTCACCGTTTCCCGTCTGGCTTCCGAAGCTGCTGTTGAGGCAGCCGGTGCAGGTGCATCCATGGAAAACACCCTTGCCTGCGCTATTGAGGCAGGTGAAGAAGCCCTTGAAAACACCGTAAACCTCAACCCCGTTCTTAAAAAAGCCGGCGTTGTGGACGCAGGCGGTAAGGGTTACATTATAATATTAAAGGCAATGCTCGCCTCCTTTAAGGGTGAGATTGAAGCTCCCGCAGAGGCTCCCGGCGATGACGCTCCCGCAGCTGCCGCCACCGGCGCAGACTTTGCAGAATTCAACACCGAGGACATCCGCTTCTCCTACTGCACTGAATTTATAGTGGAGCGCGAGAACACCAAGGACCCCGCACTTCTCCGCGCATTCCTTGAAAATCTGGGTGACTGTGTTGTGGTTGTGGACGATGATGAGATTATCAAAGTTCATGTTCACACCAATGACCCCGGTAAGGCACTTTCCGAGGCTGTCACCTATGGTCACTTCGTAACCGTTAAGGTTGAAAACATGAAGCTTCAGCACTCCGCCATTACAAGTGTCGGCAGTTCTGAGGCAGCTCAGCCCCACAATGAGCCTGAGGTTGAGGAAGATGTAATTGCAGAGCCTGAAAAGGAATTCGGTATTGTTACCGTATGCGCAGGCAGCGGAATGGAAAATCTGTTCCTGGAGCTTGGCGCAGACAGAGTTGTTACCGGCGGTCAGACCATGAACCCCTCCACCGATGACATTCTCAAGGAAATCAACAAGACCCCCGCATCCACCGTTCTGGTATTCCCCAATAACAAGAATATAATTATGGCCGCTGAGCAGTGCATACCCCTCACTGAGAAAAAGGTCATAGTAATGCCTACTAAGACCGTACCTCAGGGTGTTTCCGCTCTGCTGAACTTCAACTCCGACGACGAGGAAGAGGTCATGGTGGAAACCATGAAGGAAGCCATGGCAAACGTTCACACCGCCATGGTAACTTACGCCGCCAGAGATTCCGACTTTGACGGACACATCATCCACGCCGGTGAATTCCTCGCTCTGCTGGACGGCGCACTTATCGGCAGCTATACTAACATAAAGACCCTGTTTAAAGAACTGAGCTGGGCTTTTGATAACTTCTCTCCTGAGTTCATCACCGTTTACTACGGTGAAAACGTCACCGAGAGTGAGGCAAACGACAACGCCGCCACTATTACCGGCTGCTTCCCCGATGCGGAAGTCAGCGTAGTCTGCGGCAATCAGCCTGTTTACTACTACATGATTTCAGTTGAATAAAAAAGCGCCTAAGCATGTTCCCTGAATTGGGGAAAACGGCAGAAAAGCTAAAAAGGCAGCAACGGGATTTTCCCGATGCTGCCTTTTTATTATTCACTTTAATTTTGAGGGACGATCTCTTCCCCTATCCATCTGTTTCCCTCTTTGTGGTAGAGAATTTCAGCCCTTATGCTGTTCTCATCAACTCTGAAATTTGCATCACTGAAAAAGTTGTCTTTGTCCTGAAAGCGGCTGATATATTGGTAATACAGAGCATTTTCATACACGGTTGTGAGATAATACTCCGTGTTCTTTTTTAGCTGAACCCCTCTGTAATCCTCATCCTCCTCGTAGCTGATTAGGTAAATATTTATGCAGTGCTGGACGTAGTCACCGGTATTCAGCAGGCTTTCGTTATAGCCATCGTAGAAATCTTCCTCGGGTACATCCTCCAGCCAGTAGTCCTTATAGTTATTATACAGGCCTTTATCGATATAAAAATAATACTTGTCATAATAGTTGGGGGTTTCCATGCCCCAGCTGCGGCACACGCCGGTAGGAACCCAGTCTTCCCCGCCGTATTCTTTCAGCGCCAGACGGGAAACCTCCTCATAAGCCTCTGTATGCTCTTTATCCATTCCGCATCCTGACATTGAAAGGGCTCCCCCAAGGGCTGCCAATATAAGAATTACGGTTAAAAAAAGTTTTGCTTTTTTAATATGTATCACCTTGCCTTTCCTTTTGAAAATTTTCCATGTTTTTTACAAAATATATCACAGTTAAAGCCGCAAGTCTACATATAAACCATGTACGGTGCAGCATTATTTTTTATGCCCTTCTGAAATTTGAAAAGGGAGCGTATCGAAATTCGACACACTCCCTTTCATTTTATATAGCCGTCCGATAAATCGGAGGTTATTTTACCTTGTATGTATACATTACTTCGCGAAGCTCTTTGCCACCAATATTATCATCAATATAATTTTCTGTGGGTAAGAACCCCTGTTTCTCATAAAATTTCTTTGCTATGATATTATCATCAAGAACCCATAAAAATATTTCATTGTATCCCTGATTTTTAAGCTCCGAAACCGCAGCCTGAAGCAATTCTTTTCCGTAACCTTTGCCTATATACTCCGGGAGAAAATATATTGAGATAATTTCTCCGCAATCAGGATACTGTTCAAATCGGGATTTACTAAAGCTGCTTGTACCTACATATTTCCCGTCATCAATGCACAGAAGCGTGTGCCAATCGCATATATCCAGTGTTGCAACCCATCTGCCTTCTTCAATAGAGTCAAGATAGTCTTGTGGAACTATGTTTTTATATGCATACCTCCAGCTTTCTTCATATATCTTGCTTATTGCCGTTCTGTCATCCGAAGATGTCATATACCTGATTTCCATTTTGCCGCACTCCTTTCCCACAAGCGCAGATTCATCATTCATCAAAAAACAAGATTTAAAAGCACCGGTTCCAGAGAAGCCAAAACCGCTCCTGCTGCGCACGCAATTACAACTTTATTAAAGTCTTTCTTCTGCTTATCAGGCATGTTTTTATACCAGTCCATAAACGGTTCCTCCTTCACCTTCTGTTTTTTTACGAATTATAATATGGGTGAAACCAGAAATCAACGCTTTTTATTCTGTTTCTTTCTGATATTCCAGAATATCACCGGGCTGACAATCCAAGGCTTCACAGATAGCATTGAGCGTTGAAAATCGAATAGCGCTGACGTGTCCGTTTTTAAGTTTGGACAGATTAACATTCGCAACTCCCACTTTTTCCGAAAGCTCATTCAGTGATATTTTACGGTCAGCCATCACACGATCAAGTCTTAAAATAATCGCCATGGTTATCACTCCTTATAAAGTCTCATCTGAGAGCTGCTGTAAAGAAGTGCCGTATTCAAAAATATATGACATAAGGAGAATTCCGAAAAACACCAGAATAAAGCCGGGCTCAAGCTCAACGTTCATCTGCACGCCTTGTATGCCTTCGATCTGAGGTAACTCTGCCAGATGCCACTGAGAAACTACAGCTCTTGCAGCTACAAAATTCACAATATTCTTTACTATTCCCGCAATCAATACGACCCATGCCAGTTTTTTGAAATTGCCTACCGTTTCATGACAGAAAGGACTGCCCTGCTTCATAGTTTCAAGAATATTGCGGATATATTTAAGGCAAAACCAAGTCGCAGTTCCTCCTATACAGCCCAGTGCAAGAACAATCCAGCTGTAAACCAAAATACCGTTATTGTCGAGAGCGTACTCAGGTGTAACCAAAACAGAAACAGGTCCAAGAGACACATTGTTAACTCCCTTTCCGATTACAACGTCGGGATTTACCCAGTTTACAACCGTAAGTGCTGCAATTATTATGCAGCTGCCAATCAATCCGCCGATGATTATGACCTGCAGGATTTTAAAAAATACATCAATTTTTTGTGCGGTTGCAATCATTTTTTTGTTTTCCATATTAACCCTCCTAAATTTAAAGATTAAATATTTAACGTTTTTAACGTTTATCGTAAAATTAATATAGCATTTCCCTTTACGATTGTCAATAGATTTTTAACGTTTATCGTTAAATATTATTTCAACTGTCGTTAATCAGCTGTATTCAATAGGCGCAGCCTAAAGAGCTGTTCAAAGCATAAAAAACGACACAGTACGAAAATGTACTGTGTCGTTTTTAATTAACTATTTACGGAAAAGCTCAGTCCAATCAGTCTGCGTTAAGCACAATGCTTGCTCCGCAGCCGTGGCAGACGGTTTCGCCTACTTCAAAGACTTCCTCATTAACAATAATGGGGCCTCCGCAGTTAGGGCAGTGAAGCTCATACTCAGCGGCATCATCATCGCATCCGCAGCAGCTTTCGCATTCTCCGCCGCAGCCTTCTTCATCATCGTAATCATCCTCATCGTCCAGGTCCTCAAAGTCCTCCGGACGGTCAAGGTCGCAGGTGATTTCCTCAAGATAGCTCAGTTCTTCAGCTATCTCGTCGAGGGCATCAGCATAATCGTTATCGCTTTCCTGAAGGTCTTCAATTTCGTGGGCCATCTGGCTTAAAAGCTCAGTAAGAGCGCCCCAGAGTTTGCCGTCTCTGGACTCGGGCTCTACGCCCAATCCCTCGACCAGTCCCTTTAGATAAGCGGCTTTTTCAACAACTGTCATAATGAAAACCTCCTGTTCGCCGTAGTTCGGCTTTTTAAATTAAGCTCTGGAGAGATACTCGCCGGTGCGGGTGTCAATCTTGATGACTTCGCCGGGCTCGATGAAGAGGGGAACCTTGATCTCAGCGCCGGTCTCAACAGTAGCGGGCTTGGTAGCGTTGGTAGCAGTGTTGCCTGCGAAGCCGGGATCGGTCTCGGTAACCTCAAGCTCTACGAAGAAGGGAGGCTCAACGTTGAAAACCTTTCCCTTGTAGGAATAAATGGTGCACTCCATGTTCTCTTTAACGAACTTGAAGCTATCGGACAGAACGCTCTCGTCTACGGGCTCCAGCTCGTAGGTCTCGGGGTTCATGAAGTAGTAAAGGTTGCCGTCGTTGTAGCTGTACTCCATGGTCATACGGTCAACGGTAGCACTCTCAAACTTAGCGGTAGGGTTGAAAGAAGTTTCGGTGACGGCGCCGGTAATAACGTTCTTCATCTTGGTGCGGACGAAAGCTGCACCTTTACCGGGCTTAACGTGCTGAAACTCAACGACCTGCATAACCTGGCCGTCCATCTCAAAAGTAACGCCGTTTCTGAAATCTCCTGCTGTAATCATAAAAGGGACCTCCCAATTTTTTATTTACTATTAGCCTTAATATTTTACAGTATATATCGCTTTTTTGCAAGTATATTTTCTCTTATTTACGAATGTTCCGCTAAATTCCCGTCTCTTCTGCGGTAGCTCTGGGAAAGCTCACTATAAATTTAGAGCCCTGAGGTTTATTTGCCCCCACTGCAATGCTTCCGCCGTGGGCCTGCACCGCATCATGGACAATGCTCAGACCCAAGCCGCTGCCGCCAGCTTCTCTGGAACGGGCCTTGTCCACACGGTAGAATCTTGCAAAAATATTAAGCCTGTCCTCCTCCGGTATGCCTATACCGGTATCGGCAACGGTGAGCTTAATCTTGTCCTCGTCTCCGTTTAAAGTGAGGAAAACGCTGCCGCCGGGCACATTATATTTAACGGCATTTTCAATAAGGTTAAATATTATATGGAACATGTCGTCCACATTTGCCATTACCACACAGCCGTCATCAAGATTGCACTTGAGTTTGACCTCCCGCTCCTTTGCAAGGGGCTTCAGCACTGCAAGAGCATCGAGAGTTGTCTGCTTCATATCCACCGGCTCCGGCACTACCTGCACATCATCGTCAAGCCTTGATAAATCAAGAAGCTTTTCCGTTGTGCGCTGGAGGCGCTGAGCTTCATTTCCTATATCGGTAACAAATTCCCGCACTGTCTCCGGGTCAACATTATCGTTCTGCACTATGCTGTCGGAAAGAAGCCTGATAGAGGCCAGAGGCGTTTTTAATTCGTGAGACGCATCGGACACAAACTGCCGCCGCTGCTTTTCCGTGGTTTCAAGGCGCTCAGTGAGATGATTGAACTCTTTTCCCAGCTCGCTTATCTCGTCCTGCCCCTTTACCTCGTGCCGGTAGGTGTAATCTCCCTCCGCCACAACGTTCATGGAGTTCACAAGGGCCCGTATTCTCCGCATTATAAGCAGCACGAAGGTGCCCGCCAGAAGCAGGGCCGCGATGGCAATAACAATGGAAATTATGCTCACTTTGCTCTGCACGCCCATTATTATCTGCGCCCGCTCTCCGTCATATTCGCAGAGATACACAACGCCGGTAATCTCCCCGCCGTAGCTTATGGGCTGGGCGTAGCTGCTGTGGAAAGCGGAATTTTTAAATTCAGAGCGGAAAACCGTTTTTCCGCCGAGAGCCGTTTTTATATCCTCGTTATCGGTCTGGACTCCCACCGGCCCTGCACCGTCATATATAACAAGGCCGTTTTTGTCCACCACCATTATTTTTGAAAGTCCGCTTACATCAAGAAAGCGCAAAACCTCCGCAATGCTCTCCCTGCCCATCTTATCAAGCCCTGCAAGGGAGGATGCAAGCACCGCTCCACGGCCTGCCATAGAATTCTTCTTTTCCTGAAAAACCGCATCTCTGGATGAAATGAGGGGAAAAGTATTTAAAAGCAGCAGCAGAACCAGCAGCAGCGCCGTTATGAAGCTTATGAACTTAAAACGTAAGGAGTGCATATATATTCTCTCAGTCCGCAAAATAATATCCCACGCCCCATTTTGTCACAATGTACTGCGGGCTTGCGGGATTTATTTCCAGCTTCTCACGCAGGCGGCGGATATGCACGTCCACCGTTCTTGTGTCTCCCTGATAGTTATAGCCCCACACCAGATCAAGCAGACTCTCTCTGCTGTACACACGTCCCGGATTTTTCATAAGGAACAGAATAAGGTCAAATTCCTTCATGGTAAGCTCCACCGGAACACCGTTTTTACTGGCGCAGCGCCGTTCCTCGTCAACTTCAATATGACCCCGCTTAATAATTGAACTGCTCTGCTGTTCGGGCTGAGTGGTGATTGAGGCTCTCCGCAGAAGTGCCCGCACACGGGCTTTAAGCTCAAGTATATTAAAGGGCTTTGTCATGTAATCGTCCGCCCCTGACTCAAAGCCCATAAGCAGGTCCGCGCCCTCGCTTCTGGCAGTGAGCATGATTATGGGAACGGTGGAAAAGCCTCTTATCTCCTGACAGGCTTCAAGGCCGTTTTTCTGCGGCATCATCAGATCCAGAATAATAAGGTCATATTCACCTGTTTTTGCCATGGTTACGGCAGTCTGTCCGTCATAGCAGGCATCCACGGTATAGCCCTCATTTTCCAGATTGAATTTTATTCCCTTTACAAGCAGTTTTTCATCATCTACTACAAGTATCTTCATTATCTATTTCTCCAACCGTGATGTCCGCCGATATGGCGCCGAATCTGGCCTTTCCTATGCCGGAGACATCCATTATATCTTCGATACTTTTAAATTTTCCTTTTTCAGCCCTGTAATTTACAATCTCTTCCGCCAGAGCCGGTCCTATCCCCGTAAGTTCATCCAGTTCAGCCGCAGTGGCAGTATTTATATTGAGAAGTGTGCTTTCGACTTCCTTCTCAAGTGCCACTTCCTGCGCTGCTTCGGGACTGATTTGTTCCGGAGCTTCCGTCTTTTCAGGTCTTTTTTCCGCTTTCTGAGACTGGGAGGTTTTAATCACAACTTCCCTTTTAGGTGCAAAAAACGCAGCCTTTACAGCTATTATCGCTGTAACACCCAGACACAGGGCAAGAGAAATGCCCACAAATTTTCTGCCGCTTATCATAACCGCCTCCAAAAGTAGATTCGCCATTTTAAGGCTTTATTTATTTTTGAGTTGCAAAAATCGGGTTAAAACTCTATAATGATATTTGTATACTTTTATATAACTATAACACATTATCTGAAAAACGGGAGAACAAAATGAAAAAATTAAAAATTTTCCCTTTGATTCTGGCAATCTGCCTTGTCTTTGCTTTCGGCGCCCCCGCAGCTTTTGCTCTGGAGGAGCCTAATATCGGCGCTCAGGCCGCAGTTCTGGTGGATACCAGCACTGACTCCATTATATATTCCCGCTCCATGGATGAGCAGCGCGCCCCCGCCAGCCTTACCAAAATCATGACCTCTCTTCTGGCTCTTGAAGCCGTTGAAAAGGGCGAGGCATCCCTTGACGAAATGATTGTGGCACAGGATAACTGCCGTGAGGGGCTTGACGAGGACAGCAGCACCGCCGGAATTGTTCCGGGTATGTCCCTTTCTTTAAATGAGCTTTTATACAGCATCCTGCTTTCATCCGCAAACGAAGCATGTAACATCATTGCAGCGAGAATTGACGGCAGTGTTGAGGCCTTTGTTGAGCACATGAACCAGAGAGCAGCGGAGCTGGGCTGTACAAACACCAACTTTGTAAACACCAACGGTCTTCCCGCAGAAAACCATTACAGCTCTGCATACGACCTTTATCTTATCACAAAGGAAGCAATTAAGCACCCGCTTTTCCTCGAAATATGCGATACAAAAAGCTATACTTCCGCCCTGCCGGAGATCAACAACGGCAAGCCCATGGAAAACTCCAACGCCCTCATAAACCCCAATTCCCCTTACAACGTGAATGACTACGTTTATAAGTACGCAATCGGCGTAAAGACCGGCTACACCAGAGCTGCCGGCTACTGCCTTATCTCTACCGCCCAAAAAGACGGCATGAACCTGGTTGCAGTTGTTCTGGGCTGTGACGGCTGGCTTAACGCTCAGATTGAGGAATACAAGAACTTTGAAGATTCTATCACCCTTTATAACTGGGCCTTTGATAACTTTGAATATCAGACCGTTATAAACGCATCCCAGCCTCTGGGTAAAACCAATCCCATCGAAAACGCAGCCGGAAAAGGAGTTGCAATTTTAAAGCCCGAAAAGAATATTGAGCTGCTGCTGCCCAAGGAGCTTACTCCTGAGGATATAGAGGTTGTGCCCTCCCTCAATTCCGAAACTCTTGAGGCACCTATTGCCGCCGGTACCGTTCTGGGTAAGGCAAAGGTCTTTATAGACGGTAAGGAATACGGAACCATTAACCTTGTTGCAAGTGAGGATGTTGAGCTTTCCGGCGGACTTGTGTTCATGCAGAAGCTTAAGGCCTTCTTCTCCCAGACATGGCTCATAGTTCTGCTGAGTATAGTGATTATAGCAGGCGGCGGCTTCCTCGCCCTTTACCTCCACTATCGCCACTTAAGAAATGAGCACATCAAAAAGCGCAGACTTATGGAACAGCGCAGAGCCGAAGAGGAACGCAGAAAGTGGGAAGAGGAAAACGGCGTGACCGACCCCGACATTTCATATGAGGACGACCTTTATTCCGGCATTAACTTCTCCGACATAACCAAAGACGACATCGGTTCCTCCTCCGAATACGAGGAAGAGCTTATGAAGGAATACGAAGAAGAACAGGACTTCCGCAGCTACGGAAGTGACGGAACCGACTCCCTTTTAGACTTTGACTGGGACGACATAGTAAAATAACAGATCTTAATGACCGCACGGCAATCCGTGCGGTCAATCTTAAAATACAGGAGGCGGCAGAATGTACAGACCCCTTGCAGATGAAATCAGACCCGACAGCATCGACGATGTAGTAGGTCAGAAGCATATATTAGGCGAAGGCGCAATGCTCCGGCGTATAATTGACAGCGCACAGATACCCAACATGATTTTCTACGGTCCCTCCGGCACCGGAAAAACCACTGTCGCCCGCATCATAGCCCAGAAAACCAACCGTACACTGAGAAAACTCAACGCCACTACGGCGGGCATTGCTGATATAAAGCAGATAATTGACGAGCTGGACACCTTTCTGACCCCCGGCGGTGTGCTTTTATATCTGGACGAGATACAGTATTTCAACAAGAAACAGCAGCAGTCCCTTCTTGAATTTATAGAGGACGGACGCATCACCCTTATAGCATCAACCACCGAAAATCCCTATTTCTGCGTGTTTAACGCAATACTCAGCCGTTCAACGGTGTTTGAATTCAAAGCCGTTCCCACCTCTGAGATTGAAAAGGCAGTAACAAGAGCGGTGGGTATTATGAACTCCCGCCGTGAAACTCCGGCAAAGCTTGAAGACGGCGTTATAAAAAGAATCGCAATGTCCTGCGGCGGCGATGTACGAAAGGCGGTAAACTCTGTTGAGCTGCTTTTCTCCGCCTCCTTCGACAGGGACATTATAACTCTTGCCGATGCCACCGCCATTTCCCAGAAAAGCGCCATGCGCTACGACAGAGAAGGAGACGAGCATTTCGACATTCTCTCCGCCCTTATGAAGTCGCTCCGCGGCTCCGACCCGGACGCTGCCCTTCATTATCTGGCAAGACTTCTTGAGGTGGGAGACCTCACCGGCGCGTGCCGGCGTATTCTCTGCTCCGCCAGTGAAGATATTGGACTTGCCTATCCTCAGGCGGTTCCAATAGTGAAAGCCTGTGTGGATTCCGCTCTCCAGTTAGGTCTGCCGGAGGGCAGACTCCCCCTTGCAGAGGCATGTATTTTACTTGCCACATGGCCTAAATCCAACTCCTCATATAAGGCAATAAACAAGGCCCTTGCAGATGTAAAGGCAGGCAGAACCGGCAACATCCCCCGCGAGCTTCAAAATGTCCACGCAGACGGCACCGGCTTTGAGCGTGAGCAGGGCTACAAGTACCCCCATGACTATCCCGGTCACTGGGTACGCCAGCAGTATCTGCCGAATGAAATTAAAAACACCCGCTATTACGAATACGGCGACAGCAAGATAGAGCAGCTTGCAAAAAGCTACTGGGACGAGATAAAGAAATAGGAGAGTGCCATGGATATTCAGGTAGGGGATATTTTAACCATGAAAAAAGCCCATCCCTGCGGCAGCAGAGAGTGGGAGGTTTTAAGAGTGGGCGCAGACTTCAAGCTCCGCTGCACCGGCTGCGGACATGAGGTAATGGGTCCCCGCTCCAAATTTGAAAAGAGCATAAAACAGGTGAAGCGGTGAACTATACATATATTCTCCGCTGCGCCGACGGTACTTTATACACCGGCTGGACAAACGACCTCCCGGCAAGGCTTAAAGCCCACAATTCCGGCAAGGGTGCAAAGTACACCAAAAACCGTCTGCCGGTGGAGCTTGTATACTTCGAGGAGTTTTCCGCAAAAGAGGAAGCCATGAGCCGTGAATGGCACATAAAAAGGCTTAAAAGAGCGGAAAAGCTGGAACTTATAAGAAAAAGCGCATTGTGATAATCACAATGCGCTTTTTCTTATTTTGCAGTTAAAGTAAAGCTCTTAACCCCGTTTGAAAGGCTGTATTCATTTCCGCTTTGCAGCTCGGGGTGAGTGAAAATTACGCATCTGCAAGCGGTGCCGCTCTGAATCTGGGCAAAGCTTTCAACAGAAACGGTACTTCCCTTTGAAGCTTCAAATTCTCCCGCCAGCATGGGAACGTTGGCAATGTTTTCCACATCATAAAGCTCCTCATTCTGGAGAACCAGAGCCATACCGCCGGTGAGCTCGATTTCATCGGAGTTGAGGCCCTGTTTATAGGCACTCACGTAAATCTCGCCGCCGCTCTGCTCAATCTTCTTTACGGAGCTGATCTTGCTGTCCCCTGCCTGTATGCCGTCACCGGCTGAAATAACATTAAGCTTTCCGCCGCTGATTATAACAGCATTGAGAGCTTTAACGCCGTTATCGGCAGCGTTGATTTCAGCATTGCCGCCTGTAATGTTAAGCACATCCAGCGCTTTAATACCATCGCCGCCCTTGGCAGTGATATTTATTATTCCGTCCTCAAGGGTAACTTCGGCAGCAGAGGAAATTCCGTCGCCCTCGGCGGTGATTTCCGCCTCGCCGCCGCTTATGGTTATAAAGCCTTTGCCCTCTTTTTTATTGGAGCTGGTCTTTATGCCGTCATTTCCGGCAGTAACGGAGAGCTTGCCGCCTTTAAGTTCAAAGGACTCGGATGCACGAATGCCGTTATTTACAGCCAATACCGTAATATTCCCTGAATTTATATCAAGGTCATCCTTGCAGCCTATGCCGTTATTTATATAACCCTTTATATTGAGACTGCCCGTTCCCTCTATATCCAAATCATCCTCGGAGAAGATTACCGAGCCCTTGGCGTTCTGCTCATCAAAGGGGCTGCCCTCAGTGCCTGATATAAGGCTGTTTTCGCTGCCCTCTTTAAGCTCTATTCTGGTATTTTTTGCCTGCTGCACATAAATTGCAGCGCCGTCGGGATTTTCCACATTAACTCCGTTAAGAACAAGGATCACATCATCCTGAGCATTGCCCGCATCAACTAAGATACTGCCGCGAAGCTCTCCGCTGAGGGTATAGGTTCCGGCGCCGGTAATGCTTAAAACTCCGTCCTTAAAGCTGCATCCGTCGCCCTGAATTGCGGCATTATCCCCTGTTAATTCAACTGTGGTTTCTTTGCCGTTTCCGCCGCTTTCACCACAACCTGCAAGCAGCCCCAGCATAAGAGTCAGAACAAATATAAGAGATAAAACTTTTTTCATTTTCTTTTCCTCAAAGAGACTCATTGTCCATTTCTTTTCCGCAGATTATGTTGAGGTTTCCGTTGCGGCAGCGTATATCGTCTATAAACTGCTTGCTGAGCTTATCTTCCTTAAGCTCTATCATATATGTAAGCTCATACAGGGTGCCCATGTTGGTGGTGCGTACCTTTACAAGCTCGTGGCTTCTGGTGTACTGCCGGAACAGATCGTCAAACAGTCCGTCATAATCAAGATTTTCGGGTATGGTAATTTTAAGCTGGCGCTGAGCACTTCCCGCTTCTCCAAAGCGAAAACCGCTGAGCAGCAGGGCGAAAGCAGAGATTATCACAAAGAACACCGCCGCTATACCCACATAGCCCATGCCGCAGGAAAGTCCTACTGCCACAGTGAAGAAAAGAGCTGTAATCTCTCTGGCGCTGCCCGGTGCACTTCTAAATCTTACAAGAGCAAATGTACCTGCAACTGCAAGACCCGCTCCTATATTTCCGTTTACCATCATTATTACCAGTGTCACTACCGGCGGCAGCAGAGCCAGAGACTGTGCCCATGAGCTGCTGTGGCTGTGGCCTCTGGTAAAGACCAGTGCGCTGAGCAAGCCTAACACAATAGAGCTCATAAGGCAGATTATAAATGACAGTAAAGTAATTTCGCTTCCTATTACACTTTCAAACATAAGTATTCACTCCGTCCAAATATTTCTCCAGTATATGATATTTATAGCAGTTTCCGTATTTTGAGAAACCGCTGGGATACACTTCGCACCGGCTGAGAAGCTCCGCCAGCCACATGGGGGCTGCACCGGGGATTTTAATCTCCATAACTATCTCCCCGTTCCGGAGGAGATTTTCTCCCTGACTTCCGCAGGTAAGGCGGAGATTGTCCTCACGCCACCGGATGTCCTTATCAAAGGTTATTCTAAGCTCCGGATTATCCACCGCCACAAAAGCCAGTCTGTCGCAGGCAATAAACACCTTGGGACTGGGATTGTTCATCTTTAAAAACCAGTCAATTTCCCGTATCATCTGACTGTCCATGGGGGCGGGTGCCTCACCTGCAAGGTAAAGTTCAGCCTCCTTTGCAGTCATGGTGACACGCCTTTTATATACAATACCTTTATACTTCTTCTTAAGCTCCACAAATACCATGTCATTGTCTTTAGGTGCATTGTAGCTTCTCACTCTCAGCTTTTCCTTATATACCGGCTCCTCTATGGAGTTTCGGATAAGGCTGTAATCGTCGCTGTCGTAGTATATGCTGCAAACAGTGGAGCTGTAATATTCATCAGGCTTTATGTAGTTTTTCAGCGCCTCCCGCAGTACAGCATACTGCTCTGCGGTGAGAAAATATTTTTTCTCGTACCGTTTAAAGGTGAGCTTTGTGGCTCCCATTTTTATCCTCCTGTGAATTTATCCTTATTGTCCCAGACAGCGCGCCTGCTGTTCATCGCTGAGGCCCGCAAAATTACAGAACCTGTTGACGGCAATATTATGCCAATCTTTTTCGGTGAACAGGGCTTTCAGATATTCTATATTCCACTGCCAGCTGTCAACAGTGTCGTTTAACAGCTCATGGTCACGGGGCACTTCCGGCGCAATAATTCCGGTAAGCCTGTCTATTTCCGCAATCACGCTTTCGTCTGTGAGCACGGAATTGAAAAGCTCCGCTCCTCTTTCTGCAAGTTTATCCTTAAACTCCTGATTTTTAAGAAGTCTCAGAATAACAGAGGAAATATTTGTGGAATCCTGAGTAAAGCTTAAAAAAATGCTGTCATAGCTGTCATAAGGGTCGCTGAACGTACTGTCCAGATCATAGAAAATCAGGCGCCATTTTCCGTCGGCCTCCGGTGAGCGGCAGAATTTCAGGTTGCCCGAACCCAGATCCTTATTGCAGAAATAGCCCTCCAGAATCATCCAGTCCACAAGGCTGTCCACATCCATCATGGCGCAGAGCTTGTCGTAATTCTCTTTAAGGCTCATATCATTCTGGTAGCAGAAATTATAAACATCATTATAAAGGTTGCTGCCGTAATAGGGGTTTGCATCTATAAGCTCAACGCTTTCCTTGCTGACCCCGGCAAGGGTTGAATAGTGGGCCGCATTGGGCTTTTCCATAAGTGCATATATGCCGTTATATTTTCCGTCCACATACAGAACGCAGTATTTGCTTCTCTGGCTGATAACCGCATCACTTGCCTGAAGGCACAGATTCTGGCACAGCTCATTTTTTATAATGCTGCGTATCTGATCCTGTCCGCCTCTTAAAAGCAGGTTATGAAATTCAGTAACACCGCCGCCGAAAATGTCATAATTCAAGGTTTCGGCACCGTATGCCCCTCTGAATTTAAGGCTCATATTCTTCTTTTCAAAAATAAGGCTTGAAAAGCCGTGCATTTCTATGCCGCAGGGCATGGTGAATGTTCCGTCTGCATCATAATAGGAGATGCTGGCAGGAACCTCCTGCCACTTATCGCCGTTGCTGTAAATTTCGTGAAGCTTTGCCCTGTTATCGCTCACAAGGCTTAAAACCGGCAGACTGTGGCCCTCGTTTATTATGCAGCTCACATTAAGAACTCTGCTTGACATAGCGCCTTCTTCAAAGCAAGCCGCCCTTATAACTCCGGTTTCAGTCATTTCAACAGGGGCATTATAAAGGGGACTGTTTAAATCAGGTCTTGAACCGTCGGTGGTGTAATGCATCTCTCCCTCGCCGGAAAGCTCCACTTTTACGCTGTCAACGCCCTCGCTTACACCGCCGCCGCTTATAAGTACCGGCATCCGGGAAACACGGCGGTCGCCTTCAATGTTTCTGCTGTCGGGAGTGGGGCGGGAAATGTAAAACCAGCCTTTTTCGTTTTCAACTCTGCCGTAGCTGCAATTATAGGGAATATCACGAAGATAGGCATAGTCAATAATCTTCCCGGCTGAGTTTACAAGATACAGCTCCTCGGCATAGGAATCCAGAGACAACAGCTCTTCATCGGGATATACAGCTGCAATCTCCCCCGGCATCAGCAGTCTGTCGGGCAGGGGGTATTTTTTTGATTTATCAAGATTATCGGTAAGGTAAAAGCCGGAAAGCTCTATACTTTCATCGGAAAGATTTTTAACTTCCACCCAGTCGCTTCTGCCCTCAGGGGGTCTGCCGGACTGGTCAAAGCTTGAAACTGCGACCTCATTTATGGAAATAGAACCTTTCGGCTCAAGAGTATTCTGGAAAAGCTCATAGCCATCAGCTGAGTTTTCAAAACCGGGGGTAGGGTAGAGGCTCTTTTCAAAATTGCCCTCATCATTTAAGCAAAAGCTGCCCTCGCCCTGAGTTTCCCCACACTCTCCGCTCATAACAAGACTGCCGTTTACATCATAAAGGCAGACTTTTTCACACTGAGAAAGGGAAAAATCCGTGTGGAGAGTTTCCGCTCTTTCCTTGCCGGAGGCAAAAACCACTATTCTCTCGTCTGCCTCAAGGCTGATTTCAGGCAGAACCCAGCCGGCTTTGCCCTCGTCATCGGATAAACTCCAACCGCCGAGCTCTACACTTTCGCCAGATATATTGTGCAGCTCTATCCAGTCGGGGAAATCCCCGTCCTCATCCATAAAGCAGCCCTTGTTTTGCGGCATGAACTCGCTTATAACAATTTTCCCGCTCATAGGTGCAGGCTTTTCACTTTCAGTCTGCCGCGTATTTTCCGGCGCGGATTTTACCGAAACCGCAACTATAAGCGCCGCCAGAAGCAGGCCTGCTATGATGCCGAGAATAAGTTTATTTTTTATAAAAAAGGATTTAGCTTTCTCCATTACTCCTCCATGTGTTTAAAACCCTTTAAAGCACATAAAAATACATTATATTATACTCCATAACCACATAAGGTGTCAACGTTTGGACATAGCTGTAAAAGCTGCACGAACAGCGAAATTCCCCTATTCTCAGATTGCAAAGAAGCCGTAAAATTGTTATAATGAAATTTAAATGTAAATCTTTTTACGCTTACTCTCAGGAGATCTTATATATGAAAAACATTTTGATGATAGGTACCGGCGGAACAATAGCCTCTGAAATGGGTTCAAGCGGCTTAAGCCCCGAACTCAGCCCGGAGCAGCTTTTACACTATGTTCCCGCAATATCCAAGCTATGCAATGTGGAGTTTATCTCCCTTTTCAGTCTGGACAGCACGAATATTGCTCCCCGGCACTGGATAGAGGTAACAAGAGCCATTGAGGAAAATTACGATAAATACGACGGCTTTGTGATAAGCCACGGCACAGACACCATGGCATACACTGCCGCCGCCCTTTCCTATATGATACAGGGTGCTAAAAAGCCCATTATCATTACCGGCGCTCAAAAGCCCATAAACTACGATTCCACCGACTCAAAGCTCAATCTTATGGATGCTTTCACCTGTGCCTGCTCTGAGGTGCTCCACGGTGTTGCAATAGTTTTCAGCGGCAGAGTTATCACCGGCACCCGTGCCAGAAAAACCTGCTCCAAAAGCTTTGCCGCCTTTTCAAGCATCAATTTCCCCGACCTTGCAAGCCTCCATGACCACAGGCTTATGTGCTACATTTCGCCGGAATATAATGAAAAGCCCGCATTTTTCCACGAGCTTGGCGAAAATATCGGCCTTATAAAAATGGTTCCCGGCACCGACCATGAGCTTCTGGAATTTATGCTCCAGAGAAAGGATGCCCTTATTATCGAGTGCTTCGGTGTAGGCGGTCTGCCCTCATATGATGACGACAAGCTGTTTGAGGTTATCCGCCACTATACAAAGCGGGGCAAATTCATAATAATGACCACTCAGGTGCAGAACGAGGGCTCCGACCTTTCCGTTTACAGTGTAGGCCACCGGCTTAAATCAAATCCCTCCGTGCTTGAAGCCTATGACATGACCACCGAGGCCGCTTACGCCAAAATGATGTGGATACTGGCTCAGACAAAGGAGCCTGATACCGTTGCAAAGCTTTTCTACACCCCCGTTGCAAACGACATTTTATACAGAGGTTAAGAAATGAATAAAGTTATAATCATAGGTGGCGGAGCCTCCGGCATGATGGCCGCCCTCACAGCCGCCGAAAATAAAGATAATAAAGTTACGCTCCTTGAGCGGCAGCAGCGGGTGGGAAGAAAGCTTCTCTCCACCGGAAACGGCCGCTGCAATCTTACAAATATTTACGCCGAGGGTAAAAATTACCACGGTGAGCAGGCAGAATTTGCCCTGCCCGCTTTAAACGCCTTTCCTCCCGAAAAAGCGCTGGAATTTTTCCACTCCCTCGGTCTTTTAACCGTAACTGAACCCTCCGGCAGAGTCTATCCCCTTTCCGACTCTGCAAACAGCGTTCTGGATGTGCTGCGCTTTGCCATGGATAAGGCAGGAATTGAGCTTCGCACCTCATGCACCGTAAAGGAAATTGCAAGGGGCAAAAAGGGCGGATATGAGGTATACACCGACGACGGCAGACTGGATGCAGACTACCTTATAGTTGCCTGCGGCGGTGCAGCCGGCGCAAAGCTTGGCGGCGTTATGGACGGCTATGAGCTTTTAAAGCCTCTGGGCCACAAGCGCACAAAGCTTCTGCCCTCCCTTGTTCAGCTTATATGCGAGGGTGATTTTACCCGCAGCTTAAAGGGTGTCCGCTGTGACTGTGCACTGAAGCTCGACGGCGGCGAATACGAAGGGGAGAGCGTGGGCGAGCTTCAGTTTACCGAAAACGGCATTTCCGGCCCCGCCGCCTTTGAAATTTCCCGTGCCGCTTCCTTTGCAGGCCAGGGCGAGGTACACATAGATTTTCTCAGAAAATACAGCCTTTCCGATGTGGAAAACCTGCTTAAACTCCGCCGTGACAGCTGCCCCGAGCTTGAAGCAGGAGAGCTTTTAACCGGTATGCTCCACAACCGTCTGGGCCGTATGCTTGTTAAATTCTCAGGAGCAGGTGTTAATTCACCCCTTAAAGCCCTGTCCGACGGTGATATTAAAAAGCTCGCCGCGTTGTGCAAGGACTTTGTTTTAAAGCTCAAAGGCACAGAGGGCTTTGATAAGGCTCAGGTTACGGCAGGAGGCATAAAGACCACAGGCTTTAACCCCGACACTATGGAAAGCTGGTTTATGCCCGGACTTTTCGTGTGCGGAGAGCTGCTGGATATAGACGGAGACTGCGGCGGCTTTAATCTGCAATGGGCATGGGCCAGCGGCAGACTGGCAGGGAGGCTTGGAAAATGATATTAGTCAGAAAACTCAGACTTAATCCCAAGGAAAAACTTTCCGTGCTGGAAAAAAGGGGAGCGAAGAGGCTCCACATTTCCGATAAACAGATAAGCTCCTTCAAGCTTATTAAAAAATCTCTGGATGCACGGCATAAGGACGATATACACTACATTTGCTCCGTGGCTTTCAGCCTTAAAACTGATGAGCAGGCTGTGATCAAAAAGATAAACTCTCCGGACGTATCGGTGTACAATGAATTTATATATGAAATTCCGGAAGTTTCGCCGGAAAAGCACCCTGTTGTTGTGGGCTTCGGCCCCGGCGGCATGTTCGCCTCCCTCATTCTGGCAAGAGCCGGAGCAAAGCCCATTGTCATTGAGCGGGGCATGGAGGCTGCACAGCGGAAAGCCGCTGTTGACGCTTTTAAAAGCGGCGGCAAGCTTAACTCCGACTGCAACATTCAGTTCGGTGAGGGCGGTGCCGGAACATTTTCCGACGGCAAACTGAACACCGGCGTAAAAGATAAGCGCATGAGCTTTATGCTTGAGGAGTTCGTAAAGCACGGCGCACCGGAAAACATACTTTATGACGCAAAGCCCCATATCGGCACCGACATTTTAATAAATGTGGTGCAGAATATAAGAAAAGAAGTAATCTCTCTGGGCGGCGAGGTTCGCTTTAACACCAAGTTTACCCGCCTTATAACCGAAGGCGGCGCTTTAAAGGGTATTGAGCTTGAAACTCCCGAGGGCATGGAAGCTTTGGACTGTGACCGTCTCATTTTAGCCATAGGCCACTCAGCCAGAGACACCTTTGAAGCTCTCAACGCTCAGGGTGTTCCCATGGAGCGGAAGGCATTTTCCATGGGTGTCCGCATAGAGCACAAGCAGAAAGACATTGACTTTTCCCAGTACGGCAGGGAAAGAGGCTCTCTCCCTCCCGCCGATTACTCTCTCAACGTGCATTTGCCCGACGGAGGCAGCGCCTACACCTTCTGCATGTGCCCCGGCGGCGAGGTTATTGCCGCAGCCTCCGAGGAGGGCGGCATATGCACCAACGGCATGAGCTATTCCGGCAGAGCCGGTGAAAACGCCAACTCTGCCCTGCTTGTTACTCTCCACACTGAGGATTTCCCCGGCGAAGGTGTTCTTACAGGCATGTACTGGCAGAGAGAGCTGGAAAGAGCGGCTTACTCTTTAAGCGGCTGCTATAAAGCTCCCGCTCAGCTTGTAGGCGATTTCCTTTTGCACAGGAAAAGTGAGGGTGCAAAATCCGTAACCCCCAGCTATCTTCCCGGTGTTCACTGGTGCGAGCTGCACGAAATTCTGCCGGAAAAAATCAGCTCCGTTCTTGAAAAGGCTATTCCCGAGCTTGATAAGAAGCTCAGCGGCTTTGCAAATCCCGAAGCTGTGCTCATCGGCCCCGAAACACGCTCCTCCTCTCCCGTCCGCATACTGAGAGGAAAGGAGCTTTGCTCCGACATTTCCGGCCTTTACCCCTGCGGCGAAGGTGCGGGCTATGCGGGCGGCATCGCCTCTGCGGCTCTAGACGGTATGCGCTGCGCAGAAGCTCTTATAAAATCATTATAATTTACTCAGCACCTGTCGGAGCAGAATTTCCGGCAGGTGCTGTTATTGTTTTTTGCCCTTTTTTATGTTATTATATTAAACGCTATTTTATCAGCACTTTTCAGGCGGAGGTATTTTAATGGACTGTATTTTATTTGCTTTAAAGCTGATGCTTTTATTTATCTCAAATGCAGGCTTCTGGAGCTTTGCATACAGGAAAACCGGCATCCGCTCTGCCTTTATACCTGTTTTCACTGCGGCATGTCAAATATTCGTTCTGTTCTTCGCCGGAATTTTCAACATTCTGCCCATTGCCGCCGCTGTCATCTTCATTTCCGGAATTGTTCTCTTTTTCCTCTTGCTCCGCCGCGAGGGTAGAGCAGCACTTGGCATTTTTGCATTGCCGGAATACATTTTCTGTTTTGCAGGCGTGATTTTATGCGCCTTCATTCTAAACGGCGCTGTTTTAAATAACTACGATAACTTTTCCCACTGGGGCCTTGTTGTAAAGCAGATGCTTATGACAGACAGCTTCCCCAGTTTCCACACTCCCGTTATTGAGTACGCAGCATACCCGCCGGGCGCTTCATCCTACATTTATTACTTTGCAAGGATTGTGGGAAATCAGGAATGGATATACATGCTGGCACAGGCAAGCCTCCAGATTTTCTGCCTGATGCCCCTGTTCTCCCTTGTTAAAAAGCACCGGGCTTTAAGCTGCATACTCATCATACTTCTCAGCAATTATCTTTTTGTTTCCGGCGTTGTGATGAACGATCTGTCAGTTGACACCATGCTGCCCCTATTCGGTATGTGCACACTGTTTTTTGCCTATACCCACTGCCTCACCCCCGCTCTTAAGGGCGTGGAAAAGACGGATTTATATATTTACTGCCTTATTCCCATGCTTGCAGGCGCATGGACCATTAAAAACGCCGGCATATTTTACGTTGCACTTGCAGCCGTAATGCTGCTGATAATCTTCTTTAAGTGCAGAAAATACCGCCGCTCTGCCGCCGTATGCTTTGTATCCCCCTTTATCATGTATCTGCTGTGGAAAAAGCACTGTGACTATGTTTTCGTAAATGCGGCAGGCTCAATGCATGCAATGACACCGGAAAACTACCTCTGGCAGCTGAAAGAGAAAACAGCCGAGGACATTTCAAACCTTGCCTCTTCCCTTTTTGAATTTTCCTTTGTTTCCCCCTCATTCTGGGCGCTTCTGGCAATGCTTGTAATTATGGGAATTGTAGTTTTCATATTTAACCGCAATCTCAAAAAGGATTACTTTAAATTCCTTGCCATAGAGGCGGGAGTATACATTTTATATATGATTGGACTTCTTGGTATGTACATCTTCTCCATGCCTACCTACGGCGGCATTGCGGGAGCGGAGCGCTATCAGATGTCCGTATTTACAGCCCTTGTCTATCTCTGCAGCATATTCATGCTCTATCTGCTGTCGGAAATTGAAAGCAGAAACGCTTTTGCAGGAGCTTACACCATTGTGCTTGCCGCTTTTATAGTGTTCTGGAATATGAGCTGCGGCGGGTTTGCGCATATTTTCACCCTTACCGGTGATACTACCGAGAGAATGTGGCTGCAAAACGCCAAGGAGGAATACGATATTCCCGAAGAAAGCTCCTATCTCATATTTACCGAAAGCCCCGAAAACTCCTATCTTTTCTATGTGGGAAAGTATTTGTTTAATTCATGCGAAATTACCTCCCTACACATCACCTCTCCCGAAGCACTGGAGGATATACCCCAAAGAGAATACATTCTGGTGCAGGACACTGAAAATGAGCTTGTACAGCAGTGGCTTCACGAAAACTTCCCCGGCTGGCAGGGTGATGAGCTTATTATAAACAGATAAAAATTATGGATTCAGAAAAACCGCCGCTTTTCCCGATAAATCGGCGGTTTTGTTCATTGACGGCGCTCCCTTTAAATGTTAAAATATAGACCATTAGTGGAAACACCACATCAAAAATATTTTCAAAGGAGAGCAATATGATTACTTTAAAGGATCTGACCGTAAAAGAAGTTCTGGACAATCCCAAGGCCTACGCCGTACTGGAAGAGCTGGCGCCCAAGCTTGTAAAAATGCCCGTTTTAAAGCTGCTCACCAAGAAAAACTGCGGCGAAATTTTCGACAGAGTCGTTAATAAGAAGCTGCTTCCCAAGGAGACCGCCGATGAGATTGCAAGACGCATTGAGGTTCTTTACAACTGACAGAGAAAACTTTTATCTGCCGCCGTTTCGGGGCGGTTCCTGAAAGATAATAAAAAGCTGGGTGCTTGCCCCGCAGGATGTTTTTGGGGAATAGGGTACAGTCTGATAGCTGTACCCTATTTTCGTTTAAAAACAGCACGTAAAAAGCGGAGTGTATCATTGATACACTCCGCTTTTAGTTTTTTATGCAGCGTGTTTATTTCACGCTGCGGCTCTTTGCCACCAGATATTCCGCAAAGTCGCAGATTTTTATTCTTGCGTCTGCGGGAATTCCGCTCTTCTGCTTTTCCAGCATTTTTTCCACTTCTTTGGGCTTATCCAGCTTTTTAAGTGCCGCCCGCATGGTCCAGCCCTGTTTATTCACCCGGACGCTCATTCCCTTTTTCTTGAAATAGCGCACATTATGGCTCTCGCAGCCGGGGATAGGTGACATGTGTATGCAGGGCACTCCGGCAACTGCCGCCTCTGTGGAGGAAAGGCCGCCCGGCTTTGAAATAAACACATCGCAGGCCCGCATATACATTGCCATTTCATTGGTATGCTTTAAGAGTATTATTTTTCTTCCGTATTTTTTCTCAAGCTTTCGGTAGAGCTTTTCATTATTGCCGGAAATAACTATAATCTTGGCATACATAAGATTTTTTTCAAAATACTTCAAAATATTATCTATGGTCTTGTCTATATGACCCGCGCCTATGCTTCCGCCTGCAAGAAGCAGATACTTTCTCATAGGCTCTAAGCCCAGCTGCTTTCTGGCCTCAGCCTTGCTCATATGGCTTTCAAAGGCAGGTGACACAGGAATTCCCAGCGGTGCAAGCTTTTCCTCCGGTATACCGCGGCGTATGAAATCATGAGCCTGTTCGGCTCCGGGAATAACATAATAGTCGCAGTTTGTTTCCTCGGTAAAGGGGATGCACACATAGTCCGTTGCAACATAAATACTGGGGGGCAGCTTCTTTTTATTCTTTTTAAGATAGGTTATAAGCTCTGCCGGATAAAGGTGGGTTGCGATTATAACATCAACGGGATTTTCCTTTAAATACTCGCCCAGCTTTTTGGCAACTGCGATATTGGCATAATACACCGGTGAATTCATCGGTACCATACGCACCAGATTGCCGAGAGAATAAATAAAGCCGAACATTCTGGGTGAAAACTGCACCATTTTAACATAGGTGCTGCCTATCTCCTTTGCAAGCTTATGGCTTACAAGCTCGTAAGGGTCCATCATTACCACATGATGTCCCCTGCTTTCAAGCTCTGTCTTCAAGGCCTTTGCGGCTGCATTATGTCCGCCGCCGGTGCTGCATGAAAGAATCAGTGCCTCCATAAAAATTTCACCTCAATTTTTTCTCTCTTTTCCTCGCTCAGATGGAAACGCAGGAACACAAAAAGGCTTATGAGTATAAAGCCAAGTGCGAGACCGGGAAAGGGGCTTTTTATAAGGAAAGTGACGCTTACGCAGAAATATACCAGCAGGGTTTTATAAAAGTCAGGTTTAATTACGATTATTACTGAAAACAGCACAAAGAATATGGCAAGCATCAGCGCGGGGTAAATGTAGGGCAGAAAGCCCAGCAGCACGCCGAATGTAACCGCAATTCCCTTGCCGCCCTTAAAATGGCGGTAAACAGGGAACATGTGGCCAAGAACAGGGGCCAGCAGCACCAGTGCCGTGCCTATTTCATTTACAAGCACATTCTCGCAGGTATTGTTGCTGAGACATATGGCAACGGGAACCAAGCCCTTTAACACATCTCCCGCAAGAGTCAGCAATCCGCAGCTGACGCCTCCGTTTTTAAAGGCATTGGCAGCACCGGGGTTTTTATCCTCAGATTCGCTCACAACGTCCTTATCAAATAATTTTCCGAAAATCGGCGCAAACAGAATTCCGCCTAAAAGATAGCCCAAAAGGGCAAAACACAAAAAATAAAGCATACTCAGCTCTCCCTGCCGCTCATATAGGCTTTAAGAACGAATTCATAAACCGGCATAATCTGAGTATAGCCCTCTACAAGAATTTCCGGCAGCTCACTTTTCAGGATGTCTCCGCCGTAATCCTTTGAACACTCAAGGCTCAGCCACTTGCGGTTATAGAATTTATTTATAACTTCGCCCTTATCTCCCTTTATCCTCTTATATTCCTCTCCCTTTATAAAATATTTATTAAGTTTCAGGAACTTTTTTGCAATTCTCTCAAACTGAGCCGGATTTGCGTCAATGGCGTTTCTGAATGCGGCCATATCTGCGCTTCTGGCGCCGTGAAACCCCATACCGTAGCGGTACCCGGCAGCACCGATTTCAAAATACAGGCTGGGTGCCTCGTCTCCTGCCTCAAAGGGGCGCATGGAAAACCACATTCTCTCCTTGTAGGGGCCTCTGCCGAAAAGTCTCCGGGCGTCCCTGTAAATTCTGGACACGTGCATGTCCCAGTTATATTCGGTAAACTTTTCAGCCATAAGCACCTGTGTCTCCCCTGCAAGTGCCTCCAACGGTTTTTTTAAGCAGCGCTCAAACTGCGCTTTATGTTCAAGAAACCAGGGTCTTTCATTATTAAAGGTAAGATCCCACAGAAAATCACTGGTTTCCTTTGTAAATCCTTCAAACATATCCTTGAATCTCCTGTTTAATTTTGAATATTATATAGATTAGCACATCTACTTACAATATTCAACAAAGCGCTTGTCTCGCACTGTACATTTTTCATTTGCAATGGTATAATAGCGCGTATATATTCGTTTTAGCCCATAAAGAGGCAGAATGGAGCAGATATATGAAAATAATAATCGCCGGGGCAGGTAAGATCGGCCACTCGGTTGCCGAAATTCTCTCCGATGAAGGCCACGATATAACCGTTATTGATCGTGACCCCGACACTATCAGCCTTCTATCAAACACTCTTGATGTAATTTGTGTGGAGGGCAGCGCTACCAACTCCGAAACCCTTCTGGAGGCCGGCGCAGATCACGCGGATCTGTTGATGGCCGCAACCGAGCATGACGAGGTAAACATGGTTTGCGGAATTTCCGCAAGAAAACTGGGCACAAAGCATGTTATCGCCCGTATCCGTGACCCGGAGTACCTGAGCCAGACGGATTTTCTCCGCGAAGCTCTGGGACTTTCCGTAACGGTAAATCCGGAATTTGAGTGTGCAAGAGAAATCTCCCGCATTCTCCGCTTCCCCAGTGCCGTAAGAGTGGATGCTTTCTCAAAGGGAAGCGTTGAAATCGTTGAGCATAAGCTGGCTTCAAACTGCCGTCTTGACGGCATGAAGCTTAAAGACCTGCCTGCCCGCTACGGTTCCAAGGTGCTTGTAGGTGTTGTGGAACGCGGAAGAGAGGCTATAATACCAAACGGTGATTTTGTACTCAAAAGCGGGGACAAGCTCAGTATTATCGGTAATGCCAAAGAGCTGCGCCGCTTCTTCATTGCCTCAGGACTGTACCATAAGCCGGTAAAAAAGGTTATGATAATGGGCGGCTGCCGCACATCTATCTACCTTACCCGTATGCTTTCCGACTGCGGCATGGATGTTACCCTTATAGAGCGCAGCCGTCAGCGCTGCGACGATCTGTGCGACCTTATTCCCGGAACCCACATCGTCTGCGGTGATGCCACCAGAAGCGATGTTTTAATGGAAGAGGGCATTTTAAGCACCGACGCCTTTGTTGCCCTTACCGGCGATGACGGTGACAACGTTATAACCTCCATGTACGCCAAGAGCTGCAATGTGGGAAAGATAGTTGCAAAGGTAAACAGAGCCCACTTCTCCGATATTTTAGAGCAGTCAGGTCTGGACAGTATAGTCACCCCCAAGCAGATCGTTGCCCAGCAGATTGCCCGTTACGTCCGCGCTATGAGCAATTCCGTAGGCAGCAGCATGGAAACCCTTTACCGTCTTGCCGACGGCAAGGTGGAGGCTCTGGAATTCAAGGTAAGTGAAAATTCCAGATGCGTCGGTCACCCCCTCAAAGACCTTAAGCTTAAGCCGAACATTATAATAAGTGCCCTGATCCGCGGCAACAAGAGCATAATTCCCGACGGTAACACCAAAATTTCAGCCGGTGACCATGCTATAATATTCACATCCGCCGGAAGACTTCAGGCTCTGGACGGAATATTAGAGGCGCGCTGATGAATTACAGAATGATTTTCAAGGTGCTGGGCCTTCTCCTTCTCTGTCTTGCGGGGCTGATGCTCCTGCCGCTTATCGCCGGTTTATGCTACGGCGAAAATGTGCTGAACTTCGTTATAACCATAGTTATAACCTCCCTCTGCGCCCTGATTTTCTCCCGCATTAAGCCCAGAAGCACCGGCATTTTTGCAAGAGAGGGCTTTGTTATAGTTGGTTTGGGCTGGATTCTCATGTCAATGTTCGGGGCTCTGCCCTTTGTAATATCCGGCAGCATACCGAACTACATTGACGCGGTTTTCGAAACCGTTTCCGGCTTTACCACCACCGGCGCTACAATTTTAAACGACATTGAAGCTATGCCAAGAGCCGACCTTTTCTGGCGCTCCTTTACACACTGGCTCGGCGGTATGGGCGTTCTTGTGTTTATAATGGCTGTGCTGCCCATGAGCGGTGAACACTCCATGCACATTATGAGAGCGGAAGTTCCCGGCCCTACGGTCGGAAAGCTTGTTCCCCGCGCCAGAAAGACAGCCTCTATTCTCTATCTTATATACATCGGTCTTACAATTCTTGAGACTGTTTTACTGCTCTGCGGCGGCATGAGCTTTTATGATGCTCTGCTCCACGCTTTCGCAACAGCCGGAACCGGCGGATTTTCAACAAGAGCCGCCAGCATCGGCGCATACAACAGCGTATATATAGAGATGGTAGTGGCTACCTTTATGCTTTTGTTCGGCATTAACTTTAACATGTATTTTCTCCTGCTTATAGGCAGAATAAAGGATGTTTTCAAAAACGAAGAGCTCCGCTGGTATCTGGGTATAGTTGCCGCAGCTGTTCTGGCGCTGGCACTGGGTATTACCAAAATGTACGGCGGCTTTCTCACCGCCCTTCGTCACGCCTACTTTAACGTTGCCACTATAATAAGCACAACCGGCTTCTGCACCGTAGACTTTGATAAATGGCCCGAATACTGCAAGTGGATTATAGTTCTGCTGATGTTCTCCGGCGCATGTGCCGGCAGCACCGGCGGCGGACTTAAGGTTTCCCGTATTGCAATCCTTGCAAAATCCGCTGTAAGGGAAGTAAAGCAGATGATAAGACCCAGAAGCGTGGGACGTGTGGAGCTGGACGGAAAGAGAGTGGATAACGGCGCACTGCGTGCAGTCTCCGTATTCTTCATTCTCTATATGTTCCTGCTTTTAACCAGCACTTTCCTCGTTTCCTTTGACGGGCTTGACCTGTCCACAAACTTCACAGCTTCCCTGTCCTGCCTGTCGAATATAGGCCCCGGCCTTTCCGCCGTAGGCCCTACTGGAAATTTTGACATTTTCTCTTACCCGTCAAAAATTGTCCTGTCCTTCGCCATGCTGCTGGGACGGCTGGAAATATTCCCGATTTTAGTGCTTTTCTCAAAGCACACATGGAAGAACTGATATGAAAAGGAATTTTAGACTCCGCCCCGCTCAGATAATCGTAATCTGCTTTTTCCTTATGATTTCTGTGGGAACAATTTTGCTGATGCTGCCCATTTCCTCCCGCGACCCAGGCAGCGCTCCATTTGAAACCGCACTTTTCACCGCCACATCCGCGGTGTGCGTTACAGGCCTCATTATTGAAGATACCGCCCAGTACTGGACAAGCTTCGGTCAGGCTGTTATTATACTTTTAATACAGGTAGGCGGCATGGGTGTTGTAACGGTGGGCGTTATCCTTATGATGTTTTCCGGCAGAAAAATCGGAATTCGTCAGCGCTGGATAATGCAGGAATCTATTGCAGCCCCTCAGGTTGGCGGAATTGTCCGCATGACCGGCATGATACTTTTTACTACCATGCTTGTGGAGCTTGCCGGTGCTGTTTTAATGGCCTTCCGCTTTATTCCCCAGTACGGAATAGGGCGGGGAATATGGTTTTCCGTTTTCCACTCAATTTCCGCCTTCTGCAACGCAGGCTTTGACCTTATGGGTGTAACCGGTGAACCCTGTGTCTCCATGACCTCTTACAGCGCCGATCCCCTTGTCAGCATCACTCTGGTAATGCTCATTTTCATAGGCGGCATGGGCTTTATGACATGGAAGGATATTAAGGAATATAAATTCAAGTTTGCCCGCTACTCTCTCCAGTCAAAGCTTATCCTCTTTACCTCCCTCATCCTTATAGGCGGCGGCTTCCTGTTCATGTTTTTCTATGAATTCGGCCTGCCCCAGTGGGAGTATATGAGCACAGGCGAGCGCGCAACTGCCGCCATATTCCAGACTGTTTCTCCCCGAACTGCCGGCTTTAACACCGTGGATTTAACAAATCTCAGCTCCGGCGGTCAGATTATAACCCTGCTTTTAATGCTCATAGGCGGTGCCCCCGGTTCTACCGCAGGCGGCTTTAAGATGACAACTCTTGCCGTGATAATTCTGTGCATCCGGGCAACCTATCAGGGCAGAGAAAACGCCTCCTCTTTCGGACGGCGCATTTCCGCCCAGTCCATGAGAAATGCAGCGGCTATCTTCACCCTTTATCTCCTGCTGTTTTTATCTTCCGGCATATTCATTACCTGCTTTGATAAGGTTCCGCTTATGTCCGCTCTCTTTGAGACTGCATCCGCCATCGCAACGGTTGGTCTTTCTCTGGGCATAACTTCCGGCCTTTCAACTATTTCCCACATTATTCTGATTTGTCTTATGTTTTTCGGCCGTGTAGGCGGTCTTACACTAATCTATGCTGTGGCCTCCGGCGAGGGAGCTGACGGAGCACGGTTCCCGCAGGAACCGGTTGCCATTGGCTAAGGAGGAAAAAATGAAATCTGTATTACTTGTAGGTTTAGGACGTTTCGGCCGTTACGTTGCTCAGGCTCTCAGCGAGCAGGGCGACGAGATTATGGCTATTGACCGGAACGAGGAACTGGTTAATAACTCTTTAAAGTATGTCACCAATGCTCAGATAGGTGACAGCACCAACGAGCGCTTCATTGAGTCTCTGGGTGTGAGAAACTTTGATTTATGCATAGTCACCATTGCCGACGATTTTCAGAGCTCTCTGGAAACTGTCTCTCTGTTAAAGGACTGCGGCGCTAAGTTCGTTCTCGCCCGCGTTTCCGACGATACCCACGCAAAGTTCCTGCTCCGCAACGGTGCAGACGATGTTGTTTATCTGGAAAAGCAGATGGCTCAGTGGACCGCCGTTACATACTCCAACGATAACATTTTCGACTACATGGAGCTTTCCGATGAGTACGCAATTTACGAAACTCCCGTGCCTAAATCATGGATAGGCAAGTCTGTTCTGGATGTGGACGTTCGTAAAAAGTACAACCTGAACATTCTGGCCACCAAGGTTATGGAAGCTCTCACTCCTCTGTCTGAGCCTTCCCACATCTTTGCTTCCAACGAAAGCCTGCTTATTCTGGCTTCCAAAAAGGACATGCAGAGATTTATTAAAAAGGTTCTCTGACTTTATAAACAGCAATCCCCCTGATGCATCAGGGGGATTTTTTATTCCGGTTATACCGCAGCCCTTTCCGGGGTCATTTACAAACACAGGGGTTACTGCGCCCACAAGCTTTCCGTTCCGGATAATAAGCGAGACGAACACGAATGATTTCTATTACAGACAACAGCTATAATACTCGATTTCTTTTAATCATCTGTAAAATGCTCTAATTCTGCTGCATCATATGCAGTTGTCCAATGGTACGGCTGTAATTCTCTCAGTTCTACAAACAGTGGCTCACCGTTCGGGGTAGTAACACCGACCTGAACATCATCACCCCAATACCTTAAACGCTCCTGACAAATGCCGCAGGGAGATAAAACTTTGTACGGAGAGTTTTCGTCATCTCTTATGATACAAAGACAATGGGTGACTTTTTCATTATATTTATGTGCTTCACACATAGCTCCCACC
>RCNI01000114.1_pt1 | contig 53217 bp, 50 predicted proteins | sample 2041151 | NCBI WGS metagenome assembly RCNI01 (sample SAMN09708214, study PRJNA481090) | feces metagenome | isolation source: feces | place: Antarctica: Albino Rookery
CCCGACTGATTCGAATCAGTCGGGTTCATTTATTACTTTGTACTCCCTTATAAATCGTGAAGTTACTCACGATTTTCCTTTTGCGTTTTGAACCCAGTGGCAAATCTAAACCTAAAGTAGAATTCGATTTCGATAGCCTGGCTATTGTCAAGGGTACACTTCGTGAGCACATTGTAATACTTGATCCGGTTGCGATACCTGAGGAACTGCCGTCGGGTGCTCGCCCCAGATACCAATTTCACCATGTTGCTGTTCGAGGAGCTTTACATCCGGCAGCGAATAATCGCCCTGCTGGGTGTATGTACCGCCCAACTGCTCAAATAATGTCTTTTCCGTTATCTTGACCTCCTGTAATTTGATTGTGCTTTTATTTTACAGGAAGGTTTTTGAGAATACGAATGTGCGATTTTGTAAACAAAAAATTCCGAGGTTGGTTCGCTTTGAACCTTCCACGGAATTCTTTGCTTTGCATCGCCTTGCATTGTCGGTTTAAAAAGTTTTTAGTGTTTTCTAAATTACTTCCCTATCTGGTGTATCCTAACGGATGCCCTGTTCTTATTGGTGCTGTCCAATGGACATGATATCATAAGGTGTGGTCTGGTAGACAAAATAATTGAGCCAATTGGAAAACAAAAGATTGGCATGTCCACGCCATCGAACAATGGGTTCCTGCGTGTCGTCGTCGTTAGGATAGTAGTTAGCCGGAACAGCAATATCCTTTCCCAATTTTTTATCCCGCAAATACTCTGTTTCCAGCGTCAAAGGATCATACTCCGCATGGCCTGTCACGAAAATCTGACGGCCTTCTTTATTCATTACAGCGTAAACGCCCGCCTCCTGAGAGGATGCCAGAATTTTCAACCCTTCTGCGTTTTCAATATCCTCACGCCGGACCGTGGTGTGGCGTGAGTGCGGAACATAGAAGGTATCATCAAAGCCACGAAGTAAAATTGCCCGTTTATAGTCCGCTTTATGAGGATAGACACCGAAAAGCTTCTGCGGCAAGTCCTGCTTTTGAATCCCATAGTGGTAATAGAGTCCCGCCTGCGCGCCCCAGCAAATATGGAAGGTAGAATGGACATTGGTCTTACTCCACTCCATAATTTCACAAAGCTCGTTCCAGTAGTCAACATCTTCAAATTTCATCTGCTCCACCGGTGCACCTGTGATAACCATGCCGTCAAATTTCCGATCCTTTAGCTCATCAAAACTTTTATAGAAATTCAGCAGGTGCTCCTGAGAAACATTCCTGGATTGATGAGAAGTCGTGTGCATCAGTTCCAAGTTTACTTGCAGAGGAGTATTACCCAAAAGCCTTGTCAGCTGTGTTTCCGTGGCAATTTTGGTAGGCATCAGATTCAGCAGCACCAGCTCCAGAGGACGAATGTCCTGCGTTGTTGCTCTGTGCTGATTCATTACAAAAATATTCTCCTGCTGCAATGTTTCGGCAGCGGGTAGATCATTGGGAATTTGAATAGGCATTTGTCATACTCCTTTCTGCTTAATCTTCCATATTCTATCCCAAAATCCGTATTTTGTCAACAAAACGGCTGTAAGATTGTCCCCTGATAATAGTGGTTTAGAATTTCTTCAAATGTACTGCCTTCTGCTGCCATTGCCTCGGCTCCATATTGACTCATCCCCACCCGATGACCAAAACCACGGGTCGTGATTGTAATCACATCGTTACCTGTACTCACCGAAAATATGGTAGAGCGCAAACCGAGCTGACTGCGCAAGGTCGTTCCTTTGTACGACTTACCTCCAATATCCATGGTTTTGACACCGCCACCAGGTGTATAAGTCACAGCACCAAACCAATCTCTTGGTGCCCCGGTCAAGGAAACATTTAGTGCTTTTTGAAACTCCGATGCCGTATAGGTCACACTGTCTTCATAGTGCGTTGCCCCTTCTTCGCCAGGACTGGGCGTTGCCTTGAGGTATGGAACATCCGTCCCCCAAACCGCCACCGCATCCTCTGTCGAACCCCCGGAGCATGAAAAATAGGTCGCTTCAATCAGCTTTCCCTCATAGGTCAGAACCAGTCCTGCCGTTGCATCCACCGCTGCCTCAATTTTTTTAACATTATCGGGACTACCGCCCTTATCGAGATACTCCTTCTCCGTGATATAGGCCTGACAACAAGCCGAGTCAGTACAAATATCAGCATCTGTATGTTTGTGCTTCCCCTGAAATGCTTTCAAGGTATAGGTTCTTGCGACAACCGCCTGTGCTTTTAGTGCCTCTTCTTCAAATGTTGCTGGCATTTCTCCCAAAACCACTCGAACCAGATAGTCTTCAAGCTCCTGTTCCTGAGGACCATCTTTCGTCAGAACTGTGATTTTTGTCTTATATGGTTCAGCTGCTGTGCCCTCACTTAATATCGTTGCTTCCGGCTCATGCGTTTCTAAAATTTCATGATCCAAAGGTTTTTTCCTCGTTGCATGTGTTGCCATCGCAAGTACCATCGCAGGAATGACTATTCCCATAATTACGGATGCTCCAAGCTCTTTCCAAAAAGAATTCATACGCTTCCCTCCTTGGGCATATGCTAACAAATTTGCAGCATAGATCCTGTCAAAACGGATGCAAAGCAGCAAAATTTCTGCACCTCAGTTTTTTATTTTTTCATTGCTTTTTCCTGTTTTTTATGTTAAAATTTTTACCAGTGAGGTTAATTAACTCGTATTTCTGTTACAATTTCTCTGTAAATTATTCTAATTTACAGAGAATGACAGACAATTTCAAAACAAAAGGGGAATAGAAATGTTTATCACCAACGACATCAAATACATCGGCGTAAACGACCATCAGGTTGATTTGTTTGAGGGCCAATACGTTGTCCCCAACGGTATGTCCTACAACTCCTATGCAATCATGGACGAGAAGATCGCCATCATGGACACTGTGGATCAGAATTTCACTCACCAGTGGCTGGATAATGTCCAGAATACGCTGGGCAGCCGCAAGCCCGACTATCTGGTCATTCAGCACATGGAGCCTGACCATGCTGCCAATATTGCCAATTTTATGAAGGTATACACCGAGACCACTATTGTGTCCTCTGCCAAGGCCTTCGCTATGATGAAGAATTTCTTCGGTACCGATTACGCCGATCGCAGAGTGATAGTTGGCGAAGGCGACACTCTGTGCTTAGGTAAGCATACACTGGCCTTTGTTGCAGCCCCTATGGTTCACTGGCCGGAAGTTATTGTTACCTATGATGTCTGTGATAAGGTTCTGTTCTCCGCCGACGGTTTTGGTAAGTTCGGCGCACTGGACGTGAAGGAAGATTGGGACGACGAAGCCGCCCGTTACTTTATCGGCATTGTCGGTAAGTACGGTGCCCAGGTACAGGCTCTGCTGAAAAAGGCCGCTACTCTGGATATTCAGACCATCTGTCCTCTTCATGGCCCTGTCCTGACCGAAAATCTGGGTCATTACCTGAACCTTTACAACACCTGGTCTTCTTATGCTGTAGAAAAAGAAGGCGTTGTCATCGCTTATACCAGTGTCTATGGTCATACCAAGGCTGCTGCTGAATTGATGGCTGAAAAGCTGATGGCAAAGGGCTGCCCCAAGGTCGTTATTCACGATCTGGCTCGCTGCGACATGGCTAAGGCTGTGGAAGATGCTTTCCGTTATGGCAAGCTGGTTCTGGCTACTACTACCTACAACGCTGATATCTACCCCTTCATGAAGGAATTCATCCACCATCTGACCGAGCGCAACTATCAGAAGCGCACCATTGGTCTCATTGAAAACGGTTCCTGGGCACCTTTGGCTGCCAAGGTAATGAAGGGTATGTTCAGCGCTTGCAAGGATATCACCTTCACCGATACCACCGTTCGTGTCATGTCCGCTCTGAACGATGAGAGCAGAACACAGGTGGAGGCTATGGCCGAGGAACTGTGTAAGGACTATCTGGCCCAGCACAGCGAAACAGCTAACAAGAATGACCTGAACGCTCTGTTCAACATTGGCTACGGTCTGTATGTCGTTACCTCCAATGACGGCAATCGTGACAACGGTCTGATTGTCAACACTGTCTCTCAGGTAACCAACACTCCCAATCGTATCGCTGTCACCATCAACAAGCAGAATTACTCTCACCATATCATCAAGCAGACCGGTGTCATGAATGTCAACTGTCTGGATGTAACTGCCCCCTTCTCTGTATTCCAGAATTTTGGCTTCCAGAGCGGCAGAAATGTTGATAAGTTTGCAAACATGGCTCCCCTGCGTTCTGACAACGGTCTGGCATTCCTGCCCCGTTATATCAACTCCTTCATGAGCCTGAAGGTAGAGCAGTATGTTGATTTGGACACCCACGGCATGTTCATTTGCTCTGTCACCGAAGCTCGTGTTATCTCCAAGAACGAGACCATGACCTACACCTTCTACCAGAACAACGTCAAGCCCAAGCCCGAAACTGAAGGCAAGAAGGGTTATGTCTGTAAAGTCTGTGGCTGGGTCTACGAAGGAGACACCCTACCCGATGACATTGTCTGCCCCCTGTGCAAGCACGGCGCTGCTGACTTTGAGCCTATCGGCTAAATTATAATTCATCCCCCGGTATTCATTTCGGATACCGGGGGATTTTTACTTGTGAAAAAACATGAAATATGATATGATTCCTTCAAATACGCAATGAAAGGATTGATTGTATGTCTCAGAAGGCAATTTTATTTGATTTGGACGGCACTCTGACCGACTCCGGCGAGGGTATCATGAACTGTGCTACTCTGGCACTGAATCATTTTAATCTTCCCATTCCCGATCGTCAGGAGCTGCGTGTCATCGTAGGGCCTCCCTTGCGGGACTCCCTGATAAAATTCGGCGTTCGAGAGGATCAGATCAAGGAAGCACTTGAGATATTTCGCAGGCGCTATACTACAATTGGTAAATACGAAAATATCCCCTATGATGGCATTCGGGAGATTCTCGAAAAACTCAAGGCTCAGGGACATCGTCTCTATGTCGCAACATCCAAGCCAGAAGAAATGGCAGTTGATATTTTAGACAAATTTGAACTGAGCCAGTATTTTGAGATGATCTGCGGTGCAACTCTGGATGAAAGCCGCGATGCAAAGGATGCTGTTATCGCCTATCTTCTGGATCTCAACCGTGATGTAAAGCAGGCTGTGATGGTTGGCGATACCAAATATGACGTACTGGGTGCCAAAGCTCACGGTATCCCCACCATCGGTGTTTCCTGGGGGTATGGCGATATTGCTGAGATGGAACAAGCCGGCGTCAGCGCAATTGTCCACTCTCCGGATGAGCTTTTTGAACTGCTTCAGAATTGATTACCGAATTTTAATCTGCAATTTAATATCAGAGTTTATTCATATTTCTCCGATACTATCCAGTAGTATCGGAGATTTTTGCATGATACTGTTTTTTATCATTCATTTTTATTCTAGTTTCTATTGACAAAGGACATTTGTTCTTATATAATAAACACCATATATATTAATTAACACGCATTTAGGAGAAAATCATATGAACTTGAACGATGCAGTACTCCTGCGTCAGGAGGAGCTGATCTCTTCCTTGCAGGAAAATTTGCGGATTCCCAGTGTTCAGGGACCCGCTGAAGAAAACGCTCCTTACGGTGTTGAAATTCGCAGGAGCTTGGAACATGCTCTGGAAACCGCTGCAAAGCTTGGCTTTGCAACTACCAATCTGGATAACCAAATGGGTTGGTGTGAGTACGGTGAAGGCGAAGAAATGGTTGCAGTTTTGGGTCATTTGGACGTAGTACCCGCCGGAAATGGTTGGACCTGCGATCCCTACGGTGCTGAAATCCGTGACGGAAGAATCTGGGGGCGAGGCACCACTGACGATAAAGGCCCTTCCTTTGCTTCCCTTTACGCACTGGCTGCTCTGCGAGATTCCGGACTGCCCATCCGTCGAAGAATCCGTGTTTTGCTCGGTTGCAACGAAGAAACCGGTTCCCAGGATGTGAAATACTATCTGGCTCATGGCGGTGAAATTCCTGTGATGGGCTTTACTCCCGATGGTGAATACCCAGTCATTAACGGCGAAAAAGGCATCATTAATGCTACATTTTCCAAATCCTACTCCCAAAACGGCCCACTGAAACTGGTTGAGCTGAAAGGTGGAACTGCACCTAACGTGGTCCCCTCCTATGCTTTTGCCAAATTCGAGTGCGAAAGCAAACTGGCAGAACGTCTACAACAGCTTTACGCTCCCATGATCAAGTTCAGCAAAACACCCGATGGATTCATGGTTGAGGCATTTGGTGTCAACGCTCACGGTTCTACCCCTGAGCTGGGTGAAAATGCAATTGGTCGCTTGCTGATGGCGATTGATCCCCTGCCATTGTCCCCCGAACTTAGCGAGTCCGTTCATTTTCTGGCTTCGAAGCTAGGTATGGAAACAAACGGCAAATCTTCCGGTATCTTCCTGCACGACGATGTATCCGGTGATTTGACCCTGAACTGGGGTACCATTGAGGGTAGCGAAAATGAACTGTCCTTAAAAATTAACTACCGCTATCCTGTCACCTTCTCTTACGAAGATTGCGCTCCCAAACTGATTGCTCTGTTCGAATCAGCCGGTTTCAAGCTGACACACGAGCTTCATAAAGCAAAGCTCTACATTCCCGCTGATTCCCAGTTGGTCACTTCCCTGCTGAAGGTTTATAAGGAGCAGACAGGTTTAGACGGAATAGCAAAATCCATCGGTGGAGGCACCTACGCAAAAAGCATTCCCAATTTACTCGCTTTTGGCCCCATCTTCCCAGGAGATGAGATTCGGGAGCACAAACCCGATGAATACATTGATATTGACAACCTGATGAAGAACACCCAGATCATTGCTGCAGCCATGTACGAGCTGGCAAAATAACTCCGAAAGAAGGTATCGCCCATGAAAATAACAGAAGTTCGCATCGGTCGGATTTCCGTCCCACTGCGAACCCCCTTCAAAACCGCACTTCGTACTGTCAATAGTGTTGAGGATGTGATCGTCGAAATTCATACTGACTGCGGTGCCACAGGCTATGGCGAAGCACCTCCTACCGGCGTCATCACCGGCGACACCACCGGTGCAATTGTTGCAGCCATTCAGGACCATATCGCCAAAAGCATCATCGGTCGTGATGTGGATGAATTTGAAGATGTGATTCAGCTGGTGCAGACATGTATTGTCGGAAATAGCAGCGCAAAAGCCGCCGTTGATATGGCACTGTGGGATTTGTACGGTCAGCTGTATCATATTCCTGTCTACAAGCTCATGGGCGGCGCTAAAAAGGAGATTGTCACCGACCTGACAATCTCTGTTAACGACCCGGAAGTTATGGCCAGAGATGCATTGAGTGCCGTGGCACGAGGTTATGATTGTCTGAAGGTCAAGGTCGGTGCAAATCCTGCATTGGATGTTGCAAGACTAAGCGCCGTAAGAAAGGCTGTCGGAAATAATATTTGCATCCGTATTGATGCAAATCAGGCCTGGCAGCCAAAGGAGGCTGTCCGAATTCTGAATCAGATGCAGGAGCAAGGGCTGGATATCGAATTTGTTGAGCAGCCTGTAAAAGCCCATGATTTCGAGGGGCTAAAATATGTTACCGAACGCAGCTATGTTCCTGTTCTAGCGGATGAGAGTGTCTTTTCTCCCGAAGATGCCATGACCATTATGAAAATGGGCGCAGCGGATCTTATCAATATCAAGTTGATGAAATGCGGCGGACTATATAACGCTATGAAAATCGCCTCTGCGGCAGAAGTTTTCGGCGTAGAGTGCATGATTGGCTGTATGCTTGAAGCAAAAATCTCTGTCAATGCCGCTGTGCATCTGGCCTGCGCCAAGAAAATCATTACCAAAATCGATTTGGATGGTCCTGTTCTGTGCAGTGAAGATCCCATTCTCGGCGGTGCCATCTTTAAGGAAAAATACATCACTGTATCCGACGAACCCGGTCTTGGCATCAAGGGCATTGCCCCGGGTCATCTGACCTATATTCAGTAAAATTCCATTTTTCAGGTCTATTCTTTTAAAATTTAAATAAAGGGAGTTTTCTTATGATCACAAATGGTTTTACCTATGTGGCTGTGCTGCTGTTTCTGGCAGCTGCTCTGGTCACGCTGGAAAAAGGAACCGGCTGGAAATTCTTTAAATACGTTCCCGCCGTTGTTCTGCTGTATTTGATTTCCATGCTTCTGTGTACACTGGGTGTGTGGGATATGGCCGAAACAAAGCCTGCATACTCCGCTTTAAAAAACAGTATCACCTACGCAATGATCTTTACAATGCTTCTGCGTTGTGACATCCGCAAGATCATTAAACTTGGCCCCAAAATGCTTCTGGGATTTTTCACCGCAGCTATCACCATTATGTTCTCCTTTGTAGTTGCCTTCCTTTTGATGAAGGGTTTCATCGGCTCTGACGCCTGGATGGGTCTGGGTGCGCTGTGTGGCAGCTGGCTTGGCGGTTCTGGCAACATGGTTGCTGTTCAGGCCGCACTGGATATCAGCGAAGCTGACATGGGTTACGCACTCGTTATCGATTCCATCGACTATTCCCTGTGGGTTATGTTCCTGTTGTGGGCTATTCAACTGGCACCCAAGTTTAATAAGTGGGTCAAAGCAGACACCAAACTGCTGGATGAAGTATCCGTCAAGCTGGCAGAAGAAGCAAAAGCAAACAGCAAGCCCATTACATTCCAAAGCCTGATTCTGTTGCTGGGTTGTGCTCTTTTGGTCTCTGCCATTGGTCAGAATATTGGCAATTCACTCAATACCGCATTGCCTTTCCTTGATAAGGCCACATGGACCGTCCTATTCATTACAGTCGTTGCTATCGTGGCAGCAATCACCCCACTGGGCAAGGTTGCAGGCTCTGCCGAGGTTTCCAATCTTCTGCTGTACACCGTCGTTGCACTGCTGGCCTCTCGTGCAAGCCTGCTGGAACTGAGTGATGCTCCCATGTGGATTCTCACTGGATTCATCATTCTGGCCATCCACGGTATTCTGCTGCTTGTCTTCAGCAAACTGTTCAAGCTGGATATGTTCACCATGTGTGTCGCCTCTCTTGCCAACATCGGCGGCACAGCTTCTGCGCCGGTTCTTGCCGGCTCCTACTCCGGCTCCCTGGTACCCGTCGCAATTTTGATGGCTCTGATGGGCTATGTAATTGGTACCCCCTGTGGTATTCTGGTATCGAGAATTATGGAGATGTTGGCCTGACGTTGAAATAAAGCATATCACTCAGCTCCCCCTTGTGTAGCATTGACGCTGCACAAGGGGAATTTTTGTACTGCCTGTCCACTACATACCAAACTAATTCTTTTAGTACAATCAAGTGCACACTGTATACAAAAAATTCCGCTGTCCCAAAAAATCAGGACAGCGGAATATTTATGGATCTAGTTAAACCTGCTCAACCTTGATGGTATTGGTGTTGCCGGAGCGACCATTGACAGGACCGCCAGTCAGGACAACATTGTCGCCAGGCTGCAGATCAAAGACTTCCTTTGCGCTGGACATTGCATAGTGGAACATTACGTCCATAGAACGGAACTCATCCACCAGAACAGGGGTCACACCCCAGCTCAGACCCAGCTTGCGCCAAATACGCTTGTTGGTAGTCAGTCCCAGGATGTTCACAGGGCAGCGGAAACGAGAAACCAGCATGGCGGTCTTACCGGATACAGAGCTGACAGCAATAGCCTTTGCATCGACATCGATTGCCATAGCACAGGTAGCATGGGAAATAGCATCCAGGTTGTGGCGAATGCGATACTCGGTGTTGTAGAAACGCTTACGGTAGCTGATGTGCTGCTCAGTGTACTCACAGATCTGAGCCATGGAGCTGACAGCCTCCACAGGGTACTTACCGGCAGCAGATTCGCCGGAGAGCATAACGGCAGAGCTGCCGTCATAAACAGCGTTAGCAACGTCAGAGATTTCTGCACGGGTAGGACGAGGATTGTAGATCATGCTTTCCAGCATTTCGGTAGCAGTGATAACACGCTTACCAGCCAGGCGAGCCTTTCTGATCAGCAGCTTCTGAACAGAGGGAACCTCGATGAAGGGGATTTCCACGCCCAGGTCGCCACGAGCAATCATAATACCTTCGCAAGCTTCGCAAATTTCCTCGACATTGTCCACGCCGGACTGGTTTTCGATCTTTGCAATAATGTCGATATCCTGACCACCGTTGGCATTCAGGAAATCACGAATGTCCTGTGCGTCCTGTCTGGTGGAGACGAACGAAGCAGCCACAAAATCAACGCCGTTTTCAATACCAAACAGCAGGTCAGACTTATCCTGCTCAGACAGGTAAGGACCGGACATAACCTTGTTGGGGAAGCTCATGCTCTTCTTGTCACTGAGGACGCCACCGGTAACAACGTTACAGATTGCATTTGCGCCAGAGAGCTCCTTGACTTCAAAAGCCACCATACCGTTATTAACGGTGATGCGGTCGCCAACATTCAGATCCTTAATCAGACCCTTGTAGTTAACTGCAACCTTGGTTTCATCACCTTCAATTTCATCAGTAGTAAAGGTGAAGGTATCGCCTTCCTTAAGGGTAATCTTACCGGTCTTGAAGGTGCGAATTCTGTACTCAGGGCCCTTAGTATCCAGCATGATAGCAATGGGCAGGCCCAGCTTATCACGAACCTTGTTAACCAGGTCAATCTTGTTCTTATGCTCTTCATAGCTGCCATGGGAGAAGTTCAGACGAGCCACATTCATGCCGGCCTGAGCCATTTTAGTCAGAGTTTCTTCATTCTGACTGGAGGGACCAATGGTGCAGATAATCTTTGTCTTACGCATATTCTACCTCTTTCATATTATTTATATTAAGCTTAAACTTTATTGACGTTTGCATTTTTAGATCATCGGAAAGCTGAAATCCTCTGTCCGGATTTTTCTAACTGATCACGATTTCTAAATCTAACGTGCATAGTTTATCATATCCGGAGTCACCCGTCAATTCCTACAAAAAAAATTTTACATTTTAGCCTAAAATGACAAATTAATTTTGTAATGGTTCAGCCAAAAATCAATCTGAAGGAGATACGCCATGGTCTGTGGACCACGCATCAGCTGTCCATACCAAGGCCAGGGATGTTCTCCGTTCATCAGTTCCACAACAGAATCCCGGTTCACTAATTCAAAAAGCAATGAATCCTTTACCAAAATCAACTCATTCAATTTCTTTCGTATCAGTTCTTCATAGCGCGGGTCAAAGGTCTTGGGGTAAGGACTCTTCTTCCGCCACTGGACTTCATCGGGCAGCAATCCATCCATAGCATAACGCAGCAAACCTTTTTCCTTTTCCTGATAGTTTTTAAATTCCCATGGAACACTGTACAGGTATTCTGCAATCCGATAATCACAAAATGGTACACGAACCTCCAAGCCGGAATACATGCTCATCCGATCCTTGCGGTCAAGAAGCGTCTGCATGAACCACCGAAAGTTCAGATTGACCATCTCCTTCATGCGCTTTTCCTGTGGTGATGTTCCGGGAAGGATGTCACTCTGACGGCATGTATCCAAATATCGATCATGGATATAAGCAAGGGGATCGATTTTTTCTCTCAACGCCGGATGCAGCATTCTTGCACGCTGTACTGAATTCTGTGCCCACGGAAAGCCGTCCGCTGAACGAACTTCCGGGTCACGGTACCACGGATATCCTCCGAAAATCTCATCTGCACACTCTCCCGACAGTGCAACCTTCACATGCTTTCGAATTTCTCCACAGAAAGCCAGCAGTGAAAAATCCACATCTGCCATCCCGGGCAGATCTCTGGCATAGGTAGCATCTTCAAGCATGTTTAATAAATCCTCTGGTGTTAGTACCGTCCAGTGGTGCTGCGTATGCAGTGCCTCTGTCATAACGTGGATATAATGATTATCAGAATTTGGCTGGAATTTTCCGGGTTTGAAATACCGATCATTTCCTAGATAATCCACTGAAAACGTATTGAGAACCTTTCCCCTTTTTTTCATTTCTTCGGCGCAAATGGCGGAAATCAAGCTGGAATCCAGGCCACCTGATAAGAATGTTCCAATGGGTACATCAGAAACCATCTGCCGCACAATGGCATCTCTGACTAAAAATCGAACCTGCTCTGCAGTCTCTTCAAAAGAATCCCTGTGCTCACGGTCTTTCAATTTCCAATACTGTCTAATTATGAGCCGTCCATCCTCGTAATAGCCACAGCAGCCCGGTTCTACTTCCCGGATTCCCCGGAATACGCCACTCCCCGGTGTCCGCCCCGGCCCAAGCAGTAAAATCTCCGCAGCTCCCTCTTCATTTAGTTCCGCCTTGACAGTAGGGTAAGCCAAAATCGTTTTGATTTCAGATGCGAACAGAAAGCCATTTTCATGCTCTTTATAAAACAGCGGCTTTACGCCAATGCGATCTCTTGCCAGAAACAGACGTTTTCTTCCGGTTTCCCAAACCGCAAAGGCAAAAATCCCGTTAAAATGTTCAAGGCAGCTTTCACCCCACTGGGCATAGCCATGAAGTACCACCTCTGTGTCTGAGTGTCCTGCAAAAATGTGACCCAGTTTCAAAAGCTCTTGGCGAATTTCCTCCGTATTGTATAACTCGCCATTATACACCAAGGTATAGTGTTCCTGACCAAAGTTCAATTCCATTGGCTGCTTTCCGCCACAGGGATCGATGATCGCAAGTCTTGCATGGAGCAGCGTCAAATCCTCTTGCTGGATATAGTCTGCCGCATCCGGTCCACGGCGGTTCATGGTAGCAAGCAACTTCTGAACCGTTTTGTCGTCACATTTTAAGTTGAGTATTCCTGCAATGGCACACATAATCATCACATTCCTTTCCATCCATGTATTGTATGCAGCAATCATCCTATTCGGAACGTATATTTTATCTGAAACTTTGTCAAACTACCCATGGTGATGAATATGAAAAGTTGTAAAGAAATGTTATCCTCTATTCTGAAATCAACCCAGATGGGGCAAATCGGTATCCGCAGTGTTCTTGAGCGTGCCCAAAAACCGGAATTTAGAAAAGCTCTGCATGACCAGCTTGCACAGTACGACATCATTGAAACCAAAGCACACAGCATCGCATCCGCCAAAGGTTTGGACGTATCCGAACTTGACCCCAGCATCCGTTTTATGACCGATGCCATGACTAAAATGAAGTTGAGCTACGGCAACACTGACTCCAAAATTGCAGGCATGATGATTCAAGGGAATACCCGTGGAATGATTACGGGCATTAAAAACCTGCATCAGTTCCACTATCCGGATGAGGAAATTAGAGCACTTTCACAAAATCTACTGGACTGTGAGCAGAACGGTATCAGGCAAATGCAAAATTATCTCTAATACTCCAAGCGGGCTCTTGTATGCACCGAAGGGGCCCGCTTGGCATATTATAATCTGACCCTGAAAGGAGGGATTCTTCTGACTGCTAAAGGCTACATAAAGGTTCACGCTTATGAAAGCAATGCACGCATTCCCCTTGCCAATGTTGCAATCACCGTCACAGCTTCTGATGGAACCGGCATTGCCATGCGTATAACCAACCGAAATGGACTTATCACCCCTATCGAAATCCCGGTGCCGGATAAATCCGCCGGGCAAACTCCAGATACCGGAGAGATCCCCTACACTACGGTGAATCTGTATGCCAGGCTTAAAGGCTATGAACAAATCGAAATTGAGGATCTGCAGGTATTTCCAGGCATTTATACCAACCAAAATCTGGAGTTGATTCCCCTTTCCGAACTACCCGCCGAATGGGACAAAGAGGAACAGTTTATTACTCCGCCTCAGAATTTATAAAGGAGGGACACATCATGGTATCTGTTCTTCCCTTTGTTCCGCAGGAAATCACCGTGCATTTGGGGGCTCCCAATGCACCTGCTCCCAATGTGACCGTTCCATTTACTGATTACCTCAAGAATGTGGCATCCAGCGAAATATATCCCACCTGGGATGAAAGCGCCCTTCGTGCCAACATTCTCGCCATCACATCCTTTGCCATGAACCGGGTCTATACGGAGTTCTACCGCAGCCGTGGATATGACTTTGATATCACCAGCAGCACCGCATATGACCAGTACTTTGTGGACGGCAGAAGTTACTTTGAAAACATTTCTGCGCTCGTAGACGAAATGTTCACGGAATATCTTCGCCGCCCGGGATTTGTGGAACCGCTGGCCGCCAAATTCTGCAACGGCACCACCGTCACCTGCGACGGACTGAGTCAGTGGGGCAGTCAGAATCTGGCCCAACAAGGGTATAGTTCTACCGAAATTCTCAAAAGCTACTATGGAGACGTGGAAATTGTAAAAAATGTACCAGTAAAAGGATATACAACTTCCTATCCCGGCACAGCACTGCGTCGGGGCAGTTCCGGACCAAATGTCGTGGTAGTCCAGGCAGAGCTAAACCGCATTGCCCAAAACTATCCCGCCATTCCGAAACTCGCTAAGGTAGACGGAATCTTCGGCAGCCGAACGGAAGCATCCGTGAAAAGCTTTCAGGAGATTTTTGGTCTGGCCCCCGACGGAATTGTCGGAAATGCTACCTGGTACGCCCTTGTCCGACTGTACACTGCCGTAAACTCTCTGGCGGAACTGCGCAGTCAGGGGCAACAATTCTACTCCATTGCATGGCCCTATCCCGAACCCATTGTTCAGGGCGATGTAGGGGATCGAATTCGATTCTTGCAGTATATGCTGTCTGTTCTGGGTGCTTACATCCCGGATATTCCCAATTTAGCCGTCGATGGCATCTTTGGTCCTGATACCAGGAACGCAGTGCTGGCAGCTCAGCGATGGTTTGGTCTGCCCGAAACCGGTCGTGTGGACAACGAGACTTGGGATGAGATTTACGATCAGTACGCTGGTATAGAAAACGCCAGTCTCAGGAATAAAGAGACATACCCATACTCCGCTTCTCAGCCTCCTGCAGGGCCGCCAAGGAGCAAGTATTCTACTACCACTACCATGTCTCAGTTCCCTGGGAAAGATCTCTCACTGGGCAATCAGGACCCTGTAAAGCAGGAGGTGGTTCGATGAGACCCGTTGAATCCTTTGTCAATCAGCCCATTCGCAGTCTCCAATCCATGCTGCGGGTACTCAGCGCCCATGACGACCAATACAATCAGGTTATTCCCGATGGAATATACGGTCCCCAGACTCTGGCTGCAGTCAGCAATTTTCAGCGGATTCACGGTCTGCCCATCACCGGGATTACCGACCAACTGACCTGGGATACACTGGTGTCCGTCTTTGATCCTATCCAAACCAAAGTAGCTGAGGCGGAAACGCTGAGCATTATACTCAATCCGAATCAAATTATCCGACGTGGAGAGTCCAATGCAAATTTGTATCTGGTTCAAGCAATGCTGATTGTACTGTCGGAGGTGTATGCCAGTATCGGAAAGCCTGGACAAACCGGTATTTTAGACGCTGCAACCTCCGATGCGCTCAGTGCTTTTCAGGAACTAAGTCAACTCCCCATGACCGGAGAATTGGATAAAGTCACCTGGAAGCAACTGGCACTGCAATATCCATTGGCCGCCACCAGATATAACAACAAATAATATGTTTCCGAATTATAAATTTTCCTAATATTGGATATTAATACTTGATTCAAATCTATTATGCCCCTATAATAGAATAAACGCAAAACTACTACCATGACGGAGGATAATCCATGATAATCAAAGACTGGAAAAAAGATGTTTTCACAATTCCCAATATGTTAAGCCTGTTCCGTCTGGTACTGATTCCTGTGTATGTGACAATCTATCTGAATGCAACAGAGCTATCCGATTATTTTCTGGCTGCGTCTATTTTGGCTGTATCTTGTCTGACCGATCTGATCGACGGTAAGATTGCACGGCGGTTCAATATGATTTCTACTGTCGGTAAGATTTTGGACCCCATTGCAGACAAGGCTACCCAATTTGCACTGACCCTGTGTCTGTCTATCGAATATCCCATTTTGCGATTGGTGTTGATTTTGTTCGTCATTAAGGAACTGTTCCAGGGTATTGCAGGCCTCATCAATCTGCGCAAAGGGAAAATGCTCCCAGGTGCTCTTATGGCAGGTAAGGTGTGTACCACCGTGCTGTTTGTCAGCCTGATTATCTTGGTTCTGAATCCAAACATGAGCCAATTCTGGATTACTTTTATTGCGGTGTTGGATTTCATTTTCCTGAGCTGGTCTTTTATCACCTATATTTTAGCATACTACGGGAAAAATACCAAAGTTCAGGATCTGGAAAGCGAAAACTAAAACCAGCCCTTCGGGGCTGGTTTTTTTCTAAAAAACAGGCAGCAGTCAAAATCTGACTGCTGCCGACGTAAATTGATGCTACCCGCAGACGAAGTCTGTCACAAGTCCACCGTTGGGTTATCCGCAAAATTCTCCACGGCATCGGCTTTCTCCACTTCATCTGTTCTATGTATATATTATATCACAATCCAAAATCGATTCATGAAGAATTCTTGCATTTTCTAATGAAAATTTATGAACAAGTACCGACAAAATCTCCGAATCCACTATATATGGATTCGGAGATTTTTTTCATATTATCTTTTTGTAACACTTTGATTTCACAAATCAAGCCGGATAAACGTTGGTAAAATAAATCAAATACGGAAGTATCAATGTAAAAATACTAATCAACCAAGGATAGATAGTCTTTCTGGATATTCCCATCAGCACGAGGCATATACCTGTCACCGCAAGCGGTACATACACAGCAACCTCCCGGCTTACCATCCGGGCATACTCACCATTGGACAGCAGCTCCAGACCCACCATATCCGGCAGACGAGCATAGTTTACCATAGCAATCTTGATGGAAACAATCACAACAGGCAGAGCCAAAAACACCTTACGCAGCTTGTAAATCCATACAAACAGCAGCTTGATAATATGTCCAATCTTTTTTAACACTCCACTAACTGTGTCTAAAACACGGCTGTTTTTCTCATAAAAAGCGTTCCACTTTTCCTTAATAACGGCAGCGAAATTCATAATCCACCTCCAGGCCAATATATGAGTTATGATAACACAATTCGGCACTGTATGCAAGTTAAAAGGTTGGCATTCGTTCGCCGACACCGGAGCCGCTTTTTAATTAAACGTTATCCCAATAGAGCGCCGCCAGACCTTTCAGCAGCAGATCCTTGTCGTGAATAATCGTTCTGTGGCAAAGAGGCAGAATATGCTTTGCAATACCGCCTGTGCTGACCACCGTGGTTTTGTACCCCAGTTCTTCTTCCATCCGCTCGATCATACCGTCGATCATACAGGCGGCTCCTACCATAATACCGCTGCGCATACAGTCAGCTGTATTGCGGCCAATCACTTTCTTGGGCTGTCCCAGCTGCAAGCCGGGCAGCAATGCTGTACGCTGCGTCAACGCCTCCATAGAGATCTTCACACCCGGAATAATAGCGCCGCCTACAAGGGCAGCATCCTTGTCCAGAACAGTCATGGTAGTAGCTGCACCCATGTCAATGACAATAAGCGGTGCGCCGTGCTCTCGAAGCGCTGCGACGCAGCCAACGACCAGATCCGAACCGATATGAGAAGGGTTCTCAATGTGAATTTTGAGACCGGTTTTAAGTCCAGGGCCTACCACAAGAGGGGTTTTTCCCGTTAACTTCAAAACTGCCGCCTTCATCGCATTGAGTACCTGAGGTACTACAGACGAAATAATGGCACCTTCTATTTTTTCTAGCTCCACACCATAAAGCTCCAGAATGGTTTTCAAACTGACACAATATTCATCGGATGTTTTTGTAATATCTGTTTGAAAAGTTCCTTCAAACATAATTTTTTTGCCGTCAATAACACCTAGAACAATATTGGCATTTCCAACGTCCAATGCTAATATCATACAATTCCCTCCAAATCAGCCTCTCGTAGAAGCCGGCAATTCACAATTTCTCCGTTACGGGTTTCGATGACTCCCCCACTTCCTCCCCCATATCCGCTGGAACCGGGATTCAGTATCCATAAGCCGTCTTCCTTGCGGCACTCAGCCACATGGGTATGACCATAAAGTACAGCCTGTGCGTTTACCAATTTAGCATCCTCAATCAGTCTAGTAGCATCCTGCTTGACTCCATGAAGATGACCGTGGGTCATATATAGTTTGACGCCATCCACTTTTTGGATCAAAATTCGATCTACAAACGGCGTACATCGTTCAAAATCGCAATTTCCAGGCACCTGGTACATGGGAATATCAGGGTATTCTTCGTGAATTGTTTCTCCGTCATCAAAGTAATCGCCCAAGTGGATCAGATAATCCGGAGATATTTTTTCAATACACCGCCGCATAAAACGAAGGCTGGAATGAGAGTCGGATAAAACTAGAATTTTCATAGGTTCACCATCTGTACTTTCCTGCATATATTGTTATAGATAACAATATTATTATAACAGGTATTTTGACAGGAGGCAATCAAATGCAGGAAAATTCCAATTCTTTTTCCATGCAGGAAGCCCTGCGTCTGGCCAAAAGTCCCGCCGGTCAGCAGTTATTGGCATTGTTGCAAAAAAACGGCGGTGACGATCTGAAAAAAGCCATGAATCAGGCCGCTTCAGGCAATTACGACCATGCGAAAACATTGATTTCCAATCTTCTTTCTTCCTCAGATGCTCAGAAATTGCTATCTCAACTGGAGGAAAAATAATGAACGAGATGGAGGAAAAGCTTGGGGCAATTCTGGGAAATCCCGAAATGATGTCCCAAATCATGTCCATGGCTCAAAGCTTAGGGCAAAATCAACCACAAAATCAGCCGCAAAACCAATCCCAATCACAATCACAGTTTCAAGATAATTCATCCCCACCGTCAATGCCGGACTTTGATCCGGCGATGATCCAAAAAATAATGAGCATGACCCAAAAGATCGGCATTGACGGAAATCAAAGGGCTCTGCTACACGCCCTCGGTCCATATCTATCCAATCAACGGCTTGCAAAACTCGAAAAAGCCATGCGGGCAGCAAGACTTGCAGACGTAGCTTCCTCCGCTTTAGGGCAACTGAATTCAGGCAGGTGATCCACTATCTATAACCGCTACATCCCACAAAATGATGGCTCCTATCACAGAAAACAGATGCAAGACCATATCCCTCAGCAAGAGCCAACATGTTCCGCACCAAGTCAGCCAGAACCATCTTGTTGCACGCCTTGTCAGCAAGAAGCACAGCCTCAATCCTCCTATTGCCAGCAGCCTCCCACAAGCTGCGGCAATTCGTCACTGGGATTTCTAAAAAATCTGATTCCCAGAGATTTTGATACCGGGGATATAATTGTTGTGCTGCTTCTGCTGCTGATAGCAGGAGATAATGCCAACGACCGCAATTCCGCACTACTGACTATGGCACTGTATCTGTTCCTGTAAATCCAGCAGGAAGTAAAAACAATGATATGAATCTGAAAGTAGATCAATATCACAAATAAACCACCGTTTTACAACGGTGGTTTATTGCGTTTTCAAATACAAATATCTCACTAGGATTTACATTTAACGGAATTTTTCATATTTTCCCCGTTATTTTGACGAATTAGCAACTTGTTTAGTTGACATTTTCTGGTTATTTTGATATAATCCAGACACAAGATAGTTCGTCATCGAACTATAAAGGAGGTATCCCTATGGAAAAGAAAATTATCACTGTTAGCCGTGAATTTGGCAGCGGCGGTCGTACAATTGGCAAACTTGTCGCAGAAAAGCTTGGTATCCCTTTTTATGACAGTGAATTGGTTCAGAAAATCGCACTGGAATCAGGGTTTGCTCCTAAATTTGTAGAGGAAAACGGTGAACATTCCCCTGGAAACAGCCTGTTCTCCTACGCTTTCGCACCACAGGGTGTCCCCGGCGTCATGAACGGCCTTTCAGCAGCTGATTTTCTTTGGAACATTCAGTGTAACGTAATTCTGCAATTGGCTGATAAAGGTCCCTGTGTCATTGTTGGACGAAATGCAGACTACATTCTGAAGGATCGCAACGATGTACTCAACATCTTCGTTCATGCTGATAAGGAATTCCGTGCCGACCGTATTGTTCGACTCTACGGTAACTCCGAAAAGAGTCCCATGGCTCGCCTGAACGAAAAGGATAAGCGACGTCGTGTGAACTACCAGCACTACACCGGAAGATCCTGGGGTTCCGCTGAGTACTATGCTCTTACGCTGGACACCAGCATTATCGGCGTTGAAGAAAGTGCTGATATTGTTGTGGATATCGTCAAGAAATCCCGTGAATCCAAGGATTCTAACGAATCTAAGGAATGATTTTGTAAAATAATTGCCCTGCACAGTATGTGCAGGGCAATTTCTTTATACCGTAGCAGGTTCATTTTCCTTGATGTGGATGCTGACTCCATTCACTTCTACATCCTCATCGGCACAGATCATAATATACTTGACGCCGCCAATGACTCTTGTTTCGATTAGGTCACTTCTGGAAGGATCTACCTTGATGGAGACATCAGGCGTATGAATTTCAAACTTCTTGTTATCAATAATGTTCTTCGGATGAAGCTCTGCCTCAAATCCAAACACCTCATCATAGTTGACACTAAATTTAGCCAGATGCTCCTCCGAAACACCACAGGAGGTCAACACGTCCTTCACCTCTTCCTTGGAAATCATCAGAGGTTCAGGAACTTTACTTTCTTTATGCAGCTCAATACGCTGGCACAGTTGGTCATGAACCTCCTGCACCACGTCCATGCTGCACTCGTCCTCCAATGTGTTGGAGAGCAGTGCTTCAAAGGACTTTTTCTGCTCAGCAGCAGGCAGCGGAACCGGAGTATTGAATACGGATTCAATAAAAGCATCATGGCCATCTTTGATGTCCTTAGAGTAGAAAAGTGCATTGTAGATATTCGTAGAACGATTATCAAAAGCTGGGAACAGAAATCCAAGCTGTGGTGCAGAAACCATCTGAGCCATAGCGCCGTCATGGAACAATTTCTCCTCTGCGACATAATGCAGATTCGGTTTAGTTTGCTTCACAGGACACACTGCACAGACCACAAAGGTATAGCTCTCCTCAGAGGAATCCTTCTGAAATTCATCATCCTTACTCTTAAAAGGCACGTCATAGGTTTCGGTGCCCAAAAGGATCAGGTAATTCCCCTCCATTGTCACCGACTCCATGATTTTCTTATAGAATTCCAAACGCAGCTCATCGTCCTTGAGCTGACACTTACGCAAATCCATCAGCATCTTATGCTCGGGAGATCCTGCTACCTGACTGGTTTTAAAGGTGATGTCGATCAGGTTCTTTCCAATCGTGCCGGACAATGTGCGCTTGAGCAGAGCAAAGTATTTTTCAGACTCATTTTCCGGCATCAAACCAAGAGACTGACGAAATTCAGTAATAATTTCCTTCTGATCGTTGACATAGCAGCCATAGATTGCCGTCATATTGCTACGATCCCGGCGCAGATGACGCCGGATCTCGCCAATTTCTTTTTCGTTCATGTTACATCCCTCGCTATATAGAATTATTTCAGAGCATTATACCACAATCCCCCGATAAAATCCAGTAAAAAAGCCTCCCCATTGGGGAGGCTTTCTGTCTTAGTGCCACAGGCACTTCCAGTTCTGAACAAAATATTCCACGCCGGAGTACAAAGTAGTCACCACAATCACCGCAATGACAGCCCAATTCAGTACCTCATGACCTGGCAGCGCCATCATGATGCACAGACCAACCATGGTGCTGGCAGTCTTGATTTTGCCGCTTTTGCCCGCTGCAATGACAGTGCCGTTGCCCACAGCTACCAATCTAAGACCGGTGACAGCAAACTCACGGGTCAAAACCAGCATCAGCGCCCAAGCAGGAAAAACTCCCCACTCGCAGAACATGGTCATCGCTGCAATTACCAGCAATTTGTCTGCCAGCGGATCCAAAAACTTACCGAAATCACTAACCTGATTGCAATGGCGAGCTACATATCCATCAATAAAGTCCGTCACGCTTGCGATAATGAATACACCCAGAGCCACATACATCCACATACCGGGCTGACCACCGCTGAGATACATCAGTACCATAAAAACAGGCAGCAGAGCCACACGGACCAGCGTAATCTTCGATGCTGTTGTCATGTTTATTCATCCTCCAACAGGTAGCCGGTGAGATCACCTTCTACTGTTCCGTCAATCTTAACCATCACAAACTCACCTTCTGTCAGTGCATCCGGAGTGGCAATCCAAACCTTACCGTCAATGTCGGGAGAATCAGCGTAGGTGCGACCATAGAACTGCTCCAGTTCATCGTCATAGCCTTCAACCAGCACCTCTAAAGTCTTGCCGATCATCGCTGCATTGTAGTCATCCATGATCTGAGACTGGATCATCTCAATCAGCTCTGCACGTTTCTGAGCAACTTCTGTATCAGGATACTCCATCTCAGCAGCCTCTGTTCCCTCTTCCGGAGAGAATGCAAAGGCACCTACACGCTCCAAACGCTGCTCTTTCAGGAATTTACACAGCTCCTCAAACTCCTCCTCACCCTCTCCGGGCAGACCTGTAATCAAGCTGGTGCGGATAACCAGACCTGGAATGCGGCTGCGGAGCTTGGCAAAAAGTTCTTTCAGATATTCGCCATCACCACGACGGTTCATGAGCTTAAGAATCTTGCTATTGCAATGCTGAATAGGAATATCCAGATACTTGACGATCTTCGGCTCGGTAGCCATGACTTCGATAAACTCGTCGTCAATCTCATCGGGGTAGACATAGTGAACACGAATCCAATGAAGCCCTTCAATTTCACAGAGCTTCCGCAGCAGTTCGGGCAGCAAACGCTTATGTCCGGGCAGATCAGTGCCATAGCGGCTGGTATCCTGTGCAACCACGATCAGTTCCTTCACGCCGGAGTCAGCCAGAAGCCGTGCTTCATAGAGCACATCGTCCAGCTGACGACTGCGATACTTACCACGGAGACTCGGGATAATACAGTAGGCGCAATGATTGTCGCAGCCCTCTGCAATCTTGATAAATGCGTAATGCTCCGGAGTCGTGACAATACGGCCACACTCCTGCTCAGGTGCATCGATAGAGCCGAACTCCATCACCTGTTCACCCTTGAGCAGTGCCTCAATCGCAGGTACAATTTCCGTATAGCTGCCAGTACCGAGGACACCGTCCACCTCGGGCATTTCCTTCATGATTTCATCCTGATACCGCTGGGACAGGCAGCCGGTGACAAGAATCTTGCCGACCTGACCTTCTCCCTTCAATCCGGCAGTTGCCAGTATGTAGTCAATAGCCTCTGCCTTAGCAGAATCAATGAAGCCGCAAGTGTTGATAACCACCACATCACAGCCCAACACATCGGGGCAAACAGTGTGTCCGGCTTCCTGTACACGGTACATCATTCGCTCGCAATCCACCTGGTTTTTTGCACACCCCAGGGAAATAAAACCAATATTTGCCATCATCATTCCTCCAGGAATTCATTAGTATCCAGCCGAAGCTGGTTCAGTACTTTGCGGATCTGGCCATAATTGTGACCACGGCGCATCAGCGCATCCACAGCACGCTTTATATCTCTTTCGTCCGATTGGCTATCCAGTCTGGAACGGAGAAAATCTGTAATCTTCTCCTCCATATCTGGGTAATTATCCAAAGCTGCATCCCAAAATTCCTTTGGGACTCGTTTTTCGTACAGCGCCTGACGTGCACGAGCAAGGCCGTAGCCCTTGGAGATACACCGGGAAACCACCTGTTCTGCAACCTTTTGATCGTCCAGTAGATCCAAATCCGACATCCACTGTACTGCCTCTCGGGCCTGCTCAGGATCTTCCCCCTTTTGGATCAACCGTTGCTGTAAATCACGCTTAGAGACACTGGTAGCAGAAACAATCCGAACGGCCCGCATTTTTGCAGACATCTTACCTGCATCCACCCGGAGCTGTTCTATCTGCTCCTCGGATAGTTCTCTGCCTGTGTACAAGGTGTAGTCCTCTACCGTCTGGCGATAGAGACGCATGGTAGAGCCGTCCTCAAACTTGACAAAATAGCGTCCCGCACGGTCAGGCGTTGTCTTTACAAGCTCAATCCTCATCACTGAAATCATCAGCGCTGACAGCCACAGGCTTCTCAGCAGCCTTAGCAGGGGCCTTGGGCGAAGCACCATTGAGCTTCCACAGATGCTCACGTACCTGAGCCTCTACACTTTGCGCAATTTCAGGGTTATTGATCAAATACTCTTTGACAGAGTTTGCGCCCTGACCAATTCTCTCTTCACCCATGGAGAACCAGCTGCCGCTCTTCTGGATAATATCCAGCTGAACAGCCATATCCACCAACTCGCTCCATTTGCTGATACCCTGACCGTACATAATGTCAAAATGTGCTTCCCGGAACGGAGGTGCCACTTTATTCTTTACCACCTTGACACGGGTCTTGTTGCCGATGACATTGCCACCTTCCTTAATGGATTCAACACGGCGCACATCCAGACGAACAGAGGAGTAGAACTTCAGCGCATTACCACCTGTGGTGGTTTCAGGATTGCCATACATCACGCCGATCTTCATACGCAGCTGGTTAATGAATATAACCACACAATTGGTCTTTGCGATGGTGCCGGCCAGCTTACGAAGTGCCTGAGACATCAATCTGGCCTGCAAACCCACAAAGGTATCACCCATTTCGCCCTCAATCTCCTGCTTGGGAACCAGAGCAGCAACAGAGTCCACGACCACAGCATCCACGGCACCAGAGCGAACCAGTGCATCAGTAATTTCCAGAGCCTGCTCGCCGGTGTCAGGCTGAGATACCAGCAGGTTGTCAATGTCCACACCCAGAGCGGATGCGTAAACAGGATCCAGTGCATGCTCCGCATCCACGAAGGCAACTTCGCCACCCATCTTCTGCGCCTCTGCCAGAATGTGCAGTGCTAAAGTAGTCTTACCTGAGGATTCCGGGCCGTAGATTTCGATGATTCTGCCCTTGGGAACACCGCCGATGCCCAGCGCTGCATCCAGTGCCAGGGATCCGGTGGGAATAGCTTCTACATTCATCTCGGGACGGTCGCCCAGACGCATGACAGTTCCTTTTCCGAAGTTCTTGTCAATTTGTGCCAGAGCAGTCTGCAAAGCCTTTTTCTTGTCAGAAGCAGGGGTAGGTGCTTCATATACAGTCTTTTTTGTCGCCATAATTTAGTTTTCCTTCCTGCCATACTGAGCCAGCACAGCACGTTCTCTATCATTATAATCTCTTGTACGTTCCAGAACGGTATATCCGTTTTCTTCCAAAATTGCGCACACATCATCCCCCTGCCCCATGCCGAATTCAAAGCAGAGAAAGCCACCAGGCTTCAAAACTGCCTTGTACTTGGATGCAATGGAGCGGTAAAATTCCAAGCCATCATTGCCGCCAAAGAGCGCCATATGAGGCTCAAAATCCTTGACGCTTACCGGAAGTTCTTCCATTTCCTGACCGGTAATATAGGGGGGATTGGAGATAATCATGTCAAATTTCCCCAAAAATGCAGGTGGCTTATCCATCGCATCAGCCTGCACACAGGAAACACGACCCGACAGCTTGTGAAGTGTAATATTCTTCTTTGCAATTATCAGCGCATCCTTGGATAGGTCTGCCAATGTTACCCGTGCATCCTTAATGCGGCTGGCAATTGCCAGACCGATGCAGCCGGAGCCGGTGCACAGATCCAACACTCTCGGAGACTCCGGGAGGAAAATTCCCTGATTGATAGCAAGAGACACGACTGCGCAGGTGTCATCTCTTGGAATAAGCACATCTGGGGTCACCTGAAGGGTCAGCCCATAGAAGTCCCACTCTCCTAGCACATAGGCAAGCGGTTCTCCTGTCAGCAGGCGCTGCACGGCAGCATCCATTTTCCCACATATCTCCTCATTAGCATACAGGTCATTGCCAAAAAGGAAAGATTCCTGCGGTTTTCCCGAAATCTTACTGAGCAAGTGCCGTGCCATGAAGCCTGCGGTATTGGCATCCTCTTGCTTCATAAGCGCACGTCTGGCTTCCAAATAAAGCTCAGAATACTGTTTTACCACTGGTCTGCGCCCTCCTGTTCCGGCAAAACCGCCTGCACAGCAGCAATACCAACCTCAATCATACTGTCATCCGGCTCATTTGTTGTGAAATTCTGAAGCCACATGCCGGGGAATGTTAAAATTCGTGTAAAAGCATTATCATTCCGGCCCGCCCAGCGATTGATTTCATAGGTGATTGATACCACCACAGGCAAAAGCAGCAGCTTAAAAACGATCATAACGAACCGATACAGGAAGTTTCCACGCATCGCAGCCAGACCAGGTGCAACTGACAGCAGCACACTGGACGCTACAGAGAAGATCAAAATAGAGATTACCATGACCACCAGCAGAAAACTAGTACCGCAACGTGGGTGAAGTCTGGTCTGCATTCGAACGTTTTCCACTGTCAGCGGCAGTCCGGCCTCGTAGCAGCGAATGGTCTTATGCTCCGCACCATGGTAAGCAAACACTCTTTTCATTTCATCCATACGAGAAACAGCAAACATGTAGGCAAGGAAAATCACGATTCGAACCAAGCCCTCGATGAGATTCAGCCCCAACGTGCTTTTTACAACGCCATCAAAGAATCCCCCTATAATCATAGGAAGCAGGAAAAACAGGCCAATAGATAAAAATAGACCCAAAAATACCGCAAAACCAATGACAAATTTCTGAAATTTCTCATTGCCTAGCTTTCTCTCCAACCATTTTTCAAATTTAGATGGTTCTTCCTCATCCTCATCCGGAGAAAGGTCTGCTGAGTGCATCAATGCCTTGACACCCACAACCTGGGCATCAAAGAAATTAACTGTACCACGGATAAAGGGCCACGACGCAAGAGAACCTGGCTTGCGAATCTTCCGGGGATTGACCTCCACGGACAAGCCATCCTTCCCACGCACCACAACAGCATCCTTTTCAGGACCGCGCATCATAATACCTTCAATAAGCGCCTGACCACCAATGGTGGTCTTAAATTTTTCATTGCAACAGGTTTTTTCTTGTTTTGCCATAGTTTCCTTCCTTACTGAGCAGCAGGCAGCCGGACTGTGACCAGTGTACCGCCGCCTTCTGCATTTTCAAGCGTCAAGGTGCCGCCATGCATCTCAACGATCTCATCACAGACCGCCAAACCGATACCTGTGCCTCGAGCCTTCGAGCTACCTTTATAGAACTTTTTCTTCACCAGAGGGATCTCGTCCTCGGGAATTCCAGGACCATAGTCTCGAATCCGAACGACGACCTGATCGTCCTCGTAGGTCATGGCAGCTTCAATACGCTTGCCCTCCCCGCCATGTTTGGCAGCGTTGTCGAGGATGTTCAGGAATACCTGGCGAAGACGTTTAGGATCACAGGGGATCTCAGGAATGTCCTCTCCAAGATCTACATGATGCAGGTGAATCCCCTCTTGTCCCAGTCTGGAGCTGTACATATAAACAGTGTCATCAAACTCTGCCCGAATGTCCGTAAGTTCTATATTCAGAGTCATACGACCATCCTGCATTCTGGTAAAGTCCAGCAGTTCAATGACCATTTCCGTCAGCCGTTTGGCTTCTCTCGAAATGATCTTCATGCCTTGCCGGGTTTGTTGATCCATAGACTCATCCATCAGCAAGGTTTCACTCCAGCCGTTAATGACTGTCAACGGTGTCCGCAGTTCGTGTGAGAGCTGAGAGATAAACTCCGCCTGCATTTTTTCATTCTGGCTGAGCTTGTTTGACAGCTCATTGATGGTATCTGCCAGATCTCCAATCTCGTCATCGTATTTTTTCTGAATCTGAACGCCGTAGCTGCCACTGGAAATTCGCTTTGCCTTTTCCGTGATCTCAGCCACAGGACCCATAATACTCCGAATAAAATAGTTGCTGTTAAGCACCAGCACAATCAGTGTCACCACCAATGCTCCGAAGCACACCAACGCAACGAGCAGCACCTGCTGATCCATCAGCCGCGCCGATGTGACATACCGCAGCACACCAATAACTTCGCCGTTACTGTAAATCATAGGGCTGGATACAGCCATAATCCGTTCCCCCGTACTGGGATCTTTGCCTGAAAAAGTTCTGATTCCACGGGTGCTGACTGCTTCCTGAATTTCAGGGGTTGTAGGACTGATAACTGCCCAATTACCGTAGGAGGATGCCACTATTTTGCCCTGTTTGTCAATAAATTGCAGTTCAATAAAATCTTTATCCTCAAATGTGTTGGCATAGGTGATGCAAGACTGGTAGTACTCGTTATAATTGAGATTTACGTAGTCAGCAAAAAATTCAGTAGTAGTTCTGGCTCGGTTGCGCATATCGGACTCCATATTGGAGTAGTAATACGCCGCATAAGATGCCGTCACCGCAAGTACGCAGACCATTCCCAGTGCGCACACCACACTGAACATGTTGGTAAGCCAACGCCTACGCAGGCCGCCGACTTTAATCATAAGCGAATCCCTCTACTTTCTGTCAGGCGCCCCACTTATATCCGAAGCCCCAAACTGTTGTAATGTATGTGGGATTTGCAGTATCATCCTCAATCTTAATACGAAGGCGTCGAATATTGACGTCTACAATCTTCAGTTCGCCTTCATAATCCCTGCCCCACACGGCAGATAGAATATCCTCCCTTGACAAGGCTCTTCCAGGATTCTGCATGAACAGTTTCATGATGGAGTACTCCACCTGCGTTAGCCGCACCCGATTTCCAGACTTTTCCAGCGTGTGGTTACGGGTATTCATGACGAAGGGACCTTGGGTCAGCAACTCACTGCTGGCACCGTTATCACCACCAATTCGGCGGTACAAAGCATCAATACGTGCCGTCAGTTCAGCGGGAGAGAAGGGTTTCGTGACGTAGTCATCTGCGCCGGTCATCAGGCCCGTAACCTTATCCATCTCCTGTGTACGGGCGGTCAGCATAATAATACCGATCTGTTTTGAGGTTGCACGAATTCTCCGGCAAACTTCAAATCCATCAATATCCGGAAGCATAATATCCAGAATCGCTACGCCAATATCAGGATTCTCTTCCAGTTTCTGCAGCGCCTCCATACCGGTGCCTGCCTCCACAGCATCATAACCTGCACGCTTCAGGTTAATGACTACGAAGGAGCGAATATTTACTTCATCTTCCAAAATCAGTACTTTTTTCATACTCTAACCTCTTATGTTTCTCCTGTTTTCCAGTCCATCTGAATGGGATGAAAACAGTTGATCAGACTTTCCTGACTGATGTTATACGCAACAGAGAAAGCCTCCAATTTTGCGGCGTAGACCACGCCATTCGATTTATAAAGGACAAAACGGTTATCCTCCAATGCCAGCGCATCCCGATTGGAGCCGGTAAACTCGTGGATACTAAAAATTTCTTCATATCCCTCAAATTGCTTATCCCAGACATAGAAATGATACACATCCCCTTCTCTGCTGATAGTAACCCGTGTCGCCCATGCGCTATCCAGCTGTAAGTACCAACCTTCATCGAAACTGTGGTAGGTATACATCTGATCCACGATGGAACCATCCAAAGCCATGTCATACCACCGTATAAGGTATTGCTCAGACTCCCGCTGTGCGGCGTTAATGGGAACCATATTCATAAGACTGGGTAATTCCAGCACGCCGTCATCATCCAAGTCATCCGCATAAATATAGTAATTACGAAGCGTCTGAACGCTGGTTCCGGACTCGTTAGACAACGACACATTGGTAAACCGTCCATCCCGCATAGCTATCACATCGGTAATAATGGCACGCTCGTCCACAGAACTTGCCACATATACCGCACTGACTCCGCCATAAAGCTTGCCCAGCATGATCCGTTTTACATGATCCACCGGCATGGACAGACTAACCTCAGACGATCTTTCTATCTTGCCTTCATGGTTACTGTACAGTGTGACCACTCCATTATCAACATCCGTTGCGCCGGGACCAAGCACCATGATATCAGCTTTACTGTCCTCATTCAGATCCGTCACCACAAACTTGGCGTAATGAACCGACATCGCCTTCTGTGCCTCGTCATCTGCAAAGGAGTAGACAGACAATGAACGCAATACCTGATCGCTGACCTGACAGCCAACCACCAATTCCATGCCTGCACGGTCATCCATTTGTACATATTCCACTTGCTCAAACGCTGCACCCTGGCTGCTGATATTTTCAATCAGCTGGTAGGTATCCCCCTCTCGACTGAACACCAAAATACGCAGAGGCTTTTCACCGGTTCCTTTGGCAAAAAGCAAATATTCATCCTTGCCATCGCCGGTTAAATCTGCTGTTTGAACAGTCTGCTGATTTTCGCCAGAACGAGGTGCGCAGTACTCAAGTCCCACCATAGCCTCATCAATGGCTTTCTGAAGGTTTTGATAGTCTGCAGTACGCTTGGGCGGACAGTACATTTGATCCACTGTCCGCAGGGCACATCCGCTGATTAACAGAACCACTGCCAGAAAAAACACCGACAATCCACATTTTCTGTTCACAGCATCAGCTCCTTTCAATCGATTAGTATATCACAAATTGCAGCAAAAAGGAAGTCATTTTAGTACAACATTTGCTTCTCCCAGTACATTTTGAAGTTCTTTCAACATAGAATCTCCAAATGCACACCGGGCACCTCGCCGAACTTTTGTATCAGCAAAATACAGTACGGCAGAATTATGACCGGGGAACATGTTGATAATAGCTCTGACCTTTCGGAAGGCAGAATCCTGCTCACTGGACAGCCGCAGATACAGCGTACCGTTTTTCGCTACCTGCTTTACCGGCATCTCCGGCTCTGGATTTCCGTTTGCGTAGTCGGAAATAGGACGAGCACGGTTGACCACAATCTGAGGATCCTTTTCATCTCGAATAGACAGCCGTCCGGTAATCACAACGGCGCTGTTTTCCCGCAAATAACCACCGTATTGGTTCAATACATTGGAAAATGCCAGCATTTCAATTGCAGCTGTATCATCTTCAACCGTCAAATACGCCATCATGGAATTATTCCGCGTGGTTTTCATCTTCAGACTCTGGACAATACCCGCCACGCTGACAATCTGATCATCCTTAAAATTACATTCCTCATTCATCAAATCTCCAATAGGAACAACGTGGGTATTTTTTAAAATGGGACGGTAATCATCCATCGGATGTCCGGAAATGTAGATACCCGTGGTTTCCTTTTCCATGGACATAAGATCAGCCTTACTAAGCTCCGCCAACTTTGGAATTGGGATAGCCGCTGCTGCATCGTCATCATCGAGCATTGCAAACAATCCCATCTGTCCTTCCAGATTTTTCTTACGGGTGGAGTTGACACTGTCCATCATATTCTCGTATACGGCCAGCAACTCGCTGCGATGGTGGCCAAAACAGTCCATAGCACCGCATTTGATCAGATTTTCTACTGCGCGCTTGTTAAGTTCGCCTTCTCCCATCCGCTGGAGGAAATCCTCCAACGATTTAAAGGGTCCACCCTCGGTTCGCTTTAACACCATTGTGCGGATCAAGCCATGCCCTATGTTCTTAACTGCACCTAACCCAAAACGAATAGCATTCTCTTCTACTGTGAATGGATCATCAGAATGGTTCAGATCTGGCGGAAGTACCGGGATTTCCAGCTCTTTACACTCAGAGATATACCCCGAAATCTTGGTTGCAGAATCCAGCACTGAAGTCATAAGGGCAGCCATATACTGCCGAGGATAGTGGCATTTTAAGTATGCCGTCTGGTAAGAAACTACCGCATAGCAAACTGCATGTGCCTTGTTAAATGCGTAGTTTGCAAATTCGACGATTTCGTCATAAATAGACTGCGCTGCCGCCTCTGTAACGCCATTGGCTACCGCACCGGGGATTCCCTGCGCAGGGTCACCATAGACAAAGATTTTCCGTTCTTCCTCAATGACCTTCATCTTCTTTTTGGAGATTGCTCGGCGAATATTATCTGCCTGGCCCATGGTATAACCACCCAGACTCTGAAAAATAGCAATAACCTGCTCCTGATAGACGATACATCCGTAGGTAACTTTCAGAATCGGTTCCAAAAGAGGTGTTTTATAGGTAATTTTTCGGGGATCTAACTTATTGGCGATAAATGTCGGAATTGAATCCATGGGGCCGGGACGATAGAGCGCCACAATAGCCGTCATGTCTTCAATGGACGTCGGACGCATGTTGATACACACACCGGTAATTCCGGCAGATTCCAGCTGAAATACGCCCTGTGTTTTTCCCTCTGCCAGCATTGTAAAGGTTTCAGGATCATTATCCGGCACCAGATCAATATTAAAATCCGGGTTCAATTTCCGAATTTCGGCTTCAGCTTCCTCAATAACCGTCAGGTTACGCAGTCCCAGAAAGTCCATTTTCAGAAGGCCAAGTTCCTCAATGGTCGTCATGGTGTACTGAGTTACGACGGTATCATCATTACGAGACAGCGGAACATAGGTATACACAGGATCAGCCGTAATCACCACGCCGGCGGCATGGGTCGAGGTATTGCGTGGCATTCCCTCCAAGCTCATGGCGGTATCGATAAGCTTCTTCACCCGCTCATCGCCATCATACAGCTCTTTCAGCTTTGGGGAAACCTCCAGTGCCTCTTTCAGGGTGATGTGAAGCGTGGTAGGCACCAGTTTCGCAACAATATCCGTCTCTGCGTAGCTGAAATTTAATGCACGTCCCACATCACGGATAGCTCCACGAGCCGCCATAGTACCAAAGGTCGCAATCTGCGCCACATGGTCAGAGCCATATTTACGCATCACGTACTCAATGACCTCTCCGCGACGTTCCTGACAGAAGTCTGTATCGAAATCAGGCATACTGACACGTTCAGGGTTCAAAAACCGCTCAAAAATCAGCGCATACTTCATAGGATCCACTTCCGTGATGTGCATGCAATACGCAACAATAGAAGCTGCACCAGAACCGCGCCCCGGGCCCACAGGAATTCCCGATTCCTTGGCATAGCGAATAAAATCCCATACAATTAGATAGTAATTGACATAGCCCATACGGCTAATGACGCCAATTTCATACTCCAGTCGATCCCGATAGCTTTCGGGAGGATTTTCATACCGCTCCTGGAAACCGTCCATACAAAGCTTTCTGAAGTATTCTTCATTCGTGTACCCCTCCGGCACAGGGAACGCAGGTAGATGGTACTCATGGAAAGTAAATTCGAGATTACACATATCTGCAATCTTTACGGTATTTTCAAATGCCTCATTGCAATTTGGGAATAGCTTTCGCAGTTCTTCCTCGCTCTTGAGGTAGAATTCCTCAGTCTGGAATTTCATTCGGTTCGGCTCATCCACAGTCTTGCCTGTCTGGATGCACAAAAGAACATCCTGCATGGCAGCATCCTCTTTGCGCAGGTAATGGGCATCGTTGGTAATAACCATGGGCAGCCCTGTTTCCCGTGCAAGCCGCATTATTCCCTGATTGACTGGGGTCTGCTCCTCAATGCCGTGATCCTGAAGCTCCAGATAAAAGTGATCCGGTCCAAAAATATCCGCCAGCTGAAGTGCATATTTTTTTGCACCCTCGTAATCCTCCATCAGCAGATACTGCGGAATTGCACCGCCAAGGCAGGCCGAAGTAGCAATCAAACCTTCGTGATGAGCTTTCAGAAGCTCTAAATCCACTCTGGGTTTTCCGTAGAATCCATCAATAAATGCCTGTGATACCATGTAACACAGATTTTCGTATCCTGTTCTGTTTTCACACAGGAGAACCAGATGGTAGGACTCATTATCAAGGCCGTGGATGCGATCACGCATACCACGGCGAGCCACATACACCTCACAGCCGATGATTGGTTTGATACCGGCTGCCTTGGCAGCTTTATAAAAATCAATACAACCATACATAACGCCGTGGTCAGTAATTGCAACGGCAGTTTGACCAATCTCCTTGACACGATCCATCATCCGGTCTATCCGGCATGCACCATCAAGCAAACTGTATTCTGTATGGACATGCAAATGTACAAAACTCATTTTTTTGCCTCCTTGGCCATCTCCACCAGCTTTTTCAGTCGATGATTCATGGCCGGCTTGGTAATGGGAGGTTCCATCATCCCTGCAAGCTCCACAAGGGAGGATTCCGGGTTTTCTTCCCTTGCCTGAGCCGCCTGATAGAGTTTGGCAGGCAGTGTTTCCATCAAACCGTATTCTCTCAGAATACGAATTGCAGCAAGCTGCTCCTGTGCTGCCTCTACCACCTTGGATGTATTGGCATCGTCGCAATTACAGCGGCGATTGACATTATTGTTCAATTCTTTTTCCAAACGAGCTTCAATAATACCCATAGCGGCAACCGGTGCACCCAGATAGGTCAAAAAATCCGAAATCTGGTCGCTCTGCTTAATATAAAGCACCTGAGCACCGCCTCGCAGAGCAGATTTCGGAGGAAATCCCAATACTTCCTCCATTAAAATAAAGCTTTCCCGTGCTACATTCTGATGGGTAGTGGTAAGTTCCATATGGTACCCCTTTTCCGGGTCTGTTGCGGAACCTCCGGCAAGAAATGCACCACGCAGGAAAGCCGCCTTGCAGCAATCTTCCTCTACAATGGGAAAGTTAACGTGCAGCGCCAAAGTTTCTTCTCGATTGAAGCCACAGGCATTCATAATGATATCCAATTTTGCAGGCTCATTGATCTGAAAAATCATCTTGCCGCAAACATCACCTTCTGGCTGTATATCAAATTGCAACCCAAAAGCCTTCTTGAAAAGCTTTGGCAGCATCGTCGCAAATTCTCGACTCTCCGTAATGATCTTGATGCAGTCGTTACTGAAACAATTTGCGTAAAGCAAAATGCCAAAACTCTGTGCCAGCGCACAACAGCGACGCTGGGGAAAAATCCGGCAGATCTCCCCTTTGGCACTGCCGGAAAATGAGATGGCCATGAGATGGTCTCCTCCCGTAAAATCAAAATAATATGCTAATCTATTTTTACCAAATTCTAATTTCCGGTACAATACGAATACCGGAAGTTTCAAAAACCTTATCAGAAACCTGTTGCAACAGATTACGTACATCCGCAGCCGTAGCTCCGCCCATATTCACAGCAAAGCCGGCATGCTTGGTAGAAATAGCCGCACCACCAACCTGATAGCCCTTCATTCCAGCCTGATCGATGAGCGCAGCAGCAAACCCTCCCACAGGTCGCTTGAAGGCTGAACCAGCAGAAGGAAGATCAAGCGGCTGAGATGCAGAACGCTTGCCCATCAGTTCCTTCATCTTTGCCTTAATTTCTTCAGATTCCCGAGGTTCCAGCCGAAATACAGCAGATACTACGACACCTTCATCCTGCTCCAGAAAGCTATGGCGGTAGGAAAAATCTGTGCAAGCGCAAGTCCGGCTGGCCAGATTTCCATTCAGATCCATAACTTCCACACTCTCGCAAATCTGGCAGATTTCTCCGCCATAGGCACCGGCGTTCATATAAACACCACCACCCACACTTCCTGGAATTCCATGGGCAAATTCCATGCCACTCAGACCCAGATTGGCAGCAAAAATAGCAGCTCTGGACATTGTTACGCCAGCTGCCACACGAATATGGGTCTCGTCCAGCTGTTCCATACCACTCAGGCAGTCCTTCAGGCAGATCACAATACCCCGAATTCCCTCGTCAGGAGCCAAAATGTTGGTTCCTGCTCCTAGGATAGCAGGTTTTGAATCCAATAAAACGGACACTTTCAGTACGTCAGCAAGCTGCTTCGTATTTTTAGGCATGGCCATCACTTCCACAGGGCCACCAATGCGGAAAGATGTGTGCTTACTCATATTTTCTTCGAAACGAAGCTCCACTTCCGGTAAAAGCTCCGACATTTTTTCCTGTAAAATTGTCATTTCAGTCATAAACGCCTCCGGGTGTATGATTGGTTACAGTATATCATATCATAAAAGAATATGCAATTATGACAGATTGAAATTTATTGTAAATAAATACACCCGGCTAAACAGCCGGGTGTATTGAATGCTGGATTTACTTTTCGACGATTTCCAGAATCTCCATAGGGCAAGCTTTGACACAAATGCCACAGGCGATGCACTTGGTAACGGGATTCTCAGGCTTCATAACCATGACCTTCATGGGGCAGACCTCAACGCACTTGCCACAAGAAACACAGAGTTTCTTGTTGATCATATAGACACCGGTCTTGGGGTTCTGCGTAATTGCACCGTGCTCACAGGTTCTGGCGCACTTACCACACTGGATGCAGGTGTTGGGCTTTGCACCGTTACCCTTTGCGAGAATCTGGATGCAGGACAGATCCTGATTAAATTCCTTGTAGAATGCAGTGGAACAGGCTCGAACACATTCCAGACATGCCATACATTCAGCATTCTTATTTACTGCGAGCTTCTTCATAATAGAGGACACTCCTTTATATGTAATTACAACGATTATTATACAGGAATGGCTTTAAAATATCAATGGGTAAAACAAAATTTCGATGCAAATTTATCAATATCCATTATATGACGAAAATTAAATGTCTAGCTTTTGTATTTTCGGGAATAATACAAATGAAATCTGATATTTCAGGAGGTAATCTAATGAAAAAATACAGCATTTTGGCACTAGCTCTTATTATGACCATTTTCTGTTTGGCAGGGTGTCAAAACATGGACAAGGATATGGGCGTAAGCATGCCCAGCATCATTCCTACGGTAAAGCCCACTACTGAAGTTACAAAGGTGCCTACCACCCCCCCGACCACTCATCACACAGAAGCAGCCACAGTGCCTGCTACAAAGCCTGAAACGACAGGCACAACCGCAACAACCACCAACGAAACAAAAGCTCGCTAACCAATCAGGGCAACGCCCTGATTACATATTATCTCCCCAATCAAATGCCATGGGATCAATGGAGCGTTCCCCTGTAATCACATCAAATTCATATCTCCGAGCAACATCATCTGGATACCAACCAGGATTGACTGCAAGCCTCTTGCAGCCTAAGCGTCGGAAGTGGCTGAATGCCGCACCAAGAAGCTGATCGCCGTAATAGCGGCCATCCATTCCATCCTGCAATGTCATTCCAAGAATTCTGCCGCAGTCGCCTTCCGGTGCACCCATGGACACAAGTGCAACTGGAGATTCATCCAAATAGGCAGCCAGCACAACCCCTCTGCTGTCAAGTTCAGGTGCTTTCAAGCCGCGGGGCAGCTTCATTGCGGACTTATAGGGCAGATAATAGAGATTTGCATCCTTGCGGTTATCGGTAGCACGCCACCAGCTCTGCATAGCAAATGTGGATAATTTCTGTGGAAGATGACTGTTATCGTTGAGAAACTCATAGGAAAAAACGCCCCTGTTGTAAATAAGCTTGCACACTCCCGTATTATCACAATATGGCAGTTTATTAAGATCATTCCCAAAAAACAGGCGCATCAGAGTTCCACGAATTACTGCACCATGGGCAAAAATTGCTACCGTACCACCATCATATGCCAATGCTGCATCGCGCATTCCCTCAATAAAACGCTGCGTGTAGATATCAAAAGTCTCTGCGCCAGGTATGCTCCAGTTCATGGGATCATGATTAAACTTCCACATCGGCTCACTCTGGAACTTCTCCAAAAACCGGAATGGAATATCTTCCCAAATTCCGATATCAATCTCCCGAAACCGTGGATCCCGTTTCAGTTTCAAATTCTTTGGAATATAGATGGAACGGGCAGTCAAACTGGTTCTGGTCAAATCACTGGAGTAGCAGCCATCAACACGAATCTTCTCAAACCGGTTCTGCACACATTTCGCCTGCAGATGTCCTCTGGGGGTCAGCAAGGAATTATACTGACCGTGAATTCTGCGAAACACGTTTCCTTCTGCTTCCCCATGCCGAATTAAATACAGTTCAGTCATAGATACCTCAGAAGATTGTCATATAGCGGGTCAGATTTTTCTTCATCCGTTCTGCTGCTGCCACAGCCTGCTCCAGATAGTCAGAACCGTCAGAGCCGGCAATTTTCCACGCACAGGTCACTGTGGGTCCTGCACAGACCACCGCACCGTAACCAAACTGATCAAATGCATTAGCACAGATTTTTGCGTTGCAATTGGTATAATCCATATCATCCACCAGCAGAAAAAGTTGCGGATATTTAACACGAAGCGTTCTTAAGCTCTCTGCTAAACTGGCACCGGCCACTGCGCCAACTCTTCCATAGCCGCATTTGCCGCATACATCTGCCCCAAACCGATTTACAAGATCAGCAGCAGCTGTGTGTACCAGACGTGTTCCAGTCATCAGATCTTGCAGCTCCGGAGCGGTTTTATTAGAAGTTCTAACCACTGGGAACAGATCCTTTTCCTTCCCCTTTACGTAAGGCAAAAATGGTTTGATCACATCCGTACCGGGATAGGCATTGATAATCAAACCGTCACACGGGAATTGGGGATCATCACCGAAACAACTTTCAGCAACTGCCTCCGCCATCATTGGCGACAGGATTTGTGGCGCTTCCAGCACAGTATAAAATCCAAACCTGTGTGCCTGTTCCAGCACCTTGGACAGCTCCGTCAGTCCTTCTGCGCCTAACACCGCAAAAGCAGTAAAACTGACACGAATCCCGGGTACGCTTCCCTTTACTGCTGCAAGAAGTTCGTGACAAAATCGTCCATACGCCTTAGCTTTAGATTCTTCAATCTCTGTAAGCTGCGGTGGCAAATCCTGAACCTTCAGTGCCAAATCAATCATGGACGGATTCTTTAGCTTACGGATTTTTTCCTGCAAAACATCAATAGACATAAATTCCCCTCCCATTTTATTTTTATTATTGTACCACAAATCCTTTCCCCTGAAAAGACATAAACCTTTCCAGCTGTGATTTATTTCACTTTGGGCATACTAACTCCGAAAGGAGGGAGACACGATGCAATCAAAAGGATATATTGTTGCCATGGGACTTGGCGTTGCCGCTGGTGCTGTTGCCATTATGATGATGCCCCGCAATAATCCCACCCGTCGTCTGGCAAAAAAAGCCGCAAACAAAGTCGAAGATGCGGTCTGGAAGGTCAGCGATAAGATTCAGGATGTTCAGGACGAATTGGATCTGTAACGAAAAACCGCCCATCGAATGATGGGCGGTTTTCAAATTCAGATTAAACACGGCCGTTCAGCAGGCTGGCAATTTTCTCCATGGGATCGCAAACAGATGCGACAGACATGTCATGGTTAATAGCTGCAATAAAGTATGCAGTGTACTTGGAGCAGTCAACATCAAAGTACCAGTCACGCTTCAGCAGCTCCGGTTTCCGGTAGGTCAGGTTGGTGCCCAGAACAGCAGTCAAAATACCTGCTTCAACAGCTGCGTCGAACTTCTCCAGGCCACTGGTAAACAGGGGGAAGGTTGCGTTTGCGATGATGTGCTTTGCGCCACGCTTCTTCAGTTCACCTGCAACCTCCAGCATAGAATCGCCGGAGGCAATGATATCATCTGCAATAAAGACAGTCTTACCTTCAACGGATTCACCCAGATACTCGTGAGCAACAATGGGGTTACGACCATTGACCACACGGGTGTAATCACGGCGCTTGTAGAACATACCCAAATTGCAGCCCAAAACGCTGGAATAGTACATATTACGGGTCATAGCGCCTTCATCAGGGCTGATGACGATGAAGTGTTCCTTATCGAAGTTCAGCTCAGGCATATTCTTCAGCAGAGTCTTGAGTACCTGATAGGTGGGCATGACGTTGTCGAAGCTCATCAGAGGTACTGCGTTCATCAGTCTGGGGTCGTGAGCATCAAAGGTGATGATATTAGCAACACCCATAGCCTGCAGTTCCTGCAGAGCAACAGCGCAGTCCAAACTCTCACGAACCATACGCCGATGCTGACGGCCGCTGTAAAGGCTGGGCATAATCACAGAAACACGATGTGCGCGACCTGCGACAGCGCCGATAATTCGCTTCAGGTTGGCAAAATGATCATCAGGAGACATGTAGTTCTCATGGCCAAACAGCTTGTAGGTCACGGAATAGTTGCCGGGATCAACAACGATAAACACATCATTGCCGCGAACAGACTCCTTCACAAGACCCTTTGCGTCGCCGCTCTGAAAACGAGGGCAGTCACAATCAATAATAAAATTGGAACAGGGAATACCCGCCTCATTTGCCCAACCAACCAGATAACGATTGACGTGCTGGGTAAACTCTTCTGCACCAGGGCATGCAATCAATGCCAAATGGGCTTCCTGTCTCTCAGAGCCAAAAAAGCTGGCGGGAGAGATAGCTTTCTTAGACATACTCAAGATTCTCCTTCACTTCTAATACTGAATTTCATATACTAATTAGCCTAAGGGTACATTACCTTCCTATTCTATCACATATTTTGATAAGTTCCATACCTTTTTTTATTTTTTTTGCGTTTTTTCGACTTCAATAAAGGCACATAATACTTTTTACAGAAAAACTGGTAATTATGCCCAATATAATTCCAGTTACGTCAAAAACCCGAGAGCAAAAGCTCCCGGGTTAGTTTTATTCAGCTTCTACTCGGACCTGATCTTCTGCCATCTGTACATGGATAGCGGAAATAGGCGTTTCAAAAGAATCTATAATCTTTTCCGAAATAGGATCTTCCAGCTCCTGCTGAATGACACGACGCAGGTTTCGGGCACCGTAGGTTACAGAATAAGCCTTCTTTACCAAATGATTTCGGACAGCTTCATCCCAGTCAATCGTCAGTCCACGTGTTGCAAGGCTTTGCTTCAGCTCATCCAACATAATATCCGCAATGCCCATGAAATGTTCCTCAGACAAATGGTTGAAGGTAATAATTTCATCCACACGGTTAATAAACTCAGGACGCAGGAACTCCCGAAGTGCCTTCATGGTCTTTTCCTGCACCACTTGCTGGTCGGTACGGCCGAAACCCATACCACCTACACCACCATCAGAACCAGCATTAGAGGTCATGACAATAATCGCATTTTCAAAGTTTACTACCCTGCCCTGTGCATCCGTAATCCGTCCATCATCCAGAACCTGAAGCAGAATGTTAAGCACATCTGGATGTGCCTTCTCAATTTCATCAAATAAAACCACAGAATAGGGCTTTCTGCGAATTTTTTCCGTTAACTGACCTGCTTCATCATAGCCGACATATCCGGGAGGCGAACCGATTAGCTTGGAGACAGTATGCTTCTCCATAAACTCAGACATATCCACCCGAATGAGCGCATCGACACTGTCAAACATGTCATTTGCCAGACACTTCACCAATTCTGTCTTACCAACACCGGTGGGACCAACAAAAATAAAGGACACTGGACGCTTCTTAGGGCTGATACCGACACGGTTGCGACGGATTGCTCTGGTCACAGCCTCCACAGCCTGATCCTGACCAACAATATGTTCCTTCAGTCGATCAGAAAGGCCTTTCAGCTGCTGGTATTCCTGCGCTTTAATCTTAGATGCCGGAATCTTCGTCCATAACTCAATAATACGAGCCAGATTTTCCATGGTTACTGCGGGCATGGGCAATTTTTCCAGTTCCTCGATTTCAGAAGCAAGCTGACACAGGCGGCTGCGAATATGAGCCAAGCGCTCATAGTTCGTATTCTCTGTATCCTCATTAAGCATCCGCAGTTCCAGCTCGTAATCGTCCCGCTCCTTCTTTAACTCTGCCAGCCTGGAAATTTCTTTACACTGGAGATTGACGTCAGAACAAGCTTCGTCCAGCAAGTCAATGGCCTTATCAGGCAAAAAGCGATCTGTGATGTAACGCTCAGAAAGTACTACGCACTGCCGGGCAATCTCATTGGAAATGGCTACGCCATGGAACTCAGAGTAGCTTTTTGCAATTCCCTGCATGATTTGGCAGGCTTCCTCAATGGTAGGTTCTGCCACAGATACAGGCTGGAACCGACGCTCCAACGCTGCATCCTTTTCAATATATTTACGGTATTCACTAAAAGTAGTCGCACCAATGACCTGAATCTCACCACGAGACAATGCAGGCTTCAAAATGTTTGCTGCATTCATAGAGCCTTCTGCGTCACCTGCACCCACCAGATTATGGACTTCATCGATGACCAGAATGATGTTACCACATTCCTTTATCTCACTAATCAGGCTCTTCATTCGGCTTTCAAACTGTCCACGGAATTGGGTACCTGCTACAAGAGCGGTCAAGTCCAGCAGAAATACTTCTTTATCACGAAGCTTATAAGGAACGCTCCCATCAACGATGCGCTGGGCAAGTCCTTCAGCGATAGCAGTCTTACCAACACCAGGCTCACCAATCAGGCAAGGGTTATTCTTCTGGCGACGGTTTAAAATCTGAATCACACGCTCCGTTTCTGTGTCACGGCCAATAACCTTATCCAGCTTACCTTCCTTGGCACGAGCTGTCAGATTCATGCAGTAACTATCCAGGAACTTATGCTTCTTGGACTTCTTCTTACCCTTTTTCTCATCCTGATGTTCTTCATCCTTAGGCAAAGCAATCTCATTAGCTTCCTGATCTTCAGAAGAAGCTGCAGGGTTACCGCCAAACAGCTGATTCAGCAAGGGGAAGGTAGCAGTCTGGCTATCGACCTCATCATCGTCATGTTTGTCAGCATCGTCCATTTGACCGAAGAAATTGCCCATTTCGTCGCTGATCATATCCAGATCTTCTTCAGAGATACCCATTTGCTTGACAGCCTCGTCGATCTGAGGAACCCCAAGACTTCTGGCACATTTCAGGCAATAGCCCTCATTCAATGTTTTGCCATTTTCCATTCGGGTAATAAACACAACAGCAATGTTTTTCTTACATTTGACACACAATTTCGGTTGCATTGTGCCTCACTCCTTTCTCAAGGAAATCTCCCTTTCTGCTTAGTATATCATACATGTTTGCAAAAAGAGAAAACAAAGTTTTAACAATTTACTCGTTGGGAGGTGTGCACTCAAACAGTTCAATTCCATCATCATACCACAGGTGGGACATGTAAAGTCCACCGGCAGGAACGGTCGGGCCAGCGGCAGTTCGATTCCCGGAATCCAGAATGGCACCGATTTCAGCGGGTTTGATTTTCCCCTCAGCGGCATAAACCACCGTACCGGCCATAGCACGAGCCATATTGTAAAGGAATCCGTTAGCACACACCTTCAGTTCAATAATGTCCCCATGTCGCTTCACATTGTAATAATATACAGTGCGAACGGTGGATTTGACATCCGTGCCCACACTTCTGACGGCTGCAAAATCGTGCGTGCCAACAAACTGGCTTGCAGCCTCCTGCATGATCTTTTCATCCAGATGTTTTGGATAGAACCAGGCACGATTGACATAGAACGGGTCACGTACACGGGTGTTGTAAATCAAATAAGTGTACTCTTTTTTTGCACAGGAACCTATTGCATTGAATTTTTCATGGACCTCGAACGCTTTTGTTACCACAATATCCACGGGCAAATGGGTATTCAGTGCATAGGGCAGTCGTTCCACCGGAATGGTAGAAGTTGTTCTGAAATTGGCCACATAGCACTTAGCGTGGACGCCTGCGTCGGTTCGTCCGCAGCCGGTCACATGAACATCGTGTCCTACCACCGAAGCAATAGCCTTTTCCATGGTTTCCTGTACCGTTGCAATATTCTTCTGCATCTGCCATCCATGGTAGTCTGTACCGAGGTAACTCAAAAAAATCGCAATATTTCTCATAGTTTACCTCACAGGCCGAAGGATTTCAGTGTAAAAATCACAACTAGCAGCAGTGCACCAACCACAAACGCTTTAAAATCTCGCCGCTTGTAGCGTAGCAGTTTCATTTTGGTACGGCCGTCACCGCCCTGATAGCACCGGCACTCCATCGCTGTTGCCAGCTCGTCAGCACGGCGGAACGCACTGATGAACAGCGGTACCAGGATGGGAACCAATGCCTTAGCACGCTGGGCAATGGATCCGGTCTCAAAATCAGCACCCCTTGCCTTCTGCGCACACATGATTTTATCCGTTTCCTCAATCAGTGTCGGGATAAAACGAAGTGCAATACACATCATCATGGAAAGCTCGTGGACAGGCACATGAATCTTTTTAAGGGGACCCATGAGAGACTCCAGTCCATCCGTCAGGCTAATGGGTGAAGTTGTGTATGTCAGCAGGAAAGTGCCGGCAATCAGCATCAGGATACGGATCACCATAAAAAACGCACGAATCAAGCCTTCCTTCGTTAAAGTCAGGAAACCCAACTCCAGCAATACCGTCTCACCTTCTGTGAAGAACAGATTTAAAATTGCCGTAAAAATCAGAATAAACACCAGCGGTTTCATTCCTCGGACAATCGCCTTGAAAGGCACCGTGGAAATTTTAATGGTCAGCAGCAAAAACGCAGCCATTATACCATAAGAAATCCAGTTTCCTGCCACAAACAGTGCCACAATATACACTGTCAGCAGAATCAGTTTGGTTCTGGGATCAAGGCGATGAATAAAGGAGTTGCCCGGGAAATACTGACCCAATGTAATATCTTTAAGCATGGGCAGATCCTCCCTTGAGCTTTTTGAGTACTGCAACCGCCTGAGACACGGTATATACCGGTTCCACCGGAAGTCCCATTTTCTTAAGTTCCAAAAACACCCGTGTTACCTCCGGGATATTCAGTCCCATTTCCAGCAGTTCTTCCGCTCTTGCAAAAACCTGCTCAGGCGTACCATCCATGGCAAGCTTGGAGCCATTCATAACCAGAAGGCGATCCGTCAGCCGTGCCACATCATCCATCGAGTGAGAAACCATCATGATAGTAGCATTGTGCTGCTGACGATATCGTTCAATATGAGCAAGAATCTCTTCTCTTCCAGAGGGATCCAATCCCGCCGTAGGTTCATCCAAAATTAGGACTTCAGGCTCCATTGCCATAACACCGGCGATAGCAACCCGACGTTTCTGACCACCGGACAAATCAAAAGGAGAGACCTCCAATTGTGCCTGCGTCAGCCCAACTGCAGCTGCAGCTTCTCTTACCCGGCGATCCACTTCCTCCCCGGAAAGCCCCATATTTTTTGGACCAAACGCAATATCCTTGTATACCGTTTCCTCAAACAACTGATATTCCGGGTACTGAAACACCAAGCCAACCCGGAATTTTGCTTGACGAGTCAGCTTTTTGTCACTCCAAATATCCTGACCGTCCAACAGCAGTTTTCCGGATGTAGGCTTCAGCAGACCATTCAGGTGCTGCATCAGCGTTGACTTTCCGGAACCGGTATGACCAATGATACCTAAAAATTCCCCTCTTTCCACGGAAAAAGACACATTATCCAGTGCCTTGTGCTCAAAAGGGGTTCCGATACTATAAATATAATTCAGGTTCTGAACCTGCAAAATAGGTTCCAAATTCATTCCTCCCGCGGGTCAGGCCTTTAAACAATCATAAAGTGCCTGCGCGCATTCTGTCTCTTCCAGCCGGTCCAAGGGCAGGCTGAATCCCTCTTTATTAAGCTCCCAGCAAAGTTCGATGGTCTCAGGTGCCGCAAGTCCAAGTTCGTGGAGCAATTCCACCTGAGAAAAGACCTCCTTAGGGCTTCCATCTGCTCTGACCTTTCCCTTGTGAAGCACAACCACACGCTGTGCCTTGGCAGCTTCGTCCATGTGATGTGTAATTAAGACAACTGTAATCCCCTTTTCCCGGTTCAGTCTGGAAACAGTTTCCATGACTTCCTGTCGGCCTCTGGGATCCAGCATAGCAGTGGGCTCATCCAGAACAATACACTTGGGTTCCATGGCGATGATACCGGCGATTGCCACACGCTGTTTCTGTCCGCCGGACAAAAGGTGGGGTGCATGTTGAGCATATTCACTCATCCCCACCTGCTCCAGTGCTAAATCAACTCTTCTTCGGATTTCAGCACTGGATATCCCCAGATTCTCGGGACCAAACGCAACATCCTCTTCAACAACGTTTGCCACGATCTGGTTGTCAGGGTTCTGAAATACCATACCCACACTGCGCCGCACGGTCATTAACCATCTGTCATCAGATGTGTCATAGCCACAGACATAGACCTTGCCGCCGGAAGGCAGCAGGATGGAGTTAAAATGCTTCGCCAAGGTGGATTTTCCGCATCCGTTACTGCCAAGGATTGCAACAAAGCTTCCCTGTTCCACCGTTAAATTCATATCTTCAAATACGGCGACACCGGGCGTGTCATCCACGCCCGGGTAGCTGTATGCAAGATGTTCAACAGAAATAATATTACTCACATTATACCATCCTTAGTCAGGGGTCCACCGTCCGGTAGAGCCGCAGGGCAGCATCAAGCCAGTGGATTTTACAGGCAGGCCAAGCTCGCCAACCTCCGTATGTCCACCGTGGGTCTCACCGAAAACCACATTGGAAGCATAGTCCACTGCAGAGGGAGCCAGTCCAGTGGTGTAGGAATTGATGATTACAAACAGCGGGTTATCCGTCAGTAGCTTGCGCACCTCCAGCAGAAATGGGAAGAAACTGGTTTCCATCTTCCAAATCTCACCGCTGGGACCACGGCCATAGCTGGGAGGGTCCATGATGATTCCATCGTATCGACGGCCACGGCGGATCTCACGCTGAATAAACTTGCCGCAGTCATCCACAATCCAGTGAATCGGCTTATCCGCAAGTCCGGATGCCTGTGCGTTTTCCTTAGCCCATGCCACCATATTTTTAGCAGCATCGACATGATAAACCTCTGCACCGCCGGCAGCTGCCGCCAAAGTAGCGCCGCCAGAATAGGCAAAGAGATTCAACACTCTGACAGGGCGACCAGCATTGGCGCACTTTTCACGAATGAAATCCCAGTTTGCAGCCTGTTCCGGAAACACTCCAGTGTGCTTGAAGTTCATAGGCTTGACATTAAATGTCAGATAGTCCTTATAACGAATTTGCCACCGGTCCGGCAGATGGTGATCACTCCATCTGCCGCCGCCGGTATTTGAACGAAGGTAACGGGCATCGTATTTTTTCCATTCCGGTGCCGTATGGGGAGTATTCCAGATTACCTGAGGATCAGGGCGAACCAGCAGGTATTTCCCCCATCGTTCCAGACGCTCACCATTGGAAGTATCCAGAACTTCATAATCTTTCCATTCATCAGAAATCCAAATCATTGGCTTTCTCCTTATTCTTTATTTTTCAGTGATCAAATCCCGGCAGATGGATGTCCGGAAAATGAAACTCAGGAACCTCAGGCTCCGGATGATTGCGCTGGTAGTTTTCCCATGCTTCCTTAGTGTGAACAGGACAAACCACATAAGGTGCAGTCATATTCTTGTTGGCTTTGCCGCTGAAGCCGTGCCATTCCAAATCCGCCCCAGAATCACTCACATAGTAAACATATGCGTCATTTGTGTATTGGGAAGGAAGACCAACCTTGGATGCTTTTTTGATTTCCTCAACTTCTTCCTCAGTCATCTTTACCAGTGCTCGCTTTTCAATTCTGACATTCGTAACATCTGCAAACTTGTGGCAGTATTCCGTTGCAACGCCACCGCCGGTAACACAGTAATCTACGGCAACATGCTTATCGCAGGCTTCCTTAGGGCCATCACCGCTATAAGCTTTTGCAGTAGCTGTACGTGTCATGCCGCGCAAATCCAAGGCGCATGCATCGGTAGCAAGTTTACCGGAATCCAGGCATACGCTGTAATCACGGAAGTTAGCCGTGCTGTACAGCTTCACCGCCGGCTTACCTTCATGCAGAGGTTCCATGACCTTTTTCCATAGACGGGCAGCAGGGTTCCGCTTATTAGCTCCCGTGAGCTTGATCTGCTCAGGATTGTTGTAACCACACCAGACAGCTGCGGTGTAGTAGCCTGTGTATCCGCAGTACCAACGATCTCGGTTGCTGGAAGTAGAACCAGTTTTACCTGCCACAATTTGGGTAGGGATATTGGCAGGAGTGCCGGTACCCTTGGATGTGGCATTGACAAGACAATAGTTCATATAATTTACAGACTTTTCACTCAGGATATTCTTAGAATCCTGCGTATTATCAAGCACAAGTTTACCGTCACTGTCATAAACTTTTGTATAGGTTCTACCTTCACGCCAGGTACCATTGTTAGCAAAGGTAGCATAGGCTTCAGACATATCTCTGACAGTAGTACCTACCGTCAGAGCACCCATTGCCAAGGGAGAATCACCCAAGTCGGAACGAATCTCGCCGGAGGACGTTTTGTGTTCCCTGACAAGTGTACTCAGACCAAACAAATCATGAGCAAACTCATAGGAATAGTCATAACCGATCTGATTAAGTGTATTAACTGCAACAGCGTTAACCGACCGTGTAATACCATCCAGAATCGTTGCTGAGTAGCCATACTTGCGAGTATCGTTTTTGGGGAAAGGCTTACCGCCTGCATAAAGCTTAGGCAAATCCTTGATCACTGTTGCAGGAGTGATGGTACCGTTCTCAAAACCAGGTGCGTAGACAGACAGAGGCTTCTGAGCAGAACCTGTCTGCAGCCTTGCATCCGTCGCCACATTCCATGCGTCATACGTAGTCTTTTCGCCTACGCCGCCGGAAAGACCTACAATATCACCGGTACGGTTATCGATAATTACAATGCCGGACTGCAGCTGTTGTCTGCTGGAAGTGGTAGGAATTTCGTCCAGATTGGTGTAGATTCTGTCGATTGCATTCTGAACCTTCATATCAAGGCAGGTATAGACATGATAACCGCCTCGTTGGAATTTCTTCATCCAGACGGCCTTACCTTCCTTATTCAGAGAATCAAAATCAACGCCTTCCAAGGCAGCCAGATCTTTGACAACGTCCTCCATAGCTGTCTCTACATAGTAGGAATACATTTCCTTAGAAGCGCTCTGGTTGACCAGGGTTTCTGTGCCGCAGGTCGGACAAAAGTACTTGCCGTTTTCCTGTTTGTAGGTGCTGACAGTACCTACATAGCCACATTCTGGGTTGGCGCAGGTTGCATTACGATCTTCTGGGGCAATGCCTCTTTTGAACACCATTTCCTGATCCAGAGCTTCCTGATATTCCTCCTCTGTGATCCAGCCCTGTTCTTTCATAGACCACAGTACGTCCACCTGACGCTTGCGGTTTCTTTCGGCACCGGTCATTTCGACCCGATCCTTACCCCATTTAAAGGTAGATCCATAGGGGCTGAAAATAGAGGGGTTGTTGGTAATGCTGATCAGGCTGGCGCACTCAGCGATTGTCAAATTAGAGAGTTCTTTGCCAAAATACTCAGAAGCAGCACTCTTAACGCCATAGCAGCCGCTGCCCAGATAGATGGAGTTCAAATACCATTCCATAATGGTATCTTTGTTATTGTTTTTTTCAAACTGGATAGCGCGGAAAATTTCCGTGACCTTTCTCTGAACCGTGACGCTGTTATCGCCGGTATCATTTTTGATAAACTGTTGTGTAATAGTAGAGCCGCCGGCATCGGAGGTTCCTAGGAACATGCCTGCGCAAGCCTTCAACGTAGTAATCCAGTCCACGCCCTGATGTTCATAGAAACGCTTGTCCTCAATAGCAACAGTCGCATGAATCAATGCATCCGGAATCTCAGACAAAGGTGCCCACTGACGGTCGATGTCCGTATGGATCTGCTGAAGGAGCTGAATATTGCCGCCTTCGTCCAGATAATACATAAAGGATGTCTGAGCAAGGTCGGCAGAGCTTAGTTCGTGTGTTGCCTCAGGTAAAATATCATTTTGCAGATAGTCACCCAAAATGCCAACAAAAACGAATCCGCAAACCAGACAAATCAGCAAAACAGTGATTACTGCGCCCAGTGCAATCTTCAAGACACCAAAGCAGGTATTCCAGACGGTCGCCAAAACCTTCAGACTCCAGTGCGGATTCCACTGCTGATTTGGTTTCTTTTTCTTTCTGTGACTGAATAAATTCTCCATGTAAAAACCTCCAATACATCTGCCTAAAGGAGCAGACATGGTTCAAATCATTTTGATAATCTATCATGTAGGCATAACGCCAGTCATACAATTATAGCATACCCCAAATCAAAACGAAAGACCTATTTTATTAATAAAGATTAAATTTGCGGAAATAATACTGCCAAAGGAGGCAGTTCAGATGAAGAAAAACGCATTCCTGCAGGTAGTTTTGCTGTTATCATTTTTGCTTGGAATTAAGGATGGATACATTGCACTTTGGAAAGAAGGTACGTCCGAGCCGCTTCATGTGTTCCCCTATCAGGCGGAGATGCTGCCGAAGGCCGACCATGATGCTTTAAAAAATGGTATAAAAATAGACAAAAAATCAGATTTATACCAGCTTCTTGAGGACTATCTTTCGTAAAAAGCGGCAAAAACTTTCCTCTTGATTTTACAGGCAAAAGCAAGTAAAATGTAGCTAAAGGTTAGTATATCTCAGGAGGAAAGAAAATGGCAGATCAATATGGTTCCGATTATATGACCATCGTAGACGAGGATGGTACCGAATTCGAGCTGGAGGTCCTCAGTCAGCTGGAGTACAACGGTTTTACCTATCTTGCGGTGATCCCCGCCGGCAGCGACGAGGAAGACAGCGATTTGGAAGTAAGCATCCTCAAGTCCATCGAAGAAGACGGTGAGCCTATTCTCTCCGCCATTGAGGACGAAGAAGAGCTTCAGGCTGTGTACGATCTCATTATGGATGAGTTGTATGCAGAGGACGAGGAAGACGACGAAGAGTAATTAAATTTATCTGATTTTCCTGCTTGGTTCGTGGTGTGTCTATTTGGACCCACATTTTATTATCGGGACGTTAGATTTCCTTTTCGGGTTGCAGACCTCCCGCCTACGCTTTGACGTTAGGTGGATGTTGGGAGCAGTAAAGATCTGGAGCGGCATCCCACCTGCTCGTTTTCGTGCAGGTCACAATCGATGCATTACGGCCGAAGTGGGGGTTAGACATGGGGAGTTTCGGCTCCCCATGTTTTTTTGAAAATTTACACAAATTTTAACATTATTTTTCCCCGGATTTGTATTTATCTATACTTAGCACTTGAAACCATCTGCTAAATGCGTTATAATAGCCGGGTCTGTATGCGCAATTCAAGCTTGCGCAAAAATTCAAACGAAGTCCAAATGAGAGGAAATGATAACCATGAGTGCATCCAGTAAGAAAAAGCTCCGCAACGCACAAGAAGCTGAAAAGCTGACCGAAAAGCAGCTGAAGGAGAAGCACGAAGCAAAGAAACTGAACATTATGACAGCCACCTTTGTTGTGGTTCTCGCTCTGATGGTCGCTTTCGCCGCTTACACCGGCATCAGCAACCACATCGCCCATAAGGGCACTCACGAGCGTAATGCCATTGCCATGACTGTAGGCGACCACGAAATCAGCAACGCAGAATTGAGCTTCTACTATATCGACGAAGTACAAAAATTTCTGCAACAGTACGGCAGCTACGCTGCTATGTTCGGTCTGGATGTGACCAAGCCTCTGGATCAGCAGATCACCAACAAGGAAACCGGTGCCACCTGGGCTGACGATTTCCTTGAATCCGCAAAAACCACCGCAAAGGAAACATACGCTCTGACAGACGAAGCTGCCAAGCAGGGTTTTGAGCTGTCTGAGGCCGAAAAGACCTATATCGATACCAGCATCAAGCAGTTGGATCAGTACGCAAAGATGCAGGGTCACTCCAACGGTGAAAACTACCTGAAAGCAATGTATGGCAACGGTGCTACTGTCGAGGGTTACCGTACTTACGCAACGATGACTACTCTCGCCCACAATTTCCAGAATCACTACGCAACTTCTCTGGAGTATACGGATTCTGACCTGCGTGAAGCAGAAAAGGAAAACTACGCAGAATACTCCTCCTTCTCCTATAACTCTTATTATGTAGAAGCCTCTAAGTTCCTGGAAGGTGGTACAAAGGGCGAAAACGATACCATTACTTACTCCGAGGAAGAGAGAGCCGCTGCTCTTGAGCGTGCAGAGGAAGCAGCAAAGTCTCTGGTCACAGATAAAATCGACTCTGTGCCCGCTCTGGACAAGGCTATTGCCGAACTGGACATCAATAAGAACATTGAACACGTATCTTCCACCGCATACACCGATCATCCTTACAGCAATATTAATACCGTCATCCGTGACTGGGTAACGGATGACGCACGTGAAGCAGGCGACCTCACCTACATCCCCAGCACAAGAACCTCTGCCGATAAGGATGGCAAGGAAGTTACTACCACCAACGGCTATTATGTTGTTTATTTCAACGACTCTAACGACAACGCCTTCCCCCTGCTGAATGTCCGTCATATTCTGATTCAGATTGAGGGAGGCAAGAGGGACGAAAAGGGTAACGTCACCTTCACTGATGAAGAAAAGGCAGCTGCAAAGGAAAAGGCAGAGGCTATTCTGGCTGACTGGAAGGCAGGTGAAGCAACCGAGGACAGCTTTGCCGCTCTGGCAAAAGAGAAGTCCAAGGACACCGCTTCTGCTGTAAACGGTGGTCTGTGCAAGGATATCTACCCCAACCAGATGGTCAAGAGCTTCAACGACTGGTGCTTCGATAAAGCGCGTCAGCCCGGCGATACTGACATTGTAGAATCCGAATTTGGTTATCACATTATGTACTTCTCCGGCGAAAGCGAAACTACCTTCCGTGATTACCAGATCAAGAACGCACTGATCTCCAATGATACCTCTGAATGGTTCAAGGGGCTGGTAGATGCTGTAACCGTGACCGACGGCGATGTCAAATACATCAACAAGGGTCTGGTTCTCAGCCTCAAGGGTTAATTTTAAAAAGGACTGCCTTTGCATACACCAGATAAGGAAGTAATTCAGGAAGCACGAAAACTCTTTCATCTGGTGATGCCGAGTTGATTCGTGTATAACGATTTATCAGGGGTCATCCTTTGGGATTGCCCCTGATTTTTATACCCAACAGGATGTGAGAAATAAATGCTCTGCCTTTTGCCGTCAGAAGGTTTTCCTTGTGAGAATTTTAAACCTTTTATAAAATAGGAAAGCGTACAGCCCTTAAGAAAAATTGTTGAAAAATTTATTAAGGTATAATATAGTAATGAGGAGCAAAGTGTTAGACTTATCAAAGTAAATTGAACACTCAGTGGTATCATCACTATTATAGGTGGCTGAATACAAATCATTTAAGAAAGGTGTGGTTTTTATGAAGATGAATCGTGTATGGAGGGTTCACGCTTCCTAACCCTCCGAATATTATTTTGGAGGAAACAAAAT
>RCNI01000115.1_pt1 | contig 53064 bp, 60 predicted proteins | sample 2041151 | NCBI WGS metagenome assembly RCNI01 (sample SAMN09708214, study PRJNA481090) | feces metagenome | isolation source: feces | place: Antarctica: Albino Rookery
TCTTAAGTCATAAGAAATATTATTAATATATAAAATTTTATTTAATGAAGACAATATTTGCGGAAATTGTAGATATGCATTTAAATCAAGTAAAATACCATCTCCAATGCGAATCTCTTGTCCGTGATATCCTTTTAAAGAATTAATATCAATTAGTGAAACATCATATGAATTTTCAGGTTCTGAAATGTCTTTCATATATCTTATTGCAGATTTATATAGGTCTAACGAACTATTGACTTTATCATTATTAAAACTGCTTTCGATTAAAATGTTTGGAAATAATTCATAAATCTTTTTTCATAGATTTTCTTTTGTTTGCAAAATATTTTGATACTGCTGTTTTAAGCCATTCTTATCTTCAAGATAGTGATTGAAATATATTCTAAAAAACAGAATATCCCATCCACTAAATAGTTCATAACGAATGTCTTGGAAAAATTTAGGAGACAAGAACTCTCCTCAAGTAGTACCGCCATCTGAAATAGAGTAGTAAGCCACTTTTTCAGAAGTCTCTTTACGGACTATTTCTCAATCATTCGTATCTAACTTTAAATCTTTTTCTAGTTCTTTTAAAGAATCATTCCAACTAGAAGCGCTTCAAGCTATTCCTTTCTCTTCGGTAGAATTTTTTAATTGTATTTTGTAATTATACTTTTCTTCTTGTAAGGAGATGTCAGGGATGAAAGTGTTTAAAATTTCAATATTTGAATAAAAAGGTTTGTTTGTTGCTGTATCTAGGGTCATTTTAAATAATAGCCCCGCATAAGCATTGATATTTGTTCCTCTTTCAATTTGCCAAACAGGTGGTAAAAAATAATTAATACGTAAGCTAGCTTGATATGCATTGCTTCATAATCTGCTCAATTCAGCCTCTATTTCTAGCGCTTTTGTTTGTAATGTTGGATTATCAATATTATTATAATTGTTAATCCAAAACCATCCATTTGTCTTATTATTATCAAAAAGTGTTTGCTCTTGGCCAATATCAACATTAATATTTCCAGTAAAGACCAAACCGTTTTTATCAACATATCTAATCTCAGTATTTGGAGTATTTAAATCAATAGTAAAAGGATAAGGTCCAAGGATTGTTTCATTCTTCTCTTGTGTGTCTATTAATTTAATAGGCAATTCCACTGAAATAGAAGTGATAGCAGGGTCATAAATCAAATCAATAGTTCAAGGAGTATTTTTCAGAGAAGCTACTTCATAGTCGATCTTCTCTAATGATGTTCCTTTTACAATACCTCGCTTTTTAAAACCGTCTTTTTCAAGATATAACTTCCAGTCTAAATGCTGCTCCGCATCTTCCTTCGTTATTGAACGATAATTGTCTGTTTGATAATAGAAACACTTTTTTGCAATGTCATCTAAATCAAAGATATGATACCTTGCGTTATCTTCTGGTCGCGCGTCTAGAGCCTCATCGACTAAGTAGTCTGATTCTGCTAAATACATTATATTATCTGGTGTTGTCAATAAAATGTCTTTTTTAGAAACTGGCTCTCCTAGTTTTTCAAATAGATAAAAAATTATTGAATCATAAGGCATTTTTCTGCTGTTGAAGGCTGCTCAATGACTTTGTTCCGTAAGTTTAGATAAGTCTACTTTTCAATATTTTTTTATAGGTATTTTTTTATCTATATCTGTATTAGCTTTTACACTATATAAATATGAAGTTTTGTAATATATTTTTTGATTTTCAACATCATCTTTTAATGTAAACTTTCAATCTGCAGCCATATGAGAATAAAAATTATAATAATGACGTGCATTAAAATCGATTTCATATGTAACTGGAGTTGTTTGTGCTATTCGTTCTAATGTGTGAATGTTATATGTATAATACTCATTTAGTTGACGATATTCTTTGCATTCATAAGTATGTTTATCTGCTGCGCCTAAAACATAACTTAAATAATCATCTGCTTTTGGTGTTCACACAAAATCTGGATGAGATGCGGCTTCAAGCACATTACCCTTTAAATCATGTGTAGCTGGTGTAGAATTTCGACGAGGAGCCACGGTTGGATCTACTAGTTGAGTTACTGTATCGGTCATAATTTGACCAGCATATAAACTACCGCATTGAATAACCTTTTGCTGATACCCCTGTTTTAGTCCAAAAACATCTTCAAAATTTTCAACAACAAAAGGAAAACTAAATCATTTTTCTTTAGGCTTAGCCACTTCTTTTTCAGTTAATTGGTTTACATAATTACAATAGTCTAAAAAGCTCTCTCCTTTTGAGTTTAATATCTCTTTGCGTCTGCTCATATTTGCAATAACGATGTTGTAATCTTTGACAAAAACTTGACGAAGAGGCAATCCTTGATAGTATTGTCCAGAGAATGTTTTAGTATTAAAATAGCTAATCAATGTTTTTTCTTCTTCATTTAATTGTAATCTGTTAATTGGAACATAAGGAGTTGCTAACTTTTTCTTAGAGCTTGCTTTTTCTCAATCGCTTGCTGTCATTTCAAGATACTCATCGATTCCAGATATTTCTACTCAAGATCCACTAATTGTTTTTCCATACAGATGAAAGTTAGCTAATGGTTCTTGATTCCAAGGTAATCTAAATCATACATATTCTTGAGAAACTTTTTGAAGTTCTGCAAAAGTATCATCTTTGCTAAAGCTAAAATCTTTATAATTTTCTATTGCTTTAACCGCCACTTTATAAGTATGAACATAGTATTTTTTAGTGGAATCATATTTTGTATCTAATAAATAATCTACATTGGTCCAAGCGTAAACTTTCTTGTCGATAAAATCTTGATCTGTAATTAATTCAAGCTTTTCCTCGGTATTCCAATCATAAAGATTGTTATAGTCTATCGATTGAAAACTTTCAAGTTTCTTTAATTGAGGGTTATGAATTTCTAACTGGTAACGAGCAGAATCTACAGATGAGAGATTAGAAAAGGTTCAAAGACCTAATTTTTTTCCTTGTAAGTCAAGCTCTGTATTAAAATACTTTCTAAAATCATATAGATTCTTTAAGAAAAGCTGGTGCATATTAAAAACTTTATTAATGGACTGGTTTACAACTTCTGAATAATTAACTAGAGGTATTCTGCTGTAAGAAGTAAAAAATAATTCGTTATATAGCTTATTAAATTCTATGGACTCAACAGGCATATCGCGCTTTTCAAAAGAGTTTACAATAGAAGAATTTAATTCTGCTCCTAGTTTATCTAGTTGTGCTGTGAGTTCTTGAACTTTTTTATTGTTTTCTGTGATTGCTCCTTGATATGCTCTCGTAATCCACAATACTTTAGCATTAACTTTTCTTAGTTGGTTTTGCAACATATCTTGCAATAAATTGTAATCTCCAACTGAAATTAAATTATGTTCTAAAAAATAATCAAAATTAAAAATTTTATTTTCCAACCATGGGCATTGATCTGCAATCTCGACAAACTCTTGTTCATCTCGAGTTAACTTGTCTTTATTTGCTAGTTGAAACAAGTCTGAATAAAAGCCTGGATAATATTTATCATTCCATTTAGGTTGTTGCATAATGTCAAAAAAATTCGCAGGTATTTTTGGAATTAAAGAAATATTATGTTCTTTATCAATTTTATTGGTTACGTTTAAAACAGAAGTAAGAATATTACCACTGTTACCAAATGAGAAGTTCTCAATCTCTCTATATGGAGAATATTTTAATCCTGTCAGTGTTTGATTTTTTTGCGGCTCGAACCAAAAATATCCTTGCAAAACGCCTTTTTCATCCAAACGCTCATAAACTTTTAAATTTAACTCTAAATATTTTGCCAACTCAATTAAAGCCGCGTCTGCATTTTGATTATTAATTTTAAATATAAAATCTTCGGGCATTTTATACGCGGTTTTAATAGAGTAAAAAGTCTCTTCTAAAGGGATATATTCGTATGTCAAACTGCATTCTTTCTTGATTTTATTAGCCCAATAGTCTAAATTATGGCTTCCCAAAAAATCTGCATCTTTAATGTCATTATGAATGGTATAGCCTTGACTTTGTCTAATTGCTTGATAAGTAAAAGCATCCTGACACTTATATGTAAAAGTAGCATTTTCTTCCTGTAATTCGTGCTGCACTTCTGTAATTGTAAAAAGTGTTTCGTTACCAAATTTATCTGTTAATAAAATTAAACTGCCTACTGCCAATTCTTTCATAAAAGGATTTTCTAAAATTTCTTGTCCTTCTAAAATGTGGTATAACATTTTAAAAGACAATTCTTTTTGAGAGTTTAATTGTTCCGAATAGGTCTCATTAAAACTGTAACCATAAGAAATATGACTTATTCCGGTGTAATCGCAGCTCTGTTTTTGTTTTGATGAAAAAGTAGTGATTGGAGTTCTTAAAAAATATGAATAAAATTGATTATTTTTTTCTTGTATATGGTTTGTTAGAAGCTCTAATAAAAACTTTGCCATATTAATAAATACCTCCTAATAAAATTTTAAAATTAATTTTGGAACGTTAAGGTTTTTTAATTCTACAACAATTTTTTTATCTCACATCTTATTATTGTTTAATTGCGAATTATTAAATGATATAGTAGAATCCATAAAAACTTCTTCTTCATATCTATTTTGAGAAATGGGTCCTAAAGTAATTTCAGGAATACAACTTTGTTTACCAGTATAAAAACCTATATTTGCTTTTATCTGAGACCCTCAAACTGTCGCTTTTCGCTTAATAATCTTATGATAAAGAAAACGATCATTATAAGATAAAAAGAAAGGTATTGAGAATCCTGTCTCAGCATTTTCAAAATTATGAAGACTAATTAAATTTGCTGTTTGAAATAAATATGCTCGCGGCAAAGATGCTGTTATAATTAAATACGAAGTTAGTCTAAAAAAATCAGGATACTTTATAGGGTCTGCTTCTTCAACAGAGACGGGATATTTTACATTAGAAACAATTATTTGGTTTGAAGCAATCCCAATTAAATCAGCATCGGTATCAGAAAAAGAGATAGCAACCTTATCTTTTTCAATATATATTCCCTGTCTCCATCGCAATTTATATGGATAAATAATATAATCATAATTAGAATTACGCTCGCTGTTCTCGTTGTTCTTTATCTCCTTAATTAGTCCCGCCGCAATTAATTCTTCTCAAGAAGACTGAGGAAGATTATATCCCCTCTTGTAGTTTAAAATATCATATTCCGGATTTTCTCTTAGCATATTATAATATAAAGAATTTATTTGAGAATTGCAATTCTTGGAATATTTATTTCAATCTTTTCAAAAACCGCAATTCTGATAATTAAAAGAATATAAAAACATTACTTAATCACCACCCAAACATTGCTTTGAGAAGATACACCTGTTATTGTAAAAGTTCATTGAGTGTTATCTGCACTTCGTCTCAAATCGAATGAACCATATAATTCCTCGTATTGATTTTCTCCCGTTTTTAAAAAAGTTTTAACTACTGGAATAATATTTGTTATCGATTTAAAGACAATAGGACCTTCATATAATTGTGATATATTGTAAACAGTATTATTGGCTGGATCATTAAGAGTTATTTTCATTTTTTCTACTGGCTTAGTTATCGGATTAACTGATATATCTGGAATTTCTGATTCCTGAACTGCCTTCGGTTTCTCAGCAGAAAAAGCATAAAATAATTGTTTGCTCTCGGCAAGGTATTGATAAGGATAGAAAATAGCAGCAGAAGTAGCTTTTATAAGGTTAATTTTATTATCAAAGGTTTTAAGCACAAAATCTCCTGCGAACATCTTTTCTGTTCCAATTTGAATATCTTGTTGAATAATAAAACTTGAACCTGGCAATAACGAATTAATAGCAGCATAATATTCTTCAGGAGTAGAAATTGCTTTGGTTATCTTTAACAAATCTAAGTTTGTAGTTTCTCTGGTTATTTTACCTAATTTTTGTGCTAAAAAGGTTTGATTAATTAGTAGCTCCTCTGCGCTCTTGGCCGCAGGTTTAGGAAGATTCTCATCTCAGGCAAGAGATGGAATCATAGTTTTTTGATACATTGACATGGCAGTACCTCCTATATAATATTTGTTTTACGATATGCTAAAAAAGAAGGTGAATCTGATATTTCGCAGTTCTTAACTTTTAATTCAAAAGAATAAGCATCGTAATTTTCAATAGAATCTTCTCATTTTGAAGGTAGATAACTAGGTGTTGTTCAAAAACCGGTTACCATTAATTCTCCTCGTGGATTTTTTAAACTTGTAGTAACCAAAGTTTTTTGTTCTCCATTTACTAAGAACACTAAACCTGTTTTAGAATGATACTCTAATAAAATGCTGTCTTTTTCTCCTAAAGCGTTTAATGGATAACACGCTGTTCCGGCTATATTTAAACTGTCCTCATTAAAGCGGTTGTCAATCTTGTTCATCCTTGTTGCATTAACCTTACCAATTGGTTCTCCTTCTGAAGGAAAGTATGTATATTTAATATCATTAGTTTTTCAAGGTTTTATATTAATTGTAAACAAAGAATGATATTTGTTCTGTATGATAATTCCGAAAGATGCAGTTGCCTCTTCTTCCACATTACTCTTTGTAAAACTAAGAGGGAATTGTAATACGAAGTCTGCGGGCAAATCTGAAGCGATTGTTCCTTGATTAAAATTAAAGGTTATTTTGTTTTCATTTTCATCTTTAATTTCATTCACTTTTAAACTTTGATTCTCTAACGCAACGTTCTCTCCTTGCACATCAAAGACTAAAGATAGCTCTGTAGAATATAAATTTTCTTCACTCTCTCTTCCAATATAATAGCGGGGACTATCCTCTAAAGAAGCTAATTTGACTAAATATTGGTATTTATTAAAAGAAAAAGATAGATATCCTATTCTCTCTGGTCTAAGTTGGAATAACATTTCTCTAAACTCATCTTCAGTAATAGCAAAAATAAAAATTTTAAATTGAATTTGTTGTGTATCAAAATTAATTCCTAACAGTTGTGACGCAGAAGTCTCAAATTGAGACTTCGCATACACATTTGAAAAGTTGCGGTTTGAATAGAATTGAAGACCTCCGCGGTTTTCTGTTTCAATAAACGCGCCGTATTTCTCATAAAAATCAATTCCCTCTCATTGAAAAGTGCAAAAGTTATCCAATCTTTTTTTTAGAGATTCTCGTTGTTTTTCTCGATTTAAAAGCATACTATTGCTTGTAATATTCGACATTTTACATTCCTCCTTTTCCAGCTAAGGCTTTGATAATGTAGTCAATTAATTTTTGCGCTTCATTGTCACTTAACTGGACATTTTTATTATTAACGTTTAAATACATATTGTTTTGATTTGTAGTGTTTTGCGCAGCCTCTCAATCATACGCAGGAACAATAGGACTAAAGATTCTTTGAAAGTTATTAACAAAATCTCTATATTGCATATCAGTCATATCTTTCTTTGCAGCCATAAGCATTTTATCGATAACCAGACTACCATTAGACCCAAAATCTTTTTTCATTGTTTCTAATAGAAGCTTTTGATTTTGCAATACTTCATCAAATTTCTTATTAATATCATCAAGATTTTGATCAATGGCTTGTACCATTAATTCTTGAGCTTGTTTACGCGCGTCTTTTGCGTGGTCTTTTTCTAGCGCTGCTAATTCTTTTTCTAGCTCTCGTCTAGACTCCAAAGAATTGGAATCTCCAGAAGAAGAAATTCTTAAAATCTTTTCTTCTAAATCCGCCTTGCGTTGTTCATAATCCTCTAATTGTTCTGATCGTTCAATATCTTGAAAATACTTTTGATAAGCTTCTTTTCTCTTGTTTAATGAATCAACTAGAGTTTTTTTCTGCTTTTCTAGTAGTTTTTTATATTCATTTAATTGTTTATTCTCTAGTTCTAACTGTTCTTTTAGGGACACTTTATAAATGTTAGTTTTATCTTCTAATCATTTCTTCTTTTCTTCTAGATACTTAATATAGCCATAATCTCGTGCGTCTTCGGTTTTTGCTAACTCAACCTCTAGAGCTCTATCAACATCTTTTTCTAATTCTTTAATTCGTTTTCTTAATCCTTCGTTCTCAGAGAGAGCCTTTTCAATAGCAACATAATTTCCAGAATTAAAAGCTTCTAATAAATTTGCTCCACTCGAACCAGCAAACAAGTCGGGATTATCATTAATGAATTTAGTTTTATCACTTTCAGATAACTCATTTCATTTACCTGCTTTAGAATAGATATTTCCGATTGTGTTCATAACTTTTTCTGTTTGTTGTCCTATGTCTAAAATTGGCTTTTCAACTAAATTGCCGTAGCTATTTAAAAAAGCATTATAGGCTTTATTATACTCTTCAGAGTCTTTAGTAAAAGAACCTAATTCTGCGCTAAAAACATCTTCAAGAATAGTTTGTATATTTTCGCCAGAACCTAATCTTGGCAATAGTTGAGATAATACTTTTTCTTCAAAAGTTTTCTTATCAATATTAACTCCTGCTTTTTTAATCTTCTTCCAAGAGTCTGTAAGTTTATTAATATCTTCATTTGTCCAACCTAATTCGTTTATAATACTTAAACTTTTAGAATTTAGTTCAGCCAAATCTTTTATGTCATTATACGCCTTAGCAAATGCTTCTTGACTTTGTTTATCTAATCCCGCAAAAATCTGATTATAAGCTTTTACTCGATCAACTATGAGAGCATCATCTGAAGTTAAAACTTCAAAAGCTTGAGATTGCTCTCCTGTCGTGGTTGTTACTAACCCTGCTTTTTTAATCTGTTCAATTAATCTTTTCGCGCCTTCTTCTGAAGTATAATTCATTAACTCTAAATAATCGACATTGTTCAAAATTTCATGACCTAAGGTTTTAAAAGCCAATCTTTCTTCTTCTGTTAAATCGATAATTTCATTTGTATATTTTACGAAAGCGGTAGATGCACTTGCTAAAACAGCGTCTTGAATGATTAAATCCTCTGTTGCGTTGCCGGTTAGTGCCTTCTTTAAGTCTGCTTTAGATAGTCTTTGAATCTCTCTTAATCTGTCTTGTTGTTTCTTTTCTAGCTCTTCTTCCCTTTTCTTATAAACAGTAGTCAAATATTCAGTTTTTGCTTTACTACTAATTAATGAATTATATTCGGCTTGTTCTTCTTCATTAAGTAGGTCAACCGCGCTCTCTAATAGCTTATTCTTTTCTTTTAAATCCGCGTTATTTTGAATAGTCTTATCATTGATGGTATTATACTTCTTCAATAACGTGTCTAGTTCGGTTTGTTTTTTACTTAATGTAAAAATTTCATTAGATATTTTTTTTACACGATCAGATGTATCTTGAATAGAAGTGGAGAATTTTTTAGTTAGGAGATAAATCCCACCAATCGCCGCGCCTGCAACTCCCATCGCCAATGCAATTTTAGTTCCAATGCCTGGAATAATTCCTAGGGCAGATGTTAGTTTGCTAATACCCGGTATTTTTCCAATCATACCATCAAAATGTTCATTAATGACTCCAAATGCGCTCTTAAATAGTCCTAAAGATTTATTTTTTTCTAGTAATAAATTTTCATTAGTCGCTTTCATAATAGCTGCAGAAGCATCTGCATACTGTTTATCTTGCGCTAATAAGTTATCAATTTCAAAAAGACTTGCTTTTTTCTTACCCTTATACCACTTTGTTTCGCCATTTTTTAGGGTTTTAGAATGATATCCTTTTTCTGCCAATAAAGTCTGTTTTCTTTCTTCTTGCGTTTTTTGCTTTTCTAAAATAAGTTCTTTATTTTTATTAACAAGCAATTGGTTCGATAGTTTTAATTGTTTTCTTGCCAAGTCGTTCTCAATAATTTTTTGAGCCACGATTCCAGAAACCGCCACACCAATAGCAGTGATTAAGCCTATCTGTCCACCTGTAGTGCTAACAATGTTATTAATATTTTCAAGTGCATTAGCTATTTGATCAAATAATCAGGTAATTAATTCACTATTTGTTAATCCTGTAATAATTTTTTCTCACGCAACATTAATTTTATTTAATGAAGCTTCAATGCCTTGTAAATATACGTCTGCTTGTGCCGCAGTTGCACCTGCTGAATCTAGCGAGATTTGTTGTAACTCGGTAACACGCTCATAACCATCCATTAAAGCAATTAAACGAGATTGTTGACGTGTACCAGCTAAAGCTTTTGCTAGCGCGGCTTGTTGGTTCGTATTCAAGGTATCCCATTTTTTACCCAGTTCATCTAGAACGTCTTCAGTAGAACGTAATTCGCCATTTGTATTTCTTAAGGCGATGCCTACATATGCTAACTGACTTTCAACGTTATTAACATCCATTCCGTCATCAAGAGTTCTACCATAATCTGTTAATTCACGCATACGCGCAATAATAGTTTTTAACGCAGTACCCATTGTTTCAGGCGCTTCACGTGTAGTCTCTAGACCTTTAGTTAATAAAGCAGTTGTATAATCAATTGACATACCTGCCAAGTTAGCTTGCGAAGCAACTTTTGACAACGCAATTGCCAACTCATCATAGTCGGTAGCGGAAGCCGCAGCTACTGCCGCGAATTTGTCAGAAACCAACATCGCATCTTCTGCTGATAATCTAAAACCATTTAAAGCAGTAGTTAAATAATTAATAGAGTCTCCAACACTAACGCGCGCAACTTTTGCTGCAGATATAGCGGCTCTTGTTAATGTAATTGAGTCTGCCACTGTATGGCCTTGTTTCATATATTCACTAGCAACTTCTGCAACTTCTTTAGTTGTTGCTCCTGTTTGTAATGCTAGCTCTTGATAACTGCCAATTAATTTATATGTTTGCTCACGAGTTAATCCAGTAACCATCGCTTGCTCAGTCAATGATTTATCCAACTCAGCAATAGTCTTAACTGCTTCTTGTGCAGCTTTTTTTACTGCCCTAATAGCAAAAGTATAAATAGTAAATTGTTTAAAAGCCTTTCCTAATGTGGTCTGTTGTTTTTGAATTTTACTAGTTAAAGCATTTGTAGTTTCAATAGAAGCTTTTTCAGCTTCGTTAAGCTCTTTTTGCTTATTATACGCTATTTCAAGATCTTTTCTTGTTCCCGTAATGTTTGCAGTATAAGGAGCTTTTCCTTTTTCTTTCTCTAACTTATTTTCAGAAATGTTGATTTTCTTTTCAATTGCTAAAAATTCTTGATAAAATTTTTCTAATTCATTACGTCATTCTTTAATCTTGGTTCCAATTTGTTCTGCGTTTCCATATTCTTTAAATAGTTGTTCCGCTTTTTTCCTATCATCTGGATGAATATTTCCTTTTTCTCTATTCTTTAAAAAACTACTATAAGAATAAGTAATTTGTTTACCTTTACTATCGCGGATGTTTGCTTTAATTAGTTGTCGTTTTAACTCGGCATCTGTCATTTCAAATGAATCTTTGTTAAAAGAATGTCCTTGAAAGGCTTTACGAATAACTCCAAATTCTTCTCCGTTAATATATTGTTTACCAGATTTAGCATAATCGCTAGCTTTATCTAAAATAGTATTAAAAGCCCTTTTTTGCTCTTTTAAGTCCGCCGTAAGTTTTTGAATCTCAGGTGAAAGTTTGTCAATTACTGCCGCGCTAGCTTCTAAAATATCTAATAATTGTCGATAAGAACTAACTAGAGTTTTAATTCCTTCTTTTGTAGTAGGAATATGTTTTTCAAACTCTGCTAATTGTTGTATCAAGCTTTCTGCTTTTTTCTCATCAACGGCTCTTTCCTTAAAACCGCCTTTGCTTTTGATGTCTTGAAACTGTCCTGCAATTTTCTTATTCATGACTTCGACATCAATTTGTAACTTAGCCATTATATCCCTCCTAGAGATTTTTAATCTCTATCTATTCTTTATCTCAAAAATTATGTAAGTTTAGCTCTTTTACTTCGTTAAGAATGTCTTGATTTTCTTTATCAAAAACTTGAGAAAGTTTGTCTAATAGTGAAACGATTTTTTCTTCATCTAAGCTGTTCACAATTCTTTCAACTGTTTCTTCTATATCTCTTGGATGCCAAGCTTTATAATCTTGAATTAAAATCTTTAAAGGTCTTTTCGTCTTTTTGTAGAAATCAGATGTCTTATATTCTTTTTCAAAATTGGCTAACGATTCTTCAAATTTAAAAAAGTCTTCTTCTTTTATTAAAGCATCTAATTTTTCTTTTAATATCATGTTGTTCATATGTTGTTTCTCCTTTTTATTCTTGTATTGCAATAGAGTTATTACCATCTAATACCATAAATTCTAAATCAACTGTATTAGAAGTATTATCTAGTCTTCATATGTCTCCACTAATTTTTAAGCTTGCTTTTTCAAGGTGTATTGTATAGTAAATTGGAGTGTCCTGTTCATTCCCATGAAAAATTAAATCTAGCCCCATATACACATTCTCACTTTTTAAAGCATAAGCGGTAATAGTAGGTTCTTCATAAATCGCTATATAACACTCTTGCGAACTTAAAGCAATAGGATTATTTACCACTGCTTCTGATTGATACACTATGATTTCTTGATTTTCGTTAAAAATATAAAGATTGTTAACTTTTTCTGCATTAGAAGGTATATAATAAAGATCAGTGTCTTTGATATTATCAATCTTTGTTATTCCATCTTGCTGTTCTTTTGTAAAAATTAAGTTACAAATGCGAGTAGTTAGTGGAATCTCTTTTAAAACAATTTTAGAGAGCTTTCTTTCATTAAAATCTAATACATTAAAAGCGTTTCTTTTGGTAGATTGATTGTCTTCAAAATATATATCTGCTTCTACTTCTGATAAAATAGTATAAGGCTGTCTCGCATACTCCATAGGAATATTACCAATTGAATTATTGATATAATTACGTAAAACCGCAGTCGCTTTGTTGCCGATCTTATATTGTTTCATCTGTATGCACCTCTTTTTCTAATTATAGTATAACCAAGAAAATTGCGATAGTCAATTTTTAAAAAATAAAAGAAGGACTTTAATCCTTCTTCTTTTGAAATTTATTGGTTATATTTTTACAGGTTTGTCCCTGTTTTTGTAAAAAGACTTGGTTGGTAGTCGTTTGATTCATAGGACCTCTCTCTGGAATATAAGGACCGAACTTATAATAATCAACTACTTCTAATAATTCTAAATCAAGAAAATTTAAACCGCTATAAACAGCAATCTTAACTTTTAATTGATTTTTAATTTCCTTAATTAATTTAATTAAACTATTATGGTCATTATCTCCACCCATGAAACAAAGACAAGAGGCAGAAGAATTAGAATTTAAGTTATAAATTCGTAATACTTCTTCAATAGTAAGTTCATTGCCACGATCCTCCGCTAGTCATGGCTCAAAACATTCTTTGCATTTACAAGGACACTGAGTAATATTAAAACATAATGCTATTTCATCTGGAACTTCAGTAAAGGTTAATAAATAATCGTCATATTTAATCATTATTAATTTTACCGTAAGCTCTCTTATCTGCCTCGATCTGTCTTGCAGCGCTAAAAGCAGATACACGTTTTAAGTAACCAATAATACGAGTTGCATAATCTACGTCATTAGATCCGCATTTTGGACACTTATCAAAAGTATGTTTACTAATATGTCCGCAATGGTTGCAGATGGTATTCATTACATTGTATGTAAAATAATTACATCCTTCTTTTACCGCTACATCCATTAACATACGATATTGCGCCGCGCTTAGGTGTTCATCTAAGTTATTATGTAGCGCCGAACCACCATCGCATTGACCTGTAAAATGACTACCTTGGAAACGGAACTTTTGAACGGGGTCAATAGATTTATCTTCTACAATATAGAAATAAGAGTTGTAGCAATCTCTTGGAACTGCATAACCATCTTTCTTATCCCACTTTGCATTTTTAACACCTAAAGATTCTGCTGGAACAAATTCGGTATTAAACTTGCACTTTTCAGTTCTTGCTTTAAGATTTAATTCCTTAATTGTATCTAAAATATCGTGTGCATAACGAACGTATTCTGCATTATCAGCATCAACTGGTATACCTAAAGCCTCGGCTCCTTCAACAAAACCATTAATACCAATAGTTAAATATTGACGGTCTAAGTCAATAAAACCAGCATTGTAAATAGTTAAAATACCTGCATTATAATAATCCCAGATAATCTCATTAAATGCGGTTAAATATTTATGCACTCTGTCAACAATAGAAGTAATATATAATGGTAAGTCACATTTTCTTTGACGCTGCCAATCTTGGACAATACGATTTAAGTTAAGTGTGATAACACCTTTTGAACCAGTTTCGATACCACCAGCACCTAGGGTATAAGAGAAAGTATTATCTTCGATACCATTTCTTAAACGACAACAAGAACTTAAACTGTCTACTGAATCACTTTGATACATAAAAAATGATGCACCTTCAGCCCACATTTCTGCCATAAAATCTGCCGTCTCAGAGTCAGCATATTTACCGTTTACTGTATGCATATTAGTAGTTTCAACTGGGAAAGTTAAAATATTCTTTAATCTTTCTGCATTAAACCACTTCATAAAAATCTTTTGTAATTCTTTGGTGGTTTCCCAGCAAGGAATATCTCCATCAGGGAAAACAAATCCATTATAGATAGACTTAAAATAATCCTCATCAAAATAAGCGATATTCCAGAATAAGCTTTGATATCCTCTTGCGCCTGCAGGTTGATTAATGGTATAAACAACTTGCGCGAAATAATGATATAAGCGGTCTCTTAATGTAATATCGGTGCTTGCTAATCTTTCAATGACTGTATCTAATTTATTAATATAATCTTGACCATAGTCGATTCGTGCAAAATGGTCAAAATAAGTTAAAAATTCAGGCGTTGCAGTTGCTCCCGCAAATTGCCCTGCTACTAAGAACATTAAATTAATGAAACCACCGCAGAAGCTGTCTAAGTGTTTTGGAGCAGATGAACTTCCACCAATTTTTGTTAATCCATCCAATAAAAAAGGATATAGTGAAATTGAACAACAATAAGGGAATATTGAAGTTTCGTCATGCTTATAAATAATATGAGAAGCTAAGTCTTTTTCATATTGATTTGCTGTCTCTTCTCCATATAATAAGGTTAATTTTTGACGCATTAATTCTCTATTTAATGCAATCATATCCTTCTTTGGTAATTCTGCGGCCATTGTTGCTATGTTCTTTGAAGAAACGTTGGCATTTTGGTCTACATCACTACCTGTGGCTGCATTTTGAGCAGTCATATACTTGCGCATAAAAGCAATTTTATTTTCAATTGTATCTGGCTTTAACATTACTTACTTTCCTCCTTAAGATACTTCATAGCGTTTTGAAAGTTAAGTAGTTCGCCATCTACTTCCATCATTGGAACATTACTGATGCCCTTTGATTCCATCTCTTGGACATCTTCACAGACTTCGTATTTAATTGAACGAGAGTCTAACTCTCTCTTTAATAACTTACACATTCCGCAAGTTGGTAAAGAATATACTTTGATACTATCTTCCATATATTTTATCTCCTTTTAAAATCTAGTTTTATTATATAAAACTTTTTTTGTTTTCACAAAAATAAGTATTAAAAAAGACTCAGCCTCGGGCCGAGCCTCTTTTCATAAAAGTTATTATTCGGCTGCTTCTACTACGAAACTAGTTGTAGCAACAATCTTGCCATCTTTTACTGCAGCTACATATGCTGTTTGTCCTTGTTGTGAAGTTGTTCCAGCTTCTACCCAAGTTAATTGTCCGTCAAAGCTATATTTGATTTCAGCGCTAGGACTGCAAGTAGCAGCAACTGTTCCGGCCTTTTTATTTGTTACTGTAATCTCATACTTTACTGCGCTAGCTTTTGCTGCAAAATCAACATAAGGAACTACAGAATAGAATACTCCTGTAATAATATCATTTGCAGTGTTGCTATTAACGCCAATAGTAATTTCGGTAGTTAATAAATCACCGTTCATATCGAATACAGAAGCATCTCCATCTGCATCTTGGCTAAAATTAAATAATGAATCTGGTAGCATTTGGTAAATAATAATAGTTACTGGAACTTGAGAACCAGTTTTTTGATCAATAAAGAAACTGTCACCGATGATAGTTTTAGGACCAGTAAATTGTTCTCCAATATGTAAAGCTGTCTGAGTTCCGGCTACTACTCTAGAAAGACTAGGTTGACCTAAATCAAAAGTTTCAATAATACCACCGCATAGAGCCGCAACAGCATCTCCATTACCTAATGCATCTTGCATTTCAATACGGCAACTTTTGCCAAATTTAATTAATGGATTAGAATAGCGTCCACCTGTAATAGTCTTTTCTGGTCCTTCTTGAGTGATGTTTGCAATTTTTAATGTATCTAATGTGCATAAAGGACCGTTTTCTTGTTTTGCATATAAATCAAGAATCTCATGAACTTTTAATTTTTTAATATCTGCTGTTTCAAAAGCAATAGGTTCGTAAACTTTTGCGTTCATAACTGTAACGACACCAAAGCGCTTTAACATCTCATCAAAAGTTGCAAGTTTTGCATTTAAACTTGATTTACTCTTTAGTTCTGACATTTTTTATACCTCGCTTTATTTTATAAAGAATTCTAATTTAGAACCCTTTTTCATATTTCCTGCTGCAAAAATTTTCTCATTAACCTTATAAGACACTGACTTCGCAGCATATTCTTGAAGTCACTGAATTTGAGCCATTGTTTGATTACCTAAATAATCAATGGTTAATGAAGGAAAAGCATAAATGATTGATAAGAAAACTTTTAACAAATTATTTTTTTCTTGTTCAGTCTCTGTTTTAGACTGTTCACGGATTTTTTTGATTCGTTCTTCTGCTTTCTTTTGAGCCAAAAATCAATCTTTCTCTTCCTTTGTTTGAAACTGATGCGGGGCTTCTACTTTTTCCCCACAACAATATTTTAAAACATAAATGACATAATCTCAAATTTCCTCAGTAATAGTAATACCTTGAACTTGAATATTTTTATTTGCATAATCAATTTGACTATCTGGAAAGATATAGTCTATAGTTTTTAAAAAACTTTTATAAATTAAATCATATTCAATATATTTTCCTAAATCAAAAATAATAAATTTAATTACTTCATAATTACTTTGAAAATTCTGACTGGTCATTTTATTTATTTCTTCTAATGGTGCAAATCACTTATTGAAAGCTAATATATAATTAGTATTATATAAATCTTTTGCTGTTGGTGCCACTAATTTTAATTCTTTAGTTCTATTATTGTCTTCTAAAAATAATAAAACCTCTTTTGAGAAAAAGAGGCTCATTAAATCTAGATTGTCGGTAATTCTCATTATAATTCCGCCTTTCTATTAATTTGATCATTAATAACAAAATTGATTTTGTAAACGCAATGGAAATTTGATTCTGCCACGTATTCTACTGTAGTGCACATTATTGCACCAGAAGAAGAAAGTTTATGATTATCTAATACTTCAACAACTTTATCTGCTAATTCAAGAATACGGTTTTTATTTTGTTCTAATAGAATATGTTGATAGTCTGTTAAAATATAAATAGACCCCTCAGCTTGAATGTCTAAATCAGACTTTTCTAAATCCATATATTTTAACACGATACTTAAACAGGTATTTCTTAAGGGGTTATCAATGTGTTGTTCTACTGGCACATAGAAGCTAAAGTAACCTTGCTTAATTAACTCTTCTAATGGAAGCGCGGCTAAAGGTATTGGATTTTCTAATGCATCTCTTTCATCATTATAAATTAAGTTTAAAATCAAATTGTTATCATACATTAGTTGTACAATTTCTAATGGAACTTTTTTAAGATTTCGTAAAGGAGCTTTCATTATTTAATTTCGTAAGTTTTGCTTACTACTTTACCTCCTCTCTGGATTTCTATCGTGCATCTTTCAATTCCAAAAGGAATTTTAAAAATGATTTCATTTGCTGTTCGTTTTATAATTTGGACATTAATATCTGCCTTAAAAAACGCATTTTCAGTTTCTACTCTAATTTCCGCATTAGGAGAAAAACTATAAAAATTATTATCTTGATTAGTATTTTTTAATGGATAAGAGCTTTTTTCTTCTTTATTTTGAATAAAATTAGCTTCATTTTTCTTTTCTTGATTAATTAATTGCGTATTGTCATTTTTAATCTTTTTACTAATAGAAGAAGGTGCAAGTGAATAATATACAATACCTTCCATACTGTAATTATCATATTCCTGTACTGCTCATGCACGATCTTTAATTAAAATTTTATCTTTAAAGGATAGCATTTTGCTACTAGGTAACACTAAAACTGGTTTTGCCTCGCTTTCTAAAAATGCGCCTTCTTTTAGTGTTAAATTAATGTATGTTTTTTCAGGACCTTTAAAATATCCCCAAACATCATCAATTTGAACATTGCATAAAAATGCTTTATATTTATGTCAATTTACATCATATATGACCGTGATTTCTTCACTAATCAACAGATGTAAATTTTTTGCACATCAAATAGAACCTATGTCTAATGGATTGTCTTTCGTAGTATAGATATACGCACAATCTTTTTCTTGCTTATTAACGACTGCTGCTTGAATTTCTACATCATTTTGGGTGATTTTAATAGAAGGTAAACCTTTAAAAATGAAGGTTGAATTAAGTTTTTCTGTTGCTAATTTATGCGCCTTGTTACGTGCTTGAAAGCGTTCAAAACTACTCATTAATTAATATCTCCTAAAGAAGGTCTCCGACCATGATTAACACGACCATAGTTCATTTCCAATTCTTTCGCATTTGCTTTATAAGTTTTTAATAATGTAGTATTTTTGTCTACTAAGTTTGCACGTGAAAACGTTTTAATATTAGCATCAGTATAAAGATTATCAAAATTATCCGCGTTAGATAATAAGTTCTCACACCAATAAACTTTCATTCAAGCCAAAATCACTTCAATTTCAGCATAGGTTAAATCATTTAAAAAGACTCCATGAGGTATGCCGCTTTTTTGAAACTCTGGGTCAATCTTTATTAAATTTCCATCTTCTGTTCGAATAGCATAAAAAGTTTCATATTCAGTAGAAATTTTAGGAAATTTAAAAGCGGCAATTGCTCTACATGCTAAATAATAACAATCCTCATCAAGTTCATCTTGAGTAATAATGCCATAATATTCACCACGAATGGTATTTATAAAAGATGGATATAAAATATCGTCTCAGTATTGCATTTTACTCACCTCCGAAAATTACTGTTAGTCAGTTGAACCATCCATAATTAATTGAATATTCCAAAGCTTCTCAAGCATGCTAATTACATTTGCAGTTAATTTACCTGCGTTTTTAATCGCAACAGCTTCTACTTTTTCTTGGCCATATTGATCAATTACTTTTAAGATATTAGGTCTATTACCTTCTTGTAAAACCTTAAAAATATTATCTACATCTTCTACAGAGGCAGGTGTAAAGTCTAAAACTTCATCAAAATAGACTCCGGCTGCGATAGCTTCGGTTACTAGACTCTCGTTGTCATCAAATGTGAAACAACCTTTCTTATACATAGTGTAAAGACCATCATCTAAGAAAACTCCTAATGCCCAGTCTAAAGGAAGATTGGCAAAAGGCATTCTATCTGTTAGGTAAACTTCTTTAGAGAAGTTTGGATTTGATATTGGAGAAATTCCAAATAGAACATCTCCTGGAATTGTTTTTGTAATTTTAAAAACTTTTTTGTTTGTTACTTGTTCAGACATTTTTCATGTCTCCTTTCTTTACTATTGTTATATTAATCAAAGAGAAGGAGAGAACCTCTCTCCTCCCCATTTAAATTTTATTAAGCTAAGTCGCTAACTTTAATAACTGCGAAGTTATTAGCCATTGCAACACCAACACCTAATAACTTATGAGCTTCCCACTTTTCTCCACCAACTGCGTTAGCGTTCTTTTGTAAGTATAGGTCACCCTTTAAAGCTACCTTAACTGGTTTGATGCCACTAGGTAAAATGAATACATAAGAAGGATCATATGCCCAGTCTTGATTGCTATTGTCTACTAAATAGTTAGGTAATTCAACCACACGACTTCCTTTATAAATTTGAACAAAACCGTAGTTACGCTTATCTGCTGAGTCTAGTAATTCAGGATGATTAGTTGTTGCTTCGTTTCCTAAATTAGATAGTGCTTGATAAGAACCAAAAATTGTAGGGATACCATATTGTTTAACAATTGGCATAACTTTATCAATAGCTGAACCTAATTGAGCCTTTGCTGTGCTGATGCTAGAACCACCAATTCTATCATAGCCTGCAACAGCCTTACCAGTAGCTAAAGCGTTGAAAACTTCTTTATATACTGCTTCTTCAAAACCTTCTAAAATATTAGAATATAACTCTGATAAACTAGAAGTTCCTAAAATAATTTCTTCTAATGTTACATAAACTGCTACAGTTTGAATTGTAGTATTAAGACTGAAAAACTTTCTGTCTAACTTAGCTGCTCTGTAAATACCACCACGAGCGCCCTTACTAATTGTTAACTTAGCGCGGTTTTTACCAATCTTTTCAATGTTGAATACAACTTCAGCATCTCTTGGGAAAGATTTAACTTCAGCAAATTCGCCTAATACACCTTCTAATTTCTTAGGAAGGATTTCATCGATAGCTTCCTCAATTAAAGCGAAAGCCATACTTTCTTTTGCACGGATTTCACGAGGTTCAGATTTTTCGTTTAATCCGATTGATTCTAGTAAGCTATTAACAGCAGCTCTTTCTGTATCTTCAGCAGTGAAATTAGCAGAGGCAGAAACTCCGTTCATAGCAGCTACTAAAACATTTAATAATTGTTTATCCATAATTCTGCGTACCTCCTATTAACCTAAATACATATAATGATGAGCTGGAGTTTCACCATCAGCCATCTTAGTTGTCGCAAACCAACCAGTAATGTCTTTTAATTCTACAATATGCTTCATTAATTCTTCTTTAACGCTTGCATATTTTGCATCATTTGCATAATCAATATCAGTAGTCCATTCATCTCCAGGGATTAATTGAACAAATCTAGCATTTTCGCTATCTAAATCGTTAACGAAATACTTGTCACTTTGTAATAAAGTATTTAGTGGATCAGTGAATACTAAGAACATAACTGGATTAGTTCTATTAGAATCAGCTGCTGCTGACCAGATATCCATTTCTACTTTATTAGAGCTAGCTTTAGCCATCATTAAATGTCCATTAGCTAGTAAATTAGCACCTTCTTCTTTTAATGTGCAGCTTTCTGCAACATCAGTTTGTGCCATCACAAAACCAGGTTGTAAACCTTTAAGATTATTAGCTTCTACAACATGGTACTTTGGTAGTCTATCATAAATTGACATCTTGTTTTACCTCTCTTGTAAAAAATTTTTTATCCTATAGATGCTTTCTAATAAAATCATCCATTGGATTACTATCTTTAGTATTATCTAAAATTGGCGCAAAAGCAAAAGCCGTTCCTTTATGCGCTTTGTCTTCAGATGAAGCTTTGTAACGTTTTAATAGTTTTAGTTCTATTTCGTCATAGGTGTAGTTATCAACACTACTAACAAATTCTTGTTCTTCTTCATCGGTTAAAATTTCCTTATAAGATTGAATTAAGTTTATTTTTTTCTCTCTTTTAAGGGCTTCAAGTTCTTCTCTTTCACTACTATCAAATGAGGTAGCACTTGAAGGGCTTTCTTCTTCTTCATTTGTTCTATTTTGTTCATCGCCTACACTCACTTTCGCTTCATTATGGGTGAACTCAGCGCTTGATCCAACTGTATCTTCTTCTGATACAGGTTCTGCCACAGGTTCTTCAACCTCAGTTACAGCTTCAGACATTTCTGTAACTTCTCCAGCTTCTTCAACAACAGGTTCTTTGGTTTCTGCGGTTTCTGAAACTACTTCAACTCCTTCATTTTCAACAAAAACTTCAGAAGCTTCTGCTTCTGCTTCTTCATAATTAGAGTTGGCATTAGGTTCATCGTCTTCAACTGGCACATATTCAACACGAACTTCTACAACATCACCAAGTGTGCATTTTCCCTCGGCATCAAAGACATAGTTAATCTTTAGAAGTTTTTGTTCTTGAGTAGCAAGATAAAATATATTTACAATAAAGTTGTCATCATAAAATGCAATTACATTAAATAAACAATCTTTATATTCTGCTACTAAAGCATCAAATATCTTGTCAGCTTTTTCACCCCAAGAAAGCTTCATAAAATCTCTTATATTCATCTGCTTAGAGCCTCCTTGTGTTTGATTGTTACTTTCACAATATTCTTTTAACATACGCATTTTGTTTTCAAAGTGGTTATCATACTTTGTAAAAAAAGCAGAACCTGTGAAAGCGGGTTGTTGATTTGACCCAAGAACGCTTAAACCTACGAATTTTGCTGCAGTAAATTCGATATGCTTAAAGCGCTTCTTCTCATCATAAATGATATCGTATTCAACTGAATTTGGATCCATTTCTAATGAATGAGCATGACCTACAACACGTTTTGCTAAATCTCCAACTTGATCTGGACGTTCTGTATATAAAACAACACTAGCAGTAGTCCAATTATTTCCATCTTCATCAACTTCATGAGCGATGTCTTTAGTTGGGTCTACAATTCCCAGAATCTGTTGTTCAGTAGCATGTCCTACAAAATCATCTGCTTCAGCATCGTAATAAGTTACAATAGGAGTATAAGGAAGGCTCTCCTCTAGCTGTGCAATACAACTAGTGCTAAAATGTCGATGATCTGCAGTTTCGTGGTCATGGAATACTCTCAATTTTGCACGAGAAAAATTTTCATTACTCTCGTCACGTTGGAAGTCTGATAAAGTGGCAGGTAAACTTAAATTAATTTTGTCCTTTTTCTTCATCTTTTATTTCCTCTTTATCTTTTATTTCAGACTCGTCAACATCTTTTTGTTCAGAAGAATCGTTTTTGTCTGTTGGCTCAATTCCAGATTTCTTCTTATCTTCTGTTCTTTTCTCTCCATTTTCATCCTTACGATCATCTGCAGTTTGAGTGTAAGAACTTTGCATTGGAGTGATATCTTCAAGTCTTAAGAATTTTTCAAGATATAGCTGATCTTGAATATTCTTCTGCTTAATGCCTGATGCTATAAGATAATCGATCTTGCCTACACCAAGTGTAGCATTTTCACGATATACCTCTATATCATCATTATAAGTATAAGGCGAAATCGGTAAAATATCAATATTTGCTTGATAGTTTTTGAAATCAAACCAATTATTGATTGCAATAGTATAAAAGTTTAACAATGATTGGATATAACCCCAAACCCTTCCTTTATCTCTAATTAAAGATAATTCTAGCGCAGTAACGCTGTCTCCAGTAAATAAAGCGTCATTGAAGCCCGCATTGTTAAAGATTGATTTAAATGACTTGGCTAAAACTTCATTTTCAGTAGCGTTGTTTTCCGCAATTTTATCAACGTGTATATCACCGTATGTAGTGATTAATCTAGCTTTTTCTCCGGTTTCAATGATTTTTTTCATTGATTGGTGAATTGCAGCAACTTCATCTACTTCAAAAATAAGTTGATCATTGTAATGAGGCATAGTGTGAACAACAATATACTTTAATAAATTCTCATTTCTTTCCAATTCATTATCTTGATATTGCTCAAAATTTAAGATACTACCTAAAGTATAAATATAGCTTGGAACACCAAATTCGTTTAACAAAAGTGCGCTTGAGAAAAATGGGTCTAAAGTCTGCCATTTTAATTCTGTTTTATTCTTTTTATATTTATTATATTTTAAGCTAAACTCTTTTGGGAACATTGCAAGTAATTCTTTTAATTCTTTGTCTTTAACATTTAAATCATCAAAATACTCAAAGTTGAACTGAATAATTGCGGTGCCAAACTGAGTTTCTCCAATCTTCTTGCAGTATCTATCAGGTAATAAAACAGTGTTGACTGTTAAAGAGTCCTCATCAAGAGTTGTGGAAAAATAAACCGCTCCATTAATAATTAACAAAGACAGTAGAGAAGGGAATTTTGTCTCAATACTTAAACCATCAACTGCTTCAATCATTAATTGATAAATTAAATTAAAGTCTTCTTCCTTAATCTCTTTTCTACTTTTTGCCTTACTTTTTGTATATACTTTATGTGGGATTACTTTGTATCTCCACATAAACATATTAGAAATGTAGTCTACAATACTTGCATAAATAGGGTTTGTTGCATACAAGTTTTTGGAAGCGCTAACTAAATCTTGCTTGTTTACGATGGATTGTTGTAGCGCCTTTCTTACTTCTACCGCGTTTCTTAATTTAATTTGACCGAGTCTCGCGGCCTCGCCTAGTTTACGACTTAAAGAAATATCGTCTGAATACATTTCTTTAAGCTTCTTTACTCGTTCAACTCTAAAATTAGTCTTATCCTTATTATCTTTTTCTTCTGACATATAATATAAACCTCCTAATCAAATAAGGCAACTAATCTGCCTTTTTTTCGCTTACTTCTCTTTTTATAATAGTCCAACTCTATATGCTGATTGCAAGCCCATACCATATATTCAGCCATAGAGAAAAAGTCTTTTTGAATTTTTAAACTTCTTCTAACAACTTGCAGAGTATTACTAATTTTATCTGAAGTGTTTACAATATCTAAATTTTTCAGCTCTTCTTCCATTTTATCCATAACCTTAAAAGGCATTAAAAAGTTTTGTTTTTTAAACTTAGGCATATGAATAAAAGATTGATTTCTACTATATAAATCTACTGCTTCTGTTAATTTTAATGGGAATGTCACTGCACCAGTGCTCATACGAGAAAAGAAAAATCAATGAATCTGTTCTCCTACTTTACCACCAGATTTTATTTCATAAACAATTGTTTTGTCTTTAGGGTATCTAATAACGTCCTTTTCAGATGTTGTAGGAGGATTAATAATTCCTAGTCCTTCATACATAATACCTTGTTCATCTGTTGTTGGTTTATTTAACCAGTCACGCAAACCCGCGCCGACACCATTCGCATCATAAATTAGTAAACGCGCGTTGTATGCAATAACTAATTTCTTAAATTCATTCGCTATTACCAAATAATCTGTAGAAGGAATAGTTAATAAATTTACGAATTTATATGAAAAATAATTTTCTTTTGGAATAACTTTTGCAATACCAACCGCCGTTTCAGCCGCGCCATCCTTTGCCATATCGGCGCAAATAGCGTAAAAACAATTATCATCTTTTTGCTTTTGAGTTAAACTATCTTTAAACTCAACCTTTTTAACTTGTCTTAAATTGGCAATCATACTAGACTTAAAGGCTGCACCAGTTGGCGCATCTGATCATCTAGACTCATACTCACGCTCGAAAGATGCTTTACTAAAAGAAGGCGAATTAATAACGTCTTCAATCTGACGTGCAGCAGTTAATCCACATGCTAAGGGGATTCTATAAGTTCCAGTTAAAACAAAGTATTCCCCCGGGGAGATAACTGAACGGCACAAAATTTCTACTAACTTTTGATATGCAAATGTTCCTTGATATCCTGCAGTAGTAACATAAATTTGTTGAGATTGCGGTTCTGAGGGGTTAATTAAACCATTGCTCATCTTACGAGGCTCATTTAATAATGGAATGAAAACTTCATTAACTTTCGTTTCATCTTGTTCAATAATTTCCTCGAAAATCAGTGATTGACGGCGCAAACCACGGACGTTACCTAAACCTAAGGAAGAGCCATTTCTAAAGTAAAATTCAACATAATCCGCGCCACTTTTGTAAGCGTCTTGAATTTTTCCGGCTATGCGTCGTTTTTGCATTTCATTTGCTAATAGAGGGAATTTTACCCACAAGTCATTAATAACCTTTTGTTTTGCAATTTCTGCTGCCTGTTTATTTGTTCCCGCAGTAATTGAGGTATTGTGATGCGGAATAAACATACAATGTAAATATCTATCAATGTCGGCCAAGAAAGACTTTGACGTACCACGTGAGAATACCATATATGTGCCAAGTCCTCTTGCCATCGCACGCAACATTAGCCTCTGAAAAAAGAACAAATGAAAATGCGATTTTTTAGGAGTAATTAAATCAATGAATAAATCCGGGTAAGTAACAAAAAGATTTAAGGTAGGAAAAGTTTTATCAATAGTTTTTTCTACGTGTTTCTTCGTCAAGAAACCAGTAGCGTCTTGATCATCTTCATCTAAAAAATGAATATACTCTTCAATTTCTGGATCTATATAACTATCGTCAAATAGGTCTACCGAATCTAATAAAGGCATTTTATTCACTCTCCTTACAAAGAATTGTAGGGTTATTATCCTCTTCCTCTTCTTCAAAATTCATATTTAAAGCTTCTTCATCATCTTCTACATCGACTTCGCCATCAGATGGTTCAAAATTTATTAGGTCTTGTAGTGTAGTTTCTTCAGTCGCTTCTTTTGTGGCCGCCATTTCTTGCTTTTCAATTTCTTTGTGCATCATTTCTTCTAGTAAAGAAGACAGTCCAGTAGATTCTAATATTAATTTACGTTGAGTGTCTTGTAAGTCTTTAATGGTCCGATCGACTTCATCTCTATCAAAAGCTAAGTGGAAGTCTAGTTTTCGACCGCTATCTTCAATAAACTGGTATAGCTCCGCAACAGTAGTAATATCTTCTGTTTTAGTTTCATTGATCATTGTTTCTAAGTCAGCTTGTTTTGCAAAAGTAGACCAAGCATTAGAAAAATCTCTGATTGCTTTTGCATCTTTTGCACGTATCGCTTCATCCATTTCAATTTGAAGTTTACATAAAGTTTTTACGGCTTCCTTCTGTAATGGATTAGTAATGTTATTTGCTTTTAATGTTCTGGTATAGATGCTGTCTAATTTAATGATTTCTCCAAAAGTATATTGCTCTCCCCATTTAAAACGACCGCGCTCTATATAAGACTCTTTAATAGGTGCGATCTTATCAATGATTTCTGCAAAAGATCTTGATTTTTGTCATTCACGATTAGTTTTAGACCATAGGTCATGAGTCGCGCTTTCATATACTAGGTTAGGACGATTGTCGCTGTCTTCAAACATCATCTCTGTATAGACTTGAAAAACATTATCTTTCTCTGAATTAGATAAATCTATTCAAAGTTCTGGCATAAAAGGTAAATTATATGTGCGGCAGAAGAAGTCTGCGTGTTCTAAATTTTGATAATTAAGGTTGTTTTTGATGCAATCAAAACAAATTGCGGTTCCAGATAAAGGATTATTGCTTCGCATTAGAGCCTTTTTTCCGCCGCATTTTGGACATACGTTAATTTCAAATTCCATATATAAGCATCTCCTTTCATCTAATAGTATAACGTATAACTTCAAAAAAGACAAAATTGAATTATTAAAATTTTTTCCTTGACTTTACCGGAAAAATTTTGTATATTATATATAAGGGAAGGCTGAGAAGTATATAACTCCAAGGAGAAAGAAAATACAGATGAAAAGAAAAGATACAGAGATGAAGATGAAGATAATCGATAACGATAAGATCGATAACATTGAAGAAGTTCTTAATCAATGAGAACAAGAGGAACAACAAGATTGAGAACAAAAATGAGAAGATGATTTAAAAACACTTAAAGAATTAGGATTTTAAGAAAGGTAGAGATAGGTAGGTATGCAAGCAACTAATATTATACTTCTTCTTTTGTTAATAACATTTGTTGTTTTATGCTTTTATTTACATTTACAACAAACGAAACTAAAAACAGAAGAGAAAAAAGCAGAAGAAAGAGAAAAGAAATTAAGAGAAAAGATAAAAAAGGCACAAGATGTAACTAATCTAGAACAAGAAGTTACAAGATTACAATCTGTTTTAGACACCACACATCACCTTATTGATACAACTAATACTGAAATTGCTTCTGTTTCTGAAGGACTACAGCAGAAGAAAGAAGAATATAAAGAAACTATTCAAGCACTGAATGAGGCTAAAGTTTTATTGGAAAAACAACGCGCGACTATTTTGACGAATGATAAAGAAATTGATAGCCTTGCTGAAACTATTGACTCTCTTAAAAACTCATATAGGGCGGCGCTCTTTGCTTCAAAACGTGAAGAGGAGAAAAAAGAAAGCGGAGATCAAATTGGTTGGACCTTCTGTTTGGAAGCCCATGAAGAGAATTTGACGCGCATTTTAAAGGGGCTAATGGCAACATATCCCGACTTAGAAACAGATTTTGCCAATATCATTTGAAAGAAAATTTGATTACCTAAAATTCAAAAATTGGCGGGCCAACAAAGTCTTGATGGTAAGACAGGAATCTACCGATTAAGGTTAGTAGATGATGAAAGCGTTGCTTATGTAGGTCAAGCAGTTAATATTAAAGAAAGATGATATACTCATATGAAAAAGATGTTAGGTGTTGAAAAGACAGGTAATGAAAAGCTTTATTCTTTAGGTTATGGTCCAGAGAAGTTTATCTGAGAACTGGTTGAAGAAGTTGATAAACAAGATTTGGATGAGAGAGAAAAATTTTGGATCGAGTGATGAGGTTGCAAAGAATGGGGTCTGAACAAGAAGTAGACTACGAAACTACCATAAACTACCATAAACTACCATAAACTATCACAAACCATCATAAAACATACATATGATCCTTTGACTAGGAGGGTGTGGGAGCGTTTTCATTTATTCAAATAAAAAGTAATATACCCCCCCCGTTAACAACTGAAAAACACCCCTAAACGTTGACCCCTTAAAAGGGGTTTTTATTTTTTAAAAAATTTTTTATAAAAAGTATTTTTTTTGTTGACTTATGCATTCATTTGTATTATAATGACCTTGTCAATAAGTTATAAGACTTATGACCCTAGCGTGTTGGTGTCGCATTGGTTAAGTCAAAATACACTCCTTGCAAGGTGTTGCATTGGTTAAGTTAAAACAACAAAAAATAGAGAGGAAAAAACAAATGGAAAAAAGCAATAATTATGTAGGTATGGTATCAATTAAAAAAGAAGATTTAATAGAGGCAAATGTTGCTAAAATTAGAGATTATGAGAAAATGCAAAAATCACAAAGTAGCAATATCAAAGCGCTTGAGTGCTTAAACACTTTAATTGAAAAGTCTAGCCTAGAAACTCTAAGAATACAAGGCATCAGCAAAGATAGTTATAATTATAACATAGGTGTTGTAGTAGAGGCCTTAGTTTCAAGTCTTTTGGCTCGTTATGAGTTAAAACAAAATGATAGTCTTTCAGTAAATGAACGTGAAAGCCTAATGCAAAGGGTTAAGCATTATAATGAATTTAATCAAGATAATACTAACCAAGAAAAAGGCGACCTAACTTTTAAAGGCAAGCGCTATGAAATTAAAAGCCTAGTCACTAATAAGCCTAATGCCCCAACAAATGACACACCAATTTATATAGTAAGTTGTTTAGTAAATGTGCGTGGCGTTTTCCTAATCAGTAGCGAAAACATTAGAAAATATAATTTAATTGGTAAAAGAATAAATGGCAGTGATATCAAAAAAGCCGGAAAATATTTACCTAATCTAAGTAAGGCGCTAGGTTTCTAGCCTAGTGTCTTAACTAGATATAATATAAAAAGAAAAGGAAGAAAAAACAATGACAAAAGAAGAACTTTACAAAGATATAGAAAATTTTAACGAGGAATTATTTCAGTTTTTAAAGAAAAATATGGATAAGCTTGAGTTATCGGAAGCATTGCAACTATATGATAAAAGCGTATCTTTACAGCGTAAGGTATTATTATCAAAAATAGAAGACTAGGCAAAGCCTAGTTTTTTTATGCTTAAAGCCTTCAAGTTTAGTAAGAATAAGTAAGCCTCAAAATGAGCCCGACGGAAAAATAAAATAGGCTTGACAAACTCAGTCCCTTTATGATATAATATACGTGTAGGATAGAAAACAAAAAGAGTAAGATTAATCGTTTTAAATACTACATCTGGAAAAAACTAGATATAAAGATGCTCGAAGATATGGGAATAAAATGGCTAGAAATAGCCATTTTTTGTTGTTTAGCTGTTTAGCTAGCTCGTCCGGGAGCCCGACGGAAAGTAATTCTAGGGTTGACAGATAGGTTAGCTTTGTGGTATAATAAGTATGTAAGATAAAGGAAAGGTTAAAAAGGTATTAAAAATGAAACTAACACAAAATGAAACAAGAGAGAAAATTGTAGAGGCGTTAAGAAATGCAACTGAGCCAATGACATTAGCTGAAATCGCTGAGGCTATCGGCAAGGAAAAAATTGGCTCTGGCACTACAAATCCAATGGTTACGGCTGGTGTAATTCGCAAAGCCGGCACAAAGAAGGTCGCAAAGACTACCTATGTAGAGGTCACAACCTACGCTATCGGCGAGGAAGCAACCGAAGAAGCAAAGGCATAAGCTTTTCTTCTTTTTCTTTTCAGCCCGTCGGGTGACCGGACGGAAAGTAAAATAGGTATTGACAATTAAGGTCATTGTATGGTATAATATAGATGTGAGGTAGATGAAGTATTCCTTCTTCGGGCACTAGATTAGTGTCGGCTTAATAAAATTTATATAAATCTTATATGATTGCGCATTAATATAAGTTTTAAATTATTATTACATAATATATAATAAGGGTTCAAATCCCTTTACCTCCACCAAACTTATCCGTCGGGTCACCGGACGGAAAGTAAAACAGGTATTGACAAATGGGTTCATTGTATGATATAATATGAGTGTAGGGATAAGGTAAAAATAAAACCTTATTCCCACTACTTCCTCTCGTAAAAGACCGGACGGAAAGTAAAATAGGTATTGACATTCTAATTAAAGAATGATATAATATAAATACAAGGTAAGATAAAGGAAAGGTTAAAAGGTATTAAAAATGAAAAATTACAAACATTATATTGAGATTGAAGAGGGTTCAACAGTTTACACTCTAGTAAATGAAAAGACAGGAGAAGTTTTTACAGGCAAAGCAAAATGCAACAGTTGTGATAAAAACAATTATAATCTTGGTATTGCTATTGCAAAGAATAGAGCGCATTTACAAAGATGTCAAGCTGAACTTCAAGAAGTTTATGATACTATTGACAAATTAAATGAGGCGTTAAAAGCATATCAAAAAGTAGTAGTAAGCTTAGAATATGAGCAAGAGAGTAGAGAAGATAAATTAGATGAATTAATTTACAGTGGAGAGGAGTAAAATCCTTTTCTTTTTATCGTGCCCGTCGGGTGACCGGACGGAAAGTAAAATAGGTATTGACAAATGAATACATATTATGATATAATATAAATGTAAGGTAGGTAATAAATATGTTAAAAATTAAAAAAGAAATAGATTTAGACACACTAACAAAATATGGCTTTAATGATTATAAGTATTATTATAGTAAAGAAATTAAATATACAGTTGAAGAAGATACTGAAGTTGAAATTGATATTATTATTCGTAGAAAAGATAGACAAATTAATTTAATACATTTTATTTCAGAGGATGGAATAATTGAAGATTTTGATATTGCTTTGGTTGATGGAAATATTCCTCCTTTAGATACTATCTTTGATTTAATAAAGGATGGACTTGTTGAAAAGGTTTAATCCTTTTCTTCTACTATATCCGTCGGGTAACCGGACGGAAAGTAATTTTAGGGTTGACAATTGAGTTCATTATGTGGTATAATACAAATGTAAAGTAAAGGAGATATTAGAAATGAAAGAAAACGAATTAATTGATTATATTAAAAAGAATATTTATTTTGACCACACCGTAGAGGGTAAAACAAGGGCTAATTTTGATTGTGCTGATAATTACCATATTTCTAGTTCACATTATTTATCTGGTGCAGTAGTCCGTAAAGAATTAAAAGATAGAATAGTATTAATGGCCTTAAATTGTGGACACCCTATCAAATAGGGTTTTCCTCTCTTAATACATCCGTCGGGTGGCCGGACGGAAAGTAATTCTAGGGTTGACAAATAAAGTCGTTATGTGATATAATATAGGTGTGAGGTGGAGACCTCATAAAATATACTCCGTTTTCCTTATTACTCGCAAAAATAAGGAGTTTTACTACTTACTCAAACAAGTGGTGTAGGGAGTTGGAACCCGAAAATTCCCAACTGCCATTTTTACGGGGCAGGCTCGCAAGAGTAGCGTAAATCTGAAGGAGACAGGCACCTTCAGCATAAAAAAACTTCGGTATGAGTTTCCGTTGCTAAACTGCGTGCTTAACTACGATAATGCGAGGGTTGTTAATTGTCTTACGAATTAACTTGAACCGTTGACGGACGGAAGAGATAGAAAGGGGTCGCCCTTTCTTTTTTTATTGGAGCCGTCGGGTGGCCGGACGGAAAGTAATTCTAGGGTTGACAAATAAGACACTTATATGTTATAATAAGTATGTAAGATAAAGGAAAGGTTAAAAAGGTATTAAAATTATGAATATTAGAAAAGATTTAGAAACTATAATTAATGATGTAAACAATGGTATTGACAAATTAAATGCCATTGAAAAACTAAAAGAGCGTGGAGCTGATACTTTTATTACTACTAAAGAATTAAAGAATTTAGGTATTAATGTAGGGTCAAAAAATTCTCGCCCTAGTTATATGAGAGTAAATCCAGTATATGAAACTTTTGAGGTTAAAACTGAGTTGTATAAGGGTGCTAAAGTTGGAGAAAAAGCAATAGAAAATGGTTCATATCAAATTGCATTTGATAACGGAGTGGTTAAAACACTTGATGTTAACTTAGCAAAAGAATTAGGAATGAAAAGGCGTGAAAAATGGAGTAATTCTTATTACACTGTAAATGATGATTATAACGTAATTATCAAAGCTAAGCGTTGCTATTATGTTGTTAGCGAAGTTATCGACTCATTAGAAAACTTTTTAAAGAATAATAATTATTATTCAAAAAAGTGGTTCCTTAATGAATTAAATCATTATAAGACATACATTCAAAAAATCGAAGAAGATGTAAAAACTTTCAAAACAAAGAGAGGGGCATAAGCCTTCTTCTTTTTTATCGTGCCCGTCGGGTGACCGGACGGAAAGTAATTCTAGGGTTGACAATTGAGGCCAATGTATGATATAATAAGTGTGTAAGGTAATGGAGGTATAAAGAATGATTAAAGGTTATGCAGTTCTAATTAAAAATGAGGTAAGACATTTTTACCGAGATTATCGCAAAGCGCATTTAATGGCGCGCAAGGCTAAGGGTCAAGTATGGCAAGGGCTATATACCAGTAGCAATGTAATACTTTTCAAGAGGGTTGTATAGACCCGACGGAAAGTAAATAAAGTGTTGACATTCACTTAAAAAAATGTTATAATAAGTATGTAAGATAAAGGAAAGGTTAAAAAGGTAAAAGAAATGAAATTAGTACAAAACGAAACTAGAGAAAAGATTGTGGAAACACTAAAGGGTGCAACTGAGCCAATGACACTTGCTGAGATTGCACAAGCGATTGGAAAGGAAAAAATTGGCTCTGGCACTACAAATCCAATGGTTACGGCTGGTGTAATCCGTAAGGTAGGCACTAAGAGAGTAGCGAAAACTACTTATGTAGAGGTTGCGACTTATGCCATTGGCGAAGAAAAGGCCGAAGAAAAAACCGAAGAAGTAAAGGCGTAAGCCTTTCTTCTGAAAATGTTGCCCGTCGGGTGACCGGACGGAAAGTAAAATAAGTATTGACAAGTAGGTTTATTATGTAGTATAATATTAATGTAAAAGGAGATAAAATATGAAATATAAAAAACATTTAAAACTTAAAAATAATATATCATTAGAAAAATTAATAAAAGAATATGGTTTTGAAGATAAAGTTTTTTACATTAGCAAAATAGAAGATTTTGATTTAGGATTTTTACAAGTCTCTATTGAACTACGTATTTATAATAAAAATCGAGAAATTGAACTTAATTACTTTTTAGATAGTGAGGAAAACGATATAGTAGTTGCTGAAACATTAGATAAAGAAAATAATTTCTTTTTATGTGTATTATTTGATTTGATTAAAGACGATTTAATTGAAAAGGTTTAGGCCTTTTCTTGTAAGAACCCGTCGGGTCGCCCGACGGAAAGTAATTCTATGCTTGACAAGTAAGGTCGTTATATGATATAATAAGTATGTAAGGAAAGGAAGTAATAATATGTATCAATTAGGTATGATAGTTAAAAAGGGTGTTTGTTTTGGTGTAGTGTGTGAGCTATCTGAAAATAGGAATGCTTGCTCAGTAGAGTGGTTTCAAAAGGGCAGTGAATTACGCAACGCTTGGTGGGAAAATGGTGAATTAAAAATAGTTCAAGACCCATGTAAACCATATAGAAAAAAGCAAATAGTAATGATTAAAACTGATATGGGAGACAGGGCTCGTTTCTTCTTTAATGATGAACTTGAAGGAAATCTTGATGATTACTTGGACACACTAAGTTGTAAATATGACCTTGATATTAATATTTACGGGTTTGATATTACTGAAGAGCTACGAGAAAAGGGTTTTTTTGATTGTGAATTTAATTCTTATAATGAAGAGGAAGAAGTAGAAAACGTTGTTTATTTAACGGTAAAAGTAGAATAGGCGTAAGCCTTTTCTTTTTTATGCGCCCGTCCGGCCACCCGACGGAAAATAAAATTGCGCTTGACAATTGAGTGTGTAATATGGTATAATATGAGTGTAGGGATAAGGTAAAACTTATTTCTACTTCCTCTCTTACTTGTAAAGGGCGGACGGAAAACAAAATAGTTGTTGACAATGAAACAAAAATATGATATAATATTTATATAAGGTAAAGGAAAGGAAAAGGTAAATAAAATGAATATAATTGTATTTGATACGGAAACAATAGGAAAGGTAAATCAAGATTTATTAAATGTTGGTTATAAAATTATTGATGTAGATATTCAAAGAGCCGAATATACTATATTAAAACAAAGAGATTATTTAGTCACCAGCTTAATTAATAATAAGGTATATTGTATTAATGATGATTTTGTGGGCGCTAAAAAATACAATGCTTATATGGAGTTGCTAAATCAAAAAAGAATTATCAAACGTTCAATTCCTCAAATTTTTAAAACGCTAACAAATGATTTAGAGAAGTATCACGTTTTATTCGGTTATGCCTATAACAACAATTTTGATTTAACTCGTTTTGCAGAACACGCCGAGCGCTTTCAAATCGACAATCCTATGGAGTCAATCCCTCAGTTTGATATTTGGGGTTATGCTAGCCATTATATTTGCAACACTGAAGACTACAAGAAATGGGCTTTAGAAAATAATCAATTAACGGCAACACAAAAATATTTAAGCACTACCGTTGAAAGCGTGACCCGATATCTAAGAAATGATTTAAATTTTGAGGAAAGTCACACGGCTTTAAGCGACACTCATTGGGAAATTAATATTTTAATGGAGTGCGTTAAGCGTGGTGCCGATATTACAAGACCTATGGCAAAGCTAATGCCAAAAAGTGATAAAGTTTTAACTGATACCTTAGTTATTAAGGGCGAGCCTATGGAAATCTCCTATAAAGAAAAATATACTAGAAATGGAAAAACTACTTATAAAGAGTAGTTTTTTCTTTTTGAAAATTTCTTCCGTCGGGTAACCGGACGGAAAGTAAAGTTGTGCTTGACAAGTAAATTCATTATATGGTATAATAAGTATGTAGAAAGTAGGTAGAAATTATGAAAAATAAAAGATATAAAATAATGGGTGAAATGGTAGGTACTATAGTTAAATCGCTTACAACTTGGAAAGTATGGTATCCAATGGGTGTTGTAATGTTAATTTTACATATTACACAAATGTATTCTTTTCCAGTATGGGCTTTAATATTACCATTCTTAAGTCCTATTATTGGGTTGTTGCTTGGTATTGTTATTTGTTCAATAATTGTAATAATAATTTTAATAATAATAGGTATTGCATCTTTGTTTAATAGGTAAGGGTGACCGGACGGAAAGTAAAATAGATATTGACAAATAGATTGGTTTTATGATATAATAAATATGTAGAAAGAAGGACAAAGTTATGCAAAAAACATCTTTACAATTACATTTTAGTTTTGATTATGAACTCTCTTTTGAAGATTTGCAAGATTATTATTTTGATTACTGTTGGAATAAAGAGGATGATGAGCCTGATTATACTTTTGAAGATTTTGTCGAGGCTTTAGTAAATGGAAAAATAAGTGATGTAGATTTCTATGAGTTTCTAGAGGATGACCCCTATAGTGCCACTTTAAAAACTGAAATACACAAATCTGAAGAATAAAGTAGTCATTGACTACTTATTTTTTTGTCCGTCGGGTGACCGGACGGAAAGTAATTATAGGGTTGACAAGTGGGCGCGCTTTATGGTATAATAAGTATGTAGAAAGAAGGTAAAAACTATGATAAAAGAATACAATGTTATGATTACTATAACTACTACTATTTGGGCTTATACTGAGGATGAGTGTGTAGATTTAGCAAATGATTTATCTACTATTGCTGAAGACCCTGCAACCGAAATTGTTGAAATGCAAGTTTTAGATTGGTGTGAAGCGTAAAAATTCTTTACGTTTCACAAGATTTACTTGACAAAGCCGTAAAAATATGATATAATTAATTGTAAAGTTAAGGAAAAGAGGAATAAAATGGTAAAAACTAGAACAACTTTTAGAGATTATTTGAAAGAAATCGCGCAATATCCACTTTTAAGCGCAGAAGAAGAAAAACAATTGGCTTATTTAGTGCAAAAAGGCGATAAAAAAGCGCGAGAAACAATGATTTTAAGTAATTTACGCTTTGTTGTATCAATTGCTAAGAAGTATAAAAATGAGCATTTTACACTAGAAGACCTTGTAGAAGAGGGCAACTTAGGTCTTATGACGGCAGTAGAAAAGTTTAATCCTGATTTAGGTTATCGTTTTAGCACTTGTGCGGCACCGTGGATTAAACAAGCGATTAATAAAGCCATTAATGATAAAGGCCGAAATATTAGAATACCCGCGCACATCTATCAATTATTAAGTAAATATCGTAAAGTGATGGCTGATTTTGAAGCTAAGGGTATACATCCAACCGCGCAACAAATCGCCGATAAATTAGACATTCCTATTGAAAAGCTTAATTTATTAGAGAGTTGGAAACAAGATACCGTAAGCTTAAGTATGCCTCTAGGTAATGAGTCGGAAGATACTCTAGAAGACTTGCAACCCGACCACTCAAAAAATCCTGAACAATATATGGAAGAGATGGCGCAAAAAGAACGCATTCAACAAATGATAGGTAAGTTAAAGCCTAGGACTCAAAAAATAATTAAATTAAGATATGGACTAGGCAATTCAAAAGACCCTAAAGAATATCAAAAGGAACACACTTTAGAGGAAATTGGCGCGCTTGTGGGTATCACCAGAGAGCGCGTAAGACAAATTGAAAAAGACGCGTTAACTGAAATGCGTGGAATATGGGAAGGACTAAGAAATTAGTTCTTTTTACCGCGCCCGTCGGGTGGCCGGACGGAAAGTAAAATAGGTATTGACAATTAAGGTCGTTATATGATATAATAAGTATGTAAAGAAAGGAAGTAAGAAATATGAAAGAAATTTATGTTATTAAATTTGATGAGTATGCACCTGTGTATTGTGATAATTTAGTTTTAATTAAAAAGGTAGAATTAAATAAACGAGTTCAAAAATTAGTCGAAGGAAGAAGGGGTTAATATGTATTACGATAAACGAATGACTTTAACAATCGAGCTAGAAGAAGAAGAAGAAGCGGCTTTATTTAATGCATATGAAACCTTATTAAAATTAAATGAAAAATTAAAAGAACTTAAAAAAGATAGTGGGTCTGTATCTTATAAAGTGCAATTTGAAAATAGCGAAGATGAAGAATTAATTGATAGTTTCAATGCAACTGTTAAGCGTTTTATGAAGGAGTTAAGCGAATAGCTTAGCTCTTTTTGTTTTCCGTCGGGTGCCGGACGGAACCCACCGTTCTCTCGATTTGATAATTTTTTCAGCAGCAAAACCACAAGTTTTTTTCGCAAAAACTTTACTCCTTAAGCAGCAGCTACGATTACTTTTTGGCTTACCTAAGCCATTTTTTGAAAATATTTGTCATCTTTTTTTAAAATTTGTGGACAAGACCTCCCGCATAAAAAGTTAAAAAACTTTACACAAAACACGTCAAGTTTTTTCGAAAAAAACTTTACAGGAGCTGCGTTGCTAGGTGGCAAAAGGTAAAGTCTTTTTGAAAAAAACTTTACAAAAAAAATAAAAATAAAAAGGGTCTAGTGACCCTCTTTTTCAGCTTCTGCTGTAGGCTCTTCGCCCATTTCATAGGTTGCTACTTCTACGTAAGTGACACGAGGCACTCTCTTAGTACCAACTTTGCGGATTACGCCGTTTGCAACCATTGCGTTGGTTGTACCAGTGTTTACTTTCTCCACGCCCATTGCATTAGCGATTTCGTTTAAAGTCATTGGTTCAGTCGCACCCTTTAATACCTTTAACACTGCTTCACGTGTTGCATTCATAACTAATTTCATATTGTTTACCTTTCCTTTCGGTTTTTAGGACTTATACCTGTCCATCTTACGTATATATTATAACATATCTCCTAGGCTTTGTCAAGAAGTATTATACCTCTTTTCCTAACCTTACATATATATTATAACATACTTTTTTCACTATGTCAATAAGTTTTTTAACTTTTATGAAAGACGACTATGGCCTTGCATAAGTTTTATATGCCTTATCAACTTTTTACATATATATTATAACATACTTTTTTCACTATGTCAATAAGTTTTTAAATTATCAGAGAAATTTTTTGATTGGCCGTGAGTGGACTACAGTCGCGCGGCTCCGTCCGGCCCTGGGCGATGTCCTTCATTAGCTCCACTACAAGCAGCAGCTGCAACAGCTTCACCTGTAAAGCGGCAGCAAGCGAGTGCGCCCGCACGCACGAGCAGCTGCATCAAAGTCAAAGATAGATAGATATATATAAAAAAGACTTCCCCTTATATTATACCACCTTTCATACATTTTGTCAAGCCTTTTTCAATTTTTTATTAAGAACCTTTTGATTTTTTTATTAAAACTTTTATTGACATAGTGCAAGATATATAGTATAATATACTTGTAAGATAGAGATAGAAGATGAAGAAGGCGCGTGACCATTTTAATCATTGCGGACCAAACTCTAAAAAATTTACAAAATAGTAAATAAAAGCTTGACATAGTGCAAAAGATATAGTATAATATATATATAAGATAGGAAAGAAAAAGAAAAAATGATTAGAACAAACGAACATTACATAAAGGAGGTATAGTATGCGCGACCCTAAACGTATTGATAAGGTGCTAGAAGTTGTTAAACGTGCTTGGGAATGTCTTCCTGACTGGCGATTAACTCAGCTTATTGAGAATTGCGGCGGCAGCTTCTATACAGAAGATGAAAAATTAATTGAATATTTAGAAAATCTTATTGACAAAGTCAATAAAAAGTAGTATAATATATTTGTAAGGTTAAGGAAGAAACCTAAAAACCAAAACGAAGACGGAGCGAAGGTCGTGCTTTGCTGACCGAGCACTTGTCTTCTACTGGGTGACATCTAACATCCTGACGAGGAATCAATCCACTGCCCAGTCTAATCTAAAACGGAACGTGAGCAATAATACGTAATAATTTAATTAGTGTTGGCAGGATGCGGCGCTAACGGTAGCTCGAAACTATAATAAGCCGAGTTCACGTAATCCAAGTAATGACACTTGGTCTGCTAGTTAGTGCGATAAGGTGACGCAGAAAAAAGTCAGGCATAAAGTCCAGACCTGATACCTATTTCCATAATGAATACCCGTAGCAAGAGGCAGACGTTTTATCTGCAACTCTTCCACTAATTTGGGACGCAGTAACGCACAGTTTGAGAAAACCAGTATACCACGAAGTGCCGTAGACGGTCTACGAGAGTGAACCGTTAATGGTGAGAGCGATAACACCAAAGGATAAAAACACTTACAGAAGTCAACCTTGAATGACTATAACATAGCAAGCGTTAGCCTAAACGAGAGAGGGTAGTCTCAAGGAACACGACTTTAAACGTGAACCGAACATGTGAGTCAAAGCTCTGCGACTTAAAACGAGCAGGTCTCACGGAACGCGACCTTAAACACGAACCTTTGTCCTGAGCACGACAAAATACCTAAACTGCTCTCCGACGCGGCTCTCTAGTGGGCTTGAAGAAGTGCAATTCTTTTTGGCCGCTCCAAAAAGTAGTATAAGACAAGGAAAGGAAAGAAACAGATGCAAGAGAATGAGTTAATTGAGTATATCAAAAAACACATTTATTTTGACCACACAGTTGGGGAAGAGATTAGAGCTAATTTCGATTGCGCTGATGGATATCACGTTGCAAGCTCTCACTACTTATCTGGCATCGCCATACGTAGTGAATTAAAAAATCGAATTGTTCGAATGGTTTTAACTTGCGGACATCCAATACGATAAGATAAGAAGATAGGAGAAAAGATAAGATGGCAAAAGAAAATTATAGTGACAAGGACCGTGCAATTGTAGCGGCGCTAAAAGCAAATTTAGAGGGGTTAACATTAGCAGAGTTAAGAGAAATTACTGGAATGGACTTAAAGGCAGGTCACATTTCAGGTGCAGTAAAGAAAAATTTAATCGAAGTCATCGGAGACCGTGACGTTGAGCGCTTAGGTAAAGGCAAAGTAATGTCTTACAAGTTTATTACTGATGCGGCCCTTGCTGTTGATGGGAAAGCGCATAACTATTCTCCAAGTGAGAAGGAAATTTTAGCCACAGCATCAAAATTTGAAGGCGCCTTCACTTTAAATGAACTTGGAACAGCGATGGGACGTAAGCTATCTAGTGGAAATATTACTGGATTAGTTAAGAAAGGTAATTTAGCAAAGGGCGATTACGTTGAAGTTGAAAGAAAAGTAAAATCAACAGTTAATGTTTACGGTTTTGTAAAAGATGTGCCAGACGAAGCAAAAAATGACCGTTAAGGAATTTATAAAGGCGCTTCGTCTTTTTCCTTCAGGTGCTGAAATTGATAAGGAAATTGAATTAGAGGCGGCTTTCAACTCAACAACTAAAAAGTGGCTAATTCGCATCAAGCGAACAGAAGCGCCAAAGAAAAATTAAATAATTAAAAATTTGTCTTGACAAGATGAAAAATATTTTGTATAATATACTTGTAAAGATAAGTTAAGACCAAAGTTCTTAAGTCTTTAAAAGATGCAACGTAAGCCAAAGGTAAAAAATAGAAAAGGAGATAAGAAAAATTATGGCAAAAGCAGAATTTATTACTTACACAGAAAAGGAGTTAGCAGCTATTGAGATTTTAAAGGCTCATGAGGGTGAGAAGTTAACAGCTAAGGAATTAGGTATTTCTACAGCAGTTTTAACTTCATTAATTAATAAGGCTAACGATGAACGTCCTATGGCAGAAGGTCTTGAACGTTTCGTTTTAAATAAGGAAGACGCAGTAGTTCAAGTAACTAAAGACCAAAACGTAAAAGTATATTTTATGTAGTTTAAGATAAGAAAAGAGGCTAGCCTGATAGGTTCTAGCCTTTTTTTGCGCCTTTAGACGCGACAACTTGACCAACAGGAGGTAAAAAAATGAACGAACAAAACTTTTTATCCTTTTTAGAGGAACTAGAAACTACTCAACTTCCAACGAACACTACTTCCACTGGTAGTGTTATTATACAGCAGAGCTTAAGAAATGAACTTCGAAAGCGCGGCTTAAAGGCTTTTGGGGCCTTCCTAAAAGATACTTATGGCGATAAATTTGACATTTTAGAAACTAAAGAGGGCTTAGTTATCGCTATCGAGAACGTTCCGGGCGACTTTACGTTAAGTTGAGAGATAAAATGCAGCATTAAGAGCACCGATTTTGACCCATTTGAAGCCGCGGCTGCTTATGATGATGCAATTGCAATCAATGAATCTAAAAGGGCTGAACGAGAGCGTGTAAAGACTGAACGAGCACATGCTTTAGAAGAAAAGCGCGCCGCTAAGTTAAGAGAGATTGAACGTAAAGCAGGTAGGGCTGCTCAAGCTTGTCTTCGCTAGCTCCGCCTAGCTCATCCAAGCTACGCTTGTCTTCAAGCTTTTATGCTTTAAGCTTTTATATGATGCTAGGCTTTACTTGATGCTAGGCTTTACTTGATGTAACGACTTCATCCAACCTACACAGTCTTCGCTAGCGCCGCTAGCTCATCCAGTTCCACTTGTCTTCAGTGCGCCCGGCGCCCGCTGGCAACTCGCTGCGCTCGATAGCCACCTACCAGCCCTCCGGGTCTCTCCCACTCTGACGAGTGGGTTGTGGTAGTTGCTCCAACCACTTCCGAACCAACGAGAAGCCTCGCGCCTTCCGAACAAGGAAAAAGGCTTCCGCGTTGGTTTCAGCGGAGCTGAAAATAGGCGAAGCAGACGGGAGCAAAATTTCAAAACTCTTCTTAAAACTAAAATGCTACTGGGCTTGAAAAATGATACTTGGTATATAGTATTCAATTGTATCTTTTTCTTTTACTGTTCAGTTTTTCTCTGGAGGTAGCATAATGAACTTTATCATACTAACGCAAAAGATAATAGATGAACATAAGAAAGATATGTTTTATTACTTATCGTTTTGTAGATATAACTTAACAACACAACTGATTAACTTAACAAGAACGGAACATAGCAGCAAGTCGTGATTTAACCGCGCGGCCCCATCACTTGCATGGCTTCAAAGGAAAATTGGTGTCACTTACACAACGTGAAGACAGTGGCGCGATACGTATCCATCATTTGTATATACGGATGATGTGATGGTTTGTATGCCCTTTGAGGTATTTGATGAATTAGAAGAAATATTGGCCACGCTGCCATTGAAGAGCCGCAACGCGTATGCCTATGCGTATGCTTATTTATACTTTAGAATACCTTATCAATATGATATGTATGAGAGGTCGGTGGAGCAGTTGTCTGAAGATTGACACACTAACCGGAATCAAGTAAACGCGCGGCTACATTTCTTCATAGAGAATCAACTATTAGAGCGGCTTGGTTCTTACAAATTTACTGGAGAGCGCACTTTTTCATACCAATATACAATACCCACGCGGTTAAGAAGTAAAGTCTTTAAAAATTAAATATAAAAGCGAGAAGAGGGGTTATACAAAGCGTATAACCTTTTTATTTTAAATCAAAATAGGTTCAAAAAAATAAAGGTGATAAATTAATCATTAAGTTAAAAAATAAAGAAAAAAGCATTGACAGAATGAAAAAAGTATAGTATAATATAAGTATAATAGAAAGAAAGAAGAGGTAAAAATATGAAAAACTTTATGACAATTGATACAGAAGGAACTTATAATATCGGATATACAATTTTTAATGAACAAGGCATAGTCATGGCTAGAGAACTGGTAATAAAAGAAAATTTTAATGACAATCGAGAAGTCTCAGAAAACAATCGTCAACGTAAAATAAAAATTTTTAATGAGGATAAAACAACTTATTACGGTAATGTTGTAGCTGTTTTATCTGAATTACAAAGAGATATTAAAAAATATGCAATTACTAAAGCATTCGCTCATAACAAAAGCGAAGATGAAAAACAAATTACTCGATTAGTGAAACAAGCAGAACATGGTGTAGTCTTATCTTTCAATCCTCTTGACGATATTTGCTTATATGATTCAATTACTATTTTTAAACTATTGTATCCTAAAAACACTGATTATAGTTTAGAGGGTTTGGTTAATGATATTACGGGTGCTTACTTCCAACAATTACATACGGGTAAGAATGATAGTATTTGGTTGGCCGGCTTATTGTATCCTTTATTTTCTATTTTAGATATCCTAGTTGAATATGGCGAAATTTTTCAGTTATTACAAAGAAATGATTGGTATAGAACAGTAATTGCATTGTTTTTAAAATCTCAATCTTTTATTAAAGATACTGAAATTTTTGAAGCATTAGGTAAAGTTGACTTCACTATTAAAACTTTAAATACTCAATTAAAAGAACTATTAGAAAAGAAACTTCTATCCTTTAGAGCTTTAGATAAATACGGTGTTAAAGGAAATTTACTAAAAACAAAAGCAAACGGTTACTGTGCTACTGCTTTAGGTCACTCTGTCTTTACGCAATTATTAACTATTTATAAAACTGACTATACTGAAAGTATCGCAACAGCATTATTATTGATTTTAAAAAATTGCTTACCAAAAGACACAGATGCTGCTTTAAAAAAGTATCAAGAAGAATTAGATAGACAATACAATAAGAACGTAGACTCTTTAAAACGCCAACTATCTAAATCACAAAAAGCTTTTGAAGCTCAAAAATTAGCAGAATATCAAGCTTTAGGTGTCTCTCTTGAACAACAATACCAAACCCTAGCTCAAAAATTATACAACCCCGCATTACAGTTATTTACAGTAATGTCTGACAAAACTAAGAAAAAGGAAGTCAAAACAATTTTAAAGCGCATAAAAAAAGGAGAAGACCCTCGCGTCTTGGTGCAGCTATTACTGTCTTTAAAAGAGGATTAGTTCCTCTTTTTTATTATATTTTTTGTTGACAAAGTCAAAAAGATATAGTATAATATAATTGTAAAATAAGGAAAGGAAGATAAAATATGGGATATCGTAGTAACATAGCAGTTAGAATTTGTGCAAAAGGAAATAAAGAATACGATATAGAGAGATTGCTTAATGAAGAGGGGCTTTCTTTGTTAAAGTATGCAGACGTTGATACAGGAGACGTTATTAATTATGATACTGGAGATTACAACGAAAGAACCATCGTGTTTTATGGTATAAAGTGGTATGAATCTTTTGATGATGTTAATAATTTTTTAAAAGCTCTTGAAATAATTTGTAAAGAAGCACTTGAGAGCGATGATACTGAGTTTGAAGATGGACAGGCAGTTGGTCTTCAGTATATCGTTATAGGTGATTATGTCGAAGATATCATTTATAGATGCTATGGAAAGTTAGTGAACCCTATGACAATAGTAAGAAAGATTAACTTATACTAACAAAGCATTTTTACGAAAGGAGATTTTAGAATGAATACATATTTTATTAGTGATTTACATTTCGGACATTCTAATATAATTAAATATTCAAATCGACCTTTCGCAAATACCTTTATAATGGATAAGGAATTAATAAAGAAATGGAATAATACTGTCGGTAAGAATGATACAGTGTGGTTCTTAGGTGATTTAACTTTATCGAAAGACAAAGAACATATCGCAGGATTAGTGCATCAATTACACGGTCATAAAAAAATGATTATTGGTAATCACGACAAGCTAAAAATCAAAGACTATTATGATATGGGATTTGAATTCGTTAGTCCTGTGCCAGTCGTATTAAAAGGAAAATTTATTTTAAGCCATATTCCATTTGAAGATATGGCTGACCACCCAAATATGTTTTATATTTATGGACACGTTCATAGTTGCGATTTTTATGCAACTAAAACTGCTAATAGTCAATGTGTTTGCGTAGAAAGACAAGATTATAAGCCTATAACTATTGAAGAATTTGATAATTACAAAGAACCTTCTCCAAAAGAGTGGGAAAAAGAAGTGGGAGAGTTATAATGAACATTAAAGAAAAATTAAATTTAGTCCAAAATAATGTAATTGTGTCTGTCTATGCTAGAGGAGACCATTGGCAAGAAGAAATTATGTCTGAAGTTAATGTTGATATCAATCAAGATTGGACTGATTTTATAAATGATATTATGTCGCGGGGTGTTCGAGTAGCTTGTGATTACTTTGACCCCGCAGATGAGGGAATATATCAAGAAAATTATGAAAATTGTATAGAGTATTTTGAAGCTATTGATGAGGCTTTTAGTAATTTTTGTTTTTTTGATGTTCGCATTAAAATTGGTGATTGCTTTTATAATATAGAAGGAGAGCTATTATAATGACTGTTAAAGAAGAATTAAATTTATTTGACTTTGAAAAAGATAAAATAAAAGTTGTAGTGAATTTTAGTAATGTTAAAGGCATTAAAGACCGATGGGAAGAAGAAGTTGATGTTAAGACTGATTGGGAAGTCTTTATTAATCATATTTATAGCGAAGCTGAGGCCGATAGTCACACCCTTTTTAAGGCCAAAGATTATGGCATATTTCATTATGATTATGAAACAGAAGAAGATTACAACGAAGCTGTAACACGTGCTTGGCGTGAACATGGCGATGAGTATGCAATTAATGTCGAGATTGAGGGTTTTCGTTATTATTTAAAAGGCTATTCTTGGTATGCAGTAGTGCCGTTAAATAAGAAAAGGAGAGGTGTCATATGAGAGATTTGTATGTTGTCATCGATATGCAAAATGATATTGTTTTAAAAAATGAGGCTGCGAAAGACATCATCACGCCTATGGTTTCTTTTTTAGAGAAGATACCAGTGCGCAGCAAAGACAGTTTGGTAGTAGCAACTCGAACTACTTATCCAGACGCGCCTGAAGAACGTCATCTTATAAAAGGAACAGAAGGATGGGAAATTATACATAAAGTGCAATCAGTTATTGATATCGCGCCAAGTCGTGTTTACCTTAATAAGGAAACTTTTGGCGCGGGCGAAAATGTCTGGAAAGAAGTCGCAAAAGATTTTACTCCTGATAGAATTTTTGTAATGGGAATTTGTGTTAATACTAGCGCGCTTGAATTACAAACCATTTTTCCTTCTGCTAATATTTATATTCTGGGAGACCTATGCGCGGACACATCGTTAGATGTTTTAACAAACCATCAATTTGTTTTTGCGAAGTCGACTGAATTAGAATAGTAAAAAGGCCCTCTCTGAGGGTTTTTATTATTTTTATAAAGAAAAAAGCGTTGACAGAATGTAAAAGATATAGTATAATATAATTGTAAAGTTAGGAAAAGGAAAGGTAAAAGATAATTATGAGAAGATTAACACCAAAAGAAGAAATTTTTATTATTAAAGACTTAATTCAAAATGGTTGGCCAATGGATAATGGTGCCGCACGTTCTGTTTATGAACCAACTGAAGCTATTCAAGAGCGCTTCCAACTTGACGATGATTGTTGTGTTATTAAAGTTGCGATGGGTTTAGGTGGATATAATCAAACCGCGTTAGAAATTGCTGCTTATGAACACTTCGGTCAAAAATACCCATTAGCTAAAATTATCGCGGCAGGCCGCTTCGTAGAAATTATGGAAAAAGTTTTTGTTGTAAATGAATGTTTTCGTAATTATAACGATTACTGCGAAGAGAGTTCTGAACTATTTTTAGCGGCTAATGATGCGCCTTTTGACTTTTTAAGAGATGACATAAATGCGCTTGCAGATGAAAGAAGAAGAATAACAACAGATGACCCTGAAGAGTATTCTCTTGAAGAACTAGAGGGATTTTTAACAGAAGCAGACTATAGTGTTGAATACTCTGCAGAAGGCTTTAGAGAAATCTTTAATACGGCTTTAACTTTAGAAGACCTTTTTGGCGAAACTGGAGATAATGGTCAGTTAGGATATGCTCCAGATGGAAGATTGGTAGCTTATGATTATGGTTTTGAAGCTGACAGTGAGGAAGTTCAAACTTCTAGAATTGCGTGGAAAAGCAATGAGTTTGTTAATAGATATCTATTAGACTTATTAAAAGAATATAGCGCTAATAAAGATTTTGATGTTTTTGCATTTTTTGACAAATGGGAGTTCGAAACAGAGGAAAATGTCCTTTCTCGTGTTTCTTCAGATATGGTTGAAATAGAAGAAGATTTATCATTTTAAGAGGTGAGTTTTATGTATTATGTAGTATCAGACATACACGGCTGTTATAATGCCTTAAGAGAAGCACTAGGTGCGGCCGGTTTTCAAATGAATAATCCAAAAGACATTATAATTAGTTGCGGCGACAATTTTGACCGTGGCACTCAAAATACAGAAGTCTTAGACTTTTTAATGGGTATGCATCGTGCTGGCCGCGCCATCTTAATTATGGGCAATCATGAATATAGTTTGCAGGGCATTTTAAACGATGGTTGCATTACAACAGCAGATGTAGTTAATGGAACTTTGGCTACTGTAGCAGAGTTCGCAGGAGAGAAGTATAAAGATAATTATAAAGCCTTGCTTGAGGACATGGCTAATTATAACATTAACTTTGACAAGGTGTTCGCCTTTTTTAGTATGTGTGTAAAAGCGGTTGAATTTCCGTCTTATGTATGCGTGCACGGATTTGTTCCTACTACTGCTTTTAAAACCATTAGTGAAGAGTGGCAGAAAGCTTCTTCAGCTGATTGGGAAAAAGCGGCTTGGACAGATGGAATCCGTGCAGGTTTAGTAGACAATATGTTTATACCTAATAAAAAGATTGTATGCGGACACAAGTTTGCTATGCTTGCTAATCTTTGGAAAGAGTTTGGTGTTGAAAATTATGGCAGCAAACGTGCGCAACAAATGGTTTGGAATTCTGTGGCCGCAGCAGTAGAAAGTGATGTTCTAATGAATAAATATAACCGCGTTCTTGAGACCGAGCATATGGTTTATATTGATGGTTGCGCGCCTTCTACTAATCAAGTGCTTGTATATAAGATAAACGAAGAAATTTTAAATATACAATATTAATTCCTTGACAAGTCAGAAGAATTGTATTATACTTCTTATGAAGGAAGAGAAGAAGAAAGGAAAAAGGAAGATGAAAAAGAAATATAAGTTTAAAGAAAAGGATAAAACAGTTGTAATTGAAAAAGAAGAAAGAAACAAACTTCATTTTGATATACAGCGCGCCTATAGAGGCTCAATAGCAAAGAACAAAAAAGCTTATATAAGAAAGAAAAAACACAGAGAGAATTATTTTGATGATAGTTCTCTTTTTTGTTGACATAACGTAAAATATATAGTATAATATAATTGTAAAAGTTAGGAAAGGAGATAATAAAAATGCAAAAACATCTATTTCCATTATATTTCTATGATGAAGATGACGAATTGTTGATTTATGAAAAAGCCAGTTATTTATCGATTACAAAAGATTGCAAAAATAATGATTTTTATATTAGCAATTTTGCTGTTACTCCTCGTGGTCGAATAAAAATTAGTATTTGTAATGATGCTACGCAAACTATATACTTAGCATATGGTTACTCACCTGACTTAAGCAATGCTCAACAAGACAGGGCAAGAAAAATAGCAGCACGAATGGAAGATTTGCAAAATGTTAGACACTTCTACGTTGATTATGGAGTGTTGAGTCCAAGCATAAAAGAAAATTATGACTTAGATAGCATTAAAGTTGTTGCTATCCGAGGAGGTGTCTATGCTTGTCTTACATTTGCAGAGGGAAACATGTCGCGAGAGAATGATATGGGAGTTAATTTAACTAAAATTCAAAATCAATCAGAAAGAAAGGACAAAAACAATATGAATATGAATAATATGTTTCAAAATTTAACAGTAGGAAAGGCTAATAAGTCAAAATATGCAATTAGTTATTTAGGCACTATTGCTTATAACGGCAAGACTTATTACAATGGTCAAATTTATGAGGTAGATGGAATGACAATTCCATTTGATATGCTATATTTTATCCCAACTCAAACAGTAGAAAAGGGAGATATCATTGATAAGGATGGTGTAGGTTTTTACGTTGCTAGCGTAGAGAATAAAACTGTAACAGCTATTAACTTAGAAACTGGTAAAGTAGAAACTTTATTACCAAGCGGTCCATTTGGATTATCATTATATAGTAAATTATTTAACCCAATGGGTAATGTGCAAGGCGATAAGGGCTTTGCTAACTTAATGATGCTACAAGCATTTGCAGGTGATAATCAAAAGGATGGCAATATGCTAATGATGATGATGTTAATGCAAGGTAATGGTGGCAACTTCCCATTTCAATTTCCAAACTTTGGTGCTACGGTTAGTCCCGCTAAAGCCAAAGCAACTGTAAACACTCCTGAAAATGAATAAAAAGGGGGTGTGTTGTAATGAGTAGATGGACACACGTTTCTGGTGCGCTATCTCTTAGCGCCTCCGTTTATAATTTTGCTTTTGATTGGGATGCTGCGGAGGAAAAGCGCGTCATTCCAAAGCCTAAGGAGCAAATTAAGATTTGTCCTGCTTTTTGCTCTCAAAATTGGAGTAAAAATTGCCTAGGTTTGGGATTTATAGCTGAGGTCTCAGCTTTACCAAGAATAAGAGATTTTTTAGAAAAACAAATGAAAGAATTTTTTCCTCGAATTGATTATATAATTTACAATATAGCAGGCGATTGTGATTCTTCTAGCAATACTGGAGAAGAACAAGAAGAGGATGAAATTAAAGAAGCGGTTGTAAGATTGTATAAAAACCATCCTTTTGATAGTGAAGGTTTTTCTTGGTTTGAATTAGAAGATTATTATAATGCATTTATTGACTCAATTCAGTATAACTCTAATTGTTATATTCCTTTTAATGCTAATATTCGAGACTGCTCTGGGGAAGACCTAACACAGGCTTTTACTAATTTTTTAACAACTCTTTTAGAAAACGAAATTCATTTAAACAACTGCACGGTTCGTTGGTATGATGAATATAATAACTCATATTACTATGAGTTGGTTTGCGGTCCATTTGATGGTATAAAGATTAATATTCATGATTTATACACTTCTACAATTTTAGCATATAGAAAAATTTGTCTTAAAGATGGAGAAGTAGTAGTTACTGATACTGATGGTTGGAAAGGATTGAAATATTAAAATGGGATATAAAGTAATTGATGTAAAAAATAAAGGGAATGCTATTAGAGTTTATTTAGGTGACCAAGATTGTATTGATTATTGGGGTGATGATTGGGATGACGTAGGTGTCGATGACACTGTCGACCCAGACTTTGTTAAGGCATATATTGATATTTTAATGCCTTTTGCTGCAACAGTAGCGCCTTGTAGTTATAAATTATCAAAAGAAACTTTAAAGCAAGGAAGAATCCCTGCATTAATGATTAGTCTTACTGATGAATGGTGGCGGCAATCATATGAAAGCTTATTAGGCTCACCAAATGCGGAGCCAATTTTCTTTGAAATGCCTGACGTGGCCGTTTTAGAGATGTGTAATAGATTAGGTGTTTTAGCTACTGTAACAAAAGTCTATAATAACTAAAAATCTCTTGACAAAATGAAAAATATTTAGTATAATATATATGTAAGGTTAAGGAAGAAGAAGAAAAAAGAAAAATAATTTTAAAAAATTATTTAACAATAATTAAAAAATCCTTGACAAAGCCAAGATTATTTGGTATAATATATATGTAAAAGTTAAGAAAGATAAACGAAGAAAATTTAAATAATTCAAAATTTTTCTTGACAAAATAAAAAATATATAGTATAATATATATGTGTAGTCTTTGAAAGTTCCTACATTAAAAATGACACAGTAGAGTTTGTATTACTCTCTAAACATACGGGGATACCCATTCCAATAAGCAAATGCGAACTGGGCGTGCGACAACGATATGTCTAGGTTTGACAACTACCTAATCAAAAATAAGTTGAGGAGTTACGAGCGCAAGTTCGTATCTCTTGGAAGACAAGGTATATTGAAACATCCCTTTCCTTCCAAGGGATTATACTCCCTAGCATATAGAGACAGGTTGCTATGAGTAGTGCGCCTATAAAGACACTCTCCCTTTCCTTTGGGTTCATAGTAAAATGGTTATTACATCAGACTGTCACTCTGATAGTGGGAGTTCAATTCTCCCTGAGCCCGCCATGGGGCAGTAGCTCAGCTGGTTAGAGCAACGGGCCGTTAACTCGTAGGTCGTAGGTTCGAATCCTACTTGCCCCGCCATAGAGATATAGCACAATGGTTAGTGCAACGGACTTTGACTCCGTTGATGATGGTTCAAATCCACCTGTCTCTGCCAATCATATGTGTGTGTAGTTTAAGGGTAAAACATCTTAGTGGATTTATTGGTTCAACTCCAATCGCGCACAAGTCCTCCTTAGATTATTCTGTTTAATCCCCAACAGAAGAACCTCTAGTTGCCAGAGTAAGCAATGCTTTGAGAGATGATGCGGAACTCTCCGAGGCCGACCAAGAGCGTGGTTCCGGATGCTATCGTTAATTGCTAAAGAAATAAAAGCTCCGAGGGGACAGCACTCGCTAACGCTGATGCGGGGAAAGGGACGAGCATCTCAAAATGCGAGTCCCGATATGGTGTCAAGAGAAAGCCTCTACGTGGCGACACTAGATAACCAACTAATTTCTCAATAGAACTTATTTAAAAAGAATAACTAAATGTTCCTGTCTAACAGGTGAGTTGGTGGGGTTCTTATAAAATCCCACATAACGCTGGCCTCATGGTCAATCGGTTTAAGACGTCGCCCTTTCACGGCGGAGTGGCTGGTTCAACTCCAGCTGGGGTCACCATATCGCGGGGTAGAGCAGAGGAAGCTCGTTAGCCTCATAAGCTAAAGGTCGGTGGTTCGAATCCACCCCTTCCGCAACCAAGCATTAAACTATTAAAGGATAATTAATAGTTAATAGATAATATAAATACTCAGGCCCTGCGAGTATAATTAAGGGACAGGTTCCGTATAGCACAAGACGGACTGAGGAGAACCTACACGGCGGTAATGCTCCTCACTAATGCCGATTTGGCGCAATGGTAGCGCAACTGACTTGTAATCAGTAGGTTGCGGGTTCAAGTCCTGCAATCGGCTCCATAATTGTATTAAAAATTTAAGTGTTTCAATGTAAATTTATCTTTAATAAGGTAAAAGAGCCGCGGTAGGACTTCTAGGTCAAAGCTACTGTCAAAAATCTAGGAACATAAAAGGAACCCTTTTGTAGAGAATTATACTCCTCTTCTTGAGTATATCACACAATTGCTCTATAAATTAAGATGCGGATAAGCGGGGACGCATAAAAAGATGGCAAAGAAATACTAAAAATAATGAAGTGGTGTATGTGCACTCTCTGCCAAGTATAAAGAGGTTGTGTGGCCTGAAAGGTAAAACGGAGCAGAGGGGAGTAAGTGAAAGACTTACCTTCATTTCTTTTTTGAGGTTACGAAGCCTACCAAAATCGTGTTAATAGAGGTTACGAAGCCTACCAAAATCGTGTTAATAGAGGTTACGAAGCCTACCAAAATCGTGTTAATGACTACATC